>JACKQG010000255.1_pt1 | contig 77855 bp, 67 predicted proteins | sample 8237621 | NCBI WGS metagenome assembly JACKQG01 (sample SAMN15677084, study PRJNA649215) | marine metagenome | biome: marine; feature: Black Sea; material: saline water; isolation source: suspended particulate matter (SPM) from the Black Sea western gyre | collected 2013-06-09/2013-06-10 | depth...
CTGCCAACGCATGCAGGCGGCGCGGCCGTAGTACGGTCATCGGCGGGCGTGCGAGCTTACGAGATACACGGGTTAGTCACTGTTCACGACAGCCAAGCGGACTGAACCTGGGCCCGGGTCGGCGGTGCCTGTCTCGGGCGCAGACAGCAGGCCTGAACAGCCCGAAATGCCATTGAATCGAGCTTGACGGCGGGTCGACGCTTCTTGCGCGTTCGGGGGCGCCGTGTTACACAAGGTGGGCTGGGCAGGGGTCGGATACGTGGTGGGGTAGGCTCCAGGGCCTGCCTTTTTTTGTGCTCTGCAAAAGCGGTTGCGCAGGTAGAAGTCCCCGGGATGGCTCAGCGGGCTGGGTAAAGCCTCGCTTGCGGAAAGATAAGTTGGAAAGAACTACAGGTACTACGAGAGATAAGCTCTGTTCACTTGCAGGCCCGTTGGCGTCTGAAAGGGGGCTGGAGGTCCTCGATGTTGACTTCAGCGGCGAGGCCGGCAGCAGGACCGTGCGCATTTACCTGGACTCGGTGGAAGAAGACCGCGGGGTTGCGATCGCAGATTGTGCGGCAGTGAGCCGGGCGCTATCCGACCTGCTCGACGTCAACGACGACGTCGTCAAGGGGCAGTTCATGCTCGAGGTTTCTTCGCCCGGCCTCAATCGGCCGCTACGCCTGCCCTCGCATTTTCAGCGGGTTGTAGGCGAGCGAGTAAGGATCACCCTGGCGGTACAGGTCGACGGCAGGCGACGGATCAAGGGCTCGCTCGAGAGAGCCGACGACACGGTGGTGGTGGTTGTAGATGATGAGGGTTCACGCCGGGAGATTTCGTACAAGGACATCACCCGGGCCAACCTGGAGTACCGCTTTGATGAAGCCGGAGCTACAGATGCCTGAGTTTGCGGAACGGCTGGGGCGGGTGCCCACGGGGAGAACAAAATGGAATTCGACATAAAACACGCGATTGACCAGATCAGTAAAGAAAAAGGAATCGACCGCGCCCTCATTATCGAGGCTGTCGAAGAGGCCATGAAATCGGCTGCTCACAAGACCTACGGCGCCGAGCTCAACATTGACGCCACTTACAACCCGGAGAGCGGCTCGGTCGATATGTACCGGGTGCACACGGTAGTTGAAGAAGTGGCGGATCCAGACAACGAAATTTCACTGGAATTCGCGCGTTCGGACATTGACCAGGAAGCCGAAATCGGCGACGAGCTGATGGAAGAGATCGATTCTGCGCCCCTGGGCAGGATCGCTGCCCAGGCGGCTAAACAGAATATCGTTCAAAAGGTGCGGGATTACGAGCGTTCGATCATATACGGCGAGTTCAAGGAGCAGGAAGGAGCGGTCATCTCCGGGGTCGTGCTACGGTTTGAAAGACGCAACCTGGTTGTCCAACTCCGTCCCAACGTGGAAGCGATACTGCCTGAGAGAGAGCAGATTCCGCGGGAGCGTTATCGGCAGCAGGAGCGGGTTCGCGCCGTCATCAAGGAAGTAAACGACACGCTGCGCGGCACACAGATCGTTCTCTCCCGGACCGCACCGGAGCTCGTCGCGAAGCTGTTTGAACAGGAAGTGCCGGAAGTCTACGAAGGTATCGTCGAGATCAAGGACGTGGTTCGTGAACCAGGTGGACGCGCCAAGATCTCGGTGGTTTCTAAAGACAGCGATGTTGACCCGGTTGGTGCTTGCGTGGGTATGCGCGGCAACCGAGTGCAGGCGGTGGTGCAGGAGCTGCGGGGTGAACGAATCGATATCGTCCCCTGGACGCCTGACGAAACCGAGTTTGTGTGCCGTGCCCTTTCGCCGGCCAAGGTCTCACGCATCGTCATAGATGAAGAAGCGCACGCCATGGAAGTGATCGTCCCCGACGCGGAACTGGCACTGGCCATCGGTCGCAAGGGGCAGAATATCCGCCTCGCCGCGCGCCTGTCGGGCTGGAAGCTGGATGTACTCGGTGACGCGGACTACGAGCGGCGCTTGAGGGAATCCAGGCTGTCCCTGCAAGGTGTGGCCGGACTCGGTGAATTGCAGGCGGAGGTCCTGTTGGGCGACGGCTACAAGTCGGCTGCGGAGTTGTCCAACAGCTCGGCGGCAGACGTTGCAGAGGCGCTCAGTATAGAGGAAGAAGCCGCCGCAGCTTTCCTCGCCAGTGCGGCGATTGCAGCCGAAGAGCAGCGCCGGACCAGCATGGTCAGACGCGTGGCCGCAGCGATCAGTGACGCAGTGGAAGCCGCCAACGATGCAGAGAAGGCACGGCTCGCTGACGAAGAGCGCGCAGCCGGCGAAGAATCTACCGAGGGTGAGTTTGCGGGTAGCGAATCTGCCGGTTCGGAAGTCTCCGCGAAAGAAAATGCGAGCGATGACGAGGCTGCCAAGGGAGAAGCCTCCTAGTGAGCAGGCTGAGCCATACACCGCAACGTACCTGCGTAGGTTGTGGCCAACGCGATGCACCGGGGCAGATGCTGCGTTTTAGACAGGAGGGCTCGGGCGGGCTGGCCATAGTGGCGGTCCCGATCGGCGGACGAACGGCGTACTTGCACCGTACGTTGGAGTGCAGGGTCGGGCTGGTCAAGCGTCGTACGGTAAATCGCTCGTTGCGCACCGGTGTGGCCGCGGAACAGAAAATACGTTTCGTGAGGGATCTTGAGGCGATGCTGAAAAATCGCGCGCCAGGGAAGGAGATTTGCTGATGGCCAAGCGACGCATCAGTCAGTACGCGAAAGAATGGGGCGTAAAATCGAAAGCCGTAATCGAGCGGCTTGAGAAAATGGGCGTGAAGGGCAAACGCGCCCAGAGCGGCATCGAAGACTCGGAAGCCGCGCGCGTTCGACATGAAATGGGGCTTGACGCGAAAGACATCGACAAGCATGTGGGCGAGACCACGGAAGATGTTATCGAGGTAAAGGAAGACGGTGGCGGTGGCCGGGTGACAGCGCTTGATACCGTGACCCGCAAGCGCCTGAAGGGTGGATCGGTAATCAGGCGCACACGCCGTAAGCGCCTGGCAGAAGGCGACGATGAAGCCGCGGCCCCTGCCTTCGCGGTGTCTTCCAGCGTTCGGGCTGTGACAGCGACCATGGACACCGATGCGGGCGCACTGGCGGTGGCTTTCGCAAACGAACCCTTTGCAGAAGCCCATCACGCTCTCTCTATTGTCCCCTTGCTGGAGCAGGAACCCGGAGTCGTGGCACCGGCTGGGCTACCCTCTTTCGATCCCGAAACCACTGGCGATTCAGCGGAAGGCGGCCTGGGTCAGGCCGAGATTCCCGAACCTGGCGTCGTGGCCGACGGTGGGCTTGCCAGTCAGGAAGTGTCTGGTGACGGCACCGTAGCTGAAACCGCTGCTCAGGAATCAGAACGAGAAGCCGAGGAGAACGCAGGCAGGGCCAAGCAGGAAGTTAGCGACGACGATCGTGACGCGATCGCGGAAGAGCTACTCAAGGCTGCGGAAGGGAAAGACGAATACAGCGAAAAATCTGAAGAAGACGGCGAGGGCGAAAGCTCTCTCAGCGGCCCCAGGATACTGGGACGCATAGATCTTTCCGCTCTCAAGAAGCCGAAGGTTGTCACGGTCACGGAAAAAGAGACCACAACCGACAAGCCCGCCGACGCGGATGGTAAGACGCGCAAACGCAAGAGGCGGGTCGTCAAGAAAGAGGAGCTCTTTGACGCATTCGAGCGGTCATACCAGGCGCGTCCTCGCAAAAAACGCGCTATGCCGGGTCAGAAACTTCAGAAAACGGAACTGACAATACCCAAGGCGGCCAAGCGTGTTGTACGGATTCACAACGTAATCAGTCCCGCTGAGCTCGCGAGGGCGATCGGCGTCAAGTCTGGCGAAGTGCTTGGCAAGCTCATGGGCCAGGGAGCGATGGCCAGCATGAACGACTCGCTGGATTTTGACACTGTCAGCCTGATTGCCGAAGAGTTCGGCTATACAGTCGAGAATACCTCCCTCGATGTCGACCAGCTGCTCGACCACGGCGGCGACGTGGAAAGCACCGAAGAGGAGGGCCTCGCTCGGCCTCCGGTTGTGACAGTCATGGGCCACGTCGATCACGGCAAGACCTCACTGCTGGACGTAATCCGCGACTCGAGAGTCGTCGAGGGAGAGGCCGGGGGTATTACCCAGCATATCGGTGCGTACACGGCGGGCAGCGGAGACCAGGCTATCTGCTTTCTCGATACCCCGGGTCACGCGGCATTTACTTCCATGCGGGCGAGGGGGGCGAGTGTTACAGACATCGTGATCCTGGTCGTCGCGGCCGACGACGGCGTTATGCCCCAGACCCTCGAAGCTGTGAACCACGCAAAAGCAGCCGAGATACCGGTGGTCGTAGCGGTCAACAAGATGGACAAGCCTGACGCTAACCCCGACAGGGTAAAGCAGCAGCTTTCCGAACACGGGTTGCAGCCCGAAGACTGGGGCGGTGATACTCTTTTCGTCCCCGTGTCGGCGATCAAGCGCACTGGCATCGACGAACTACTCGAGGTTCTGCGTCTCCAGTCCGAGATCCTGGAGCTCAAGGCAATCCCTGATGGCCGCGCTCGAGGCGTGGTCATCGAGGCGCGGTTGGACAAGGGCCGTGGCCCGGTGGCAACGGTACTCGTGCAGCGGGGCGTGCTTAAACACGGCGACAACTTCGTGAGCGGCGACGTCACCGGTCGAGTGCGAGCGATGACCGACTACGCGGGCAGGAAATCGAAGTCTGCGGGTCCTTCTACGCCGGTTGAGATTATCGGCCTGGACGGCGTTCCCGAAGCCGGCGATAGCTTTGTCGTGGTGGACGACTCCTCGCGCGCAGACCAGGTAGCTGAACACAGGAAAGACATCGCGAGAAAGGCGCAACTCACCGCTTCTACCCGGCTCTCGCTGGAGGATTTCCAGAAACACGTTGCAGCCGGCGACGTGGCTGAGTTCAAAGTGGTGGTCAAGGCCGACGTGAAAGGTTCGGCCGAAGCCCTTGCCGCGGCTCTCGAACAGATCGGAACCGACGAGATCACCTTGTCAGTAATTCACAACGGGGTTGGAGCCATCAACGAATCAGACGTTCAGTTGGCCCTTGCTTCTGGTGCCGTGATCATCGGTTTTCACGTTAGACCCGAGGGCAAGGCCCGCACCCTTGCAGAGCGCGAAGGCGTTGACCTGAGGCTGCACGAGGTGATTTATGAGGCTCTCGACGAGGTGAAGCTCGCGATGGAAGGCCTCCTTGCGCCCGACATCAAGGAAGTATCGCAGGGCCGCGCCGAGGTGCGAGATACCTTTGGAGTGCCAGGGGGCGCGACCATTGCCGGTAGTTATATCACCGAGGGCAAGGTCAAACGGGGAGCCCATTGCAGGCTCGTCAGGGATGGAGTGGTAACTTACACCGGCACCATATCAAGTTTGAGGCGGTTCAAGGAGGATGTGCGCGAAGTGCAGTCCAGCTATGAGTGCGGTATCGGGCTCGACAAATTCAATGACATCAAGGTCGGCGATGTTGTCGAAAGCTTCGAACTCGAAGAGGTTCGTCGTACCCTGGATACGCCTTACGCGGGTAAACCGGGCGACTCGGCAGGCGCCTGAGCCAGATTGAGCGGAGCGTCGGGATGGTCGTGGGCGTTCTCAGCCTGGTGATGTACCTGCCCGGCAACCGGTCCCTGAAAGGTAAACGCTCGGTGGTCAAAGCAATCAAGGCAAAGGTTTCGAATCGCTACAACGTATCTGTCGCCGAGATCGACAGATTGGACGACGTTGCTTCGATCGGGCTCGGGGTGGTGCAAGCCGGCAACGAAAAAGATCACGTGGATCGCTGCCTGAGGACGGTGGCGCGCTTTGTCGAAAGCTTACGCCTGGCCCAGCCCGGCGAAGAAGAATACACTTTCGACAATTACTGAACTCAGATTAGATGACTTCTGTTAGAACACGACGAATAGCCCGGGAGGTGCTATCTGCGCTCGCCGGTATAGTTGACCAGGAGCTGCGCGATCCGCGCGTGCGCGGTGTTACGTTTACCGGCGTGGATATGAGCCCGGACCTCAAGCACGCAAGGGTGTTTTATTCCACCAGGGGAGATGAAAAGCAGCAGCTGGAGTGCAGTCGCGGCCTCGACGCGGCGTCTGGCTACCTGCGGCGCGAGCTCGGTCGCAAACTGGTGCTGAGATTTACGCCCGCACTGGCATTCACTCTCGATGGTTCGCTCGAGAGAGCCGACCGAATTCAAAGACTGCTGTCCGGGGCGGACACGGGGGAAGTAGAGGGATGAAAAACCGCAAGGGCGTTGACGGCATACTACTCGTAGATAAGCCTGTCGATATGAGTTCCGCTTCTGCCGTCGCGCGGGTAAAGAGGGTCCTCGGCGGGGTGAAAGTCGGTCACCTCGGAACTCTCGATCCCCTTGCCTCGGGCTTGTTGCCCCTGTGCCTGGGCCTGGGCACCAAGGCAGCGCCCTGGCTCAACAGCGCCACCAAAACCTACACCGGGCTAATCCGACTGGGTGTGCTCACTGATACCCTGGATCGCGGCGGCAAGGTTGTCGCTACCAGGCCGGTACCAGCGCTGGCCGATATTGATCTCGACGAACTGGCCGATCGGTTCACCGGCTCGTTGAGCCAGGTCCCCCCTGCCTATTCGGCTATAAAGAAAGACGGCGTTCCTATGTACAAGCGGGCTCGACGCGGTGAAGAAGTAGAACTCGAGCCGCGCGAAGTCACCATATTTGAGCTCAAGCTCACTGTTGAAGACGACTCGGCCCTGGAGTTCAGCGTCCATTGCTCAAAGGGCACCTATGTACGTGCCCTCGCGAGGGACCTGGGCGAGGTCATCGGCTGCGGCGCGCACATAGAATCCCTCGTCAGGACGGCTTTCGGGCGCTTTCGTCTAGAAGACGCAGCGTCCATGGATAATCTCGAAGACAGCGACGGGAGCGAGCTCGAGGCTGCAGTTCTGCCTTTATCCAGGGCCCTTGCCCACCTTGAGTCGTTGGAGGTGGACGATCGGGGAGCCAGCGGCCTGAGGCAGGGAAGGCAGGAGGTTCTCGGGGTTCTACGGCGCCCCCAGGACGGAGAATCGGCAATGGTGACGCGGGCTGGTCGGCTTGTGGCGGTAATCAGCGAGCGGAGCGGCCTGTGGAAGCTCGAGCGGGTTTTCGCGGGCTGAAGCGGAAGCGGGTTTGCGCGGGCGATGGGCAGGTGATAGCGATTGGTGGTTGAATAGAACTAAGGAACATTAAGGAAGAGTTGAATACCCAGTGACGACGACGTTACAAAGCCCAGAGCAAGTGATCGGAGATTTCCGGACCCACGAATCGGATACCGGTTCTCCCGAAGTCCAGGTCGCTTTGCTGACCAACCGTATTAATTACCTGACCGGCCATTTCAAGACCCACCCCAAGGACAATCACTCCCGGCGTGGCCTTCTTAAAATGGTGAGCCAGAGACGCAAGATGCTCGACTACCTCAAGCGAACGGCCTACGACCGCTACCTGTCATTGATCGAGCGGCTGGGCCTGCGCAAATAACTGCACTACGCTGTATGGTGCGAGGCTGGTGGTCCTGGCGGAATGATGGGGCGGGGGCGCCTCACTTCAACGAATTTTTTTGACTACTGTAATTCCCGGGAGGGGAAAGGAGAGCTCTGTAATGATTAAAAAAGTAGAACTGGAACTGGGTGGCAAGACACTCACACTTGAAACCGGCCGCATAGCCAGGCAAGCCGATGGCGCTGTGTTCGTAACCTACGGGGATACAGTGGTCCTCGTCACAGCGGTTTCAGCACACCGGGTTCGAGAGGGTATTGATTTTTTTCCACTGACAGTTGAGTACCAGGAAAAGACAGCCGCCGCCGGTAAAATCCCGGGTGGCTTCTTTAAGAGGGAAGGGCGCCCCAGCCCTGCCGAGATCCTGACCTGTCGCATTATAGACCGGCCCATACGTCCGCTTTTTCCCAAGGGCTATGGCTTTGAAACACAGATTATCGCCACCGTGCTGTCTTATGACCGCACTGCGGGTCCCGATGTGGCCAGCCTCATCGGTGCCTCGGCGGCGTTGACAATTTCGGATATTCCCTTCGCCGGTCCCCTGGGTGCTGTCAGGCTCGGCCGTGTCGACGGTAAGGTTGTCATCAATCCCGGTGTTGACGAGATGGAGAACAGCGACATCGATATCCTGATGGCCGCGAGTCGCGACGCCATAGTGATGGTGGAGGGCGGAGCCAGCGAAGTGCCCGAAGACGAGATTCTCGAGGCCCTTTACGAGGGACATGAGGCCATACAGCCCATACTCGATGCCCAGGACAAGCTGGCTTCGGAGGCCGGGTGCGAAAAGCGCAGCTATACTCCGCCGGAGCGCGATGATGAACTCATCGAGAAGGTGCGTGAACTCGCGACCACGGGACTTGAGAAAGCTTATTCCGTAAAGGAAAAGCTTGAGCGTTACGCCGCGCTTGACGCCTTCAAGGCGGAGTTCATGGATCAGCTTCCCGAGGACCTGGCCGAGCGCGGTGGCGATGTCAGCTCTGCCCTGGGAGTCGTTAAGCAGGAAATGGTTCGGGGTGCGATCACCAAGGACCACAAGCGCCTCGATGGTCGCGGCCTGGCTGACGTACGCTCCATATCGGTAGAGACCGGGGTGCTTCCGCGCACCCATGGCAGCTCCCTGTTTACGCGTGGTGAAACGCAGGCCCTGGTCACGGCGACGCTTGGTACAGGTGCCGATGAACAGCGAATCGATTCGCTGGCCGGTGATCACTTCAAGCGTTTCATGATGCATTACAACTTTCCCCCTTACTGTGTTGGTGAAGCCAAGATGCTGCGCAGCGCCGGCCGCCGGGAAATTGGCCACGGTATGCTGGCCGAACGGGCCCTCATCCCGGTATTGCCCGATCCTGAGGATTTTCCGTACACCTTCCGTGTCGTGTCAGAGATCACAGAATCGAATGGTTCGTCGTCGATGGCCTCGGTCTGCGGCGGAGCCCTTGCCCTGATGGACTGCGGGGTGCCGATCAAGGCTCCTGTCGCGGGCATAGCGATGGGTCTTATTCGCGAAGACGGTGAGCACACTGTGCTTTCCGACATACTGGGTGACGAAGATCACCTGGGCGACATGGATTTCAAGGTCGCGGGTACGGAGAAGGGTATAACCGCGGTGCAGATGGACATCAAGATCGACGGTATCCCCCGGGACGTAATGCGCGACGCGCTCTACCAGGCTCGGGACGGTCGCCTGCACATCCTTGGCGAGATGGCCAAGGGGCTTGCAGCTCCTCGGGAAGAAGTCTCCGAATACGCGCCGCGAATCGAAACGATGAAAATCGATCCTGATAAGATCCGTAACGTCATCGGCGCCGGCGGCAAGGTGATACGCGGTATAGTGGAGCAGACCGGATGCAAGATAGACGTGCAGGATGACGGCACGGTGCTGGTAGCCTCGTCGGACAGGGACTCCCTGCTCAAGGCGATGGACATCATCGAAGGGCTGACAGCTTCGCCGAAGATCGGCCGCATCTACGACGGTACGGTACGCAAGATCATGGCGTTCGGCGCTTTCGTCGAAATACTGCCAGGCACCGATGGACTGGTTCACATCTCGCAACTTGCCGAAGAGCGAGTCGAAAACGTGACCGACGTTGTCAAGGAAGGCCAGCAGATCCGCGTCAAGGTGCTGGAGGTCGATCGGCAGGGTAAGATTCGCCTTAGCCTCAAGGAAGCCTTGGGGGATCAAGACGGGGAGGCCGAAGCCAGCGTTGGCGCCTGAAGTTCGCTCTACCCGGCTCGAGAACGGCCTGCGGGTCGTTAGCGAGTCGGTGCGCGATGTCCCTTCTGTGTCCCTCGGCGTTTGGCTCGAAACCGGTTCGCGCCACGAGGGCCAGTCGACCAACGGCTTATGTCATTTTCTCGAGCACTTGTTTTTCAAGGGCACCGAGAAGAGAACCCCGCGACAGATCGCCGAAGAGATCGAAGGTGTCGGTGGCACCATCGATGCCTTCACCGACAAGGAGCAGACCTGCTTTTTGACGCGCACTCTCGCGGAACATCTGGAACTATCGGTAGATGTCCTTGCCGACCTGTTGCTCAATTCTACTTTTCTCCCGGAGGATATCGAACTCGAACGGGAAGTGATCATACATGAAATCCAGGACGCGGAAGCGATACCCGAGGATTACATCTACGATTTCTATCTCCACTCGTGGTGGCCCGGCCATCCGCTGGGCTTACCGGTGGCGGGTACGGTTGCCAGTGTCGCGGCTATCAGCCGCGATGAAATACTTGCACAGGCACGAAAGGCTGTTCGTTCGGACCACATCGTAGTGTCGGCCGCGGGCGCGGTTGACCATGAGCAGCTGGTGGACTGGTGCCGCGAGAAATTTGCAGGGCTCGTTCCCGCCGTCACAGAAAGTGAAACCGACCGACCGGATTACAACCCGGGGGTGTTTGTCTGCGAGCGCGAGCTGGACCAGGCCCACCTGCTTCTCGGCTTGCCCGGCATATCGGTAACCGATCCTCGTTACGCCGCAGCCGAGGTGCTCGTATCTGCGCTGGGGGGAGGAATGAGCTCGCGGCTCTTCCAGTCAGTGAGGGAGGAGCGGGGTAAGGCTTACTCGGTGTACGCGTTTCTCTCGCCTTACCGCGACATAGGCTACACGGGCATCTACGCGGCCACTGGTGGAGGCGACGTCGAGGAAGTGCTGGACCTCGTTTTCAAGGAGCTCAAGGCGATCAAACAGCAAGGCCTGGACCCCGGCGAACTCGCCCGCACGCGCGAGCAGATCGCGGGGGCTTGCCTGCTGTCCCTGGAATCGATGGAGAGTCGGATGGGCCGAATTGCCCGTAACCAGCTCTATTTCGGCCGCGAGATTGCAGTAGAAGAGGTCGTGGCCGAAGTCCGCGCGGTGAGCAACCAACAAGTAATGGAGATTGCGCTCGATATACTCAGCACTGACCGGGCCGGGCTGGCCCTGGTGGGCGATGCCGGCGTGGGCACCGTCTCTTTGCCCCTGGCCTGAGTGCTACCCTGTATGGGGTTGAAAATTGCTATAACGCGGGTTGGAGACGTAAGTGTCGATCTGCCGCAACGCATGACCGAGGGCTCCGTGGGAATGGACCTTCGCGCGGCCCTCGAACTCGCGCTGGAGCTGGCGCCCGGCGAACGCGCAGCAATACCCTGTGGGTTTGCGATTGCCATACCCCGGGGATACGAGGGCCAAGTAAGGCCGAGAAGCGGTCTCGCTCTCAAGCAGGGATTATGCGTCCCTAACTCTCCGGGGACCATAGACCCGGATTACCGGGGCGAGGTGGCGGTTATCGTTGCCAACTTCGGCAACGAGACGGTCTGCATAGAGCCGGGACAGCGTGTTGCGCAGCTGGTGATTTGTCCGGTCGCGGTAGCGGATTTTGACGAGGTCGAAGAGCTCGAGCCCTCGGACAGGGGTTCTGGTGGTTTCGGCCATACCGGGAGCGCCTGACAGCACCGGGTCTGTTTACACTGGGAGCTAGTCGGCTGAACCGGCCTTACTGGAGATATGATACCTCGTTACACCAGGGATCGAATGGGGTCGACTTGGTCGGACCAGCATCGCTACGACCTCATGCTCGAAGTCGAGATCCGCGTTTGCGAGGCCCTCGCCAAGCGCTCGGTTATTCCGGCCGAAGCGGTCGACCGCATCCGCGCGAAAGCCAGTGTCGACGGCTCACGGGTGGCTGAAATCGAAGCCGAAGTGCATCACGACGTGATAGCCTTCGTCAGCGCCGCCGCCGAAAGCGTGGGTGAAGACGGCCGTTACCTGCACTACGGTATGACGTCCTCGGACGTTCTTGACACCGCTTTTGCCCTGCAGCTGGTCGAAGCCGCAGACCAGCTGCTCGAAGGCGTCTCAACCCTGATGGAGGCCCTACGCTCGAGGGCGAGGGAGCATCGAGACACCCCTACTGCTGGTCGTTCTCACGGTATACACGCGCAACCCACGACGTTCGGACTCAAGTTGGCGGGTTGGTACGCCGAGCTCCAACGAGACCGATTCCGGCTCCTCACCGCACGAGAGACCATAGCCAGCGGCAAATTATCGGGTGCCGTCGGTACTTACGGTGTAAATGGCCCGGACATCGAGGCCGAGGTTCTCGACGGACTTGGCCTGGAGGTCGAGCCGGTGGCGACACAGGTGGTTCCGCGGGACCGGCACGCTGAATTCTTCTGTACCCTTGCTGTATTGGCGGGTGGGTTGGAACGTTTTGCGACCGAAATCCGTCACCTGCAGAGAACCGAGGTGGGCGAAGTCCTCGAATCCTTCAGTAAGGGCCAGAAGGGCTCGTCTGCCATGCCCCACAAGCGCAACCCCATTCTGACCGAGAACATAAGCGGACTGGCGCGCCTGGTTCGTGCCAATTCACTGGCCGCACTTGAGAACATCGCCCTGTGGCACGAACGCGACATCTCGCATTCGTCGGTGGAGCGGGTGATAGCTCCCGACTCGACCATTGCTCTGGATTTCATGCTCGCGCGCATGACCTCGGTGGTTACCGGCATGGAGGTTCGGCCCGAAGCAATGGCCGCTAACCTGGAGCGTACCGGCGGCAGGATGTTCTCCGAGAAGATCCTCCTGGCACTGGTAGAAAACGGTATATCCCGCGATGAAGCCTACCGCTGGGTTCAGCGTTGCGCACTGGCGGAAGGCGACTTCCGCACCAACGCCCAAAAAGATACCGATATAAGCCGCGTACTCGACGCAAGCAGGTTCGAGAAGGCGTTTGATATACAGGCCGCCCTGGGCCATGCGCACGAAGTATTTGACCGCGTTATAGAGGAGGGAACATAACCATGGCAACAAGCGGAAAAATGATTGCGGAGGGTAAGGCCAAGCGCATTTACGAGACCGATGATCCGGAATTCCTGATGTTTTATTTCAAGGACGACGCGACCGCGTTCAACGCGCAGAAAAAAGGCAGCATCGAGTCCAAGGGAATACTCAATAACAGGATATCTCGCCGCTTCTTTGAACTACTGCGGGAGAATGGAGTCGACAATCACTTTGTTGACTGTCCGTCGGAGCGCGAAATGCTGGTACGCAAGGTCGAGATCATTCCGGTCGAGACCGTGGTGCGCAATATCATAACCGGCAGCCTGCAGAAACGCTGTGGGCGGCCGGAAGGCGAAACGCTACCGCGCCCCATAGTTGAGTATTTCTACAAGGACGATGACCTCGGCGATCCCATGATCAACGACGAGCACATCCTGATCTTCTCATGGGCCACGCGCGAGGAACTCGACGAAATACACCGGCAGGCCCTGGCCGTGAACGCAGTCCTGGAACCGTTCATGCGCGAGAGGGGGGTTCTGCTGGTTGACTTCAAGCTGGAGTTCGGACGGGACTCTTCGGGCAATGTGTTGCTCGCTGACGAGATCTGTCCTGATACCTGCCGTTTCTGGGATATCGAAACCCGCAAGAAGCTGGACAAGGACAGGTTCAGGCAGGACATGGGTGGAGTTGAAGACGCCTACCAGGAAATTGCACGGCGAGTTGCCGGCTGAAGGGGGAGAAATGGATTTCGTTGCCAGGGTGTACGTGACTCCCAAGAAAGCGATTCTGGACCCGCAGGGTAAAGCCGTGGCTTCGTCTCTGCAGGCCCTTGGCTATGACGGCGTCGATGATGTTCGCCTGGGCCGTTACATTGAGCTGCAATTGAGTGGCGTTGCTGGAAGCAAAGCTGCAGAAAATCGCGTTGACGAAATGTGCCGTCGCCTGTTGGCCAACGACGTGATCGAGGACTACCGCTTTGACATCGAGGAGAAGCTCGAGGAGCAGCGAGCCTGATCGTGACCTGGGGCGTAATAGTTTTTCCTGGTTCCAACGATGATCGGGATACCCGGCGCGTGCTCGCGGATGTGATGGGCGCCAAGGTGCGAATGCTCTGGCACAAGGACACCGACCTCAAGGGAGTGGACGCGATCGTTTTGCCGGGTGGATTTTCTTACGGCGACTACCTCAGGGCAGGAGCCATCGCCAGGATCTCGCCCGTGATGGAAGAAGTTTCTCGATTTGCGAACGCAGGCGGCCCGGTGCTCGGAATCTGCAACGGCTTCCAAGTGCTATGCGAAGCAGGACTGCTGCCCGGCGCCCTCATACGCAACAGCGGCCTGCGCTTCGTTTGCCGGGATGAGCCGATCGAGGTTGCGAACACCGCGACCGCGTTCACCGCTTCCTGCTCGGGCGGCGAGGTTTTGCGCATCCCGGTAAAACACGGCTGCGGTTGTTATGTGCTCGAGAAAAACAGGCTCGAAGAACTCGAAGGACGAGGCGGGGTTGCCTTTCGTTACGCGGACACGGCGCCAAACGGCTCGGTTAACAACATAGCGGGCGTCTGCAACGAGCGCGGTAACGTTGTTGGGCTGATGCCGCACCCTGAGCACGCCGTCGATCCTGCTCTTGGCTTGGTGGATGGGCGCGTCTTGTTTGAGTCGGCCGCGGACTGGGCCGTTAACGGTGTAGCCGCGTGATTCACGGCAGCGACAGGACCATAGATGAAGCCCTGGCTGCCGAACACGGCCTCAGCGCTGAAGAATACGCGGCCATACTAGAGCATCTCGGGCGCACGCCGACGATAGAAGAGTTGGGCGTATTTTCGGTGATGTGGTCCGAGCACTGCAGCTACAAGAGTTCGCGGGTGCATCTCAAGAGGTTTCCGGTCTCGGGTCCGGCGGTGCTGCAGGGGCCTGGTGAGAACGCTGGAGCCGTGGACATCGGCGGTGGGATGGCTGCTATCTTCAAGATCGAGAGTCACAACCACCCCTCTTACGTCGAGCCCTACCAGGGGGCGGCGACAGGCGTGGGCGGAATACTTCGGGACATTTTCACCATGGGCGCGAGACCTGTGGCTAACATGAATGCCCTGTTTTTCGGCGAGCCCGAAGACGAACGCACCTCCTACCTCCTTTCCGGCGTGGTCTCAGGCGTAGGCGACTACGGCAACAGTGTCGGTGTGCCAACCGTTGGCGGGCAGGTCAACTTCGACGCCGCTTATAACGGCAACATACTCGTCAACGCTTTTTCGCTGGGCATAGCCAGGGCCGACAACATCTTCAGCGCGGTAGCGAGCGGCGAAGGAAACCCGGTACTTTACGTGGGCTCGCGCACCGGTCGTGACGGTGTTCACGGCGCCAGCTTGCTCGCATCCTCCGAGTTCAAAGAAGAATCAGAGCAGATGAAGCCCACCGTGCAGGTAGGCGACCCCTTCGCAGAAAACCTCCTGATAGAGGCTTGCCTCGAAGTACTCAAGGGCGATGATGTGGTGGCTATACAAGACATGGGTGCCGCTGGCTTGACGAGTAGCTCGGCCGAGATGGCCGGTCGGGGCGGAGTGGGCATTTCTCTTGACCTCGACAAGGTTCCGCTACGCGATTCTTCGGTGAGTCCTTACGAAATACTGCTGTCGGAATCGCAGGAGCGAATGTTGCTCGTTGCCAGGCAGGGACGCCAAGGGGCCGTCGCCGAACTCTTTTCTCGCTGGGACCTCGAGTGCGTTGAAGTAGGAGTCGTCACCGGTGACGGAAGGTTGCGTGCGAGCTGGCGTGGCGAAGAGATACTCTCTATCCCCGTTGCTGCGCTTACCGACGACGCCCCCGCTTACCAGCGCCCAATCAAAGAACCAGCCACCCGGCCAGTCAGTAGTGGAGGGGTGCTCGGCGATGGTGAACTCTGCGAACCGGCTTCCGTGTTGTTGGAGATGTTGGCTTGTCCGGAACTTTGCAGCCGACGCTGGGTTTTTGAGCAATACGACTCCTGGGTAGGGGCCAATACCGTGATCCACCCGGGTGGCGATGCCGCCGTGATAAGGGTGGCCGAAACGGGTGCTGGACTGGCGATGACAGTGGATTGCAATCCTAACTACGTGGCAAGCGATCCATACCTGGGCGCCCAACACGCAATAGCCGAGGCGGTGCGAAATATATCAGTCACCGGCGCGACACCGCTCGCGGTGAGCGACTGCCTGAATTTCGGGAGCCCCGAAAAGCCCGAGGTGATGTGGCAGTTCAGCCAGGCGGTCGACGGGATGGCAGCAGCCTGTCGTCATTTCTGCACGCCGGTTATCTCGGGCAACGTGAGCTTTTATAACGATACTCGGGGCGAATCGATCCCGCCGACGCCGGTGATCGCAATGGTCGGCCTGATGGCCGATTCAACCACTGCGGTGGGCTGTGCGGCCATCGGCCAAGGCCGCAGGATTTATCTACTCGGTGGCGGTGTGGCAACTCTTGAAGGCAGCGTTTTCGAGCGCCTTTACGCCAATAACCCCGTGGGTGGGGTACCCGCACTCGATCTCGATGCCGAGAAGGATTGCTCGGCTTTGTGCGTGGACCTGGTCCAGCAGGGTCTCGTCACCGCAGCCCACGATCTGTCGGAGGGCGGCTTGGCTGTCGCCCTTGCCGAGATGGTTGTACAGGAGGGCTCATGCGGCATTGTCGCCCGGGTACCCGATCATGGCCGCCTGGACAGTTCCATGTTCGGCGAGAGCGCTACGCGAATCCTGGTTGTTGTTGAAGCTGGGGATACAGATGCCGTCGAAGCTGCGGCATCGGCCAGCGGCGTGCCCTGTCGATTGCTCGGCGAAACCGGCGGCGATCGTTTCCGCCTGGAGCGCGACGGTGAGACGGGTGAGCGGCTGCTCGATCTCGAATTGGCACAGCTACGGGCAGCCCGCGAGCAGACCCTACCGACGATCGCTGCAGGCCTGAAGGATTTTGAAGCGGCATGACGTCGAACAGCGCAGAGGCGGTGGCTTTGTGATTTACGACCGTCGCGAAGATCGCTTTAACGAAGAGTGCGGGGTCGTAGGGGTCTACGGCCGTCCGGAAGCCGCGAACCTTGCGTACCTGGGCCTGTATTCCTTGCAGCACAGGGGACAGGAGGGCGCCGGCATTGCCTCGAGCGACGGTAGCTCGCTGGTCCAACACAGGGGTCTTGGCCTGGTGGCCGATGTGTTTGACGAGGACGTCATACGGGCACTGGGCGGCGATATGGCCATTGGCCACAACCGCTATTCTACCAGTGGACAGACGATGCTGCGTAACACCCAGCCTTTCGTGGTGGAGTACGCCCTGGGCCCCCTGGCGGTTGCCCACAACGGTAATTTTGTTAATACCGAGCTGCTCAGGGCTAACCTCGAGGCTCACGGGTCTATTTTTCAGTCGACGGTGGATACCGAGGTCCTCATACACCTCATCGCCAGCTACAATCGTTCTACGCTGCTCGAGCGCACCATAGATGCGCTGAAGGTCGTTGAGGGCGCCTACTCGGTCTTGTTCATGTCTGACCGGGAAATGATTGCCGCCAGGGATCCAAACGGTTTCAGGCCCATGGTCATAGGCCGTTTCGAAGGCGGGGGCTACGTCGTGGCATCGGAAACCTGTGCCCTGGATCTCATGGAAGCCGAGTACGTCAGGGAGGTGGAACCGGGAGAGCTGATTCATTTCAGGGACGGCAGCATGAAAAGCATACGTCCCTTTGAAAAGCGTGAGCGCCACGCCTGCATTTTTGAGCATATTTACTTCGCTCGCCCTGACAGCATGGTTTTCGGCACCCACGTTTACGGCAACCGCAAGGAGTTCGGCAGGCAACTGGCGCGCGAAGCACCAGTGGAAGCGGACATAGTGATACCGGTACCCGACTCGGGTGTGCCGGCAGCCCTGGGTTACGCCGAGGAATCAGGCATTCCCTTCGAGATGGGCCTCATCCGCAACCACTACGTGGGCAGGACATTCATCGAGCCGCAGGATTCGATCCGGCACTTCGGTGTAAAGGTCAAGCTCAACCCTCAGCGCGAAATCCTGACGGGGAAACGGGTTGTCATCGTTGACGACTCGATTGTGCGTGGTACCACGAGTCGTAAGATCATCCGCACGATACGCGCCGCAGGCGCGCGCGAGGTGCACTTCAGGGTGAGCGCCCCGCCCACTACCGGGCCCTGCTATTACGGGGTGGACACACCTACCCACGGGGAGCTGGTGGCCAATAACCATACCCTGGAAGAAATCCGCCAGTACATACTCGCCGATTCGTTGGCTTACCTGAGCGAAGCAGGTATGTACTCTTTTCTTGGCGGCAAAGATCCTGGTTTCTGCGACGCGTGTTTTACGGGTCGCTATCCGCTGGGCGCAGCCGATACCGCCGCCGGTGGGCAAATGCACCTGTTCCAGTCCGGCGATAAGAAACGCGGTCCACGCCTGCGTGTCGTGAAAGAGTAAACGCTGCGATTCGCGCGGCCCTTTTCAGATTACCGTCGGCCGACGCCAGGTACTGTTGTCGAGGTCAGGACAGTCTACATTGTAGTGCAGGCCGCGGCTTTCTCTCCTTACCCTGGCACATTGAATCAGCAGGTCGGCTACCAGTGCGAGGTTGCGCAGCTCGAGCAGGTCCCCCGTTATCCTGAAATCCCAATAGTACTGCTGGATCTCGTCGCGCAGCATGCTGATGCGCTTGGCCGCTCGCTCGAGCCTCCTGTCACTGCGCTCGATGCCCACGTAGTTCCACATGAGCCGACGGATCTCGTCCCAGTTGTGCTTGATGACCACCAATTCGCCTTCGTCGCTGGCATCACCCGTCACCCAGCTCGGAAATACGGGCGGGGCGATGTCGTCTTCGCTCGTCATTTGCCTGGCGTGTTCAGCCGCACGGTGGGCAAAGACCAGTGCTTCGAGAAGGGAGTTAGAAGCGAGCCGGTTTGCTCCGTGCAGGCCCGTCATGGCTACCTCGCCGATCGCGTATAGCCGGTCGAGATTGGTCGCACCCACAGAGTCGGTAACCACGCCTCCACAGAGGTAGTGGGCGGCGGGAACCACGGGCACTCGCTCCGAAGGTACGTTTATGCCGAGTGAGCGGCACTTATCGAGTATTCGCGGAAAGCGCGTTCGCATGAAATCGTCGGCGAAACCCGTGAGGTCGAGGTGCACGTATTCCAAGCCTTCTTTTTTCATCTGGTGGTCAATAGCTCTCGCAACTATGTCCCGCGGCGCCAGTTCGGCGCGGTGATCGTAAGCCTCGAGGAAATAGTTCCCTGCCGGCGTACAAAGTTTTGCTCCTTCGCCGCGCAAGGCTTCGGTCACGAGAAATGACTTGGCGCTGGGGTGGTACAGGCAGGTTGGATGAAACTGCATGAACTCCAGGTTAGCAACGCGACAGCCTGCGCGCCTGGCCATCGCGAGGCCGTCTCCGCTGGCCACGTCGGGGTTGGATGTATAGAGGTAGACCTTACCGGTTCCGCCGCTCGCGAGTACGGTGCGGCTGGCGACAATCGTGCGTACTTCGCTGCCGTCGGCATCGAGTACGTAGGCTCCCCAGCAGGAGGCTGCACCTTTGGACAATCCGAATTTTTCGTCGACCAGCAGATCGACGGCGTGGTGGCCTTCGAAGACATCGATTGACGCGTGATCCCGTACCCTTAGCACCAACGCGCGTACAAGCTCGGCACCCGTTTGGTCGGCAGCGTGCAGTACACGCCGATGCCCATGCCCCCCCTCAAGGCCGAGAGCAAGCTCGCCAGAATCGCCCGCCATTGTCGAAAAACGTACTCCCAGCTCCAGGAGTTCCGCTATCCTCGCCGGACCCTCCGCCACGACATCACGAACTATATCTTCGGCGCACAGGCCCGCTCCTGCTGATATGGTGTCCGCAGCATGGCTTTCGAGGGAATCGTCGCTGTCCCATACCGTCGAGACACCCCCCTGGGCCATGGCCGTGTTGGAATCCAGCAGGGAGCGCTTGGTAACTAACGCAACCCTGCCATTATCCGCGACTTTGAGCGCAAAACTCAGTCCAGCGAGACCACTGCCGATAACAAGATAGTCGTAGCTTGTCAGATTCACGGGAAGGTATGATAGACATTGGAAGCGAAGGAACAAGCCGCGCACCGGGTACCCGCTCTGCTACGTGCTGCGGCGTGGTTATTTGAAACCATGGCTGTCCAGGAGATGGGACGATGACCGGTAATTGGCGGCAAAGATCCGACAGGGGAGCTTGGGTTCCCCACGCTCAAGTACCAAACGTGCTGAGCGTGGCGCGAATCTGCGCGGTTCCCTTGTTGGTGTGGTTGTTGGACCGCCCCTCGCAGGGCTACGCGCTGACGGCCTTCGGGCTTTATTTCATCGCGTCCATGACTGATATCCTCGACGGCTACCTGGCCCGTAAGTATGATCTGGAAAGCCCGCTCGGCAAGCTACTCGACCCCCTCGCCGACAAGTTACTCGTGGTTTCCGCCCTTCTGATGCTGGCCTTGATCAATAGGGAGCCAGGGATACCAGGCTGGTTCATGGTGATCGTAGTCGGCAGGGAAATAGCTGTGACCGGACTACGAAGTATCGCTGCCAGTGAGGGCCTGGTGCTCGGAGCCGAAGCCAGCGGCAAAATGAAAATGATCCTGCAGACGGTAGGCATCCACGCCCTCATACTCCACTACACCTATTTCGGGGTTAATTTTTATCTCCTGGGCATGGTGATGTTATCCATAGGTACGGTGGTCGGCCTGTGGTCGGCTGCTGGGTATCACTTGTCAGTATTCAGGCAGCTGGGTGGCCGACGTCTATTGGATTGAGGCGACAAAGCCGAGGCGCACTTGCAAAGTGCATCGGGCGTGGTCAACATATGGGTTCGCGTTTGACGCGGGTGTAGCTCAGCTGGCTAGAGCATCTGCTTGCCATGCAGAAGGTCGTGGGTTCGAATCCCATCACCCGCTCCATTGAATACGACGCTATTTCAGGTAGTTAAGCGCAGCTTCCCGCCGCCGTTGCTCATTGTTATCAGTGTCACTTTAGCACTGGACAATACTATTGATGGAGTAGTAGCATCATGGCAGGTAACGACGGCTGCCACGTCAGGGAGCTGCCGGTCACCGGGAGATAATGCGTGGAATCTACAGCTGAGAAAATACTCAACGTTGCAACCGAATTGTTTGCCCGGGTTGGTTACGATGGCGTAGGGATACGAGACGTTGCGCGCGAAGCAGAGGTTACTCCAGGTGCCATCAACTATTACTTTGGTCGCAAGGAAGTGCTCTTCCGGGAGTGTGTAAGCGAACTGGTAAGAAGATACGTCGGGGACGCGCAAGGCTATATCGACCGCGACGACCTTTGCGGTCTCTACTTGAATTTTCAGGCTTGGGCCACGCGAAATCCCCAGCTACTCCGGCTTTGGGTCAGCGCTGAAATTTCTGACAACGAAGATCGGCGCGAGTTTATTCACGACCACGTGGCTATGCCGATCTGGAAGATCCTCGCTAAAGAGATACCAGGCGATGCCCCGCCCGAGGACCGGATGATGTTGCTCACTTTTATTGGCAGCGTGCTGATGGCCGAAGTAGTGGACGACAATCTTCTGTGTAACATGATCGGGGGCGACGGCGTGAGAACCGATGAAGCCTGGAGCAGGATGAGGCTCGACATGCTGAGTCTCTGGGCCATGCGTGGGATAAACCAGAAAAGCACCGACATCGCTGTTTGATAGACCCCCGACCCGGCCCCACAGAAAGGACGTTCATTGGACCCCGGTCAGAGCGTGCACACAATAGGCAGATCGCAATCCCTGGCACTTGCAGAGGACGCCGTAGTTGGCGTCCCGGAACACTGACCGCCAGGCCGTCGGCTGATCAGCCACGGGGCGTTGTAGCGACGCTATGCAAGTGGCTGCAGCTGGTGCTTCAGCGCCGGGCCGGCGTTAAAAAAAGTTAATTAATCCACCTGGGGGGGATTGTTCCCCGCTGGGGGATAGGTCAGTTTTGGAGTCAACGCGGCCCCCCGTACGGGGCCACGGGGGTCATATGGTTCAGAAAAAGACTAGGTTTTCTTACTCGACGCTGCTCTTTGCTGGCCGCAACCTCGCGGTTGTCGTGATACTGTTCTGCGCTGCCGGGACAGCAAGTGCGCAAAAGGATGGGGATCTTCCATTCGATTGCGCTCCAGGTGACGGTTACGGGCGTACCGTCGTTTACGGTGGCGATTTCAACGGTGACGGTGTAGCCGATTTCGCCATAGGAGCGCCTTGCGCTTTCGTCAACGGTAAACTCGAGGCCGGCTACGTAGAAGTACGGTCGGGTGTTGACGGGCGCAGGTTGCTCAAGCGCAAAGGCAAGCAGGAGCGCCAGTTTTTTGGCAAGTCAGTGGCGTTTACTCACGACATCAATGGTGATGGCAAAGATGAGGTTGTGGTCGGTTCGCCGGGCTGGGACCGTCGCCCCTTGCCGGATCCCCTCACAGCTGAAGCGGTCCTACGACCCAACTACGGCGCCTTCCACGTATTTGAATCGCGGCGCGGTATAGCGTTGAGAGTTTTCGGCACTGCGCGGCAGGGCTACTTCGGCGAGACGGTGGCTGGTCTTGAAGACACCAACGGAGACGGAGTTGCTGACCTCGTTATCGGCGCTCCCGGTGAACGAAACACCGAGGGTAAGCGTTCGGGCGTGGTTTACGTGTATTCCGGGCAGCGCAGGAAAGCTTTAAGGAAAATAGAGGGCGAGCGGCTCGGCGATCGATTCGGACGTACTCTCGTTGCCGGCGGCGATCACGACGGCGACGGGGTAGCCGATTTTATCGCCGGGTCGCCAGTTCTGAGGGGTTTAGCCGGCGAGGAAAGCGGCGTACTCCGAGTGTACTCCGGCATTTCTCCCCAGGAGCTAATCCTCGATCTGCAGGGTGCCCGGCGTGACCACCTGGGTATATCTGCCGCGTCAGTTGGCGATGTAAACGGCGACGGGCTTGACGACATTGCTTACGGATCCGAACTTGCCGACGATGTTGCGGTTAAAAAAGCGGGGACGGCTTCTGTGGCCAGTGCTTCAAATGGTTCGAGAATCCTGGGTGTAGTAGGTAGCCAACCGCAGAAAAATGCGCGTTTCGGTAGCTCGATTGCCGGTACTGGCGATATCAATGGCGACGGAGTGCCCGATGTTGTAACGGGTGCACCGCTGGCCGACTCGGCCGACGGCTTCACCCGGTTAGCGGATGCGGGACGCTTTCTGCTTTTTTCCGGCAGTGATGGGTCGCCGCTCCTGGAAGTCGAAGGGTCGCGGCATTCGCTGCTGCTCGGCCAGGCAGTAAGCGGGGGCCCGGATCTTGATGGAGACGGGGTGAGTGAAATCCTGGTGGCGGCGCCCGGCGCTGCCCCCCGGCAACGCAGGGGCGCGGGCTCAGTTACTGCCTGGTCACCGGTCAGCGGAGAACCAGTCCAGGTGTTCAAAGGCCGCCGCGGTCTCGAAACACGGGTGATAACCGTTGGCGTGGAGCCGAGAGAGGGGCGCTCGGGTTTCGCGGTTTTCGGCTTTCTGCCTGACCGCCGGCAGCGAGGACTCCGTGCCAATATCTTTGCGGGAACCCGCCCCGGTGTGATGTCGATTGATCTCATAGATGACAAGCCGAAGGCGGCGCCAGGCACACTGAAAGTGGTGGTAGGCTCCGGTGCTGGAGCCAAGCATGGCCTCGTTGCGGTAATCGATTCGGCAAGGCGAAATTCAGTTACAGCGGTATTCGACGGTATGCAGGGCGTGGTGGGCCTCGTGGGCTCCAACGCTGCTGGTGGCCACTTCCAGGATGAAGACACCTTGCAGATAATCGCAGTGCAGGCCGGTTCCCGTAACGGGGACGTCGTGGCCCAGGTCTTCGAGAGGTTCCACGGCCCAGAAGGTACGTGGAACCCGATTCGCCGTTTCAGGGTGTTTTCCCGCCTGGAAGAAGTTCTCAATAATGTGAGGATAGACGCTGGGGGTGCGACTGCTGCTGCCGGCGAGCTGATTTCAAGCAGCGGAAAGCGCGATGAATTGTTAGTTGGTACGGAAAGTGGAGTCTCCGTTGTCAGGATATATTCAGGGACGGGGTCCCTACTGGAACAGTGGGTCGCCTACTCACCTAGCGACGGTCATCGAGGAGCCAGTGTAGCCATCGGTGATGTTAATGGCGACGGCAGTAACGACGTTGTTACAGTACCGCGTTACGGCGGTGCCCAGGTCAAGGCTTTTTCAGCAGATGGCGATCCGTTGATCATGCCCGGCCAGATTGAACCGGTGCGCTTCGAAGCTTTCGGACCGGATTTTACCGGCGGCGCGACCCTGGCATTGGCCGACATTGATGACGATGGCGTACTGGAGGTTCTCCTGACCCCTTTCCAGGTTAAGGGCGGCGCTGTGTCAGCCTACGAGTTCGACGGCAGCCTCGTCGAAGGTTGGGTCGACCTCAAGCCTTACACGACCGGCTACACTTCGGTCGGGGGCACCGACGCTTTCCAGAGACTCTAAGCGCAGCTGCCAACCAGAAAGGCCACCCACGGCTGTGTTCTATTGTCCGTTGTGGCCGCAAACCGGCGAGTCTATTCTGCGCCTATGAGCGAGCGCGAGCGGCGGCCTCTTGACGGTATCAAGGTCCTTGATTTCAGCCACGTCCTGGCTGGCCCATACTGCGGCCGTATACTCTGCGACCTCGGTGCCGAAGTCGTTAAGGTCGAAGCCCCGGCGGGAGACGTCTCGCGGAGGCTCGGAGCGCGAAGGGCGGGTATAAGCGGTTACTTCATGCAGCAGAACTGCGGCAAGCTGAATATCTCCATTGATCTCAAGACCGATGACGGGTGCTCCCTCGCTGAACGACTGGTGAAGACAGCCGACGTGCTCATTGAAAATTTCAGGCCAGGGGTGATGCAGCGGGCGGGTTTGGGCCCGGAGGCGTCCCTGGCTGTTAACCGCGGGCTGGTCTATTGCTCGATAAGCGGCTTCGGCCACCAGAGCAGTTTGCGCGACAGGCCTGCCTTTGCCGGCATTGCGCACGCCACGACCGGAACTTTGTATCGGCAAGGCAAGTTCCACAGCCATGACCCCGAAGACTCGGTGCTGGCGATCGGCGACACGGTCAGCGGCATGCATTCTGTTATAGCCATACTGGCGGCCCTTCGGCTTCGCGAAAGCAGCGGGGAGGGGCAGTTCATCGACATGGCCATGCACGACGCGCTGCTTTCCATACAGGAGTGCGCACACTCTTATCTATTTGGAGAAGACGGAACAGGAGACGACGTTTTCTGTTCCTGGATCTACCGCTGCGGGGATGAGTTCGTGGCCATGCCTTCTGATCCACGTGCTAACTGGGACCAACTCACGGTCGTTATGCAGCGACCGGAACTCCTGGCCGACAAACGTTACTTGACTCTCGGGCAGCGCAACGCCTGCCTTGATGAACTCGAAGCCCACGTGCAGGCCTGGGTTGCCGATGAGGGCAGCGCCGACGTCGTGGTTGATAAACTCTCAGCGGCGGGATTGCCGGGTGCTCGTGTACTGAGCCTGGCCGAGGCTCTCGATTCCGGGCAGGTGGCCGAACGCGCCATGGCGCCGGAAATGGACGACCGCAGTGGCTCGACTTGCCGGGTACTCAACACGCCGTATCGTTTTTCTAACGCGCGGGCCGGCGTAAGGGGGCGGCCAGCCTACAGGGGCGAGCACAACCGCGAGGTGCTTGAGCGCTGGCTCGCTGCGGAGTCCGACGAGGTAGATGCTTTGCTGGAGGCGGGGGTGCTGTCCGACCGCCTGCCGAGCGATTAGCCGCTCAGGCAGGCTTTATCGCGGTTCCCCTGTATACGGGCAGCACTGTCCAGTCTTCCCTGCCGCAGGGTTTGACCTGCAGCTCCTCGTAGCCGCTGTCACGAATCAGGTCTACCGAGTTGCGATTCAGGTTGCAGCCGCCCGCGATGCGGTTCCACAAGGGATTCAGCCTGTCCTGCATCTGTTGCGCTCTCGGGCCGCGGCTACGGGTATGTTCCACGTAAAGCAAGCGACCGCCGGGCTTAGTGACGCGACACATCTCCTCGAGCGCAGGCGCGGGCTCAGGTATCGTGCACAGAACCCAGGTGGCCACTACCGTGTCGAAGTAGTTGTCAGGCCAGGGCAGGTCTTCTGCACCCGCGTCTACCAGTTCGATCGGCAGGTCTACTTCCAGGGCGCGTTGCTGCGCTCGCTTGAGCATGAAGGGGTCCGGCTCTACGCCGTGGAGAATCTCGATGTCCCCGTAACGCGCAAAGTTCATGCCGGTGCCGACACCGATCTCGAGCACCTTGCCACTTGCTTCTCCCACCACCTTGCCGCGCAGGTGGCGCAGTGGAAACATCATGAGGTCGAGCCCAGCGGCAACCCACGGATGCCCTTTGCACGCAGTAGTCATGCAGCCAACCTATACCAGCCCGGTATTTAATTGTAGGTCAGCACGGCAGGGCGGCGACCCCGTAGGGGAATCGCCGCCCGCAGTACTGGAAGGCCAGTGCAATTGGGAAGTTTCAGGCTCCTTCGACCTTGGCCGATCGAGCGTAGAGCTGAAACACCAGGTGCCAGCCCACCAGGATGATGACCAGCAAGCCGACGACACCGGCCCCCGCGAAGGCGCCCGTGTGGGTGTTGATCATGGTCCAGAGCAACGGCACAGACATGTAGGTGTTGTGGCGCGACCGACCACCGGCAAGTGCGGGCAGCGCCGCGTCCGGGGCCTCGCCAGCCTTCACGGCCGCAATGATCTGTTGCTGGGCCGGCCAGATGCGGAACCATACGTTGAAAGCCATCGCCGTGCCGAACATCGAGCCGATGTGAATAGACATGCCTCGGTAACCGTAACCTGCCCATTCGGTCATCAGGTAAGCCACGACAGCGGTAAAAACGAAGCCCACTGAGTAGGCCACCCTGAGGTTGCCAGCGGCCGGGCTCTTGAACCAGGCGTCGTAAATAAATACGCCGAGAAGTGTAACCCCCAGCATTACCAGGTTGGCGGTGGTGAGCAGCTCGCCTTCACCGTCGAGCAAGGCGCCGCCGTGATAGAAAACCAGCAGTAACAAGAGGACACCGGTCACCCAGGTCCAGGCCGCTCCCCAACGAAACCAGAACAGCGCCCTCGGCATCAGCTCGGGCACCACGGTGCCGGCCGCACCCGCTTCTTTCATCTTCGCTGCGAAGGGGATGTTGACGAAGTTAAAAAACCAGAGCAGGCCGATCCAGAGAACGCCTGCGATCACGTGTATCCAACGAAAGAGCGGCTCAAGGTATTCCATCGTTTTCTCCTTTTGTATGGGCCCGTAAAAGGCCAACCCCGATTGTAGTTGCGCAGCGGGGGGGAATCCAGACCCGGAAGGTCGATAATGCGGCTAACAATCGCCTTGCCGGCTGGATAAGTCGGCTTATCAGCGGCCTGTCGAGATGATGTAAGAAAGGGAAAAGACGTTCTCGCTGGTGCCCTGGGCGTCACCGAAGTTGAAATACCAGCCTTCTTCGCCCGGGTACTCGCGCGAGGGCAAGGTGCAGTAAGTGGCGTGGTCCAACAGCATGTCGAACATGGTTACGGCGGGCAGGAACTGCTGCTCGTAATCGTACACAGCTGTTTTTGCGCCGGGAAACGGTCGACGGCCTATCTTCCACTGGTTGAACCAGGCCTTCCACAGCTGTTCTTCATGGTCGTACATCTCGGCATAGGGGATGACAAAACTCTGTTGGTCGAGATAGACGATGCGCCGGGAGTAGGCATAACCCGGAAGCCGCGAACGTCCTTCTATAATCCACAAGTCGCGCAGTTCCCAGGTATCGTCAAAAATAAAATCAGCGGTGCCGGTGGCCCTTCGCCCTGGAAAGTGTCGCGTGTGCATGGGCGCGAGCATTTTTTTTCGACCCAACAAACTCCAATCCATCCATGCAACGCTACCAGCCCAACCGGCGTAACTGTCCAGATCAGTGTCCTGGCCGAAGAGGGCTTCCGATCTTTGCGCGGTAGATAGCCTGCGTACTCGCTTGAGCAAAGGGTAGTACAGCCAACTGTCGTCTTGCCTCGCCGGATCGAGGTAGCGGTTGTAGCTCAGTCCCACACCCTTGAGGTCGAAAGGCTCTATTATTGGATGCAGGGACTCTCGGTAGCGAATACCATCGGGGGTGGGCCAGCCGGGCTTCGGCTCGTGGTAAAGGCGCCCGACGTGGTACAAACGTCTGAAGTGGCCGAGCACGAAATGTCGTTCCACCAGCATGCCGCGGTCGCTGCGTAAGCTGCCAGTGTCGCAGTCAAAATTACGGATGTCGAGGTCGTCCACCAGGATGCGGTTTTCGTAGTTGAACATCAGCTTGACCGCGAGGTCCGGGTCGTCGTCAGAAAGCGAAGGAAAGGGGAGACCCGCAACGTAGTTTTCAAGCGCCAATCCGTCGGCGGAAAGCTGCACCTGCGCAGAGTACTTTTCAGTAGCCGCGAGGCGGGCGGGCTCCAGTGGTATGAGACGGCTTTCCACCACCTCGATGGGAAGATCTCGGCCCAGGGCCCAGTTTGCCGACGGGGGCAACCAGCGGCCGTAGACCTTCGCATCTGCCGCAGAAAGAAGCTGGCCCGGCGCAGGCGGCTCGGCGTCAAGTATCGAGGGCGGTGTGCTCTTCTCCCCCTGATTGGCCCTCAACTCCGCGGTAGCCGGGCTGCTCAAAAGCGACGAGAAAGCCAGGGCTGAAACCGTGGCAAACAGTTTCAGACTGAAGTCGGGCGGGCTATACTTATCGACTGACAAAGGACTTTCCTCGGCCATGATAACAGACCGCCAAAAACAACTTAAAGCCCTGCTTGAACAGAGGATCCTGGTGCTCGACGGCGCCACCGGCACAAGCCTGCAGGAAATAGAGCTCACGGCCGAAGACTTCGGTGGGCCGGCGCTCGAGGGCTGTAACGAGAACCTGGTAGTCACGCGCCCCGACGTCGTAGAGGCTGTCCACCGCGGCTTTCTCGAGGCTGGAGCCGATATCATCGAAACCAATACTTTCGGCTCAAGCTCGGTTGTACTCGAGGAGTACGAGCTCGCCGACCGCGCCCGCGAATTGAGCCGCCTGGGTTCCGAAATTGCCCGCAAGGCAGCCGACCAGGCGTCCACCAGCGGACAAACGCGCTTCGTCGCGGGTTCGATGGGGCCCACCACCCGGGCCCTGTCTGTCACCGGGGGCATAAGCTGGGAAGAACTCGCCGCATCTTACCAGGAACAAGCCGCCGGCCTGCTCGAGGGCGGATCGGATTTCCTGCTTGTCGAAACCTGCCAGGACACCCTCAACATCAAGGCAGCACTGGAAGGCATAGACCGGGCAGAAAAAGAACTGGGCGTCGAAGCGCTGGTGGCCGTGCAGGGCACCGTTGAAACCATGGGTACTCTCCTGGCCGGCCAGGACGTTGAAGCCTTGTACGTTTCGTTGGAGCACAGGGAGCTTTTATGGATGGGGCTCAACTGCGCGACCGGCCCTGATTTCATGACCGACCACCTGCGAACTCTGGCCGATATCTCGCGCTTTCCGGTTGCGTGTATTCCCAACGCCGGGCTTCCCGACGAGGAGGGCAACTACAACGAAGACCCCGAGCGCCTCGCAGGCAAGTTGCGGCAGTTTGCAGAGCAGGGCTGGCTCAATGTTGTGGGTGGGTGCTGTGGCACCGTGCCCGAACACGTGCGCGCAATTGCAGAGGCTGTTAAGGACTGCAGCCCGCGTAAAGCGGCTCCTCGACTACGCAGCGTCGTGTCGGGTATCGAGGCCTGCGAAATAAGCGATGAGAAGCGACCAGTGCTCGTTGGCGAGCGAACCAACGTGCTGGGTAGCCGCCGTTTCAAGCGGCTGATAGCAGAGCGCAAGTTTGAAGAAGCAGCCGAAGTCGGCCGCGGGCAGGTGCGACGCGGAGCCGCGATCATGGACGTCTGCCTGCAGGACCCTGACGGAGACGAGTTGAATGATCTTCCGGTGTTCCTTGAGCTCCTGGTCAAGAAGATCAAGGTTCCCATCATGGTCGACACCACCGACGTGGAGGTGCTCGAAGCGGTTCTCCCGGTTCTCCAGGGAAAGTGCGTCATAAACTCGATCAACCTCGAAGACGGAGAAGAAAAGTTTGAGCAGGTCGTGCCCCTTCTGCGCCGCTTCGGCGGTGCCGCGGTGGTGGGTTGTATAGACGAGGACCCCGAACAGGCCCAGGCTGTTACCCGTGAGCGCAAGCTCGAGGTGGCCCGGAACTCCAGTGTACTGCTCACCGAAAAATACGGGCTCCCGATCGAGGACATATTTATTGATCCCCTGGTGTTTCCGGTAGGAACCGGCGACCGCAACTACGTGGGCTCGGGCATAGAAACCATCGAAGGCATACGCCTGATCAAGCGCGATCTGCCTGGATGCAAGACCATACTGGGCATTTCCAATGTCTCCTTCGGCCTGCCCACCGCCGGTCGCGAGGTGCTCAACAGCGTGTTTCTACACCACTGCGTAGAGGCGGGCCTTGATATGGCCATAGTCAGCACCGAGTCACTGGCTCCTTACAGCCGCATACCTCACGAAGAACGACGACTGTGCGACGATCTCCTCGAAGACCGGGGAGATGATCCGATCGCGGCTTTTGCCGCTCACTTCAAGGACGTACAGCCGGTCGTTTCCGAGGACGAACGGGCGGCCCTGTCTGCCGAAGAACGCATCAGCTTGTGCGTTCTCGAGGGCAGCAAGCAGGGGCTTGAAGAATCACTTGAAGAATTCCGGCAGGGCAAGGAAGCCCTCGATGTCATAAACGGCCCCCTGATGGCCGGCATGGACGAGGTCGGCAAACGTTTTTCTGCAAACGAAATGATCGTCGCCGAGGTCCTGCAGTCCGCCGAGGCCATGAAGGCCGGTGTCGGCTACCTCGAACAGTTCATGGACAAGAACACTACCGCGAGCCGGGGTCGCATTCTCCTTGCAACGGTAAAGGGCGACGTACACGACATCGGTAAAAACCTGGTAGACATTATTCTCTCCAACAACGGTTTCGAGATCATCAACCTGGGTATTCGAGTTCCGCCCGAGGACCTTCTCGCGGCCTGCCGGGAACACTCACCCGACCTGATCGGCTTGTCGGGGCTGTTGGTCAAAAGCGCCAGGCAGATGGTCACCACAGCCACCGATCTCGCGGCAGCTGGCGTAGATGTCCCCTTGCTCGTAGGCGGCGCGGCATTGTCCAATCGCTTTACTCGACTCAAGATCGCACCGGAATACCCGGGGCCGGTCGTATACGCCCGCGATGCCATGCTTGGACTCGAACTGGCCGGACGGCTTCGTAACGAAGACGAACTGCCCAGCCTGGTTTCCGAGTTGGAAGCGGAGAGGCAGCAGCTCGAAGAATCAGAGCAACGTAGTGCTGCGCGTCGACGCAGCGAAGGCGACCGCGAATATGCGCCGCCGAAACTGGCCCCTCCAGGGGAACTTCCGCGAGCGCCGGACTACCGGCTGCACGTTGAACGCGACCGCGATCCAGCCGAGTTATTTGACTGGATAAACCCGGCTATGCTGTACGGTCGGCACCTGGGTTTCAAGGGCAATTTTGCAAACGCCCTTGCCGCTGGAGATGCAAAAGCGATCGAGCTGCGCAGCGAAGTAGAAAAAGTGCAGGACTGGACCTGTTCACTTGAGGATGTCGCTGCGTCTGCCGTGTATCGCTTCTTCTCGGCCCGCGGCGATGGCGAGAGCCTCGTAGTATATCCTTCGGGGCCACAATCGGAGAGCTCGACTTTCGTTTTCGGCAGGCAGCAGCGCGACGGGGGATTGTGCTTGTCTGACTACGTTTCGCCCTGCGGGGACGACAACATCGCGATGTTCGTCACCAGTTTCGGTCCTGGTGTGCGCGGGCATGCCGATAAACTGATCAAGGATGGCGAATTTCTCAAGGCTCATATTTTTCAGGCACTGGCACTGGAGACAGCAGAGGCTTACGCGGAGTTTCTTCACTCCCGCTTGAGAGCCGCCTGGGGTTTTGCCGACCCCGCTGAACTCAGCCGAGCCGACCTGTTCAAGGCCCGTTACCACGGCAAGCGATATTCCTTTGGTTACCCGGCCTGTCCTCGACTCGAAGACCAATCCCTTCTTTTCGAGTTTCTTGAGGTCTCTGCAAGCCTGGGAGTGGAACTCACCGAGGGTTTTATGATGGAACCCGAATCGTCGGTAAGCGCGGTGGTATTTCACCACCCCGAGGCGAGTTACTTCAGCCTGAACGAGGCAGATTCCGAGTTGCTGGACCGAAACCTGGGGGAGCCTCCTCCCGGCGCTTGAAAATAATTCCCGCTACCACGCCTGCCAACAGGCCGCCGAGGTGCGCGGTGTTGTCGCGGCCCGGACCGAAACCTATCGCCATGCCGTAAATAGCGGCCATAGCGCCGATTACCTGCCAGGATGGCCTTGAGCCTGAGCTGCGCCGCCCGGGCAAGGACAGGCCCGCCAGTGCCCCGAGAATACCAGCCACGCCCCCCGAGGCACCTGCCTTGACCGCCATGGACGGGGTCAGAATATGGCTCGCAACGTTGCCCGCAATACCCGCAACCATGAAAGTGAGAAGGAAAGGCCAGGCTCTCATCTCACGGGCCAGGTGGGGTCCGAGTATCCACAGCATGACCATGTTCGACATGATGTGGCCAAGGTCGAAGTGTAGAAAAACGGCGCTGAGCAACCGCCAGTACTCGCCCGCTTCGACCAGGCTCCATGTTATGGCACCCATTTGGATCATGCGCGCTTTTCCCACCGGGTCGAGGCCACCGTGGGTGAAGAAAAACGCGGCCAGGCAGGCAGCGGTGATGGCAATTACTACGCCGAGTTGTTCAGGGCGTGAATCCGACACCGTTTCGGCTCCCTCCGGATCGTCGGACTGCAGTATTTCGGGGTATTCTTCGGCCAGCAGCTCGTTGGCCCGCTCGAGCTGCTCGGCCGGGACGAGCACGGTGAACGAATTCTTTGAACGGGCTTGCAGCCGGGAAGCGAGACCCATTGAAGCAAAAAGTAACGCCAGTGCGTCGGCTTCCGCTTTCGGGAGGCCGCTTCGTACGGCAACCGAAGCCATGGTTTCGCCGCTGGACGAGGAGCCTGCCTTGCTCATGGGGTAAGACTGCCACAAGCTGCCCTTCGGGGATACAGGCCGGGTGGCGGATTGCAGAGCCCAGCCCGTATCGAAGGTGAACCAAGGCGTGGACAACAAGCAAGCGACCGAGGGGACAGGCTCCAGCGATACCGAGATCTTCATGACCGCGGTAGCGGGGCTCTGCATGGTTTTCGTTTTCGGTGGGATCATCTTCGAGGGATTAAAAGCCGGCGGCGATACGTCGGGCTACGTTACCTTGCTGGCCCTCATTGCACCCGTTGAATCGGTGCGGCCACTGTACTTTGCCTTCGTAATGCTGCCCGCCCTCGTGGCCTTTCTCGCCGTCGGCGTACCCGTGCTGGTGAGGATCCTGCTCAGAATCAGGCAGGCCCAAGCCGGTGACCGGGCATTTCTTTTTGCGTTGGCGCTCTGTTGCCTCTTGCTCTACGTCGACGGAGCGGCCGGTAACGCGTCACTTCTGGGCCAGCTGTTGGCGCTTGGCATTGGCCTGCGTGGGGGTTCAAGAACGATAAAGCGGCTTGCTACAAAACTAGCGGGAGGCCTGTGCCTGCTGACGGCCTCCAGCCTGGCACTTTTGATTTGGATGGGAGCCAGGGTTCAAGCCGGGGCCCCCCCGGGGGTAGCGGTGCTTCCGACGCTGGTCATGCTCACTTGTTTTCTATTGCTGTTGAGCATGGTCTCGGCGGCACTGGCCCAGCGGGGGCGGCTGGCAAGCCTGGCAGCCATCCTGCTGTGGTGTGCGGCCCTGGGATGGTATCCACTGGCCGTGACCGGCACGGAACTACTGGCAGCGGCAGTTGATATGCAGGCGGCGGCCGGGCTCGTCGTGATCTTTGTACTGCTGGCCGACGGGGCCCTGCTCGTTGTTGCAAGGCGTTCCATGGGCCAGGCCTGACCTCCCGGCTGCAGGCGGACGAGCGCTTCCCTTTGACGTCTCCGTCGTTCATTTTACGGCGGTGTCCGAGCAGGTACTCAAAAACAGTGAAGCCCTCTACGACCGGGCTCGTCGGGTTATTCCGGGTGGGCTCTATGGCCACCAGGCCCGCGGCCTGCTCACCCGCGGCAGTCACCCGGTTTTTCTTGAGTCTGCGTCGGGCTGCCGTCTCAAGGACGTAGACGGTAACGAGTACATCGATTTTCTCTGCGCCTATGGGCCGATGGTCGTCGGGTACGGAAACGAGGCTGTAGAGCGAGCAGCGGCCTTGCAGAGAGAGGCCTGCGACACCATGAACGTGCCTGCGCCCGCGATGGTGGAACTCGCCGAGAAACTCGTCGGGCTGACTCCCGGCGCCGACTGGGCGCTTTTTGCCAAGAACGGCTCAGACGTTACGACCTGGTCGCTGGCCGTCGCGCGCGCGGCAACCGGGCGTGACAAAGTGGCCATGGTGGCGGGCACCTACCACGGGGTGCACGGCTGGTGCAACCAACTCGAAAAGGGTTTTCCGGGCAGCGAACGCTCGGCTGTCGTCAACTTTGATTGGAACGACCTCGATTCGCTCGATCGTTGCCTGGCGGTAGAGGGTGGGTTGGCCGCGGTCATGGTAACACCGTTTCGTCACGAGGCATTCAGTGATTCGCAGCTACCCACCGACGGCTTTCTCGAGGGCGTCCGGCAGCGCTGCAGCAAACACGGGGCCGTGATGATAGTGGACGACGTTCGCGCCGGTTTCCGCCTTCACCTGGGTGGCTCAAGCCAGTTGTGGGGTGTGACGCCCGACCTGTTGCTCTACTCCAAGGCGCTGGCCAACGGCTACCCCCTGTCGGCCATGCTGGGTACCGACAGCCTGCGCTCGGCCGCCCGTGAAGTCTTCTACACCGGTACTTTCGGCACGCAGGCTGTACCCCTGGCAGCCGCCCTGGCTACACTGGAACTCCTCGAGGCCGCGGACGGCCCATCGGTCATGCGAGGGCGAGGAGAGAGCCTTTGCTCGGGCTTGCGGGAGCAGGCGCAGGCGGCTGGTTTCGGGGTAACTATCAGCGGCCCGGCCGCCATACCTTTCATGACTTTTAACGACGACAGCGAATTCGACCTGTCGCGGCGCTTCGCGGGACTGTGCGCCGACGGGGGTGTCTTTATTCACCCACTTCATAACTGGTTCCTGTCTACGGCCCACCGCGCCGAGGATGTTGAACAGGCACTTTCCATAACAGCGGAAGCCTTCTCCAGGCTCGCGCAGGAAAGGGGAGGGTGAGCACCATTACCCTGCTCCACCGGGGGCGTAAAAGCGGCGAGCTCTACGAGGTGCAGGTCTGGGCAGCTACACTCGATGGAACGCTGTACGTTGCCAGTCTCGATGATTCGCGCAACTGGGTTCGCAACCTTCGGGCCGCGGGATCGGTCGGGTTGTTGGAGGCCGAGCAGGAGCGCGCTTATACCGTGACCGAAGTGAATGACGACGCGTTGTTATTAAGATTCAGAAGACAGACGCGCAGGGATCATCCCTTCGCGGCCAGGCTGTTGCCGTTATTCAACCGCGGATCTCGATCCGTTTTATTCAAACTCACCTAGAGCAGGGAGAGCGACTGTGCCGATACCTGAGAAACATTTTTTCGTATGTACCAACCGTCGCCCCCCGGGCGTAGAAGTTCCATCCTGTGGAGTCCAGGATGGTTTCGAAATACTTGCCGCCCTGCGCGAAGAACGGGACCGGCGCGGCCTGGCGGCCAGCGTTTTTATCACCGCCACCGGCTGCCTCGGACCCTGTCCTGCCAACGGGGGTACCGTCGTCGTCTACCCCGATGGCTCCTGGTACACCGGCCTCAGCACCACTGATGTTGCCGAAATAGGAGAACAGCACATGGCTGGTGGCAAGCCGGTGTCGCGGCTCCTCGATAAAGAGTTTTCCCGCGTCGAGTAGCTGTCGGCCGTAGGCCGGCAGCTCAGCTGACGAGTTCGGCCACCATGTCTCCGGCTTCTGACGTGCTGCAGCCCATCGCGCCGGCCGACATGGATTTCAAGCGCTTTGAAAGCACCTCGGTGATGGCCTTTTCCACGCGCACCGAGGCGTCTTTCTCGCCGAGGTGACTGAGCATCATCTGGCAGGCCGAGATCGCCGCCATGGGATTGATCACTCCCTGGCCGGTGTACTTGGGCGCCGAGCCCCCGATGGGCTCGAACATGGAAACGCCTTCGGGGTTGATGTTGCCTCCGGCAGCAATACCCATCCCCCCCTGGATCATGGCACCGAGGTCAGTGATGATGTCGCCGAACATGTTGTCGGTCACTATGACGTCAAACCATTCCGGGTTCTTGACCATCCACATACAGGTAGCGTCCACGTGGGCGTAGTCCCGCTTGATGTCGGGGAACTCGTTCTCGCCCAACTCGTTGAAAACCCGCTCCCACAGATCAAACGCATAAGTCAGCACGTTGGTCTTCCCGCAAAGCGTCAAGGTGTTGTTCTTGCCACGGTCCCGGGTCGCCTCAAAAGCGTATCGCAGGCATCGCTCGACACCCTTGCGGGTGTTGATGGATTCCTGCACGGCGACTTCGTCTGGAGTACCTTTTTTCAAAATACCACCCGCACCCGCGTAAAGTCCCTCTGTGTTTTCGCGCACGACCAGGAAGTTTATGTCTTCCGGCCCCTTGTCCTTCAAGGGTGTTTCCACGCCGGGGTAAAGTTTTACCGGGCGGAGGTTTATATACTGGTCCAGCTCAAAGCGCAGGCGCAGAAGTATACCTTTTTCCAGTATTCCTGGTTTGACTTGGGGGTGGCCAATCGCGCCGAGTAATATCGCATCCAGGCCACGGAACTCCTCGACGACGGAGTCCGGAAGGATCTCGCCGGTTGACAGGTACCGCTCTCCCCCGATGTCGTAGTTTGTGGTTTCGTATTGAAATTCGCACCCTTGTGCCGCCGCCTGCAGCACCTTGAGCGCTTCCGCCGTAACCTCGGGCCCGGTACCATCTCCTGGAATAACACCGATCTTGTACAATGGTCGTCCTCCATTGGTCGCTCTTGAAGAGCGATAATCCCGAACTATTGCAGCAACGTGGGTCCTGAACAAGCTAGAATGGTTTCAGCGTAGTACAGGTGGCTAAAAGCGCGAAACGGGGTTGAGAACCTGTTGGGGCGCTGCAATACTTTATGAGTAGCGTACCGAGCCACGCTAAACGTTTCAGGCGGCGTGCCCAAGTGGTTAAGGGAGAGGTCTGCAAAACCTCCATTCAGCGGTTCGAATCCGCTCGCCGCCTCCATCCTTATTCTGATGAGCCGCAGTGGCGGCTTGGTTTCTGCAGTGACGGGCAGGACTCAAGCTCGGGCAACGACCGCGTCGTCGCTCCAGACCGGCCTGTATTCGGGAGCAACTTCTACTCCGAGCCGTTGACGAACTTCAGTCAGTGGCCGCGCGAGCAGGGCCTCCCAGTCCTGGGCCGGTAGCAGGCCGGCCTCTAGGCCACTGCGGCGACCGCGCCGCACGACCGCCGGTACCCAGAAGTGTCTCATCTGAAGACTTTTCAAAGTAGCAAGAAAAACTATAAGGCGAATGCCCCGGTTTCGCGTCTGTGCCCATGTGAAGGCCAGCAGCGCGTCCTCGCCGACGAGATCGCAGCCGTAGCCGGTGACCACGTGCCACAGATCGTGCATGTCGCGCAGCCGTGTACTAAGTGTTTCGGCCCGTGGGTCGATAAACTCGATTACCTGCGCTTTTTGCTTGCTGGCTTCTGGGAGGCCGTTGGCCGAAAGCTGTTCGGTGTTTACGAAGTCAAGGTAGGCTCGCCCCAGGCTGCCTTCTGGCAGGCCCGCAAGCATTCGTTTGTCGCGTAGGACCTCGAGCAGGGCCTCCGGGTGGCGGGTTATGACTCGGCGACCCACCTCGTCCGCTTCCACCCGCCGAAACAGCCGCTCGAAGCCGGAGCCCGAAAGGGCGCTGATGATGATAAACACCTGGCCGGTGTCGTCCGGGTCAGCGAAGAGTTTCCTGATGGCTCTCCACGCCACCAATGGCTTGAGTTTCACGTCGTTTGTTATGCGCTGTCTGGCCACCGGGAGCTCCAACAGCTATTGTCATTTGCTGTGGTCGGTGAGTCAACGCTGGCTGGCAAAACAGGCACCCCAGGCCGGGATGGCGGAACTGGTAGACGCAGGGGACTTAAAATCCCCTGGGCGTAAGCCCGTCCGGGTTCAACTCCCGGTCCCGGCACCATTATTTCAATGACTGACTGGACTTCCCCCGGTTCTGTGGACAGAAGGATGGTATGCCCCGGGTTTCCCGGAGTCCGATTATTGGAATTTGGTGCTGCTCTCCATAGGAGGGCACCATGGGCAGACGGGGATATACATCGGAGTTTCGGCGTCCCGTACTCGAGTTGATCGGTACCGGGCGACCAGTGCGAGAGGTCGCCGGCGATCTCGGGATCAGCGAGCAGACGATCTACACGTGGAGGCGCCAGGATCGGATCGACCGGGGGTTGGAGCCGGGCCTGGCCTCGACCGAGCGTGCAGAATTGGTCGCCGCCCGAAAGCGTGTGCGCGAGTTGGAGACCGAGCTGGCAGTGCACCGACGCGCAGCCGAGTTGCTCAAGGAGAAGGCCCGCCCAAAAGCAGGTACGCGGCAGCAGCCATACTCGGAGGCATTGTCAGGCGATCCGGCAGCTGATGGCTACGTGCTGCTGGTGGATCAGAAGGGCCCACGTATTGTAGCCGACAACATTGCACTCACCAACGAACTTCGAATTGATCCGACCGGGCAGTACCTCTACCTTGCTGAGTCGATGGCGAGCCGTATCCTGCGATTTCCGATTCTGGAAGATGGAGGCCTCGGTGAGAGAGAGATTGCCGGCCCGGATGTGTTCGGCCCGGCTGACTGGCCAGACGGTATCGCATTCGATGCCGAAGGTAACCTCTGGATTACATTTTTTACCACCAATGAATTGAAGATATTAACGCCCGGGGGTGACGTACATACGGTTTTCAGTGACCGGCAGACTGAGGCCGTTGAACTCGTGGCCAGGGAATTCGCTGCGAGAGACATGTCCATCCCGGACGTGTTTGCCTGTGCCGGTCCACGCGTCGGACTGTGCGCCAGCGTAAATTTTGGTGGCCCGGACCTGCGAGATGTCTACATCGGTTCGCTGGCCATGGACCGGGTACTCACGTTTCGCTCACCCGTTCCCGGTCATCCCATGCCGCATTGGAATCGGTATATTAATATGGAGAAAACCCCGGTGGCGTAACCGTAGATCAGCAATTCGACGACAAAGCGTGCCAAGTGATCTTCAGGAAGCCAGTCCTGCATAGAGGGAGGAAACAAATAGTCTGTTTCTCTATCAGCGGTTATGAAATTTCCCATCACCTTATTCCTGTCTCTCCAGCTAGCCGTGATTATCTCACTTTGATCCAGTTAGGTTAAGTCCGACAGGCTGCTAGTAGCGATAGTGGGCAGGCTTGTATGGCCCTTCCACCGGGATTCCCAGGTATTCGGCCTGCTCCGGAGTGAGCTCGGTGAGTTGCACGCCGAGTTGGCCGAGATGAAGGCGGGCGACTTCCTCGTCGAGGGTCTTGGGCAGCATGTAAACATTGTTCTCGTAGTTGCCAGCGTTCTCGTGCAGCTCGATCTGGGCCAGCACCTGGTTGGTGAAGGAAGCACTCATCACGAACGAAGGGTGGCCCGTGGCGCAACCCAGGTTCAGCAACCGGCCCTCGGCCAGGATCATTACGCTGTGGCCGTCGGGAAAGATCCACTCGTCGTATTGGGGCTTGATGGTAACGTTCTTGATACCCGGTATCTTTTTCAGCCCGGCCATATCGATCTCGTTGTCAAAGTGGCCGATGTTGCCCACGATCGCCTTGTCCTTCATGCGCGCCATGTGGTCGGCGGTAATGATGTTGAAGTTGCCCGTGGTGGTGACGAATATATCCGCTTGCCCTACCACGTTCTCGAGGGTGTTGACTTCGTATCCTTCCATCGCGGCCTGGAGTGCGCAGATAGGATCAATCTCGGTGACGATTACCCGGCAGCCCTGGCCCCGCAGGCTCTGGGCGCTACCCTTGCCCACTTCTCCGTATCCGCAGACCAAGGCCACCTTGCCGCCGAGCATCACGTCCGAGGCTCGCATCAGCCCGTCGGGCAGGCTGTGGCGACAGCCGTAGACGTTGTCGAATTTACTCTTGGTGACCGAGTCGTTGACGTTGATGGCGGGAAAGAGCAGTTCGCCCTTCTCGGCCATCTGGTAGAGGCGGTGCACACCGGTGGTGGTTTCCTCGGACACGCCGCGCAGGCCTTCGGCGATGTTCGTCCAGGTGCCCGGGTGGGCGGCGAGGGTGCGGCTGAGCAGTCCGAGGATCACTCCGTATTCCTCCGAGTCGGTTTCGGGGTTAAAGGCGGGCACCTTCCCGCTCTTTTCGAATTCGGCAGCCTTGTGAACCAGCAGGGTGGCGTCGCCTCCGTCGTCGACGATGAGGTCGGGACCACCGCCATCGGGCCACATAAGGGCAGCCTCGGTGCAGTCCCAGTATTCTTCGAGGCTCTCGCCCTTCCACGCATACACGGGTATGCCCCTGGGCGCGTCCACGCTGCCATCCGGGCCCACCACCACAGCGGCGGCGGCATGGTCCTGGGTGGAGAAGATGTTGCAGCTCACCCAGCGCACGTCGGCCCCGAGATCCACCAGGGTCTCGATCAGCACCGCGGTCTGAATGGTCATGTGGAGGCTACCCATGATCCTGGCGTTGGCGAGGGGCTTCTTGCCCGCGTAGCGTTCGCGCAGGGCCATCAACCCCGGCATTTCGTGCTCGGCCAGGCGAATTTCCTTGCGGCCGAATTCGGCCTCGTTAATGTCGGCTATTTTGAAAGGCTGTTCGGTCAATTTGATCATGAGTTCCCCTCGCGTGGTGTTGCGCCCCAGGTCGGCCGGGTCTGGGCCGCGGTTGAAACGCGGCATTGAGATATGTTGAGCTGCGTTTCGTCGAAGAAATACGCCCAGACGCGGGTTCAAAGCGGGCTGGACCCGAACTGAACCTTTGCATACGGACGCAGTCTTCCGGGATCTCGGCTGCGTGTCAAGGCGAATACCCTGCTTTGACGGGCGTTTCGGACCCGTGCCTCTCTGGACCTCAAGTTACTCAGCCCGGTCTCAACACCCAACAAAGCCGTAGAGGGTAACCGAGTCGAAACGCCGTTGCGCAGGTAAAAGGTCGACAGGGCAGGGGGATAGATCCCTCGATCTCAAGTTCGGCGACATCGATCTCGTCTCCGACCGGGACGAAGCTGCTCTCTAGAAAACTGCTACCGAGTTTGTTTGCAACCAGCTCATGGGTTCCCCCTTTCGTGTAGAGCCCGCTGTGAGTTCACGCCCGGTCTTCGAGCCTGTAGTCTCCATCATCGTCAACAACAGCCCTCCATCCCGGATAGACGACAATGGTCGTGAAATCAGCTTCGATTATGGCCGGTCCTTCAATGGCGTGCCCGGGCAACAAGTCTGTATCACTATATATCGCTGTCTCCGCGAAACCTTCGCCGAGGTTGGCCCGCCTGCTCTCGCGAACAGGAGCTGGACCCTCAGCTGGCTGAGCCTTGCTGCCGAACTCAAGCCCCGGAACATCGGTGGAGGTCTGCAGCCTCACACCCGTGATTTCTGGAGTCTCTCGTTCCCTGTGGTGACCGTATTCTTTCTCGTGGACAGCGTGAAACGCCTCGCAGCTCCTTCGGGGTAACTCAGCGTCTACGAAAGCCGCGCCGCTGTTGCCCCTCTCTTCGTGTACGACTACCGAGAGACTCCAGTTTTGGCCGGGATAGCGGAGGTTGAGAAGATACCTGCTCTGCACCTGTCCCGGTGCAAAACCTGCAGCTGCAAAATAAGCAAAGGACTTGTCCAGCAACTCCCGCCACAAGCCGCTGAGTCTGGCCAGGTCAATATCGGGCAACGGGCTGAGCAGTGCGCGCTCTTCGTCAATGGCCGGACGGGCGACCAGTGCTCCAAGGGCCGAAAAAGCCGGCGAGAAGCGGGGAATGAGCACGCGTTTGATTCCAAGGGCACGGGCTTGCACGCCGGCAAAGACCGGGCCGTTGCCGCCGTAAGCGAGCATCGTGAGCTCACGGGGATCCACGCCCCGGCCCGCGGTGGCCCGGCGGACAGCCTGGGTCATCGTAGCGTTAACAAGGCGCCAGCAGTCGTGGGCCGCTTGCTCGACGTCGAGGCCAAGGGGGCCAGCCACGTGGGCTCGCATGGCTTCTTCGACGCCCTCGCGACTGAGCTGAAAGCCACCCCCCGCGAAGGTAGCAGTCTCGGACAACAGGCCCAGCAGGAGATTGGCATCGGTGACCGTGGGCTCTCTTCCTCCACGGCCATAGCACACCGGGCCGGGGTCGGACCCTGCGCTACCCGGGCCAACGCTAAGCGAGCCGCTTCGTGCACTGCACAACGACCCGCCACCGGCTCCCAGGGTTTCGACTTTCACCATGGGAGTGGCCACAAGGTAGCGATGGTGCCAGTTCCAACCGGCCTCGGCTGGCGCGGTGCCAGCCCGCACCAGTGCCACGTCGTAACTGGTCCCGCCCATGTCGACACAGAGCAGATCGGGCTCGTCTTTTCTTGCGGCGATGGCGGCGGCGCCGACCACTCCACCCGCAGGCCCGGAAGCTAATACACGTACCGGGCTACCGCGAAGGTAGTCCCTGGTCATCACTCCGCCACTGGACTGCATCACCAGGAGGTCGTTCTGGTAGCCGCCCGCACGCAATTGTTGCTCAAGTCGATCGAGATAGCCGCTCACCCGTGGCCCTATGTAAGCGTTTACCACCGTGGTGCTCGTTCGCTCGAATTCCGGTGCTCTCGGCAGGACCTGGTGAGACAGTGATTGTTCGGCTCCCGGCATCTCTTCTGAAATGATCTCGGAAAGTCTGAGCTCGTGAGCGGGGTTTACAAACGAAAACAGCAGGCTCACTGCCACCGACTCAACACCCTGGGATGCCAGGCGTTTTACGGCGAGTCGGGCGGTACTTTCATCCAGCTCCTGGTAGACCGAGCCGTCGAACAGCACCCGCTCATCGATTACCAGTCTTCGACGCCTTGGTACCAGGGGTATGGGTGGGGGAAGGCGGACATCCCAGATGTCTTCTTTGAAGCCTCTCCTCAGCTCGATCTCGTCTCGAAAACCGCTGGTCGTAAGCAGGCCGGTGAGGGCACCGCTGCCTTCGATGAGCGTGTTGTCGCCAACCGTAGTGCCATGAACTACCGCGTCGAGACGGCCCAGCAGTGAAGCCGTGTCGAGATCGAGGCGCCGGGCGAGTTTTTCCAGGCCGTTGATAACCGCATTAGAGCGGTCGCCTGGCGTACTGAGCACCTTGTCGAGAATCAGTCCCCGGTCAGTCTGCAGGGCGAAATCGGTAAAGGTCCCGCCAATGTCGATTCCAACGCGCCAGCCCATCAGTTCGAAGATTCAGGTTCGGGATCTGTAGACCGTTCGGCAGTGAGAAGTTGGCGAAGGTCGTTGGTGGCGGGCAAGTCGATTTCGAGGTCCCCCTGCTCCAGCGTTCCGGTCAGCACGACACCGTACCGGGAGCGCGCTCCTTCCGGGCTCACGTACTCGTCGAGAATGTCTTCTAAAACGGCGGCGGGGTCGCGTAGAAGCGGGTTCTCAAATCCACCGCCACCGCCATACTGGTACGCTATCACCGCGCCCGCAGGCAACTGGGCGCGAAGCGAATTTTCTACCTCGTACTCCTCGGGTGTGCCCACGCAGAAACGGTTGCCGTAGGGGCTGCCGGGGTCTCCACCCCTGAGGCCGTTGAGCGGATGCTTCTGCGAAACCATCCAGGCAATCGCCATGGTTGGTTCAAGAACTTTCTTGCTGTTGAGCGTGCCAGGTTGCCCGCGCCAGCGCCCGGCACCGCCCGTGTCAGTAGTCATTTCACGCGACAGGTTGATAACCGGGAAACGGCTCTCTGCGTCTTCGGCTTGCGCGAGCACGAGATTGCCAAGACCGCTGCACATCGACCCCCATCCGTCGACACCCTGGGTTGCCGACGCGTCGGAAGCCCTGACGTCAACGCCCTGGTCCATCCACATGTTGCCGTGTTCGTCGACACCAACCACGGCGTTGGGCATGCCGAGCTTGTACACCTGCGGAGAGGAGCGTTCCGGAAGAATCTCGGACAGGGCCACGCAGATAGCTTCGGCGATCTCGCAGGCCGGGTGAAAAGCTCCCAGCGCTGCTGGCTTGTTGGGCGGAGGCTGCAGGATGGTGCCGTATGGAATGACCAGGTCGACCGCGTTGAACAAGCCCTCGTTCTTGGCGATGGTCGGGTCAACCATCGATGCCAACTGGGCCATGGCATAACCTCGGCTGTTGGAGAAAGTATTCCATACGTTGGAGAGCTCTGGCCTGTCGTCGCTGCCCGTCATGTCGACGGTCAATTGGTCGCCGGCAACAGTACAATTAACGTGAACGTGCACGTCCGGGTTGCCCGCCGTGTCCTGGTCAATGAAGACATCGGCTTCGTAGGACCCATCGGGCCAGCTCTCCACTTCGGTCCTGAAACGTCGCTCGGTCTCGTCGATGTTGTAGTTGATCGCTGCCTTGATGCGGTCGTCGCCTTCGCGGTCAACCAACTCGCCCAGCAGGCTGGCACCGAGTTGCGCCGCGGCGATCATCGCCGAAATGTCGCCCTCGAAAGAGGGGAGGCGGTTGTTGCGCACCAACATGTCCACTGCGTCACCGCGCTTGCGGCCGCGGTGAACCAGCTTGAGGCGGGGAATGGCCATGCCTTCCTGGAAAATATCGACAGCGTCGGGCGAAAAACCACCGGGGTCCTTGCCCCCGGTGTCGCCCTGGTGGGCTTGCAGTGCAGCGATGAGCAACACCTTGCCGTCACGGTCGAATACCGGCGCGTAAACCGTGTAATCGGGTAGGTGGCCTCCGCCGTAGTCGGGGTCGTTGCCGACGAAGACGTCCCCCGCTCCCCAGTCATCTGCTTCGTGGTTCTCGAGTCCCCACCTCACAGCCATCGGTGAAATGAAGAGTAGCTGGGGAATGCCCACCGAAAGCCCGGCGAGCCTACCGTTTCCGTCCATGATGCTACCGTTGCGCTCGTTGGACTGGTTGATGATAGCCGAGGAAGCCGATCGCCCCAGCAGCGTCGCGGTCTCAAAGCATACTGTTTCGAAGGCGCCGCGTATTATGTCCGCGCTTACTGCGTCTATCTGGCCCGCGCCATCCAGGGCTGCCCGCCTGGCAGCCAACCTGAAGTTTAGCTCTTCGCTCAATTTGATCGCCTGGCTGCAGAACCGTGAACTCGTGAAAGGGATTATAATCTTGGCGACAATCCTGCAAGAGCCCCCGTGACCGTCTGAACTGCAACAGGCGGAATGTAACAGATTGACGAAGTGTGTCCAATTTGTTAGATTCAGCACGTGGACGGGAAACCAGGCTTCTTGAAGGAGAATCCCGCGGCGCCGGGAAATCGCTTGCTGCCGACCGAGGGCCAGCTGCGGACCGGCCCCTTCGCGCGCGGGACCGTACGCGAGGCTACACGGGAACGTATTCTTGAGGGCGCCATGAAAGCAGTGTCCAGCCACGGACTCTCCAAGCTAGAAATGACCGATGTCAGCGCCAGCGCCGGGGTTTCCCGGGGCACGCTGTACCGATACTTCTCGAACCGGGAGGAGTTGCTTCACAGCCTCACTATTCGCGAAGCCCAGGACTTCTGGAAGCGCTGCGTGGAGGCGCTGGAGGCCTGCGAGAGGGATGACGAGCGCCTGAAGTTGCTGATGCTTCACGCCACCCGCTACGTCAGTGACCACGCCGCCCTGCAACGCTTACTTGAGACCGACCCGGCCTTTGTCCTTTGCTCGCTCAGGCAGAGTTTTACCTCGGTGCGCGACGAGCTGGGGAGACTGCTCGCGCCGGCCCTGGAGAACAGCGGGCCGGTAAAAGCAGGCGTTGTTTCGGTGGACCAGCTGGTGGATTGGCTGACACGCATTCTCGTCACCACTTACCTCTTTCCGATCGAAGACAGCGCTGCCATGGAGAGCGCCATGGAGTCCATGCACGGCCTGCTGGTCGGGCTGAGAGGATCTGATGAAGCGTGACTTTCCTTTTCCGCTGCCGAACGGTTGGTTCCAGGTAGCGTGGTCGGACGAACTTGCTCGCGGTGAGCTCAAGCGACTGAAGTACTTCGGGAAAGAACTCGTGCTTTACCGTGGCGAAAACGGCAACGCGCACGCGCTTGACGCCTACTGCCCCCATCTCGGTGCCGACCTTGGTTGCGGGGGCAGGGTCGTGGGCAACAACCTCCGCTGCCCATTCCACCACTGGGAATTCGACGGTGACGGAGCATGTGTCGAGATACCTTACGCGAACAGGATTCCACCGAAAGCGTCGCTGAAATCCTGGCTGGTAGTAGAGAAAAACGGCATGATATACGCCCACTACCACCAGCAGGGAGAGGCTCCCGTCTTTGACGTACCCGACCTGCCCGAGTTTGGTGATGAGCAGTGGACCCCGTTTATCAAGCGGGACTTCATCGTCCGTAGCCGCAACCAGGAGCTGGCCGAGAACACCTGCGACCCGGCTCACTTCAAGTACGTGCACGGCACCGCCGGGCTGCCTACCGCCGAAGCCGATTTCGATGGCCCACTGCTCAAGGTCAAGCTGGACTACCCCATAGAAACCCGGAGCGGTGAGAAGCACGGTGAGGTTTCGATCTGCAGCTGGGGCTACGGCATAGGCATCACGCGCTTCACCGGCATAGTAGAAACTACCGTGTTCGTCGGCGGCACCCCGGTGGACGACGAATACGTCCACAATCGCATGTCTTTCACCCTCAAGAAACTGGACAGCGACGAAGCGACGAAGGCTGTGGGTGAAGCTTTTGTCAACGAGATCTCGCGGCAGTTCACCGAGGACATCCCGATCTGGGAAAACAAGATTTACCTTGACCGTCCACTACTCTGCGACGGCGACGGCCCGATAGCCGTCATGCGCAGGTGGGGGCAGCAATTCTATTCGCCGTCGCCCGGGAGCTCCACGTGAGCAATGAAGACCGATGTTCTTCCCGCGGGCGTGATTCCAACAGGTACCCTTTTCCGGCTTATCCCAACGGCTGGTTTCGCGTCGCCTATTCGGACGAACTTCGTGCGGGACAGGTCCTATCGCTGGAGCTGTTCGGCACGCGGCTGGTGGCCTTCAGGACCGTGCAAGGAACCCCGTTCGTGCTGGACGCTTATTGCCCGCACATGGGAGCCGACATGGGGGTGGGCGGTCGCGTAGACGGTGAGGCCCTGCGCTGTCCTTTCCACGACTGGCTGTGGAGTGGCGACGGCCGTTGCCTGGAGGTCCCTTACGCCAGTCGTATCCCGGCCAGGGCCATGACCAGGGCCTTCGAGGTTGTCGAGAAAAACGGCATACTCATGGCCTGGTGGCACTCTGAAGGCGAAGCGCCGCAGTGGCAGGTGCCCGACGTGGACGCGTTCTCCTCGTCCGGATGGCGCGAGCCCGTAGTAAAACACTGGAAAGTAAACGCCCGCTGGCTGGACATGAACGAAAACTGCGTTGACCAGGCCCACTTTCGCTACATACACGGCACCCTGGCTATTCCCGCCACCCAGGCCTCTCATGACGGTCACGTCTTCAGGGCGGAGTCTCACATTCGCCAGAAAGCCCCGGGGGGAGAAGCCGAGGGCTGCCTGGTCACCGTCGACCACGGACCCGGATTCCAGGTCGTCACCCTCGCCGGGCTTATCGATACAGTGCTCTTGAACACCGCCACCCCCATGGACGAGGAAACCACCGACGTCAGCTTCATGTACACGGTGAAAACCGAGGGGCACCCGCGTAAGGAAAAACTGGCCGCCGCGGTCGTCGATGACCTCGTAACCCAGTTCCACAACGACCTGCCCATATGGGAAAACAAGTCATACTGGAGCCGGCCTATGCTCTGCGACGGTGATGGCCCCATAGGCGAATACCGGGACTGGATGAAGCAATTCTTTACAGAAGCGCCGGGAAAGGAAAAAACGCCATGAAAGATTACAAGGTCATTGACTGTGACCAGCACGTCATCGAACCGCCCGAGCTCTGGGAAGAGTGGCTGCCGAAGGAATTCGCGGACCGGGCGCCGCGCCTGGTCAAGGACGAGGACGGCGGGGACGCGTGGTTGCTCGGCGAGCACAAGGAGGCGATCGGCTTGGTAGCGGCCAAGGGTGTTTCGCCCAAGGATCTCAAGTGGACCGGCACCCGCTACGCCGATTTGCACCCTGGCATATTTCGCTCGGCCGAACGGCTCGAACTGATGGACGAGGACGGCATTGACGCGGCGGTTTTCTTTCCCCCCCAACGCACGATGATCTACTTCATGACGCTGAAAGACGCCGAATTCCATCTAGCGGGCATGCGCGCGTATAATGATTTTATAAGCGACTGGGTATCGGTAGACCGGAGCAGGCTCGGGGCTATCTGGCAGATGCCGGCAACGGGTGCCGACGACGCGGCAGCCGAGCTACGCCGGGCTGCCGCTGCCGGGGCCGTGGGTGTGGGGCTGGCTTCCTGGCCCAGTGGTGAAATGGTTCTCTCTGCTGCCGACGATCCGTTCTGGGCTGTCGCCGACGAACTGAAGATGCCGGTGCACGTCCACATCGGCCTCACGCCGGCGAGGCAACCGGTAAAGCGCGTTGCCGCACGCAAAGGTGGGGCCGCGCAGCTCGTCCTGTTGGCAGGCACGATGTCACGTATGCCCTTGATAATCGCCGAGATGATATTCAACGAAGTATTCGACCGTTTCCCGGGCCTGGTCATGGTCGGTGGGGAAGTCGGAGCGGGCTGGGTTCCTTACCTTCTCAGTGAAATGGATGACCGTTACCGGCGTAACCGTTACTGGTGCGATGTAAACCTGGAACTGGAGCCGAGCGAATACTTCCAGCGTAACTGGAAGGTGGGTTTCCTGAGGGATCCCTACGGCGTGCGCAACTGTCGCGACGTTGGTGTTGAAAACATGATGTGGTGCAGTGACTTCCCCCACCACATCAACGACTGGCCCAACTCCGGCCAACTTATAGCTGAAATGAGCAAAGGCGTAGACGCGGATGACGCCAGGAAGTTATTCTGCGAAAATGCAGGTCGGCTCTACGGCTTTACCACCTAGGCTCGATAGCAGAAGGATATACAGAAAAATGGCTGGAAATGATTTCGATCCTGGCGAGCTGAGTCTTTTCGACCCGCGTTTCATAAGCGACCCCCACCCGGTGTACCGAAAGGTTCGCGCGCAATGCCCGGTGGCGGTCGACCCCTTTGCAGGCAACCCCATGCTGACGCGACACGAAGACATCGCCGATGCCCTGCGCACGCCCGGTGTCTACTCCTCGGGTATGGACGCCACTGCGCTGGGCAACCAGCGCCCGCTGATCCCGCTGCAGGTCGACCCCCCGTTGCACACCGAATACCGTAAGCTGCTCGACCCCCGTTTTTCGCGGGCGCGCGTGCGCGAACTCGAAGGAGACGTCCGTCAGCTCGCCGGCCGCTTGGTCAATGACTTTGTTGAAAACGGACGTTGCGAATTCAACAGCGAATTCGCGATCCCGTTTCCCTGCTCCGTGTTCCTCGGCCTCATGGGGCTGCCCTTGGAAGATCTCGACACCTTCCTGGCGCTGAAAAACGGTATTATCAGGCCGCCGGCTACGGACCAGCAAGACGCCGAGGCAGCGCGTGAAAGAGCAGCCAGGAAGATAGACGATTACTTCACCCGCGCGCTGGCCAGGAAGAAAAAGAACCCCGGCGAAGATCTCATGAGTTGGTTCCTTGGCGCTGAGATCGAGGGACGCAAGCTCACCCACGACGAGGTACTCGGGATTTGTTTTCTTTTCCTGCTGGGCGGCCTCGACACTGTCACGGCAACCCTGGGTTGCTCGGTTGAGTGGTTGGCGCGTAACCCGGTGGATCGCGCAAGGTTGGTCGCCGACCCGTCGCTGCTACCCGGGGCTGTTGACGAGTTGTTGCGTTTTCACACGCCGGTGGTCGGCGTAGCCAGGGTCCTGCGGCGGGGGGTTACCCTGGGCGGTCACGAGTACGAAGCGGGACAACCCATCACCCTGTTGCTGGGCTCAGCTAACACAGACAGCGACGCCTTCAAGGAAGGCGACAGCGTAAAATTTGACCGGGAGCCCAATCCCCACCTGGCCTTCGGTGCCGGACCCCACCGTTGCCTGGGCTCCCACCTGGCTCGAATGGAATTAAAAATAGCTCTCGAAGAACTGCACAAGCGTATTCCCTCCTACGCTATAGCCGACGGCGAGAAGGTTCGCTTCGGCTTGGCCATTCGCGAAGTAGAATGCCTCCCGTTGGTGTTTCCTCCCGGAATCCGAACCCAGGCCGATGCGTCCTAGTGCGGCTGTTGCTGGACCAAACCCGTTGCGTGGGGCACGGCCGCTGCTACGAACTCGCGTCCGGCCTGTTCGGCGAAGACGATCGCGGGCACTGCGTGTTGCTGGCGAGCGAGGCCGACTGCGATGACGAGGGGGCCAGGAAAGCGATCGCCAATTGCCCCGAGGGCGCTATATCCATGGCCCAGGATGGTCACGCTGAAGCAGACACCTGGGACCTCTTCTGCGATCGCCTCAAGGAAGCCGGAAAGGTCATCAGCGAGGCTCGCGCGCCCGGCGACGAGCTGACAAGGGCCGAAGGATATCGATACTTGTCCCGACTGACCCGGCTCGCGCTTGAAAAACACCTTGAGCACGCCGATCCGGCAGCGCCGACTTTCTACAGTCTCAGCCACGAAACGGCCAAGATCGGCTGCGATAACCCGGATAGTTTTTACCAGAATGCCGTACTCGATGGGCAATTCGAATACCGAGTCAGCGGCACGCGCGGCACGGCCGCCTACCTGGGCATAGGCGCTTATTATGGCAACTACGGCAGCGACGCGCCGTCCGGCTGCAGCGGCTATCTCGAAGGAGCGCAACTGGAATTGGATGAGCAGGGCGGTTTCGAGCTTTTACTGGGTGGCGAGAAGAAGCCTGGCAACTGGATCGCCTTGCGCCCGGACAGCTCAATGCTCATCGTCAGGCAGGTGTTCCTGGATCGGGTCAACGAGGCCGCGGGCAATCTGGCCATTGAGCGAACCGGCGGCAATTCACCGCGCATGCTGGACATAACCGCGTTGGAAGATGGATTGGATGCCGCCGCGGCTTTTGTTAAAGGCACCGCGGTGATGTTTGCCGAGTGGGCCGAGGAGTTCGAACGCTGCCCCGGGGAGCTCATCGCCATGGACAGTGCCCGTACCGCGGGTGCCCACGGGGATCCAAACATTTCGTTTTACATGGGCGCGTGGCAACTGGAAGAGGGCGAAGCGCTGCTGGTCGAGCTAGTCGCACCGCCTTGCCTGTACTGGAACTTCCAGTTGAACAATCACTGGATGGAGTCGCTCGATTACCGTTGGCAGCGCATCCACGTCAACTCGCATGATGCAGTAGAAGACTCGGACGGGGTAGTCCGGATCGTGATCAGCCCGAGCGACCCCGGTTTGCCTAACTACCTGCACACCAGCGGCCACGGTCACGGAACCATGGGTTTAAGGTGCATCAAGGGGCGAGCTCCGTTCTCGATCCAGACGAAACGCTGCCGTATTTCCGAGCTCGGGGGTGTTTAAAAAACCCCTGACTTTACAGATGCTTATGGCCTTACTGGCGACTGACTACCTGACTTGTTAGTGCTGGCCACAGCCCGGGAGTTTTCAGTTCTCCTGCGAAAAACCCGTCCGTCCCTCACCGGGAGGCGCGAGGTCGAGAAGCCCGGCCAAAAGATTAGTGCAGGTATTATTCAGCTCGAAAGCGTAGCCAGCGGCTTCATCCATCAGCTCGTAGCGCACCAGTTGTTGAGAAATCCGCATCATGATCACCGAAAATCGAAAACCCGCAAACACCTCCCAGTAGTGGAGGTCTCCCAGTTCTCTGCCCGCGCAGCGCTGGTAGTATTCAAGCGATTCTTCGTAGGAGCAGAAACCCTCGAGCCGCGGGGTAGAGATGCCCTCGCTGTGATGACGGTCCAGGAAGATACCCCAGGCCACGTCCTGCTCCGCGGTGCCGATGCAGGCCATCTCCCAGTCGAGTACGGCGGCGGGGCGACAATCGTCATCGAAAATAACGTTGCCGATACGGGCATCTCCCCAGGACACAACGGGGTGATCAACCGCTGGGGCGTTCTTTCGTAACCACTCACGGGCCACCTCCACTACTGGTTGCTCTCGGCCGCGCGAGGCCCAGTGAAAAAAATCATCGTAGTTGTCCAGCTGTGCCTGCAACACGTCCGATGAGCCAGCACCCGCGAGAAAATCGAAGCCCATGTTTTTCCAATCGAGACTGTGCACCCCGGCCATGCACTCAAAGCCCCCCAGCCATACCTGGTTGCGTTCTTTCGGCGAGAGTTCATGCAACCAGCCTTCGCTGTGGTAGGGCGGGTTATCACCAGGGACACGGCCTTTTACGTGTCGCATCACGTAAAACGGAGCGCCGAACACCGACTGGTCGTCGTTTTCGGTCCACAAGACCGACGGCACCGGCACCGGGCTATCGGCGAGCTTTTGCATACACAAATATTGCAGCGAGAGGTCGTAGTCCGGAAACACAGTGAAGCCTTGTGGCTGAATGCGTACAACGCAGCTTTCACTCTGCCTGCCATCGTCCCAGGTGACATCGCAGAGCAGCGTGTCGTTCGAGAAGCCAGAAGAAGCGGGCGAAACGAGTTCACTCACTAACAGTTTTTGGGGGCGATCCAGCTTGCGATCCAGCCAGCCATAAAATTGCGCCCGGTCTCGGTCGAGATCTCGCTGCCACATGGTCGGCATCGCGGTAGCTTCCTCAGCGGTCCCAGGCGATGTTTTGACCCCACGAGGAGCCAAGCATCGCCGCCGGCGTGTTCTTGTTTATGTGGCCGATAAGGCCGCCGTAGATTCCGTATCCCACGAGTTCCTGCAAGCGCGGATCAAAGTCGCGCACCCTCTCCCGGGGAATGCCCAGTTGTTGGTTTTCCTGCTGCCGTATGTAGCCGGCACAATAGTTCATGGCGACCCCCAACCTGGCCCCATCGCTGGCGTTACGTCCACCACCGTGCCACATGGAACCGTTCCACAGCAACACGTCACCCCGCTTCATTTCCGCGGCAACGGTTTCAAGCGGGACGCCGTACTCCGGAACGTCCTCGCGCAGGTGAGAGCCCGGTATGATACGAGTGGCCCCGTTCAGCTCGGTAAACTCGGTCAGTGCCCACATGGTGTTACAGACCAGGGCCGGGTGGGGACGCGCAATAGGAATGAGCTGGTCATCGGCGTGCAGGGGTTGGGCTAATTCACCGGGTAGTATTTTGATCGACGACAAGGACGACACCAGGCAGCCGCTGTCGAGGACGCCTTCAACGACAGGCAACACGGCTGGGTGTACTGGTATTTTCTCAAAAACCGGGTCAAGGGCCAGCAAGTTGTAGATTCTCAGCGTGTTGACACCTTCGAAATCGTTACCGGCGGGCTCGACAGATAATTCCTTCTCGAGGCGGCTGACGGCGGCTTCAATTTCGTCTATCAACCCTGGATCAACCGAGTCTTCAACAACGGTGTAACCCTGCTTTTCTACCCTCGCGAGGTGCGCAGCTATTTCGGTTTCGCTCAACTGGCCACTGCCTGTTCGCGAGAATAGGAGGAGATAGCCTCTTCCCACTCGGCCGGTAGGAAGAACATGGGACCGGGCCCGCTCTTGTAAACCACGCTACCGTCCAATCCGACCAGCGCCAGGCGTTCGGGAATCGCGTTCCACGCGTTCGATACGGCATTGTCCATGCCATCAACGAGGGCTGGCGGCTCAAGCGCGGTTTGTAACATGCACGCCTGGCCAGCGTCTATCCTCTGGTCGATGCTCGTGGGTTGGGTAAAAACTACACCGTCTGCAAGGTTCTCGTCCACCTGCCAGCCATCGCTCGGGTGAATTTCCTTGATGTAAACAACGTAAAAATCGACCTGGTCTTTCCAGCGACGGTAGATCTCGTTAACGGCACCAGCCTGGTACCGGAAGGGCGGTCAAGTGTAGCTGCCAAAAACGAGAGCGACCGGCCGTTTGCCGAAATGATCTGAGAGGGTGACCGCCGGACCGTCCTTGTCGTTGAGCCGAGCGAGAGTGAAGTCAGTCGCAGCCTGTCCGGCCTGCAGCGATCCCGGCTCGGCCGCCATGGATTCGGTCAGGTGCTGGGCCGACAGGGGATTCTCCATCGCCGCGGCCAAGCGCCCCCAGCCTTCTTCGCCCAGCTCTGCATCTACGGCCTTGAAATTGAGTCCCTGCTGTTCTGCCAGGGCCTGGACCAGTTCCCGAATTTTTGCTGTTTCCATGGGGCCTAATCTGAGACAGGGGTCGGCCTCTTGCAAGCAGAATCCCTGGCGGTGGCGCCGGCGCGTCAGGCTGTTTCAGCCTGGGCGCTGATGCCCGCTACAGTCAGACCTGCCTGCTCGAGCAAGCGGCGGTCAGCGCCGGTGTCGGGATTACCGGTGGTCAGCAGTTTCTCGCCAAAGAAAATCGAATTTGCGCCCGCCATGAAGCACAACATCTGGGCTTCTTCTGAGAGGCGGCTGCGGCCTGCTGACAGCCTGACCACTGAAGCCGGCATCAGCACCCTGGCGCAGGCCACCATGCGCACCAACTCCAACGCTTCCACCGGTTCGCGGTCGCCCAGGGGTGTGCCCTTTACCGGCACCAGCGCGTTGACCGGCACGCTCTCCGGGTGCCTGGGCAGGTTGGCCAGTTCGACCAGCATGGCGCAGCGATCGTTGATGCTTTCGCCCATCCCGATTATGCCGCCGCAACACACGTTAATACCGGCTTCGCGAACGTGGGCTAGTGTTTCGAGTCGTTCATCAAAGTTGCGGGTCGTGATGATCTTGTCGTAGTACTCGCGGGAAGTGTCGATGTTGTGGTTGTATGACGTAAGTCCGGCATCCTTGAGCTCGCCCGCCTGCTCGGCGTTGATCATGCCCAGGGTCACGCAGCTCTCCATGCCGAGGGAGTTGACCCCACGCACCATGTCGAGGACCGAGTCGAACTGGCTGCCCGAACGTACGTCCCGCCACGCGGCCCCCATGCAGAAACGGGTTGCGCCGGCGTCCCTGGCCTCCGACGCCGAGGCCAGGACAGCCTCTACGTCGATCAGCGCCTCGTTCTCAACGTCGGCCTCGTAGTGAGCGCTCTGGGGACAGTAGGAACAGTCCTCGGGGCAACCGCCCGTCTTGATTGAAAGCAGCGAACAGAGCTGAACCTGCCTGGGGTCGTGGTGCTGGCGGTGTATGCCCTGGGCCAGGTAGAGCAGCTCGCTCAGGGGCGTGTCGTGGATCTCGCGGGCTTCGGCCACCGCCCAGTCGTGTCTAAGTCCTTCGGTCATCCTCCTTTTTTAGGCCGAGTCCCTCGCTGCTTCAAACCCACGAAGTGGGGGCGGGCTCAGCTGGGTGGGTGACCGGACAGCGTGATCACAGTGATTTCCCTTGGGGTCGCGATGCGTACCGGCTGCCCGGTCATCCCCAGGCCCCGGTTCACGTGCAGGCAGGACCCCTCGCTGTGGTAAGTACCGCGTGGGTACCTGGTCATAAAACGCGCCAGGGATAACCGTACCCGCCCGGGCAGAGGCAGTGACAATTGCCCGCCATGGGTGTGGCCAGCCAGGACGAGATTCAAGCCAAGTTCGGCCGCCTGGGGAAACAAGTCGGGGCGATGCGCGAGAAGAATACTGGGCTCCCCGGCCGGCAGCGCGACTGCGAGTTCGCCGAGGACCGGGTCTTTTAACAGGCCCCTGGCCCAGTCCTTGCCACGATCGTCGAGACCAATCAGGTGCAGCCGGGCCCCGCCAACATCCACCACTGTGCCCCTGTCGCGCAACACCTCGAAGTCGGTCCAGGAGTGGAGGGCGGCCGTCACGGCATCGGCGCCGGTCGCTCGATCATGATTGCCCAGTATGGCGTAAACACCATGACGAGCGCGGAGATCGCCCAGTGCGGGAAATGTCTGCGGGGCATGTTGAAGGCCATCGGTGATGTCCCCGGTAATACACAGAAGGTCGGGTTCAAGAGCGTTTATGATCGAAACGTAACGGCTGATGCGTTCAGCCGACATGAAGCGCCCGAGGTGGATATCACTCAGTTGCACCAGGCGCAGGCCCTCGAGATTCGTAGCGAGGTCGGGAACCGCGACCGATATCTGGTTGATGTGCAGCTCGGCCTGCCCACGCGTGTACCCCCAGGCCATGGCCGCGAATACCGCGAGCAGTCCCGCGGTGGTGAGTTGCCGAGCGATTTCGTGTGCGCCGGGCGAAAGCGGCAGTGTGGGCGATGCTCCAAGCGCGTACAGCACAACACCGGTAAGGGAGCCTACGACCCACGCGAAAACGAGGAAGGAGGAAGCGAAGATTGAGCTGAACGCCAGCCCTGTCCAGGCTCGCTGTATCCGCGCAGTGATCTTACCGCGCGGCGAAAGAGACAGCAGCGACCGGTTAACTAAGAAAAAACTCAGCGGAGCAGCCAGGTGCACCAACCAACCGCCTGTGAATCGGGGACCGAACAACCACGAAATCAGCCACCAGGCACAAGCCCACTGCGAAAGAGCTACGAAACCCAGCAGTAGTGAAAAGAAATGTCTCCAGAAAAAGGAGACCAATGTCAGGCAGGCATACGCCGAACCAGCTTGTCTCGCATGCGCTCGCAGTGCCGGTCAACGGTGGCCCGCAGCGCACTCAGACTTTCGTCATCAGAGTCGCCGTGGAGGCTCTCGATCCTGTTGACCAGCGAGTCCAACCTCATGCGCACCTCGTTGAGCTCGCACACCATGCTCGAGAGTTGTTCGGTTTTTTTTATACGCTCTCGCGCACTGCTTGTTTTGATTGTCGATTCCACTGCGACTGTTCCCCCCGCTGCCGGTTGTGTACCCACACCTCATTAAAGGCCGATGGCCACAAGAAGTCCACGCCCGATGGTGCGTAAGTCGGCAGGGCGCGTCGGGGCCCTGCGTGTTCAGGTGAACAGGTCGTCTTCGGGCGGCCGAAGGAGCTCAATGGCACTGCCGGCACCCAGTTCGGCGCCGCTACCTCGCACCAGTACGGCCGGCACTCCAGCATCCTTTTTCATGGCAATACCGGCTGCGGCAGCCAGCTGGTCGGCGACCGCGAGGGATGTGTGCTCGAGGGTTCTTCCCGTCCAGTCACGGCCGCCCTCCCTGTTGTCGACGGGCAACAAGCCCGCGCAGCCTATGGCCAGGTCGATCTGCCCCAATCTCCAGGCGCGGCCGAAGGTATCCGAAATGATCACGCCGACCTGCGCTTCGTAGTGGACAGCAAGCCGCGACATCAGTCGGAGCGCCGACTTGTCCGAATCTTCGGGCAGGAGGGTAGCGTCGCCCTCGACGGCCTGGTTTGAGCAGTCAACGCCCGAGTTGGCGGCAACAAAGCCGGGACCGGTGCGAGTGATGAGATGCCCGTCCTTCTTGCGCAGGATTTGGCTCGCTTCGAGTAGCGCCAGCTCTACGACGGCCGGGTCCTTATCGTGCGCATTGGCAAACTCAAGGGCCTCGTCCGAGGGCTCGACCTCGGACAGCTTGCGTACCCTTCCTTCGGCCCGTGACACGACCTTCTGGCATACGACCAGGACGTCGCCGGATTTTACGCCGACCTTCTGCTTGTCGATAGCATCGATGAGCAAGGCGGCGAGATCGTTCCCAGGCAGGACCATGGGGACGCCTTCGATGGGTATCAACATGGTTACCATTTCAGCGTTCCGTCCCGCCGAGCGGTATCTTCAAGAGAAACCGCGCGAGTGCCAGCGAACGCCGCTTACTATTCAGCAGGGTGTTGCGCTCAAGCAGGCGGGGCCAGGTGGCTTCAGGCCGCCGTGGTGCGTCCCCGGGCGAAACGACCAGCGACGTCGCGAGGCCCTCGTAAAAGTCTGCTATGCCAGCGCTTCCTCGACCCGCACCAAGGCTTTTCATCATAGCGACCAAGGGGCCCTTCACCGCCCGACCATTGACCAGTGGACTGACCGCAATGGTCTTGCGGCACACGGCCCCCAGCGCTGCGCGTAGACCCGGAATCGCAAGCATGGGCGCAATGCTTACGTAGGGGTTGCTGGGAGCGATTATTACCTTGTCGGCCGATGCCAGGGCCTCGCTGACCCCGGGCGCCATGCTGGCCCCGGACGCGCCCTTGTAAGTGATGCCGTCCACCCTCGGGCGGGCGCCTTGCTTGACGAACCACTCCTGGAAGGCAAAACGGCGTCTACCCGACCTGAGCACGGTACGCACCGGGTCGTTGCTCATGGGCAATACCGAGGTCCGAATACCCAGTTGTGTGCAGATTCGCCGGGTAGCCTGGGCAAGAGAGGAGCCCTCTCTCAACAAGTGGCTACGGTAAATGTGAAGGGCGAGGTCCTGGTCGCCAAGCGAGAACCATTGGTCACCGAAATAACGACCCAGCCAGGGCAGGGCGTTCCGGGTATCGCCGCGTATACCCCAGCCCCTCTTGATCGGGGCAAGCCCGGCCAGTGTGTACGCCACCGTGTCGAGGTCCGGAGATACCTGCAGTCCATAAAAACTCTCGTCGTCTCCCGTGTTGACGATCACGGTCAACCTGCGGGGATCAACGACTTCAGCGAGTCCCCTAAGGAGTCGGCAGGCTCCCACTCCACCCGCCAGCAGGGTGATTCGTGGGTTGGCCGGCAAGGCGTCCATCATCGCTTTCATCCAACAGCTCGTACAGGGTGTTCCGTTGCCGGGGTTCTCTACCCCGCGACATGATCATGCTCCTGAGTTCATCGGCCGAAGTGTACTCTCCTGAATCCGCACCCGCTTCGCGCGAGATGCTCTCTTCCATCAGGGTGCCGCCAACATCATTGCAACCCGCGTCGAGACTCAGGGTTGCCAACTCGCGACCGAGCTTGACCCAGGAACTCTGCAGGTTATCAACCAGCCCGTCCAGCATCAGTCGGCTGGTTGCGTACACGGCTATGTCGAGACGCCCCTGTGGCACCGGGGATACCAGGCCCTCGGCGTAAAGCTGGGTGTTCTGCCAGATAAAACGCAAGGGTACGAACTCGCTGAGTCCACCGGTGTTGCGCTGGATGCCGCGCAGTACCTCGATGTGTTCGGCCATGTGCCGCGGTGTTTCCAAGTGGCCGTAGAGCATGGTGGAGGTCGTAGGCAAACCCACCTCGTGGGCGGTGGTCACGATCTCTATCCAGCTGTCGGTGTCGAGCTTGTCGTGGGTAAGGACCTTGCGGATCTCCGGGTCAAAAATTTCCGCGGCGGTACCGGGCATGGTATTCAACCCCGCTTCGAGGAGTAGCTCGAGATACGGCCGGTAGGCCAGGTTCATTCGATGGGCGCCGTACTGGATCTCCATCGGCGAAAACGCGTGAATATGAAGGTCGGGGTAGGCCCCGCGCACCGCTCGGAGCAGTTGCAGGTAGCCGTCGTCGGGCATAACCGGGTTGAGTCCACCCTGCATGCATACCTCGGTAGCTCCCAGCGCCACGCCCTCGCCGATACGGTGGAGAACGTCAGAGACATCGCGGTCGTAAGCCCGGGGACTGTTCTTGAGGTGGGCGAAGGAGCAGAACTTGCAGCCCACGAAACAAACGTTAGTCCAGTTCACGTTGCGGTTGATGACATAGGTCACCGTATCGCCTACCGCGCGCCGCCTCAGCTCGTCGGCGACTCCCACGAGGGCGGCCAGCGAATCGCCTTGCAAAGCAAACAGCTCGCTAGCCTCGTCTACGGTCGGCGCTCGGCCGGCCAGCGAACGCTCGAGGATGGCCGCCAGGCCGGGCGGAGTGGCCGCCAGGCGGTTTTCGAGATCCCGCTGGTCCGCAAAGAGGTACTCGACTCTCTCGGGTGACTGTTCGGTCTGGTAACTCACAGGGTTGCACCCCCCTGGGCCGTGATCGCCGCGGGCAGCTCCGCAAAGCGTTCAACCGCCAATCGCATGTCAGGATCCAGGAACTCGTCGTTCACGTACTCAGGATAAACCGGCAAGCGGGGCTCGAGTTCGAAACCCAGCCCGGAACAGGTCTGCGCCAGGTCTTCTAGATGAGGCCAGGGGTCGCCGGGGTTAACGTAGTCCGCGGTCACCGGAGAGATGCCACCCCAATCGTTTATACCGGCATTAACCAGGCGCGCGTGCCCCTGGGGGCTGAGGTTGGGCGGTGCCTGGATGTTCATAGCTGGTCCCAGGATCAGGCGGGCGATCGCCACGCAGCGTATGAACTCGTCTTCTGTCGGTTCCGGAAATCCGCTCATCGGCGTGGAGTCCTTGTGCCTGAAGTTCTGTATGATGACTTCCTGCAGGTGACCGTACTGCTCGTGTAATCGGCGCAATTCGAGGAGGCTCGCGATTCTTTCAGCCTCGGTTTCACCAATGCCCACGAGGATGCCGCTGGTGAAGGGTATCCGGAGCTCGCCCGCGTCGGCGATCATGCTGACCCTTGCCGCCGGATCCTTGTCGGGCGCAAACTGGTGAGGCATTCCTCGTGCGCGCAAACGGGGGCTGACATTCTCGAGCATCAAGCCGAAGCTCACGTTCAGCGGTCGCAGGTTGCGCATCTCATCGTGCGAGAGCAGCCCCGCGTTGGTGTGCGGCAGCAGATCTGCTTCGAGGGCCAGCGAGCAGGCAAGGCCCACGTACTCGGCCGTGCTCGCGGCTCCCCATCGTTCGAGCTCGGCACTGAACCCGCGAAAAGCGATCTCGGGTTTGTCGCCAAGGCACATGAGGGCTTCTATGCAGCCGGCTGCTTTACCCCGTTCAGACCACTGGCGGATCTCGTCAGGGGTCATGGTCCATTCGCCTGCCTCGCCGGGATCCCGGCGAAAGGTGCAGTACGTACACCTGTCCCGGCATAGATTGGTCACAGGGAGAAAGACCTTCGGGGACCAGGTGAGCACTCGGTCCCGATCGCGGTCGCGCTGCCGGCAGGCCAGCTCACAGATTTCTGCGGTCAGGGACCACTCGCGGTCGCCGTCAGCACTCCCGCGGGGACTGCCAGCGTGCAGAAGGGCATAAGCATCGTCGTCGCCCAGGCGCTCAAAAGCGCGGGCCCTGGCGAGCGCCCTGTCTAGAGGATTACCGACCATCTCGGTCGCTGATAGTAGAGCAATCCGCTGCTCTTGCCCAACCCCGAAAGCCCTGCCGGGAGCCGATCGGCTGCTACTGCGCGTCGGGCTGCTCTATGCCGAGCTTGTCCATGCGGTATTTCAGAATCCGCCTGGTCGTGCCCAGGGTCCGCGCGGCCCGGGTCTGGTTGTGCCGGGCCCGGCTGAGGGCCTCTTCGATGATGTCCTTTTCAAACTCGTCCACGGCGAGGTTGAGGCTCTTGCGTCCATCGAGCACCATCTGCCGCGTGCCCGGTCCCGCAGTAGAGGGCCCCGCCGCCATGTCAGGCGGTAGGCTGTTGACCCCGATCTCATCGCAGTCCGGCGCCAGTACCAGGGTTCTCTCGATCACGTTCTCCAGTTCGCGCACGTTGCCCGGCCAGGGATAGCCGAGCAGCTGCTCCACTGTCTCCTGGCCCAGCGTCCTCGAAGGCAGACCGTGCTCCCTGGTTTTCTTTTCGACGAAGTGGCGAATCAGCAGCGGAATGTCTTCAGGCCTGTCGCGCAGGGGAGGGAGGGTCACCGTGACCACGTTCAACCGGTAGTACAGGTCTGCCCTGAACGCGCCTTCATCAATCAGCTTGCGCAGGTCCCTGTGGGTGGCAGCCACCACGCGCACGTCCACTTGCAAGGGGCCCGAGCCGCCCACCCGCATGATCTCGCCTTCTTCGAGCACCCTCAGCAACTTGGCTTGCAAGGACGGGCTCATCTCTCCTATTTCGTCAAGGAACAGGGTGCCCTTGTCAGCGATTTCGAACTGGCCGGTCTTTTTTGCCGACGCGTCGGTGAACGAACCTTTTTCGTGACCGAACAGTTCGCTCTCGAGCAGGTTGTCGGGAATCACCGCGCAATTAATAATGACCAGGGTCTCACTGGCCCTCGGGCTGTTGTAGTGAATAGCCTTGGCGATGAGTTCTTTGCCGGTGCCTGACTCGCCGCTGATGAGCACCGTGGTTTTGAGCGGGGCCACTCGACCCACGGTATTGAAGACGTCCTGCATAAGGGAGGATTCGCCGATCATGTTGTCCACGGAGTAGTGAGAACCAACTTCACTGCGGAGTTGGTCAACCTCGCGAAGCAGGGCGGCATTTTTGATTGCACGCGAGGCGACCATGCGCAGCTCGTCGACATCGAAGGGCTTGGTGATGTAGTCAAAGGCTCCCAGTTTCATGGCCTTCACTGCCGTGCGCACCGTCTTGGTGGCCGTCAACATGACTACTGGTAGGGCAGCATCACCCTCGCGGATGTGCTCGAGCACTTCGAGCCCATCGATACCCGGCATGAGTATGTCGAGAAAGGCGAGGTCGGGACTGTTGTCCTTCAACCACTCGATGGCGTCTTCGCCACAGGGCTGGGTCACCGTCTCCCAATCGTCCTTGAGTACCATGCGCACCGATTCGCGCACGCCAGCCTCGTCATCAACTATCAGAACTACCGGTTTGCCTGTCATCTACCTCATCCTCCACCGCCCTTGGCAGTTTCCACGTCAGTCTCGATCCATCCTTGGTATTGGTCACACCGAGGTCACCCCTGTTACGCCTGCTCAGTTCACGGGCCAGCGCCAGTCGCCATGAAGCCGGCGGCCCACCTCCCGAAGTCATGCCAGCCAGGGCCGCGAGTTGCCCTGAACTACCCGGCACGTCGACCACCATCGCTCCGTCTTCGCTTACGGTCACCATCGCCGCGGACCCGCGTGGCAGGGTTTCAACAACGGCGTCCACCATGCAGTCGATCGCAAAACAAAGCTGTTGCAGGTCGGCTTCTACGCGCCACCCCCGCGGCAGATCAATGTGTACCGCTGCGCGGGCCTCATCGCCCCGGTCGATGAGCGCGTGCTCAAACAACTCAGCCACGTCGGCCGTTATCGGGTCGGGAAGCGAGAACCCCTCGTACTCGACAAGCGTGTCAACGATGCCGCTCAAGCGATCGCAGGCCCCCCTGGCCAGGCGCGCGAGCTCGTTGTCTTCAGGCGCAATAGAACTGAAGGTTTTCAGTGTCGTCAGCGGATTTCGCAGGTCATGGGCCAGGTGAGCAAGCAGCTGTTCCAGGGGGAGAGGCTCGCCAATATCCTCACCGCCATCGCTCTCCGCAACAACGCGGGCCGGAGCGGGAATCGACTGCAAGGTCGGACGGGTCACGCGCTCGACTCCGAACACGATGTCTTCGGCCTCCAGCTCACGACGCCCGCCGGGTTCGCAGAGCAACAACGCACGACTCCTGCGCAGCACGACTTCGAGCTCGGTAGTGTTGCCCGGCCAGGCGTAAGCCTGCAGGCGTTCGGCAGCCGAAGCAGCAAGGCAGAACGGAGAGCTGCCGGAGTTCTCGAAAGCGGCGAGCATTGCCCGCGCTAGCTCCGGGATGCAGAAGGCCTGTTCCCTGAGTGGAGGCAGCAGGGCCGTGAGGCCAGCCACCCTGTAGTACAGTGCCCTTACGAGTCGGCCGTCGGTAGCGAGGCTCTCGGGGCCTTCGGCCATGCCGGCGACCACGCTGCAACCTGAAACCGCCAGCAGAACCGCCAGTTGTTCTTGCTCGGCGTGGCTGCGCAGCTCGATATCTGGAAGGTAAACCACACCCCGCTCGCAAGCAGCTATGAGGCCGGCCGCATCCGCAGCAGCCGTGACGACGATGAACTCGCTGTCGGGGCCTCGCAAAGCAGCCAACGCCGCGGCCACGTTTTCTTTTCCAACACCTGGCTCACCCACCAGCACGAGCGGGACCTGGCCGGCCGCGGCTTGCTTGAGGACGGGTTCGGCGTGGGCCGGAATCCAGGGAAAAGTGAGCCACGCGGCTGGCAATGCTTCTTCGCCTACACGGCCACCCGAGCAAAGCCTGGCCACGGCCGCGCTCAACTCAAAGAGGGCAAAAGGGTGCGGCAGCACTTCCCGACCGGGGCCTTCCAGCGAGCCGCCCCGGGCTGCGCTATCAACCAGGAGCAGCGACGGCGCCGAGCTGCCGATTTCGACAGCGGCAGAGTCACAGCAATTGACCACCACGGCGTCGGCCTTCGCCAAAGCGGCGGGATCGGCTGATCTGCTCAAGGTCCAGCCCTCGGGCAATACTTCCTCCACGGCAACCACGAAACGCCCAAGAGAGTCCAGGAGCAGCAGCTCAGGCATGGATGAGGCCCTCGGCATAAAGGTTGTCGGTCGCCTGTTCGAGAGCCGGGGAATCGACAGGCAGGGTTATGGTAAAGGTCGTACCACTGCCCGGCGTGCTGTCGACAGCGACCGAGCCACCGTGATTGAGTACCAGCTGCCTGGCGATGGCGAGTCCGAGCCCGGTGCCCTCTGTCCTGGTAGTAAAAAACGGTTCGAAGGCCTGTTCGACCTGCTCTTCGCTCATGCCGCAGCCATCGTCAGAGATCGTAAGCGTGGCTGCGTCGGATCCGTTGATCCAACCCCGCCCGGTGCTCACCGTGACACAGCCCTTGCTCCTGCCTTCGCAAGCCTGGATCGCGTTGTGAACTATGTTGACGAGGACCTGGTTGATCTTATCCTCGTCGGCGATAACGGGAGGAACCGACGCGTCGGTTTCGATACTCAGCGATACTCCGCTCTTTCGCGCGTGGCTGTCCAGCAGCGTCGCCACCCGTTCGACCAGCTCGTCGAGGTTCAGCGGGTTTCGTTCGTGCGTGGCCGGGCGCGCAAAAGTAAGAAGCTCGTTAACCAGGGCAGTTATCCGATCGACCTCGGACAAGGTCAGGTCAAGAAAGGATTCCCGGTACTCTTCGTCGAGGTAACGTTCGGGTAATAGCTGCGTAAAGGTTCTTATCGAAACCAGCGGGTTGCGAATTTCGTGCGCAAGCACGGCTGCCATGGTGCCGATGGTGGCCAAACGCTCGGAGTGTTGCAACACCTCGTTGCTGCGCGACAGCGCTTCGTTCAAGCGGACGCTGAGAACGGCCACGGCCAGTTGCCCGGCCAGGGCATCGAGCAGCTCCAGGTCGTGGCGAGAAAATATCCGCGCGTCGCGTCGCGGACCGAGCAGCATCAAGCCCACGAACTGTTCCCGCGCGACCAGTGGCACCACCACGTCGCTCTCGTAGCGCTCCATTTCGAGGCAACCCTGCGCGGCCAGCGAAAGCGGCGCGGCGGCCTGTTCGGCTTCTTCGCGCACAGTCGGGGCGCGCAATGACAACGCCCAACCTGCCACCGGGTTGCCGGTTTCCAACTCCTCGGGCCAGTGTCCCCCGTGAGGCCGGGCCCCGTGGAGGACGTAGTGACCCTTGCCTTTCTCCAGGTAGATCGCGCAGGAAGCCACGCCGTGCCGCGACGCCAGGGTGCGGGCAACCCGCGACACCATCTCATCGGTGTCGCGAAGCAGGCAAAGCTCCCGGCTCAACTCCAAGACAGCGTCGCGATGCCCGCGACCATCTTCGAGCAGCGATTCCTCTATACGACTGCCGGCACGTTGCGAGAGGCGGGGGTAGAGGAGAATGCCGCCCACCAGCAGTCCACACGCGAGCAGCGAGAAGCGGGGTGATACCTGCCCGAAGCTTGCCTCCTGGCCCAGGGCGAGCAGCACCCAGCAAACAGAGCCCACCGCGGCCAGCACCGCCGAGTTGGCAAGAGTTCGCGCGAGGGCCTGGTCGAGGTCCATCAAGCGGTGGCGAAAAAATGCAAACGACATCAACCACGCCAGGGCGATGCTGCCCGTAGACCCCACGAGATAGCCGGAAGCCCAGGACGCGGTCCAGTCTGCCGGCGCTGAAAAACGCAAAAAGCCATGCGCAGCACAAACCCAGGCCAGGCCCGCTCCCAGGCGCAGGTAGCGGGCCTGGTTGCGCTTGAGACCCACGTTTTCACCAGCGGCAGTATGCAGCGAGAGAAACAACACGGCGACCACCAGCATCACGTAGACGGGAACCAGGCCGCCCATGGGCCCGGCCACCAGGGTCCAGCGAACTTCACCGCTGCCGGCGGTCACCGCCTGTACACCTCCCACGGTGGCCGCGGCGTAGGTACAGGCCACCAGGGCGACTGCCCCCGCGTAAGCAGCCCTGAGAGTCGGTTTTTCGGGCGTACCGAAGAGCAGCCGTACCGTGTGGAGGAAAAGCAGCGGCGCCAGTATCGTTCCAAGCAGGAGCTGTTCCGACCAGGCCCTGGCAGCGAGTTCAGAAAGTGGCCGCGTAAGGGCAAAGGCAGCTACGTTGGCGATCACCATTGCCAGGCAGAAGGCAAAGAAAAGCTGGTGAAGAAGCCGACCGGGCCGACGCGCGAATACAAGCACGCCCAGGAACAGGTGGAATGCCGCCGCTGCAAGGGGGAGTGCGCTGACCGCGGTCACCCGCGTTCCTCCCTGCTCGCGACCAATGCCGCTGTTGCATTCAGCTTTACGCCCACCCAGACCCCTCAGCGGCTTACCGACCAGCCTGTCGGCAACACCCAGCGGCCCCAAGACGCCGCCCTAGAGACAAGATACAGTCCAAAGCTGTACACGGCAATAGCGCCGCGAGAGTAAGACACCGTTCAGGTGTTGTTTTTTGTGGACATTCGCGGGGTCGAGCCTACAACTATCGACCGCACACTAACGAACAGGCACCAACCAGCGGCGAAGCAACGCCGCCGAGGAGAGCAGTAGCCCAAGGAGCACGAATAACTTGCCGCCACTGGCGACCACCCTGTACTGTTCGCGCTTGCCCAGGGCGTTTTCGTAGACGGCGTCGCTTTCATCCGAATCGTGTAGAAGCGAAGCGGTGTCGGTAGCAGTGACCCGTACTGCCTGGTTGAGCGTCCGTACCGCGGTAATGTCATCGCCGTACTGGGAGACCTTGGAAAGACCCATCCACCAGTTGCCCGCTCCGAGGAGGAGAAGCGCGACGCCCAGCGCCAGTACCCGGGATGACCTGCGTTGCACAGGGTAATATTAGCCTCTCGAGAGGGTTTATACCAAGGCCCGGACCGGCGAACAGCCGCGCTTGAGAGCCAGAAACGGGCGGGCTAGGTTTGGACGGTGAAATCAAACAAAAATGGCTGCCGTGAGCAGGATTGGGGGAGGCTCGACTACGCAGCTGCCATGAAGCGACAGCGCGCGCTCGCCAGTCTCCGTGCGGCAGGCAGATGTCGCGACACCATCGTCAGGGTCGCGCATCCGCCAACGATCACCCTGGGTCGACACGCCCCCCTGGACGACCTGCTGCTGGACAGCAAACAGCTGCAATCGAGGGGTATAGCGCTGCAGCGCAGCGACCGCGGCGGCAGGGCCACCTGGCACGGCCCGGGGCAGGCCGTGGTCTACCCCGTGGTGTCCCTGTCCGAGTTGCAGATGGGTGTAGCCGCCTGGGTGTGCCTGCTCGAGTCGGCGGTCATAGAAGTGCTGCAAGGCTACGGCGTAGACGCTGAGCGCCGAGGAGGTTCGCCGGGCATATGGACCCAGCTGGGCAAAATTGCGTCGCTGGGCCTCAGGGTGAGCAGGGGCGTAAGTTACCATGGCGTGGCACTCAACGTCGGCTTGGATGTCAGTGGATTTGAGGTTATTGTCACCTGCGGCGTTGAAGGCGAGCGGGTGACCAGCCTCGAAGCTCACGGCGCTTCGGCCCTTGAACCCGCCGTTGTATCGCGGCAACTGAGCGCCGCTGTTTCGACCCGATTACACGGCTCGGCTCCATATGAAAAAGAATGAACGCGACGGCCAGTCTCTCACCAGCGCCATGCTCGAAGGCGACAGGGTTGCCCTTGCGCGCCTGATAACAGCGGTCGAAAACCGCGGCAGCGACACGGCCGCTATAATGTCGAGGGTCTACGCGCGCTGCGGCGACACCTTCATCATAGGAATCACGGGTCCGCCGGGCGCGGGTAAATCAACCATCACCAGCTGCCTGGTCCAACACCTGAGGGCGAAAGACCAGTCGGTCGGGGTAGTTGCAATTGACCCGTCGAGCCCTTTTTCCGGCGGCTCGGTACTGGGCGACCGCATTCGCATGCAGGATCACTTTCTTGACCCCGAGGTGTTCATCCGCAGCCTTTCCACGCGCGGTAGCCACGGTGGACTGGCGAGGGCCGGCCGAGACGTCGCACGTATCTTCGGCGCCTATGGCAAGGACGTGGTCATTATCGAAACCGTCGGGGTAGGCCAGACCGAACTCGACATCATGGAAGTAGCCGACACGGTGGCCGTCGTGCTCGTGCCCGAGTCAGGGGACACCGTGCAGGTCATGAAAGCCGGCCTGCTCGAAATCGCCGACCTTTTCGTGGTCAACAAGGCGGATCGTGAAGGCGCGGTGCGCATGAAAACCGAACTGCAGACCATGCTCTCGCTGAGAGCCGGAAACGGCGGGGAAAACTCCTGGGAAGTTCCGGTTCTGCTCACCGAAGCCCACAACGGCAAGGGAACAGAGGAAATCCTCAACGGCTGCCTGGCCCATCATGAACGCCCCGGAGACGAGGAGCGGAGCCGCAATCGCGGAGAACGCCTGCGTGAAGAAGTAATTGAGATCTGCACCGAGGAACTGGTCAGGCGTCTCCACGAACGCAGCGATGATGCGCCTCTGGCGCCGGTACTCGAGCGCGTGGCCAGTGGAGAGCAGGACCCCTACGCCGCGGCCCTGGAAATTATCAACGACGATGGCAGTCTCGCCCGGGTGCTGTCGGGGGGAGACGAGTAGGGTCAAGGCTGCTTGACTTCGGAACAGCCCATTTTCATCCTGCACGATTCAGTGGCGAGGTAGCTCAGGCGGTTAGAGCGAGGGTCTCATAATCCCTAGGTCGTGAGTTCGAGTCTCACCTTCGCCACCATTTTTTCCTTCAAGTACGAATACTTGGGGCAGTGTCTCTGGCCCGCTGCCGATTATGGGGTGATGGCTCGCCGCGAGGAAACGTCAGTCCCGGCCGAAGGCACTGTCGTTGAGGTCAACGGCGATTTCCCAGGCCGTGTCGCCCAGGCAGTCAGTGTCCAGCGGATCCGTGACCAGGCAGTAGCCCAGGCCCGTCTGGTCGTCACAGCGCGCAGGCTCAGCGTTAACCCTGGCCCTTAGCTTGTCGGTACTTGCAGCCGTGTCAGCCAGGCAATCGGTTTCCAGGCCGGCGGCGAGGGCCTTGACCTCGCAGCGCGACAGCAGCCTGGCCATACGGGTGACCGCACGGGCGACTTTTCGCGCCAACAACTGCTGGCAGCGGCTCGCAGAATCAGTGCCTGCCAGGACGGCGGGCAGGTCGGGCGGGCTATCGCCGATGACGCCGGATAGAAAATCTCCGGTGAACACATCCTGGCGACAACGCTGGCAATCAGCCGAGTCTGACATCGTCGCCAACTCAATATCTTCGCAGGGCGAAGCGCACGTAGCTTGCCAGTTCATAGAGTAGGGGGTCAGCCCCTTGCCGGCACAGGTCCTATCGTCGCTACCACCGATCCGCTTGTCCAGGCGAAGGTCTGCTCTCGCAACGCCGAGGTCACGCGCGCCCGAGTCGCAGGCCAGCCCGTCAACCTCGTCGGTGTAACACTCACTCCATTCCTTGATTACGTTCTTCGAGTATCTGAAAAATGATCTCGCCGTACGTGCCTGGCAGGACACCCGTTGATCGATGGGTGCCAGGTCTCTCACCGTCGCCAGTACCAGCACCTGTATAGAAACCACGGGCTCGTCGGGGTCGTTGCTGCTGACTTCAAGATCAACGAACTGGAATACGTCTGAAAGCGGAATGAAGTCCAGCTGCAGATCCACCGATTCGCCCACCTGGACGTCAAACGGCAGGCCCGGTCCGCTCACAACCAGGTCGGCCGGGCCTCCCGGCGCGAGGCCGTAACCAGACACCGTCAGGGCCTGGCTGGAGCCATTGTTGTATACCGTCAGCACCGCGGAACTGCTGTCGCCCACCTCGGCCGACATGCTGATAGAAACTGGCGACAAGCGAATGTCTAGCGGCTCAAGGCAAGTGGCCACCATGGGTGTTATCCACTGGTCATAGCCGCTGGGCGCGTCGAGAGCTGTAAAGTAATCAGCGCAGGAGTATCCGGGCAGGGTCTCCCAGGTCAGTAGTTCGTCGAGATTGCTGAACCCATCCCCATCGCTGTCTATCGCCTCGACGTCATCCAGCGACTGCTCGATGCTCTTGCCCAGGTAGAGGTGCTGCTGAACTGAAGCTCCATATAGATTGCGAGCGCCGGTTCCTGCCCACTTTAAATGGCAAACCCCACAGGCGTCGAGCTTAGATTCATCGGCGATGGAATACCGGGCCTTGAGAGTCTCAAAGTAGGTAGGCCTGGCCTCAACGCCGCCGACACTGGCCAGCAGGAAAGCTCCAGCCGCCGCAAGCATAGCGACTTTTCCCGCCAGTAATCTTTTGCATAGCGCGATCATGTCAGGGCCTCAGCTCCGCAAATGACGGAGAAACCATCGCCGGCGCCAGGTCCGAGACCGCGGTTTCAACACAGGCCGCCGCCGCTGCTGCGTCGTTGCCCTCGGCGCAGCCTGGTAGCACACCCGTGTCATCACAGCGCTTGACGATCTTGCGCGCCGATTTTTCAATCGCCCGGGCTATGCGTCCCTCCGGGTCGGTGTTGCAGTCGAGCGGGCCTCCGCCCGGGTTCTTGAGCTTTTTCTTTTCACAGCGCGCGAGCTCTTTGGTCCAACGCCGGGACAATGACGCCGAAGCTGAAGCCAGCGCCCGCTGGCAGACGTCGGGTACACCCGGTCCGCTCGCAGCGGGGAGCGAGGGCGGTATCACGCCGTAAGCCGATTCCATGGTCGCGCCAACGAGTTGGTCGGCCAGGCAGCGATTGCAGTCGGCAAGGTCACTAGCGTCGAACAGCAACTCGCCGGCACAGGGAGCAGGACACCAGCCGGGGTGCCCGAGCGAGGCCGGGGTTAATCCCGCTCCTGCGCAGAACCTGTCGCCGGCGCCGCCCAGCTTGGATTCCAGCCTGTCCCTTGCCGTGGCCACCTTGGCCGAGAGCAAGGCCCCATCGCAAGTCAGACCACCGGCTTCGAGATAGAAACACTTGCGCCATTGTCGCAAAACGTTCTTGAAATAACGCGAGCCGGCCTTCCACGAATTCAACGAACAACCTGCGAGTTTATCCTCGTCGGTCTCTACCACGACCCGCGCCATCTCTACCGGCAGGGATCGATTGTAGGTGTTCCAGAGGTCGTAAAGTATCGGTCCGGCTGCGTTGGTTACGTTTTCGTCACGCAGAAACTCTATGTATTCACGCGTCGCGGTCTGGTAGAAAAGCGACACCTCGGCCTTCACTGCGCCTGCACCCACGGGGTAGACTATGTCTTCCCAGTACTGCCCCTCGGGATAGTCATCGGGCACCGGCGTGGCATCCACCGCGTCGTACTGGGCCTTGACCCAGCCCCTGGGTGGAATGCGATTGTCGTGCTCCCTCACGTTAGCCAGGGCGAGGTGCTGGGTGGGACCAGGCACAATTCCCAGCAGGGCGGCAAGCGCCGGGGAGGTGCCGTGCAGGGCTTCCCATGTGTGCAATGAAGCGTCGTAGTCTGGGTCGCCCAGCTCCGCGTGAACACCCGGCAACTCGGCCTCGGCGAAGTCGTAGCGCCCGGATTCAAACACGACATTGCGGTTCTCGTCGTAAGCACGCACGTGCAACCACATTCGACGTCCTTCGGGATAGCCGGTGGGCAGCTTGTGGCCGGTGTCGTTCTGTACCCGCACCGACAACTGTCCGCCCGCGATAGAGGCGGTCACTGTGGCAGCCTTGCGCAGGAAATCCCGGTTTCGCTCGGCTCCCTCCAGCAGAAGGTCAGCGTCGACCTCCGGCCCGAAAACAGGATGATAGGGAATTATGGACAACGCGAAGGTGTTGGCTCCGAGGAACTGGTGCAAGGGCAGATCGTCTCGGCTGTTGGCATCGAGCGCGTCGATGCCGCTCACGTCGGGCATGTGGCAGTCCTGGCAGCTGGATACTTCGGTCTTGTTGCCACCGAACTGCGGCGCGTGCACCGTTCCGGTCGCGTAGTCACTGTGCAGCCATTCGCTGTAAGTGTTCTGCTCGGGAAACGACAAGGCCGGATCGCCGGGCTCGTCGAGGGCATTGGCTACGTATTCTCCACTCATGTCGCGAGTGTAAACAGGAATGAAGACGTTGTGGCAGGTCCCGCACATTTCGGATTCCTGGTGATAGGGGGACACCAGCGTCTCGGAAGCCGGAGCGTGGGGGTTGAAACCAAGGTCTGCTTCGACGTCAAAGGGGCCGCGCAGGCGTTCCTCCGGATCAATGATCATCTGCGCACCGCCGGTTACCACTACCGGCTCGGTCAGGGCGGCGAGTATGGCCGCGTCTTCAGCTGGAGCACCGGGGCCGGGCGTCGGGTCTACCATGCGGTGACATACCGAGCATTGGACACCGTGGCGGTCATCGGCAGTCATCATGCTGCCGTCAGGGGCCGCCGAACGGCCTTCCAGCCAGCCCCGGCCCAGATGGCAACGAAGGCAGGGTTCGCCGGCGTTATCGGCGTCCTGGTTGGCGATGGCCACTGCAGCCCACATCAGCGGGTCGCGAGCTGCCTGGCCCATCATCGACCCCTCCCAGTTGCGAAAGGGTTCGACCTCGGGAGAACCGTAATCAGAGTGGCAGGGAGTACAATCGTCGGGAGTCGAGAGGCCATCGATGATCGACAGTGGCTGTGTCCCGGGCATGAAAAAATCAGCGGTGGTCGTTGGAATCTGGGCGTCGGACAACGACGGCAGGCCGAGCAGCGCGCACAGCAGAGCGCAAAAAACCGGGAACAGCAGTGCTGCTCCCGGCTTCTTGCGAATTACGGTTATTGCCGCTTGTTCGGGCGGCAATAAGATTAACTTTTTACGGGCAGGCAGGGAACCCTCCTGAATCAGACGTATCGGTAAACTTGGTGGGAAAGATATTTGCAGTGAAGCAGTTCAACCCGGCGGCGCCCGCGTGAGCGTATATTATATCCTTCGCAAGCGACGGGAGCGGCAGGTCGGGATCAGCCCCGTTTCCTCCAGCCAGGTTGTAAGTAATCGTGTTACCCGAAAGCGCCTGGTCAGGACTCAGGGACGAGAACGTTCCCGGTGCAAAAACATTGGTGGCTTCCTGGTCAAGCAGGATGACGCCGGCCGAGTTGTTGTTCTGCATCAGGTTGTGGTGAAAGTCCGTATCCTGCACGGATATCACCAGCATCCCGGTACCCACCGGGATGTTGCCGACCAGGCCGGCCCCGATGTTGGGGATGTTGTTGTTGACCATCACGTTGTAGGAGATGTCGTTATCGACAACCAACTGCACGGGGAGATCAGGCAACTTGAAGATGGCCAGACCACCCGAGTTATCGAAGGTGAGGTTGTTCTGCACCACACCATAAGACGAGTTCTCCAGCTCTATGCCGGCCGGGTTATTGTAGGCGTCACAAAAGCGGATCACCACGTTGGTTGATTGGCCCACGTATATTCCCGCGTCAGTAACATTACGGCCCACCGAGGTTTCTACAACCACGTTGTTGCTCTGCACCGGGAAGATTCCGTAGGTCGAGTTCGGCGGGGTACCGCCGTCGCCTATGACGTCACGGAAGGTGACTCCTTCAGCACCGCTGATGAAAATTCCGTTCTCGTCCCAGTTTTCAGTGACCAGGCTCTGGAATTCAAGGCCATCGACCTCGACGGCAAAGACACCGTTGGCAAAAGGGCCCACACCAGTGGGCCGCCGAAGCAACGGCCGATTGTCGGTGGCAGCACCGCAACCCACGAAGGCAAGACCATCGCGCGAAGCAGGATCGGCGTGGTCGACCACGCAGGTACCGGGCGAAGTGCAATCACCGTCGGTCGAACATGCTATGCCGTCATCAACTCCACCGGAGCATTTGCGAACAGCCGAGATCAAGATCTCCTCTTCGTAGGTCCCCGAAAGAATGAGGATCTTGTCACCGGTAGCCGCCGAATCGACAGCTGCCTGCAGGGATTCGCCCTCGGCCACTATGGCCGCGGCCGATTCGTTGTAGACCTGGTCCAGTATGCCGAGCCAGGTGTTTTCGCCGGTGCAGGACAGGCAATCAATCAGTCCCTGCGTGGTAGTGGTGCCGGGGCAGGAACGCATCGAGATCAGAAAGCCCAGCTCGCCCTCGGCCAACTGCTTGCCCGGGACATCACTGCATTTTTTGTTAATGCCCTTGGCGAGCTTTTCACGGGCCTTGGAATAGCCCTTGGCTGCCTTGACGTCAGTGGGGTCAACCCAGGCGCCAGCCACGCGGGAGCCGACACAGGTAGCACCGTCTACAGCCACTTTCCCCAGGCACTTGGTGGTGGCCTTGGATATTCCAGTGAGAAACTTCACGGCCGCCTTGGTAACGGTCTTGCCGCATTTTTCCGAAGAGCTCTTGAGTATGTCTCCAGGCACACCGTGCGTAATGCCCAGGAAGAGGTCAGCCAGTACCGCGTTCTGGCCCAGCACGCACTGGCCGATAACGTTCTCGTCGCTCAGTCCCCCGTAGAATCCGCCAAGCGCGGCCTGGGCTGCGTCATCTCCGCAGGCCTTGGCAATGCTGTCCTGGGCCTTGAGCGCGATTTTCTGAATCTTGCTCTGGCCTTTCGCGTCCGGGCAGAGAACCGGCTCGTTCTTAGATAAGCACTTACTCTCGGCCCCGACCCTGGTCTTGAGAAATTTACCCACCGACTTGAGTATGGCCGCGTGGCATTTTTCGCCATCAGGACCAGGCCCCGCGATAGCGGGAGTGGCGACGTCGGTACAGCTGTGCAAGCCGCTTGTATCAAGCGCCTGCACCTGTCCGGCGGCGAGAAGAATAGTTGAAGAAAAAATTACAGTGGCGAGCTTTTTCATGGAGTTTCCCCTTTGGACGCGGAGAGCGGCACCGCGTGCTCGACAATGACATCTCCGCTGCAGTAGTGTCAAGGGTGAAGCACCCCCAGGTGGGGCCTTTTGTGCGCGATAATCCGTTAAAATAGAGTCTGGCTATTCCGTTACGGTGAGCACGGCTCGCAGAGCGCCTGCGTCAGTCTCGCGGGCCACGTATGCGCGCAGTTGCCCCGCCTCGATGCGGTAGCGCAGGGTCCTGACCTGAGTCGGCCCGTCCAGATCTGCGCGGGAAGGGGGGTCGTTCTGCGAAAAATCTTGCAACTCATAAGCAAAAGCCACGTCCAGGCCAGCTGGATCGAGGTCTAACGTCTCCATGCGCTCGAGTGATGGGAGCAGAACCGAGCCCCAGAGCAGCTCGTCGGCGGCCTCGCGACCGCTGATTTCCTGGTCGAGCAACAAACCGGTATCTACGTCGATCTGAAGGAAATCAGCGCCGTAAACACTGGATGGACCGACGACCTTGACCTCAGTGGACAGCACGGCCCCTGCCTTCAAGCTGTTGATGAGCAGGTTCGCCTGCAACGCCACGGCGTCGCCTCCCCACTGCTCGGCGGTCAACGCAAGCGCTTCGGCCAGGCGGTTCACTGCCCGCCTGGTGGCCTCGCCCTGTTGGAGATCGGGCGGAGAATTACTGGTCGCAAGCTCATCGGCGCCCCCCGGCATCGCCGAGGCCAGTAGCAGAACGCTAAGCATGATCGAGATTTTCATAGTCCACGATGCTGCCACAGCCCCGCCGCCCTTGCCACGGCAAGCGGGGCGGGCGAATACTGCTGTCGGTAAGGGCGTGGATAACCACAACAAGGTCATGTTTGGATTATTGCCGACTGTGGAGGCCGCTGCGCGGCGCGCCGACATGGCGGGCAAGGGTGTGCTCGTGGCAGTATCGGGCGGCGGCGACTCAATGGCGCTGCTGGAGCTCTTGCTGGAGCTTGCCGACAAGTGTGATCTTAAACTCGAGGTCGCTTTTGTCGACCACGGCTGCCGCGAAGACGTCCAGTCAGAACTCGAACTGGTCGAGGCCCGCGCCCTGGCAGCCGGCTTGCCGTTTTTCTGCTTGCGCGTGAAAGCAGGGACGGAAGCCAACGAGGCCCGGCTGCGGGAGCTGCGGTATTCGGCGCTTTTTGGCTGCGCCGACGAACGAGGACTGCAATTGGTAGCCACCGGCCACAACAGTGACGACCAGTCCGAGACCATTCTCATGAACCTGTTCCGAGGCGGGGGATTGCGGGCTCTCGGCGGCATGCGTGGAGCCCGTGGTCGCGTGGTCCGGCCCTTGCTTGATATCAGGCGCAGCGCGCTGCGCGAGCTTCTCGAGAGCCGTGGTGTCGTGTGGGCCGAAGATCCAAGCAACAACAGCGACCGCTTTCTGCGCAACCGGATACGCGGGCGGGTGCTGCCGATCGTCGAAAGGGAGGTGGGTGAACACGTTGCCCGCCGGCTGGCTGAAGATGCATCGCGCTTGCGGTTGGAAGACGACTACCTGCAAGACGAAGCCTCGCGCTACAGGTTGTGGATTGCCGGAAGTGGCACTGATGCTGTTCTTGACCTCGCCGCCTTCGACCGCGTGCCACCGGCGCTGCGCTGGAGAGTGCTGCGTTCCTGGCTGCTCGAGACCGGCGGGCCTCGGAGTCCAACTGCGCGCCAACTGGACCTGCTGGAAAAACTCGCCGGCCGGCGTGATGGCAGCGCCGAACTGGATATCCCCGGGCGCCCGGTTTTGCGCGAATACGGCCAACTGCGACGCGTCCTGATGCCGGTTAACCCCCTTGATTTCAACTTCGTCCTTGACCCAGGCTGCGACGCGGCCGTTGAAGATCCCGCCGGCAAGTGGACGATAACCGTAGATCAGATGGCTGCAGAGCCGCTGCGAAAATCGATACTTGAGCAGGCCGTGACCGCATCGCGCGGTCACTTGCTGCGTGCCGACCTTGCCGTCCGTCCCCACAGGACTGGAGACCGCATTCGCCTCGCGACTGGCGGACACGCGCTGGTGAGCGACCTGCTTGGAGAGCTCAAAGTGCCGCGAGCCATGAGAGAGGGCTGGCCTGTGCTCGAACAGGCCAGCAGCTTGCTGTGGGTGCCGGGATTGCTCGCCGACCCTGACCTGGCTGCAGGGTCCAGCAACGATTCGCTGCTGTTGAGTTGGAAGCGAAAGCCGGGGTTTTGAACAGCCCGGCTTGCGATTGGGAACCCAAAGCCGCGCGAATCAGGCCTTTATGCTTGTTGCCGGTCGTCAACGCACGTGATAGCTTCGCCGATGGCTTGAGCAGCCGGGTGCCCGTGCCCGGGCGCTGCCCGGGGTCAACAAAAGGATTTAAGCCGTAGAATTATGAACCAGTTTTCTCGTAACATCGCCCTCTGGCTCGTCCTGGGCCTCATGGTCGTCCTGCTGTTCAACATGTTCCAGGGCCAGCAGCAGACCGAAGAAAAGGTCATGTACAGCCAGTTCATCGAAGAACTGCAGGCTGGCAGGATAGACCAGGTTACCCTGCAGGGAGACCAGATAAGCGGCACCATCGATGGCGGCCGCAAGTTTACTACCTACGGCCCGCTCGACGATGCTGTTGACGAAATCAAGGCCGTAGACGTGCCCTTCGAGGTGAAGCCCCAGGCAAACGACCCCTGGTACGTCATCCTCCTGGTGCAATGGTTTCCTATGCTGTTGCTGGTCGGCGTGTGGATTTTCTTCATGCGACAGATGCAGATGGGTGGTGGCAAAGCCATGTCCTTCGGTAAGAGCCGGGCCCGACTGCTGAACGAGAACCAACAGAAAATAACCTTCGGTGACGTCGCGGGAATAGACGAGGCCAAGGAAGAGCTCGAAGAGATAATCGCCTTCCTGCGTGACCCCAAGAAGTTCACACGCCTCGGCGGTCGCATACCCAAGGGAGTGCTGCTTGTCGGCGCGCCGGGCACCGGCAAGACCCTGTTGGCACGGGCCGTGGCGGGCGAAGCCGGCGTGCCCTTTTACTCGATCTCCGGCTCTGACTTCGTCGAGATGTTCGTGGGGGTAGGGGCTTCGCGCGTACGCGACCTCTTCGTGCAAGGCAAGAAAAACGCACCCTGCATTATCTTCATCGACGAGATTGACGCGGTCGGTCGCCACCGCGGGGCGGGCCTCGGCGGCGGCCACGACGAGCGGG
>JACKQG010000256.1_pt1 | contig 77703 bp, 52 predicted proteins | sample 8237621 | NCBI WGS metagenome assembly JACKQG01 (sample SAMN15677084, study PRJNA649215) | marine metagenome | biome: marine; feature: Black Sea; material: saline water; isolation source: suspended particulate matter (SPM) from the Black Sea western gyre | collected 2013-06-09/2013-06-10 | depth...
CGCCAGTCATCGCCCTCCCATCAAGCCAAAACGCGCGAACGCCGTTTTCGCCTTCAGGGACAAGTGAGACAAAACCATGTTCACCAAGAACTCGGTCATCGTTAAGTGTTCCCATGAGTGACCATGTGTTTCCTGCGTCGTCGCTTCTGGCAACTGCGATGTCGTAGGCATATACGCCTGGTCCAGATTGTTGCGGCCAAGTCACAAAAAGTGTGCCATCGTTTGCAACACCAAGTTCTGGAAAGTCAGCCCAATTTGCAAAGAAGTTGTTCCCCCGAATAACTGTTTTAGAAGCACCCCACTTTCCGTCATCAAACTTTGCACACTTCAATGCCATTATTTTCGTTTCAGAATCAACTGGTTCAACCCACGTCATCCAAGCACCACCATCTGCTTCAACCAAATTTGGTGCGATAGCACCAGCAGAACAGGGGGAAGTAAGTAATCCAAAAGCGCAAAAAACTGGAATTAGCATACGTTAAGGATAGCATGTATCCATTTAATAGTTACATCAGTAATTATCGTGAAGGAGGAGCAAGCGGAAGTGCGAAATTCGACATCTCCGGTTCAGCGCTATAACAACCAAGCACCCAAGGGAAACCGTTTGGATCTTCGCTATAAGGCAATGAAGTATGGTAGTGATACCCGCGAATTGGGTCGCTATGTCCGTGACAATCATCAAGAGGATTGCCTAAATCGCTGTGCGCATCTATGCCTTCTGATTCGTATGGTCCAAAAATTGGATACCCATCAAACGAATACCCAACCACTCCGCTATGCCCATCCGTTTCCATCGCATCAAGTGCAGGTGACCACTGGTGGTAGTGGTACTCGCCCATCAACTGTGGGTGCCCATTGTATTCATCGAAACAGATTGTGCTTGGTGCGTCATTTCCACCATTGTCATACGGATTGTAAAAAGGGACACCGTTAACTGTAACTGAGATTGGTCCCCATTGGTTAAACACAACAACTGAGGGGTTGTTTGTATCAACTGGGTTCATAGGGATTCTGTAAGTACGGTTTTGTGCTGTTACTGTGTTTGGATTCCAGCAACCTGTCGAACCATCGAATGGACCAGTTGGGTGGTTTGGGATTCCGGTTGCAAAGACAACAACATGTTCTTGGTCATAATCAAAAGTCACAACAGTGTTATCCACAAAAGGATGAATCGACTCGCAGTCAGTCCCCCACTCATCTATTAACATCAGAAGATCACCAACCGAAACAATTCCATCCCCATTACAATCAGCGTTCTCATCGCTCGTACCCCATGAATCAATAATGGTTAAAACGTCACCAACACCAACTGCACCATCTACATTCACATCAGTTGCACACCCTATTCCATATGGCATTGCTAGAGAACTAGCACTAACAAACAACGCTGAAAAAACGGCAATTCTGCTTGGTATCCTCATAAAATTATCCTTTCGCCAACTAAAACGTACCTCATAAAACACTTATTGCCAAATTGAGATATTCTTTTATTTTTATGATATTCAGACTTAGTTGTCTCTTTTGCTCTGTTGTATTGTTCTAAATTGGTTGTTTGGGGTTACGAAGTGAATGAACTGCATAACCAGACAGCTGGCAAATAATGGGCTTATATTGTCTTTACACACTGGCGATGTAATGAGTTATGTTTACTCCACGAATTATTGTTTCACTTGCTGCTACTACACTTTTGCCTACTTTTGCTTTTGCTGATGGTCTTGGTCCGGCGGATGGATTCACCATTTTTACGATTGACTCTTACCAAGCAAACAATACCGATTGCACTGGGCGAATTGCCGTTGGTGGCGCGGCGGTATACAACAATTTTGGCGTTGGTTCTGGGCTCACAAATTCCAGCGGTGCAAGAGATGATTTGATTGTTGCTGGAACACTTAACTGGAACAACGGGCAAAGTTTTAATGGAAATGTGCAGGTTGCGGGCTCTTCCAACATGAATAACGTTGGCTTGCCAAATGGAATTGTCGGCAGCAACGTCACAATTGACTTTGATGATGCTGAAGAGGATTTGCAAGAACTTTCGGATGAACTTTTTTTAGAACAAGCAAACGGAACTGTTTCAAACACTTGGGGGCAATTAACAATGACTGGCAGCGATTCTGACTTAAATGTGTTTCACCTTACGCAAAACGACTTGAGCCCTCTTTGGGGATTATCAATTACAGTTCCGCAGGGCTCGACCGTCCTTATCAACGTCGATAATGCCAACATGCAACTCAACTATTTTCAGCCAGTTCTCAATGGTTGCGATGCAACTGATGTGCTTTGGAACTTTCCTAATTCAAGCACTGTGCAAATGAACGGCATTGGTTGGAAAGGAACAATTCTAGCCCCGAATGCAAGCATCCAGTTCAACAACGGACAAATTGATGGTGCGCTTGTTTGCCGCATAATTCAAGGTAATGGAGAATCACATCACGCCCCTTTTGATGGTGACCTCCCAACTGACGATGACGATTGCGACGATGACGACAACAACCCAATCGGTATCGCCATGTACGATTAGGTGACTGTCACTTGGGACACTGGTGACAGTCACTCAATAAGAGGTTCGGAAGATAGGGTGGAAGAGCGATAGGCATCGTAAGAGTAGAGAATGATGGCAATCCAAATCAGCGCAAAGACGATGATTTGGATTGCTCCGAAGGGTTCGTTGAAGAAAATAATGGCAAGAAGAAGTTGCCCAGTTGGTGCAATGTATTGCAGAATGCCCATAGTCGAGAGTTGCAACCTGCGAGCGCCACTTGCAAAAAGCAGCAGCGGCATAATTGTCACAAATCCACCTAGTAATAACCCCGCAATAATCCAAAATGATGCCTCTGGAAGAAGGCTCTCTCCTTTTGCCACAAACCAAACTTGAACAGCCAAACAAACCGGAAATGTCAAACCCATCTCAACTGTCAAACCCTCTATTGACTCCACCTCCATTGTTTTGCGAAGTAGCCCATACATCCCAAACGAAAAAGCAAGCGTAATAGAAATCCAAGGAAGAGAACCCTGCGCAACAGCAAGAAAAGTAACTGCACAGCCGGCAATTGCAACAGCAATCCATTGCAAACGACTAATTCGTTCACCCAAAAGTAAAAAGCCAAGAGCTACAGAAAAAAGTGGGTTGATGTAGTAGCCAAGAGATGACTCGGTTAATCGATTCCAAACAACTGCTAATACAAAGACAATCCAATTAATTGAAATGAAGAAGGTTGAGCCAAGAAGTAGCAGCGAAGTACGTTTGTCTTGAAGAGACCTCATACATTGCATTAACTTTTTTCTATAGACAAGCAACAAAATCAAAAGTGGTAGACCCGAGAGCACTCGCCAAACAAGTAACTCAACAATCGGAACCATAATTAACAATTTAAAATAAAGTGGCGTAACGATTGCCCACCAAAGATACGAACCGACAGCAAACATCACCCCCGCTGAGGACTTAGATATCTTTGTCAAGCGATGAGATACCAGAGTGGGAATAGGAAGATCCAAATCACATCGACAACGTGCCAATACAAACCACCACACTCAACTGCTGAGTAGTACCGCTTCGTAAAATCACCGCGTTGTAATCGCCACATCAACCATAGCAAGACAATCATTCCAACTATTACGTGAATACCGTGCAATCCTGTCATCAAGAAATACAAACCAAAGAAAAGGTGTGCATTTGCCGGTTTGTGTTCATCGAGTTGAGGAACTGCAGGTCTTTTATAGACCGCCATTCTTTGGGCTTCGGACGCACTTTCAGGAGCAAGACCTGTTGGTGCTTGCATTGCGTTTGGTACAGAAGAACGTGGGAGAGAATCAAGAAATGACTTTGGTTCTTCCTCTTCAACGGCCGCAACTGGAGCAACTTCTATCTCTGCTTCAGTTTCCGTTTCTACAATCTCAGTTTCAGAATTATCCGTTGTGGCAATCATTAATGTACGAAGGTACGCAATGATGTCCATAATACCTGCATCCTTAAGCATAGGATTGCCGCCCTTCGGAGGCATTTGCAATTGCAAAATACTATCTGGAGCATTTGCTGGTCGACCAACTTTAATGAACTCTAAAAGTTCAGCATCGTCACGGTCTAGAACAAATGCACTTGTATTAAGAACTGTTCCCTGTCCGGGAATTCCTTCGCCAGCAGCACCATGGCATGAACGGCAAGTTGCATCCCAAAGACCTTTACCAACAGAAGCGTCACCAGCTAAAGCTACAGTTGCACCGCTTCCTCCTCCACTTCCACCATCATGTGAGACCTCATAAAAACCCATGCCACCAACAAGATGGTCGTGGAATTTATGTTGGTACTCAACTGACTTAATCGCCATAAAAATAGCAGCGCAAACAAACGTAATCCCCAGTGCCATTGCAGCCATACGGCGCATGCCCTTTTGCACATAGGTAATTGCCATAGCCATTGTCAAACTACTAATGAGTAGAACAGCTGTGTTTGCAGCACCGTATCGTTCATCTAAAAACTGCTCACCCCACACAAAGAGGTCGGGATGATTTGCGCGAAAAACTGCATAACCGCAAAACAATCCACCAAACAACAATATTTCTGTTGCAAGGAATAACCAGATACCCAACTTCGCGGCGTCGTGCTGTTGCGACATATCGCGATAGTGGTGTTGGACATTTGGCTCGTGGCATTCAGACATATCGTAAAACTCCAAAAATCAGGTGACCCATGTGCGGGTTTGTGACTAGAAAAGGAGAAGTATAGCCACTTTTAGCACTTGATTTCGGCGTTTTTCCGAGCATAAAACCACCAATTTACAACTAAACAAGTCAAGTAGTAGCCAGCAAAGCCATATAAGGCGTACTGCGGGGTTCCTGCTTTGATTTGGGTAGCGAAAATCTTAGGAATTAGGAAGGCACCATAAGCCGCAATCGCAGCCGTCCAGCCAAGGACTGGTCCGCGTTGGTCACGATTAAAGATGACGCCAATCATCCTAAATGTGGAGCCGTTGCCAATACCTGTCGTCGCAAAGAGCAAGATAAAGAGGAGCAAGAATGGAATGAAGTATTGCTTTGGATCTTCAGAAGTCATTGCTAAAGAAACAAAGTAACCAGCACCAATCGTTGCACCAATCATAATGATGGTGTCCCAGTGGGTAACACGGGCACCGCCAACTTTGTCAGACAGCCACCCTCCAAGCGGTCGAATCAAAGCGCCAACACCAGCACCAATCCAGATGAATCCTGCTGAGGAAAGTCCTGTTGATTGCCCAACGTTCTCGCCAACTGCGATTACACCAAAGACATCATCAATCAATTTAGGAAACGCATTTGCGTAACCAATGAATGAACCAAATGTCATCACATATAGATACGTCATAACCCAGTTGTGCTTCTCTCTAAAGATACTAAATTGACCTTTAAGGTTTTCCTTGGTTTCTTTTGGAGTCAATAACCTCATCGCAAGCAAGGTGACGACAACCGCAACAACAACAACAAGGAAGGTTTTAATAAGAACAGGGAATCCGCCCCAAGGAATAATCAATAAGAAAATACCAACTGTAGCGCCAATATAACCAAGGATTGTGAGCCACAAATATTTTGCAACTGCAACAGGAGTCGAGCCGCACTTGTGGAATGGCATGTTATGCATCATCAAGAATGCAAGAATCGCAAAGAAGGCAAGGATAGGAACCCAGACAAGTCCTGCGTTTGCAATAAACATCGTTGTTTGCGAACCCTCTGGACCATAGGTATATCCGTCACCACTAAGTGAACCAAAGATTGGGAAAGTGATTGCAAACGGAATCAAGAATTGCATCACACTCACGCCAAGGTTGCCAATGCCAGCGTTTAATCCAAGAGCAAGACCTTGGTCTTTCTTTGGATAGAAGAAACTAATGTTTGACATGGAAGAAGAGAACGCCCCGCCACCTACACCTGATAGCGCTGCGAGAAGAATGAAAACATAAAACGGTGTTGTGTGATCTTGCAAGGCAATACCTGCACCAAGTGCGGGCAGCATCAACAAAATCGTAGTCATGAACTTCACGTTCCGACCACCGCAAATCGCAATCATAAAAGAGTTTGGAATTCGCAACGTAGCCCCCGCCAAACCTGCAACCGCAGGTAACGTAAAGAGTAGAGCTCGGTACCCATTGTTGTCATAGAACTGCCCGTCATTCATAAATGTAAAGTTGAATAAATCACCACCACTACCAAAGTGAATCTTCTGAATATATTTGGCAACCATGCCCCAGTAAATCCAAACGGAGAACCCAAGAAGAAGGTTTGGAATTGATACCCAAAGGTTTCGGGTAGCAATTTTCTTACCTGTGCTTTCCCAAAAGCCCTGATCTTCTGGATCCCATTTTTCTAACTTTGACATGGTGTGATTCCTTAAGTGTAATTAGAGAATGACTTCGGGTTCTGTTTCGGAGTCAAGACGGAGTAAGTGATCGACTGACAGTGGCCCTGCGCCACGCCAGATAAACAAAACAAGAGTAAAGAATGTGAAAGCTGAGAGTTGGAAGTCAACGTTTGCAAGGAAACTTCCTTCCCATGCACCTGTGAGTGATACGACTGTGGCGCCAGCGAGAATAATCGCGTTTGCAGCAGCAGCTACTCTGGTTGCTATACCAAATACAAGTGCCGAACCGCCAATCACATGGGCAAATACAACTGACCATGCAATCATTTCTTGCCCTTGGGCAAGTTCGGCCCCTCCAAGATTTAAAGCTGACTCTAAGGTCTTCATATTCATGATGAAGTATACACCCTTGACTACCAACGCAACACCAAGGTAGATACGAAGTGCATCCATTGGGCGAAGGTGGGCAAGTCCTGGGATGAGTTCGTGGACTGGCTTACGGTCGACCCGTTCAGCTTTGCGTCGTACCATTGCAGCATCGAATTTTTCTTTTGCGTCTGTTTCTTGCTCCGGTCGGAATCTAACTAAAAGCGAGAAGAAAGCAGCACCGCAAACAGCAAACCCAAGAATTAGGAGTGCCTGTTGGTAAGTTGTACTCTCTGAACGAACAAGGAAACCAGCAGCAACAGCGCCTGCATTACCGCCTGCGCCAACGATACCAGCAACTGAACCGATATATTTTTTGTTAATAAACGGAACTACTGAATACGTTGCACCTTCAGACATTTGCACGAACAAACTAAAGATAATCATCATTGGAATTGCAAGTGCTAGTACTTTCATTTGAGAGAAGAAGATGAGCGCAACGCCTTCGATTAATAGCGCGATAAAGAGCCACTTCACACGACCTTTAAGCCCGCCCTTCATGACGAACCTGTCACTTATAAAACCACCCGTTGTACGAGCAAAAATATTCATTAAGCCAAAGAGACCCGCAACAAGACCGGCTGTCTTAATACCAAGCCCGAATTCATCCATGTAGTAAATTGCTGCGATATTGTTGATTGTTAATTCAATACCGAAACATGCAGCATATACGACGAATAGCGCCCAAACACGATAATCAGAAGCCGCTTTCCAAAACGCTCCTTTAACTTTTTCAGGTGGATCGTATTCACCTTTTTCTCGTAATTCCTTAATGTTCCCATTCGGGAAGTCAGTAGTGAAGAAGTAATACGCAAGACCAGTTAAGAAACAAACACCACCAGCGACAACCATTGCCAAGCGCCAACTTGATGCGTCTGTAAAGCCAACCCAAATAAAGGCACCAAAGACGAGTGGCATTACCATTTGCGTTACGCCGCCACCCAAGTTACCCCAACCAGCAGAGGTTGCGTTTGCAGTACCCACAACGTTTGGTGCAAACATCACAGATGTGTGATACTGCGTAATGACAAAGGAAGCTCCAATTACACCGATACCTAATCGGAAGAGCATAAATGACATGTAGTCGTTTGATAAACCGATTGCCATTACCGGCAATGAACCAATGAGTAGTAGCCATGTGTATGTAATCCGTGGACCAATTCGATCGCAAAGCCATCCAATGATTAAGCGAGCGAAAATCGTAATTGCAACCGAAGCAATAATTGTGTTACCAATTTGTTGTTTCGTCAGGTCAAGTTCTTCTCTGACCACTGCCATAAGCGGTGCAATTCCAAACCATGCAAAGAAGCATAAGAAGAATGCAAACCACGACATGTGGAATGCCCGCATCTGGCGGGTTTTCAATGAAAATAGATTGATACTTGTGGCTTTGTTTTTAATGTCCATGGTTTTGTCTGACCCTTTTATTCAAGCCCTCTGCCAAGAGTTAATAGTATGAATCCTCTGCCTGCCATTTAGTGAATTTTATCACAATACATGCCCAAAAGAAAGAAATAGAGATAAATTTATCATTGTTTTTTTTCAAAATGCCATTTAAATGGCTCTCATTAGTTATTTGGAAGGATTTCTTCCATTACGTAGTGAACAATTGCCCATCGATCATCGACTGGCATCGTATCGAATGACATCATTAACTGACCTCCACCGTAAGCACCTGGGACGCCTGTTGTGATTCGAATAAAAATATCCTCCGCTTCAGCGCCAACTTTCACATTGCCTTTAGACAAGTCAGCAGCGATAATCACCTGAGGTAATTCAGGAGCAAGTTCTCGCCAACTGTAATTAAGTTGATCTCCACCACTGCCATCTGCACCGTGACATGAAACACAGTTTTGAGCATATAGTTCTGCTCCCCTTTGTACGCTTGCTTGAGTTGCTGTTGGTGCTTCGCCTACGTGTATTGTGTTACCTGGCTGTGGTCCATCTACTCTAAACTCATTTAGAACATCAACAAGTGAGTCAATTTGTGCAACTGTTAGGTCTGGGAACGCTGGCATGCCCGAATCATCTAGTCCCTCTGCGATTGTTCTAAACAAATCCTCATCTGAAGCAACGCCATTATCGGTAGAAACGAAGTGATACGTTGCGCTTACAGTTCCATCTGAAACAAAGTTTCTAGGAAGTGCAGAGAAGGTTGGGGAATCCATACCTGCGCCATCACCATAGCCGTCTTCGCCGTGACAACGAGCACACTGACTTACATACAAAGGATAGCCAGCGAGAACATCACCCTGTGGTGTCTCAATACTCCTTGCAACACCGTCAGCAGTTGCTGAATTTGGCGAACCAAGCAAACCGCCTGAGATAAGGAAACCAATAGCAACGATTGCAAGGCCATATACGAGCCATGATTTATCGCTTCGAAGACCAAGTTCCCACTTTCGTTGGAATCGGTACTTTTGCGTTCTCACTGATTGCGGAACACGCACAAAATAGTTCACTGGGAAAGTCCAGAAGTGAACGAGTTTTGTAAATGGGAAATACGCGAAGAACAAAAGAGCAAGGAATACGTGCAGTTTCGTGAGGAAACTTGCAGATTCCATAAGTTCAGGCTGTGGTGTTAAAGTCCACAGACTCGCTGCCCAAGAAGAAGCTGTGTAGGTAATACCAAATATTTTATCAACGACTACTTGGTATAAAGCAATACCAACGATTGCAATGAGGAAACATTGAACGATGTAATCTTCTGGACGACTCATTGCGCGAACTTCTGCAGAACCGATTCGGCGGACAAGCGCCATGATGGAACCGACAAGGACAAGTAGTCCGCCTATAAGCGCGCTCCAAAAGAAGAAGTCAACCGCTGAACGCGAACCCATAACTCCGCCAATTAAACCGACAACGTGTCCAGCAAGCAAGAGGACGAGCCCCCAGTGGAACATAGTTGATGCAACACCAAGCAATTGCCGACCAAACAAGCCACTTGCTCTTGTACTCCAAGAGTATGGGCGAGTCGCCATTCGGATAATTGGGACTACGAAGAACAATACGATACAGATGTAAGGGAATACTCCCCATAAGAAGTTGTTCATGGCTGTTTTTGCTCCTGCGTCAGAATAATTTCTGAGACCTTCGATAAATCGTCTTTCTTGTTGGACAAGAACTTGGGTGTCTGTTGGAACGACAGTTGTCGTTGTTGTTTCGGTAGATATTGGTGAAGTAAAAGTTGGCGGTGGTGGAACGACTGCTTCAACTGCAGCAGTAGTAGTACCCCCACTAACTTCATGCGATGGACCTTGTGCAATAAAACGCACCATGAACCATGCGAGCACGGTTACGATAACCAACGAAACAAAGAATGTCGTCGATTCTGCTTTGCTTGCTTTCATGGTCGCACCTCTGGCATATTCATGTCATTCATAATTTCAACTGGTTCACTTTCATTGATTACGTTCAAAGAAACATTACCTTTTTGTTCATCGGGCGATTTCCACATAGGAACATCGCCAATCAGTTGGAGATCCTCTGCAGCAACTAGTTCAATCGCAGGAATAAGCAATCCGTAAATCGAATCAAATTTTGCAAACCCTCTTGCAAGTGGCGCCATGCCTGCGAGCAAATATTTTTCAATAAGCCGGCGACGAAGACCAAGCGTGTCTTCTTTCGAACTCTCAAGAGAAAGCGCCATAAATTCAAGCATGACTGGTAGGTAATCTGGCATTTCAATCGACCCAAGGTCAAATCCAAAATGTTCATACATACCACTGAGTTCAAGCATAAATGCGTTGCGTGGCGAAGTGCTAATACCACTGCATGTTGATGGTTCTTCAAACATGTGCGTGCCAAGATACAGTGGGCATGGAGGTGAAAGTTCAAGCGTCGAAACATATTCATGGCTTGAAGTAGCACCATCAGATTCAATGAACCTTTCAACTTGTTCAGCGACGTGTGGCATGCACAATCTCGTTTGGTCAAGCCACATTGCCAAACATGCATCATTGCGACGTGTTGGATTCACAAACAATTCTGCAAGCAAGCGATATGCGGTTGAAATATCACGCGTTTCCATGTTTAGCTTCCAACCTCTTCGCGGTTTCCGTGAAAAGTAGTGCTTCGTTGAGGCATATTACTTGGAGTCATTTCGCTAAAGCCAGCGTAGCCACGTTCGATATAAGGTGCGTTATCTGTTCGTTCTCGCCTTGTTGTCGGAACAACAAATCGTTCGTGGTAGTGAGCAAGTGAAAGAAGCCGGTGCATATCTTTCGCGTCTTGCTCTGTCAGACCCACTTTTTCGAGGACATCTACATCCGCCACGCCATCGACTCGGACACTTCGACGATATCCGCGAATGGCAAGTTGACGAAGAAGTGCAACTTCAATTTGGCTATCATCTCCTGCCGAGAACATCGAAGAGAGGAACTTGATGGGCAATCGGAATTCATCCATGTTCGGGAGAACTGTTTTACCGCCGACCATCGCTAGCGTATCTGAACCATCAGCTTTTGTTTTCACTGGGCTTTCAGGTGGAATGTAGAAAAGCGCAGGTAACGTTCTAAACTCTGGGTGGAGCGGAAGTGCAATCTTCCACTCTTTCACCATGCGGTAGACCGGTGATCGCTTACATGCATCGAGCCATGAATCACTTATACCTGCTTCTTTTGCAGCAGCGATTACTTCAGGATCATGTGGATCAAGAATCAATTCGCGTTGCGCATCGACAAGTTCGTTTTCTGGGAGGTTCGCAATTTCAGCGACCTTATCCATATCGTACAGAAGTGGACCCATGTAACGAATCCGTCCGGGGCAACTGTGGAAACATGCTGGTGGTTGCCCTGCTTCAAGCCGTGGGTAACACAAAAGGCATTTTTCCATTTTGCCTGTTTTCCAGTTGTAATACGGTTTTTTGTAAGGGCAAGAAGAAACGCAGTACCGCCATGCTCGACATCTATTTTGGTCGATAAGCACTACACCGTCTTCTTCTCGTTTGTAGCCAGCACCTGATGGGCAAGCGGCAACACAACAAGGATTCATGCAGTGATTACATATTCGTGGAAGGTACATGATGAATGAATCACGAAATTTCAATAGTGCATCACGTTCTGAGTCGCTCATGCCTTCGAAGTTGATGTCCATTGCACCTGTGCCTTCAGTCGTTGCACCTGCACCATTATCTTCCCAGTTCACTGCGTATTCAATTGGAATATCTTCTTTACCAGTGATCATCGACTTTGGTCTTGCGACAGGTTGTGAGTGTACTGTTGGTGTTGTGGAATGCAAATCTTCATACGTAAAAGTAAATGGACCTTGCCCGTAATACTCTTCCATTTGAGGCATCACGGGGTTGTAAAACAAGTTCATCATCGTCCAGAACTTTGAACCAATGTTCAACTTCGGACCATGGCCTTTAGTTTGGCTCCAACCGCCCTTGTACTTTTCTTGATTCTCCCATTGTTTTGGGTAACCAATTCCGGGCTTTGTTTCTACATTGTTCCAGAACATGTACTCAGCGCCTTCGCGGTTTGTCCATACGTTCTTGCATGCCACTGTACACGTGTTACATCCGAGACATTTGTCAAGGTTGAACACCATTCCCATTTGTTGTTTGACCAGCATTAGGCAGGTCTCCTATCTTGAGTTACTAACTTTAAAATCATTGTTATTAGTTTCATTTGGTAATTCAACTCCAACGCTTAGGCGTTTGGCACTAAGTGTGCGTCCTTATCTTGATACAGGACTTTTTTCGGCCCAGCTGCAAGAGGCATCTTTCGAATAAGAACAGCACAGTCACGTTCCGATGGACTTGGACCTTGATAATTCAAGAAGTATGTCCAGTTTGCGTACCCACCCATCATGCAGGAAGGGTTCATCATGACTCTTGTTGGTGCGTTGTTGTTACCGCCACGAAGATCTGTTACGCCACGCTTCCGTGCAAGTGGGGAGAATGGAACTGCAACATGTCGTTCAGATGAGTGGTACATAATGACCGACTCACGTGGGATAGTTCCACTGAGGACTGCACGAACATTGCAAATACCGTTTTCGTTATAAACTTCGACCCAGTCGTTGTCTTTCACGTCGATTTCTGCTGCGTCTTCGTCGTTAATCCAAACCACTTGGCCACCGCGGAACAAATTCAACATTTGCCAAGTGTCCCAGAACATCGAGTGAATAGACCATTTACCATGCGGAGTCATAAAGCGGAACACTTTTGAATTTGCTTCTGCTGTACTTGGTGAACAGTCACCAATTTTTACCATGTCAACCGGTGGCTTATACGTTGGCATCGATTCGCCTAATTCACGATACCCACGATGGTCAAAGTAAATTTCTTGACGGCCAGTAAGCGTATGCCATGGTTTTAATCGTTCAACGTTCATCGACCAAGGCGCATAAGTTCTTCCTGGGCATTCAATCGCTGACCAGTGTGGTGATGTCAGACTACGCCGTGGTTGCGATTGCAATTCAGGATAGTGATGATGTATTTCTTGGTCGCCTTCAACAAGGTCTGCAAGTGGAAGACCAACTCGTTTTTCAAGACCTTGGAAAATTTGATGTGAAAGTTCACCGTCTGATTCTGGTGAAATTCGTAAAATAGTTTCACAAACTTGCTCAGCGCGTTCAAGTGACGAACGGCCATTTATTTCTCCAACCAAGTAACTTTCTTTCAGTTTTTCGCAAACTTCAGTCAGATCGCCCATGATTCCTTTGCATCCATATCCGTTTGGTTTACAAACGTTTGGACCAAAGGTCACATACCGTTCAAGTATTTTTGTGTAATCACGCTTAACGATTTTAACTTTCGGGAACGTCTTACCTGGAATGGCTTCACATTCACCGTTGTACCAATCGTATATTTCGCCCATAGGTTGCGCCATTTCATCTTTGGAGTCAGTGATCAATGGTTGCATCACCATGTCTTCAAACTCATCAGGCATGTGCTTTTCAGCAAGTTTGCTAACTTTTGCAGCGACTTCCTTGAATGCTTCCCAGTCGTGCTTCGCTTCCCATGGTGCATCATGAGCTGGAGTAAATGGATGGAAGAATGAGTGAAGGTCAGAGCAGGTCAAGTCGTACTTTTCATACCAATGCGCGGTTGGAAGCACGATGTCTGAATAGTTTGCAGACGAATCCATACGCAAGTTAATGTTTACGACAAGATCAAGTTTGCCAATCGGCGCATCTTTGTGCCACTCGACACCTTTCACTAAACCCTCTGCACGATCTTCGCCAAGCACGTTGTTGTGCGTACCGAGCATGTGCTTCAAGTTGTATTCGTGACCACGCATACTTGTACCGATGAGGTTGCCACGCCAAATCCAAAGAACCTTTGGATGGTTTTCTTCAGCATCAACATCTTCCAGAGCAAACTTGTCTTTGCCTTCAGAGAATTGTTTTGCAACCCAGTTTGCAACTTCTTCTTCAGAGTTTGCGCCTGCTTCTCGAGCTTCTTTTAGATACTCGATTGGGTTTTTCTTGTTCACTTGTGGATAGAACGGCATCCAACCATTTCGAACGGACATGAGGTATTGATCCGCAGCATGACTGCCACCCTTCTCTGGGAATTTTTCAGCCCATGGTGCCCAAATTGGGTCAAGAATCATACCGTCGTACCGCCACTGGTCTGTATTGAAGTAGAAGAACGACGTACTGTTTTGATGCCTTGGAGGTCCACCCCAGTCAGCTGCACCACCGAGCGTGCCGATTGCTGCGTATGGTCGAATTTTTTCCGTTCCAACATACGAATGGAAGCCACCACCGTTGCGTCCCATGCAACCTGTGAGTATTCCCATCACTGCCATCGCACGGTGAATCAATGGACCACCGTGGTACCAGTGCAAGGTGCCCGAGCCTGTAATGAACATGGACTTGCCCTCAGTTTTTTCTGAGTTTTCAGCCCATTCTCTTGCAACACGAATCACAAGTTCTCGGTCAACGCCGGTTTCTTGTTCTTGCCATGCTGGCGTGTACGCTTGCGTTGCATCATCATAATCTTTTGGATACGCGCCCGAAAGTCCTCGATTCACGCCTAGGTGAGAAAGCAACACATCAAACGCAGTTGTTACGATGACTTCTTCTCCGCTTGCGTTTGTCACACGTTTTACAGGAACACCACGTTTTACAGTAACTGAATCCTTACCCTTACCCTCGGTTGCACCAAGCGTTGTATCAAATGTGTCAGTGAAGTCAGCAAAATTTACTTGCACTTCTTCAAACGTTCCATCATCACCAATACAAGTTAGCATTGGGTCAAACTCTTCACCTGCGACATCTTTATTGTCTAAGTTCCAACGGCCAGTATTTTCTTCTTCCCAACGATACCCAAGAGTACCAAGTGGAAGTTTTACTTTGTCGGTGCCTTTCTCGAGTTGGATGAGTTTCCAATCAGCGTTTTCTTCGCCTGCATAATCAGTGAAGTCAGTTGCTCGCATAAAGCGACCGGACAAGTATGAACCATCTTCTTGTTTATCAAGTTGAACAACAAACGGAAGGTTAGTAAATTGTTTTACATAGTTATAGAAGTATTCACTTCGGCGGTTGATGTGGTACTCTTGCAGGATCACGTGAATACAAGCAAGCAAGTACGCTGCATCCGTTCCGGGACGAACAGGAACCCAAAGGTCCGCGAATTTCGTCATGTCAGAATAGTTCGGAGCGAGATTGACAATTTTACCGCCGTTGTACTTATGCTCAGAAGCGAAGTGTGCATCTGGCGTACGCGTCATTGGTAGGTTTGAACCGACAACCATCCAATAGGTTGATTGATACCAATCCGCCGCTTCAGCAACGTCTGTTTGGTCGCCCCAAATCCACGGCATAATGTGTGGAAGGTCGTGGTACCACTCGTAAAACGAGAGCATCGTGCCACCGAGCAAGTTGCAAAAACGGTGGCCAGAAATGAAGCTCACCATACTCATCGCGGGAATTGGCGAGAACGATGCGATGTGATCCGCGCCGTACTTCTTTACTGTATGAATAATAGACGCCGCCCAAATGTCGGTTGCTTTATCCCAACTACCACGGCGCCATCCAGCTTTACCACGAGCATTGCGGTATTTTTTCTTGCGTTCTGGATCTGCCTCGATTGCTGCCCATGCTTCAACGGGGTCTTTACCCTTGGCGATTTCTTCTTCGTACATTTCGAGAAGAACGCCACGAATGTAAGGGTATTTAGGACGAACTGGACTGTAAGGGTACCAAGATGCAGAAATGCCACGCTGACAACCGCGTGGTTCGTAACTTGGTGTTTCAGAGTTGATTTGAGGCCAGTCGGTTTTTTGAAGTTCCCAACAAATCAGACCATTCTTGACAAAGACTTCCCAAGAACATGAGCCAGAACAGTTCACACTGTGGCTTGTTCGAACCGAACGGTCATAGGACCATCGTTCGCGGTAAAAATCTTCCCAGTCTCTGGGCTCGTCAGCGATTCGGAACCAGCGTGATGCTGCTCCATTTGAAGTTCCTGCGCTCATGCGTCGCTCTCCTGCTTAGGTTTTGTTGTTGTTACTTGTTCTACACCTTCTGGAATTTGGATATCACACCCAATTTGGAAGGCCTCTATAAATGGTCTAAAATCTCTTGGAGTTCCGTATACGGAAACAACGGCTTTTCGTTGTTCGTCATACACGAGGTTCACAACGACGTTGCGTCCAACTGGATGCGATCGTTCTGAACCATCTCCGAACGTGTCTTCGTGCATTGCTTGAATGGCGACGTACATGAGACCTGCGGGATGTTTCTGCCACCATAGTTCAAAGTGCCAATCAAGAAGTTGTACTGTTGATTCACCACTTTCTATGGAAGCATCGCTCGGATCAACATCCCATTGCATGACAGGTGGGTACCCTTCCCAATGTTCATCTGGAATTTCAGCTTCTGGTGCCATTTGCTGATCGGGTCCAAACTCACCGTAACCAATTTCTTCAGCAATACCTGTGCCCATTGCTGTATCGGTTTCAGAAAGAATGTTCAGTGAAACACCATCTCGACCGTGACTAGTTACATCTGCTCTCTTTTCTTCTGGTTTGTCCCATGTCACAGAGACGCGTTCAACACCATCAAGTGAAGCAAGTTCGCGTTCAATTGCACCAGCCATAGCTTGATGTTCAAACGCCTCAACTTCTGGTTGCGAAAGTTTTACCATCGCCCGCCCATCAATAAGTGCAACGTCTTGCACTGTTCCTGATGCAACAATGTTCGCGCCCAGTTTCGGGTCGTTCATTGTCTGTAATTTTGACCAAATTGTTTCTTCTGTACAAATCATTTCTTATAAAACTCCTACCACTAAAAACGGCTGCCAAACCTTGTTATGTAAGTCGCACAAGATAACGGAAAAATGGACTTATGTATCTACATTCTTGCACTTTTTTTCACAATTACTCGTTATCATAGCAAAAACGAAGAATATAACAGTATAAATGACTACTTTTTTCTTGAATCTGGCAACATATATTGAAAAGGCATATCATGCTGGACGTGGCTTCCTTATTCACATTCTTATTGATTCTTATTCTCAATTTGTCGCCACCTAGCACCAATTCGGAGACAAAAATGCACCTTTATTCTCGAGCTGGATTTGACATTTCACCTATTTCTGAAGAAGCGAAAGAAACCCTACTTCAAAAACTGGACGAGGAAACTATTCGTATCACTCAAAAGGCAGGCACAGAGCGGCCATTTTGTGGAACTCTACTGGACAACAAAAAAGATGGATTCTATGCTTGCGTTGTTTGCGGGCTTCCACTCTTTTCAAGCGAAAGTAAGTTCACCTCAGGTACGGGCTGGCCAAGTTTCTTCTCCCCTTTCGCCCCCGAGCATGTGTCTACTAAGGAAGACAATCAATTTGATATGGAGCGTGTTGAGATTCTTTGCGCTCGGTGCGAATCGCATCTTGGTCATGTATTTGAAGACGGACCAAAGCCAAGTGGCAAACGTTTTTGTTTGAACTCTGCATCATTGCGTTTTTATGAAAAAGGCGAGGAGATTCCAATGCAATCAAAACCAATAGAAACAGAAATTGCTTATTTTGCGGGTGGTTGTTTTTGGGGCGTGGAACATTGGTTCCAAAAAGGCGAAGGTGTGATAAACGTTGAGAGCGGATATATGCAAGGCGAGACTGATAATCCTACATATAAGGATGTGTGTTCAGGGAAAACTGGTCATGCTGAGACAGCAAAAGTTACGTTTGATCCAAAAGTTATTTCTTACAAAACATTACTCGAAGCATTTTTCAAGATGCACAATCCAACAGAAGTCGATAAACAAGGACCTGATGTTGGCACTCAATACCGTTCTGGTGTTTGGACTACGTCTGATGAACAACATAAACTTGCGATCAACTTCATCAAGGAATTAACTGAACAAAAAACATTCAATGCGCCAATCTCGACCCAAGTAGAACCCGCTAAAAAGTTTTACCTTGCCGAAGAGGGTCACCAAGATTACATCGAAAATACAGGTCGGGCTTGTCATGTAACTAACCCGTGGGAATAAGGGGACTGTCCCCATTATGTTCACGTGGAAAACCTCTGGAACACGGGGACTGTCCCCATTATATTCACGTGGAAAACCTCTGGAACACGGGGACTGTCCCCACATTCTAAGCACGGGGACTGTCCCCACTAAAACCTCGTTTGGGCTTCAATAACGCCGAAAACAACCATTTTTTTGGGGGACTGTCCCCTGGGGACTGTCCCCATTATTCCCCCTGGGGACTGTCCCCATTATTCGCATTGTTCTTCGGTTTCATCTGTGATTTGGCGGCGAAGAAGGACAAGTACAACATAAGCTAAGAATGTTGAAGACAATGCAATGGTATATTGTCCAAGCCCAACAGAGACGCCAATTGCAGCAGTCATCCAAATCCCTGAAGCGGTTGTCATTCCCTGTATTCTTCCCCTTGATTGAATAATTGCCCCTGCGCCTAAAAAGCCAATGCCACCTACGATTCCAGCAATGACTCGGCTTGTATCAAGACGCACCATAGTCTCTAAGCCAGCAGACTGTTCGGCAAATGCAAGTTGATGCATGGCAGAAACTCCAACAAGAGTAAAAGTTGCGGCTCCTAAACTTACAAGAGACATTGTCCTAAGACCAGCTGGCTTACTTCGCAATCTTCGATCTAATCCAATAAACGCTCCGAGAACCAAAGCAAGCACAAGCCGAACAATCATTTCCCATTCTGGTAACTGCATCAGCATATTGTATCCCGTTGTTTCATTAAAAAGGTTCGTTCCTCTAGAAACTCATTTTCTCTATCTGCAAGGTGCTTTTTAATTTGTTCTAGTTGCTGTTCGGCTTCCCTTCGAGCTTGCCTTGAATCACCACCATGACGTGGATCTTCTTCGATTTGTTCTAAGTCCATAGCCATCACTAACGCAACAAAATCTGCATCAATAGTTGGTTCCCCTGCTGCAGCTGCCACATTATCCAATGCCACCAATTCTTCTTTGATGCGGCGTGTTACTTCTTGAACATCTTCTTGTGGACCAAACATTAGTAAGGATTCACGTGTTGCAATTCTTCGCTCTTCAATCGACTCTTCAAGAATATCTATTTTTTTGTGAAAATCTTCAGATTCTTTCGTCAATGGATCAGGTGGATGTGGAGGGATAAATTCATCAAGTTTCACTTTTGAACCACGCTTCACAATCTTACAGAACCAACCAGAAATTTTATATGCTTCTCGCAATCTTCTCATTGCAGTTGGCACAGGAGTTGGACTTCCGTGAACTGCTGCGTTTCCATCACGCCGAATTGCATGCATAGAATCCGCTTGTCTGCGAGGAACAATACCACCTCGTTCAAGTGACCCAAGCATCGCTCCAAGGTCTTTTGAAATATCGCCCTGCATTTGCAAAGATGTTAATTTCTTCGCCATAGTCTCGACCATCAATCGAAGTTTAAACATGCAAGAGTCTGGATCTGTATGAACATATTCTTCAGCTTGCTTAGCAAGTTGTGCAACACGTTTATCAAACCGTTCGAGAAAGTGAAAGTTTGTTTCTTGATCACTCACGATTCTGCACCATGTGGACGGAGCATCGAAGCAATCACACGAGCATTCACACAGCACCTTTGAAACTCATCAGGGGAAACTTCGATTGCCGAAGCTAGCATAGATGCCCAGCGGACTTCAAGCGGTTTCATAGAGCGATCTGAATATGAAATCATCATCACGCCAGTGAGAATTTTTTCCGAGAGTTCCCTCGGGAGCTGCCTAAGGCCCGACAGGCAATCAATCAATGTCTTGTTCTTGATGTGCGCCGCATCTTTTGCCTTCAAACAAATGTCTTCAGTAAAACCAAGAATTGCTTGAGCATACAAACCAGTTGCAGATTCTTGCAGCGAAGGAATTTCTTCCCCCGCAATTGCCATTGTCCTTGCAGATAAAAACCATAACGTCGCAACTTGGATTGGATCTGCTTCACTCATTTCCTACATCGTATTTTAATTTTTAAAGAGCAGTATCCGAATACATTGTTTTCCAACGAAAAACTTTGCAATAAAGAAAAACCGCAGTCAAAACTGGAATCAAAAAAACTTGAGGTATAACCCCTCAACATCAAATCTACACAGATGGGTACGTTGCCCATTGAGTAACTCAAGCGAATGGATATCGCACAGAAAGGAACATCAGGATGAATAGAACACAGTTAGTACTCACCTGCGCCATCTCATCAATTATGACATCAACATGTATGGCGACAATGTTGTACACCCAGAGTTTTGAGAATGACGCATGGCTCGGAGAGGAATATTTTGACTACGGCAATGCTTCTGCAGACCATTGGTTAAAAAACAATAATGGACAAGCAAGCGTTAATGGAGATGGCTTCAATGCATGGTACGAAAACACTGGAAGTGTTGGCTTGACGGATGGCGACTTTGTTGGTGTAACAAACAGCCTAAGAGATACAGGCGGGATGTTTCATGGTAGCAATGCGTACAAAATGTCAGACACAGATGGAATTATGCGATTGATCTTCGATGATTTTGGAAAAGAAGCCAATGTTTCTTTAGCAGTCTTTATTGCGAATACCGGATATGAAAATACCGATGCACTCTCAATTACATATGGAAATGATGTCTTGCTCTCACTTGGCGATGGCAGTGACGGCGGGTTTGCGTTAGAAAACGCTGCGGGCTCGTGGTTGTTCATCGAAGGTGTAAATGTTTCGGGTCAACTTTCGATTAACTTTAACTCTAATTCTAGCGCAGAGTCTATTTATATCGATTCGATTTCAATCAGTAGAGTAGTCCCATCACCCGGCGCTCTAGCTCTTATTGGCTTAGCAGGGCTAACAGCTCGACGGCGACGGGATATTCGCTAATTTGACTCATTTAGGAGCATAATTGCTTTTTTCATGCAATAGAGCGTAATTCTTCTCTGAATAACGAGGATCTGCGTTTTTAGACCAACTATAAAAAACAGTATATTGTGTTATTTTTATGACATTTCACAGTAATTCCCTTGTAAATGCTTGAGTTTTTTTTTACATTATGTTTAGGAGAGAGGTGTTTGGAGACACTTCTAAGAAGAGAAACTAGCGTTTGGATAGCGCGTGAAGAAAAGAGAGAAAAAATGAAGACATTAGTACTTTCAAGTTTGATAGTTGCATTCGCAGCAGGCACCGCCTCTGCGGACATGCTGTACACACAGAGTTTTGAAAATGCAGACTGGCTTGGCGGAAAATATTACGACACCGGAGATGCCGCAGTTGACCACTGGTTAACGAACAATGCTGGTGAAGCAGCAGTTAACGGAGATGGCTTTAACGCTTGGTATGGCAACACTCGTAATGGTGTTGGTCTCGTTGATGGTGACTACGTTGGTGTTACCAACTATTCAGGAAATGTTGGGGCATTTTATGATGGTTCTCAGGGTTACCAAATGTCCGACACAGATGGCATGATGTCGTTGTTCTTTGATGATTACGGAGCAGTTAACTTTTCTGTAGCGATCTATATCAATAGCACAGGTTATGAATCTGACGACTCGCTATCTATCATGTACGGCGATACTGTAATCGCTTCCTACGGCGAACTTGAACTTGAAGGAAGTGCTGGCCAGTGGATGTTGATTGAAGGATCAGGCACAGGCCAACTATCGATTAACTTCGATTCAAACTCTGGGTCTGAAGCAGTATTTATCGATGCGGTAAACATCTGGACTGGTGATATTCCAGCTCCTGGTGCTCTGGCACTTCTTGGCTTAGCCGGAATCGCAAGCCGACGCCGTAGAAGTTAATCTACAGAAAGTTATCCAAATTGTTAAAAACCCCACTGCTTGCAGTGGGGTTTTTCTTCTCTCTTTATTTTAGCTCTGAGCCAGAATTACGGGCAAGCGCCCCATGCAGAGATGAGATCGATGATATCAAGAACATCAACAGATCCGTTGCCGTTTATGTCCTCCGGACAACCCACATAGCATTCCACATCTTCGCATTCGACTAAAGCGCCGTGAAATTCTCCACCAGCATCTAGACATGCACTTTCTGCAGCAGCCATTATGCAAGTGTCATTTAAACAACACCCACCAGCTTCCATACCAAGACATTCCACCATTTCACAAATAGTATCTTCTCCGGCGAATACACCGCCACCTTCAAGACACGAGGTGTAATCCATTTCCCAACATCCTGTTCCGCCACAACAAGCACCAATACCACTAGAACATCCTTGAATATCTCCAATAATTGTTGGTTCTTCTTCAGAAAAATCTCCAATCTCATCACAAACCAAATTTGTACAGATTGTTGGATTATCAAGGGTAACTTCAGTGCCAAAAATATAAATTGCACCACTTCCACCAACACCATCGCAATCACTGTCGGCAATATTTGACTCTAATGTACATATGGTAAAAGTTACTGAATCTGAATTTTTAAGATATGCAGCACCACCCGAGCCAAGTGACTTGTTTCCTAAGAAAGTAGTATTTGAAATATCTGTGACACCAGCTTGGTAATGAAACCAACCGCCACCTTGATTAGCCTCGTTTAAAGATAATATTGAATCTTGCACAGTAACAATACTATTTTTGTTATAAACTGCTCCACCGTTTGAGTCAGCAGAATTGCCCTCAAAATTCACATCTGAAAGTGCCACTACATCAGGACTACTATCTTTTATGTAAAGTCCTCCAGCATGTAAAGTTGCGGAGTTGTGCTCAAATGAAGTCGAGGTAATTGTTCCAGAACTTGATCTCATATACACCCCAGCACCAGTTTTGGCAGTGTTTCCGCTAAAGACCACATTGTTAATGGACAAATCGCTCGCCTCGGCAAAAATTGCTCCACCATTTCTAGTTGCAGCGTTCCCAGACAAAATACAGTTCTGTATGGTAGGAGATGCGCCTAAAATATACATACCAGCACCATCCTCCGTGCTGCCATTTTGAATGGTGAAGCCATCTAGAGTTGAGACGTCTGATTCTAAGAAAGATACAACAGATGCTGAAGATCCATTCCCATCGATGAATGTGTTTGCAGCGCCTGTCTCACTCATAACAGTTATGTTTCCTCCGCTAAAAGTAATGGATTCGTTGTATGTGCCACCAGCAACTTGAACTACATCACCTTCAACCGCCGCGTCAATACCTTCTTGGATAGTGGCATATTCAGATGGCACGAGTAACGTGTCTGCACAAGCTAAAGTAGCCATCGCGAAATTTATAGTTAAAAGTAGTACTTTTGAATGCCTCATAGCAAATCTCCTTGGTCTTTTATTTTAATAATCTACTGCCAATACTACACTTATAGTGGCATTTTGCAAGCAAATGAAGTCTAAATCACATTCTGCTACCCGCACAAACGGAATTTTGAACCTTAAATAGGTGCGATAACTGCATTTGGCAGTATGGGTAACTACAAACTCCGCACTCTTTTGTTACTATCACACGAATACAAAAAATAGGTTTTTGTACCCAATTCTGTCGATTTCTCTATTCGTACAAGAACCAAATAAGCCAAGGAAGGCATTAAGTAGGAAGGACCCAACAACAAATGGACGCATTCTCAATCCAAGGCGGGCAGCGACTCACGGGGCACATATCTGTCGATGGGTCTAAAAATGCAGCACTCCCACTTCTAGCTACTAGTCTACTTACGGATGAACCAATTCAATTTAATGACGTCCCTGAATTGTCTGACATTGAGAACATGATGCACCTTCTCAATGAACTTGGGTGCACTTCAAAGCGAAGTGGTGACCGTATCGAAACACAAACAACTGACATGTCACAATCACACGCTCGATATGACATCGTTAGAACAATGCGTGCAAGTGTTTGCGTACTTGGACCTTTACTTGCCAAACGTGGAAAGGTCCGCGTTTCAATGCCTGGTGGTTGCTCATTTGGTGACCGACCAATCAATTTGCATTTACGCGGGCTTGAAGCACTTGGAGCAAAAATTCATCTTGAAGGTGGAGACATTGTTGCTCGATGCGATCGTTTACAAGGAGCGACTATTTTTCTTGGAGGACCATTCGGGTCGACCGTTCTTGGAACTGCAAATGTGATGAGTGCAGCGACACTTGCTCAAGGTAAAACTATCATTGAATCAGCTGCATGTGAACCTGAAATTGCCGACATCGCAAAATTGCTCAACGCGATGGGAGCAAAAATTTCTGGAGCAGGAACACCAAGAATAACTATCGAAGGAGTCGACGAGTTAGGCGGTGCAACACACACAGTTATGCCCGACCGTATAGTCGCTGGGACATGGGCAATCGCTACAGCAATGACAAATGGGGATGTTCTAATTGACCGCTTTCCACTTGATCATCTTCTTGCGGTTACAGACATTCTTTCTTCTGTTGGGGTACATGTGCATCAAACCGACCTTTCTCAGGAAGCTACATCGTGCACAGTGCAAGTTCTCAGTGAGCGAAATTTAAAACCAGTGATGTTTACAACACAACCTTACCCGGGATTCCCCACCGATCTTCAAGCACAAATGATGGCGCTTCTCTGTTTGTCGAAAGGAAATAGTATCATCACAGAGAAAATTTACCCAGAACGATTTATGCATGTTCCTGAGTTAAGCAGAATGGGAGCAAGACTTGTAAAGCAAGGATCAACAGTTATGGTTCAAGGTGTTGATTGTCTTATCGGTGCCCCAGTTATGGCGAGTGACTTACGAGCCTCAGCAAGTCTTATCATTGCTGGGCTCGCAGCTGAAGGTGAAACTATTGTAAGTCGTGCTTATCATCTTGACCGCGGATATGCAAAGATGGAAGAAACACTATCAAGTCTTGGAGCAAATATTAAGCGAATTGACGATACCCAGGTCGTTGAAGGTTTACCCGTCGTCAATACCCTTTCTACAAAGAAACTCGTACAGACCGACAGCTGATGCGACAGCGACATTCACTGAAGGTACAGTTTTAGTCATCGGGATTTCCACAACTTCATCGCACAATTCAAGTGTGCTTGGAGACAAACCATTTTTTTCTTCTCCCATCACAAGTCCCATTTTCGAAGATGGAACAACTTCCCAAATTGGCTTTGAATTAACGCAAGTTTCACAACCTATAAGTTGAATGCCCAGTGTACTTTTTAGTTCCTTTAATTCTTCCACCCAGTCAATCGTAACCGCCCAAGGAATTGACAGTGCGTGGCCCATAGAAACTCGAATCGCTTTTCTATAAAGTGGATCACAACAAGTTGCATCTAACACCAAAGCATCCACTCCAAACGCAGCGGCGTTTCTAAAAAGTGATCCCATGTTATCAACATTCGTAATTCCCTCTGCAAACAAAAGTGATATTCGTTTCTTGCCTTGTAATGATTGAATTAATTTTTGAATGTGAAGTGACTCATTGGTGGGTCTATGTACTAAGGCTAGTGTTCCCCTATGAATATGAAAACCAGAAATATCCGACATCAAGGAAACATCAGCCACGAAAACTTGTAAAGAAGCGTCTTCTATAAATGGCGCTAAGCGTTCATATTTTTGTGGAGAAAGAAATAATGAATGTATCTGCCAATTGGAGTTTAGCAATCTGCGGACAACCATTTCTGATTCAACCATACAAAGGTGTTGTCTGCCACGTAAATCTGCATCTCTCACACTTCGATATTGATCGACACGAGAATCATCAAGCGATGTCACAATTGAAATATTAGAGTGGGTTTTTTGAACGCCCATTATCTATTCGGGAAGTCAAGTTTCATCCGTTCCAAGATAGCATTTCTCGCCTTTTCAAATGCAACTGAACTTTCTCGCAATGACTCAGCGATGCTTTGAGCATCACTAGGCGCTTCTGGAGATAAGGACACTTCTTCTAGCATGCCAGCTGATTCCTTCAAATCAGACAACGCTGTCAGTAGTTTCCATGAAGCAGCATTGAGTTGTTCGTAGGCGATTTCTCGATCAGTTGGGCGGTACAACAATCGCCAAGGACTAGCTGAAATTTCATCGATTGCCTTTTCAGCACTTACTGAAATCTGTGAAACATTTTGGATTATACGTGTAACTTTCGCTGCCCATTCTGGTGAATGTTGCTTGTAAATTATGCTCATTGATTCTAATGATTGCAAGGTAACTTTTAATGACTGGATGGATGTTTCTACATTTGGCAAAATTTTCGTTCGAACTTCTTGAATTGTTTCTTGAATTTCTTGTAATGTAGAAGTGAGTTGAGAAGGAAGGCCTTTGCTGTCAACAAGTATTTTAGTGACTGACTTCTCCCATTCAGGCCAAACTAAATTAGTTGATTTCAAAATAGAATCCAACGATTGAAGCCCTGACTTTGCTGAATCGATAGCAACTTGTAAAGTTTTTGATTCCTCTTCTCCAAGCAACACTTTCATCCCACCTCCTTCGTCAGACAATGCTTCACTTATCTTTCGTAGTGCAGCTAATAATTTTGATACATTCACTTCAGCATCACTACCTAGGAGTTGGGATACCATTGTTTCAGTTGAGCCATGCAATTCTGTTTCAGAGTTTGCAACTTCGACATCTCCTATATCTGTAATTTCTAACCAACCAGACGAACCAAGCAAACCTGACCGAGAATGAATTGACGCATTCTTATACACGGTATATTGCGAATCTATATTAAACGTAACATCTATCTTGGTTGTGGGTGAATCATTCTCTACTCTGGGAATTACAGAATCCACGCTGCCAATTTGGACACCTCCAAGGCGAACTTGAGATCCTGAAGCCAGTGTCCCTATACCCTCTGAAACTCTGAAGGTGACGCTGTAATTAGAAACAGACGTTGTAATGTGTGACCATGCATCAGTTAATATAGAAAACACGATTAATCCCAGTATCAATGAAAGTGAAACAAATATGCCTGCGTTTAAGTTATTTTGTCTTTTGTTTCGTGACTGTGACATTTTCATTTACTCCTTAGAGGATTGGACAGAAGGCCCTTTTGTTAATCTCGGAGCATTGAGCCCCAACAAATCTTCAGCGTAACTCGATTCCTCTTTTCTCTTTGTGAGGGGTCCATCAGCATCTCCCCTTAAAAATTGACGAATGAGCAACTGTGTTTCATCAAGTTCTTTTGCTACTTCATCAGAGCAATCTCGTAATTGTTCAAAGGCCTCTCTTCGATCGACCATTATCATTTTCCCCTTGTCAAGCATAGCCATGCGATCTGCAATTACAAATGCCGAATCCATTTCATGAGTAACTACGATGCTCGTTGCCCCAGCTTTTTTAGCGAGACCCAATATGAGTTGGTCAATACTTGCACTCGTAACTGGGTCGAGTCCCGCAGATGGCTCATCGTAAAAGAGCATTTTTGGATCTAATGCCAATGCTCGTGCTAAGCCGGCTCGTTTTTTCATTCCACCTGAAATTTCAGAAGGGAACTTATCCGACGATTCTCTAAGACCAACTTGTTCTAACTTTATCTTGACAATAAATTCAATAATATCTGGATCAAGATCTGTGTGCTCTCGCAATGAAAGTGAAACATTATCAGCAACACTCATGGAGTTAAATAATGCGCCCGACTGAAACAATACTCCGAACTGCCTACGGATAGCATTCATCCCTCTCTCGTCAAGGGTAGCCAAATCTTGACCAAATAATTCTACCGTGCCCTCATCAGGAATAAAGGTTCCAATCATATGACGAAGCAATGTTGATTTACCTGAACCTGACCCACCCATAATTACCAAAACTTCCCCTTCTTGAACGTTTAAGTTCACACCATCGAGAACTGTTTGATCGCCAAAACGACAAACTAAATCTCGGATTGTGATGACAGGTTCACTATTCATGCTGTGCAATATCCTCAACCGTTACATGTGCAGGATACACTAGTGCCCCATCTTTTTCGTCATGAATTGCAAACCATGCAAAGCTATTTGTGAATTGTTTATTATTATCAATTTCTTGGAATAAATCATAATGAGCAGTCAATCTGACCATCTTCTCTTCTTCAAAGACTAACAGATATTGCAGTTCCGCTTGGATTGGAACCAACCCAAGAAAAAGGTTCGCTCCATCCACGGAAGACTCGTCAATATTTTCATCAAGTTTTCCTCTTATTAGTTCGCCATATTTCATATGCAACGCATGTAAAAAAGTTGCTGCTTCCTCTGTAGAAGTTTCCTCTACAAAGTAGGACATAAACTCTTCCACCGAACCAGCTTGACCCTCAGTAATCGCTTGAATGGGTCCTTGCTCAATCATTGCACGAACATGAGTATTCCACCACAACATTCCACCTCCCCAAAGTCCTGTGATGGTTGCTCCAACAAGAATTGAAACCCACGCTAACCTAGCGCCCCTTGTGTCGTCCCTTGCTTTTATTTCAACGAGAGCTCTGAAGCCCGTAAGGACTGCTGCAATTGAAAAAAGAGGGCATAATCCAACTGCACACAACGCTGCAACCATAGACCAAGGATTCAATTTCTTTGATGACATTATTCAGTTGAAGATTCTTCTGAATTATCTGGGAATTCAATGTTCCCATCTTTGGAGTCAAATATTGTGATTTTCGAAATATGCATTTCATAATCAAACCCTGATCCAGAAGTTATCTCCAAGAATAGCAACCCAGAGGCATCGCTTGTCTCGAAAATGAACAGTATCGGAATAACATCTGCGCTTTCAGAATCTTGAGAGGAGTAATTTTGATCCCTCATATTAAATATTGAAGAATCAAATTTTCCAAAACGAGTTTGAAGTGTTTCTATAAATTCTTTGATTTCTTCGTCAGTTACAGAAGAAGAACTTCGAGTTAGGTTGCCTCTGAATTTTTGATAATCACCTTCATACCCAGCTTGTATTGTTTCAGTTGAAATTGTTGAAACTCTTTCAAGAAAATCAAGACCCATCGTTGTAACAAAGGCACCAATGCCGACCCAAATAATTGTCGAAACCGCTCCAATGATGATTCCAGACCATGCAAAACCTCTACCCGAAATTTGTGGTTTCCCTTTCATCTTAATCAATGCTATGAGCCCAAGGATTGGTCCAACAATCGTAGCGATTGGACAACAAATTATGAGCGAACAAATTAGTGACGTTGTCGCTAATCCACTTCGTTCCTGCACGTCAGTTTCAAATGTAACCTCTTCAATTGTTGACATTATGCTTTTGCCTCTGTGTTTTGGTTAAGAACTTCACCTGGTATTCCAAGAAACTCGGCCATGTATTCTTCGTATACCTTTTGATCTTCCTCTCTTGAAAAATCTAAGCGTAATTCGTTTATAACTTTTGTCCCCTGACCAATCCATATATTCCATTGCTCTTCATCAACATGTTCATGAATCCACTTCCCAATTGCGCCAGGGAGAGGTGCATCTTCAAGTGGCTTACCCGATTGAGCAACTATGACTTCTTCAACCTTTGGTAATTCAAACCCAGCGGCTTTCAATACTTCAGCTATGCCTTCTCTTACACGCATCTCACCCTTTGATACCGCCTGTTCATACCCTTGAATTAGGAGTACCTTTGCTTCGTCAGTTTTTCCTTGCTGAACTAATGCAGAACCGCCAAGTTCCATCGCACGAGTCATTTCAGGATTCAGTTTTATGCACGCCTCAAAACTCTTCACGGCCTCGGCAAAACGGCAAGCATCAAAGTACGCTGAACCCAAACTGAAATGAGCCATGTCATTAGATGGATCAGCTGTTGTCATATTTTCAAATCGTTCAATTTTCTCTTGCAAATCATTCATAGTGGCATTGTAACGAGGGGAACACGGGTCTGTAATTCGACGACAAAAAACGACCTGTAGCTTGCCTTATCTCAGAAGAAACGGAAGCAAGAAACGCCACAGAGTCAATCACCTCGGTTTTGCTGCAAAAAAAGATTGGAAGAGGAGTAAACAACCCCGCGGATTGTTTTGGTTCTACAATACCCACACATGGCAACCATGCGAGTGAAACTTGGAGAAGAGACACTTCGTAATCCCGTTGTTCTTTCAGCTGGCACATGTGGAGTGATGGGAGAAATTGGCGATGCAATAGACCTTACTTCAATTGGAGCCATCACCACAAAATCCATTACAAAAGAACCTCGAATTGGAAATGAACCAATCAGAATTGCTGACCTTCCTAATGGAATGATTAATGCCATCGGCTTGGCTAATGAAGGAATCGATTCCTTCATAGAACATCAAGCACCCAAAGCAGATGCTCTTCCAACGGCGGTCATTGGGTCAGTAGCTGGTGATTCCATCGATGCGTATGTTGCAGTAGCAAGTGCGATGAATGATGTCGATGGAATGAATCTCATTGAAATAAATGTATCTTGTCCAAATACTGCAGATGGCATGGAGTTCGGCGGATGCCCTAATCGCCTAACAACTTTACTAAATGAAATTAAACCTACTCTTACTAAGAGTGGAATGATTGTAAAACTTTCCGCATCAACTGGCGACATTCGACCTCACGCAGCAGCAGCCATTGCATGCGGCGCAAATGCCTTAACACTAATAAATACTATTCCAGGGCTAGCGATTGATGTTGAAACAATGCACTCGCGTATCTCCAGAGGTATTGGGGGTTTCAGCGGTTACGATATTCACCCAATTGCAACTCGAATCGTACATGAAGTCTATCGAGATGTTGCGAAAGAGGCATGTGTTCCAATCATAGGAACTGGCGGAGTGATGAATTGGAAAGACGCTGCAGAATTTATCCTAGCAGGAGCAAGTGCCGTGGGCATCGGTACCGCTTCGTTTGTGAATCCCGAAATTGCCACTAAGGTTGCAAAAAATTTATCTGCGTGGGTTAATCGCCATGGATGTGCAAATGTAGATGAACTTGTTGGCGCGATGAAAATTAACGAACAAGTTCACTGAACCGTTCACCACGTTTCTCGTAATTTTCAAACTGATCCCAACTAGCACATCCTGGACTAAGTAACAACACTTCATCATCTTCCAAAAAGTTAATCGCAGTCTGAACAGCGCGCTCAATGGTTTCACAAACATGTACATTTTCTTGTGCAAGAGTAGCAATCTCCTGCCCAGTTTCGCCAATCGTATACATGCTTCGCACTCTTGCGGACTGTTTTGCAAGCAAAGATAAATCTACCTTCTTGTCGTATCCACCAACAATCAAATGCACCTTTGAAGGATTATCGAAGGCATCAATTGCAAGTTTCGTTGCTAGTGGAGTTGTTGATTTTGAATCGTTGTAGTATCCATCACCAATACACTGCAATCGATGCGGCAACCCTTGAAACTTTTGTATACCAACACGCGCTTTCGTTGCATCTGCTCCCATCTCATTTGCTGCCAAAAATGCGATCGCAGCATTACGTTCGTTATGTTTACCAAGTACAGATAATCCAGCAAATGTTGATTCTAAATCTTGAGTAAGAGCAGTATCAGTTTCAGTTTGATTTACAAAAATCAATTGTTTGCATCGAGAATATTCTTCAAAAGACTCGTGCCAATCAATATGATTTTCTTCAATGTTTGTCAACACTGCAACATGTGGAGACCATCCACCAGCACGTTCAAGCCACCACAACATCGCACTGCTGAGTTCTAACACGACAACATCATCCTTGTGGATGTCGTTAATAGAATTCAACAAACTCCCGCCAATGTTCCCGCCAAGGTGTGACGGAACGCCTGATGCTTGCAATGCGGCATGAATCATCGATGCAGTGGTAGATTTTCCTGATGTTCCAGTAACGCCAACCACTTGCTTTCTACCTAGTCGTTGCGTCACAAGTTCTATTTCAGTTGCAACCCGCACACCGTTATCCCAAGCTGCTTTTAAAAAAATATTGTTCCAAGGTTGAGGAACTGCGGGGTTTGCAATTACTAGATCAGCGTTCAAAAAATCATCAATTCGATGTTCACCAAACATGCAATGTAATTTTGAGTGAGTTCCGAGTAATTCGAGTTGTGGTGCAAGTTCTTCCTCAGATGCTAAATCCGTAAGAAGTACATTTGCACCTTGGTCAAGAAGCCATCTTGACACACCAATACCCCCTCCAAAACGACCCAGCCCCATAACGGTAACTTTCGCGTTCTGGATGTTCACCTTATACCCTTCCGTTCGCTTCCACCTTGTGTCCAAGATAATCTCAGTGGGGTAGAAACTTTCTTTTGGTACACCCACCATTCCGCGATAAGTACTACAAGAACTGCTCCCAAAGCCCACGGCCAAAGTTGGATAAAGGACAATCCACTTGAAGTACTTGTTACAACTTCCTTTGCTCCTATTGAAATTTGTTCTGTACTTGCAATCAGTGATTCTTGAGGTGGACTATTTATAGCAAAGAGTGAATCACTGTGTTTGTCAGAAGAAATCGTATGCACCCCAGACAAGCGGACAGGACCCCAACTTACATTTCCACTCTTATCAACAAGAATTGTGTGGGTTTCTCCGTCTGGCTCTACGAGACTTGCTTTACCATCTACTCGAATGTTCTCCGTAATGGTCTGACCAATTTCCATTGTGCTAGCAGTAAGTTGATCTCCAGCGTGTCCCAAAAACTGTACTACATTGAAAATAAAAAATGGAAAACTTCTCAGGTACGGCCAATTACTATTAATAGGATCAAAAGCAACATACACCAATTGAATACCGTCAACACGGGATGTCATCACAGCCGGCCAGTTGCTTCCTTCAAGCAAAGTCTCCACAGTATTTTGAAGGACAACATCGTAACCCTTCGTTACGACAATATCCTCATATCGAACAAAACGCATGACAGGGTGATTCTCATCTGCAACAAGCATCACTTGAGCTTCTCCATCTGCAAAAGTATCAAAAGGAGCAATGGGAGGCGGCTCTCCAAAAATTAAATATTTCCCTCGAGGAAGTGTGTCAAGGTGGATATTACGAATGACAACAATGTCATATGCGGATGATTCACCAGACTCAATCATAGTTTTCAATTTTGAACTAGTTACAATCTTCAAATCCGCAAGAGGCATTCCCTGAAGAACCGTACGCACAATTTGAGCACCTTCTTCGGCTACGAGAACTTTGAGTTCTTTTGCAGGAGGAATTATCAGCGATGCTTGATTATCTATCGCAAGAGAATCCTCTAACAAAAGGCGTGCCTTTATTACACCTGATTGAGGCATGGAAAATGGAACAAAAACCAAACTCGAAGTTCCTGCAAGGCCGTCTGATTGTTTAGGGATCTGAACTTCTTGCACGCCAACCGGAACTCCATCAATTTGTAATTCTATTTCAACAGTTTCGTCTTGCGAATTAGTATTAACCAAAGACAAAAACACTTGCACATCGTCACTTGATTCGTCTGAGCGCTTGGCATCAATTGTGGAAATGCCGATGTTCTTATCTAATGGAGAACCAATCATGTGGTACTGCAAAGTTTCTCCACCCTGCAGAGCTTGGTCTTGAATATCGTCAATAAGACCATCACTAAAAAGTTCTAACTGTGCAAATTCACTTGAGGAAATTCCATCTTGTTCTGGGTCAACATTTGTGGTGTATGCACGAGCTAATTTCAATGGTTCACCTATGCTTGACTTCCCGTGTGTTGGCTGAATTGACTCTATTGCATGCAGTAGTTGTTGTTTCGAATCTGTAAATGGTGCAACAACTTCTGCATGACCTGAGAAAGCAATAACCATTGTCTCTCCGCTAGTACTTGAGAATAGCCCTCCGCCATATATTTGATTCACTAAATCACTTGCTTTTTCTTTTGCTATTGCGAGTCGTGTTATTCCATCGCCATCAACCGCTGCCATAGAACCAGACCGGTCAATTAAAATAATATGTGTTCCTTCTCGTGGTGAACCGCCTTCAATTTGCGGCTGCATGAGTGCAAGGACAACAAAAATTAATGCAATTAACTGTAACAAAAGTAGCGTACTAGGACGCAATCGTTGGAACGGGGTGTTTGCATGCAAATCTTCAACGGCGCGTTCCCACAACATCGTTGATGAAATTCGAAGTGGGCGTCTTCGCAATCTAAGAAAATACATCAATAATAAAAGAGGTATTACAATTGCTCCGAGCAATAACCCTGCACTTGGAGTTACCCATGTCATCGAAGCAAACCCCTCCCGCGAAGATATTCCACAAGAAGTTGTTCCATGTCAACATCTGTAGATACTCGAACACTTCCTGCCCCGATACGAATACATTGTTCACGAATTGATTCGCAATACTGTTCTAACCGTTGTTTATATTTGGCAACGAGTGGTGCCGTTGCAGTTATTTCACATTCTGCTCCACTCTCGGAATCTTCCAAACGCAAGTCTCCTTCAAGACCCGCATCAAGTGGTGAAACTTCTTCTGGAGCTAGAGATTGAATAACAAATACATCCCAACCACCCCCCACCAAATAGGAAAGCCCTTGTGTGATGCCATCCTCTTCGAGACAATCGCTCAGTACAACAAGGACTCCTCTGCCCTGCCTTGATGTTGAGATAACTTTGCAAGCATCAACAAAAGAAGTCCCTCCACTTGGAAGTAGGTCTAGTAGCCACTGCCCCATATCTCTTGTTCGTCGTCGCCCACGAAGGCCGGTCAATCGTTGAACTCCATCACTATTGAAACCAAACAATGAGACTTTGTTGTGGCTACTTAATGCAACATACCCCAAAGCCATTGCAAGTCGACGAGCAAAATCGAATTTATTTGGGTTTCCAAATTCCATTGAAGCACTTGCATCAACTGCAATACCAAGTGTTAATTCCTCTTCCTCTAAAAATATTTTCATGAATAATCGGTCAAGCCGTGCGTAAACATTCCAATCAATAAATCGCAAGTCATCACCAGAAGTGTACTGACGATAATCTGCAAACTCAACGCTTGAACCTCTCCTTCGACTCTTCCGTTCACCCTGAGTTTTTCCTGAAAAAATCTTTCTCGCCACTATATCCAAACTATCAAGTGAGGACATTAAATGGGAACCAAGAAGTTCATCAACTTTTGAGGGACGGTCATGAATTGTCTCGCCAAAATTAGACATTTCCATCCTCCATCATAAACAAAGGAACGTCTTGAAGGAGTCTGTCAACCATTGAGCAAGAAGTTCTTGCAGCAGTTTCAGCTTCAAAGGTTCGAACTATTCTATGTTGCAAAGCAGGAACTGCGATTGCGTGGATATCTCGATGCGAGACTGCAAACCTACCATCAATAATTGCTGCAACCTTTGCACAAGACACGATTGCTTGTGCAGCCCTTGGACTTGCACCAACGAGAATGTCATTTGAAACCCACTCCGGAGCGTAGTCTGAATCGCAGTGTGTTGCTAATACCAACCTAGTTACATAATCTTGGATATGAGGGGCAATAACGACTTGACGAGCAAACTCCTGCACACCAATAATAAAATCGACATTAACAATTATTTCTGTATCTACATTCTTTCCAGTTGTTGTTCGTTCGACAATTTCGTTCAACTCTGTTCTCGAAGAATACCCAACATTTATTTTTAACAAAAACCGGTCAAGCTGTGCTTCAGGAAGTGGATATGTCCCTTCTTGTTCAATTGGGTTTTGAGTTGCAAGCACAAAAAATGGTACGGGCAAGTCTCGCGTAACCCCATCAATTGAGACTGATCTTTCTTGCATTGATTCAAGAAGGGCTGCTTGGCACTTTGGTGTAGCACGATTTATTTCATCAGCAAGAAGTACATTATGAAAAACTGGGCCCTTGCGAAATGTAAACTCTCTAGAACCTGTTGCTTCGTTGTGATCAACAATTGTTGTCCCTACGATATCTGCTGGCATCAAATCTGCGGTACATTGAATGCGACCCGTAGACACATTAAGCACTTCACCTAGTGTTCGGACCAGTAATGTTTTACCCAAACCTGGAGGGCCTTCAAGCAAAACGTGGCCATTTGCAAAAATCGAAACGAGTACCATATCCACGACTCGTTTTTGCCCGACAACTACATTCGATATTTCTGCTCGCATCCCATCGAAACCTCGTCGAATAATTTTGCATCCTGCGCGCACATCTTCCACAGATGTAATTTCTTTTGGCAAATGTGATGCACTAAAGGTCACTTGTCATCCTCCGGGTGGTTTCGTTCTCGTTTTTTCTTCAGTAACTGGCTTAAATTGTCATCTCGACCTTCCAACTCTTGTTTTGGTTTCTTTGGAGGAGTTGGCTGGGCTGGTTTCGTAGACGCATCATCATGCTCAATTATTGGACGCCGCCCCTCACTCTTTGGCTTATGTACTTTTCGTAGCGCTTCAACCGAACCAGTTGAAACTTTTTCGACTGGAGCAAGAAGCGTTTGCATACTCTTTTTATCAATCCACAGACGGCGAATCGCAACATCTAACACGAGCATGCACGCAGCGATTACCGCAAGCAAATCCCACATCGAATGTGGACTTACAGGTTGTTGAATTGTTGTTTCATCAAACAAATCAATACTTTCAACATCGTCCAACGAAAGAACTCTTCCCCCAGTTCGTTCCGCAAGTTGATGAAGCAAAGATGCGTTGTGTGATGTTGTGGAATACTCTTTTGGATATGGAACCGTAACTGCTGTTGGTATTCTTCCGGTCACAGAACCATCTTTGTCTTGAAAAGCAATGTTCACAAGCCAAGCACCACTTTCCTTTGCATTAAATTCAGCGTGGTATCTACCAGGACCTGTTTGTTGAAGCGTTAATGGAATCGCATCCCCTTTTGGATTTATAACTACCGCCTTAGATTGCATAAAATTCATCATTTGATTTTCTGCGTCAACTGCTTCAAGATCAACAATCCCTCTGTCGCCTTCAACTCGTGATGTGACACTCATGTTTGGTGGAGAAGACCCTCGCATGACCCATCGAATACACCCCTCTAAAAACTCGGGAAACTCTGCCCAACTTGGCCACTGCGTCGCCCAACGGTTTCCTAAATCTGTCATTAGAGCTATTGATTTCCCAAGACCGTAATGCCACCAAGCCAGAAGTGGGTCATCGCCATCACTTACTTGAATAAACCAAGGAGTCTGAGCAAAACCCCCCTTCGTTCCAGCGACTACATATCCATTCACGAGCGGAACTGAGTATATCCCTTGCACGGGACCCGTCACACTTGGCCTTAACACAACATCCCAGTCACCGCCTTCTTGCAGTAGCGACCGCGAATTAAGTTGTGCTTCCTTGATAAAAATACTTGGCAACTTATTCGGATTATTGACCATATAAAAACGCCCACCAGTGACAGTTGCTATCCCTTTCATCTTTTGGCGATCCGTAGGAGAACCGTGTCCACCAACCATAACTGTTGAAACCGTAACTTCTGCGGCGCGGTATTCACTGAGTAATTCTTGAGACGGGCCAATAGGATCACCATCGCTGATAATAATAACGTGTCGTTGAGCAGCATCAACATTAACCAAGCCATTCAGAGCCACTTGCATTGGAGAACCAAAGTCCTGCATATCTCCAAAGACCAAACGATTAATTGCATCAATTGCTGCTTTCTTATCGCCAGCTAATTGCAGTGGCAATGTCCAACCAGAATTATTAATTGTTCCGTCTCCGCCATTCCAGTTGTATTCAATAATTCCAACATAGTCAAGTTCGCTTAGTGAATCGACAGCCGCCTTAGCCATTCGCTGTCCCCAGTAATTACCTTCGGGCATTTCACACGAATGCATAATCAAAGCAAGAGCACCCCTTGGTAATTCCCTTGTTTGTGGTGGTTCGCACTGTATTGGCATTGCTTGTTCCAACTGCGACCCAATCCATCCCCCTGCTCCAAATGCATTTGGACCACCCGTGAGAAGCAACCCTCCTCCTAAATCATGCACAAATGAATACAACTGTTTCTCTTGCAAATCATCAATCATCCAACGTGCAATATCTACAAGAATAACTGCGTCAAATTCTGAAAAACCAATACTATCACGGGGAATCTGTTTTGGTGAACTTACTTCAACTGTCAAACCCGCGCTTGTAAGGATGTCGCGCAAGTGTTGTGAGTTTAACTCGTTCTGCGTTACGAGCAAAATTATCCCGCCATTTGAAACAAACGTTACTGCAATACCTGTATTGTTTGATGTTACCGAATCTGTTCCTGCATCTGGGACCCACATCGCTTCAAACTTCTGAGACCCAACTGTCTGAATCGGGATGTCAAACATTACTGCATTTACGCCCGAATGCAATGACATTGGAATCCCATTTCCGTCATGTTTCGGAGAGACATCAAGTTCAACGCCATTCTGTAATACGTGCAGGACACCAGACGATTGTGCAATACTTCTTAGAATAATTCGAACAGGGACTGATTGACCAAACCGTGCTTGAGATGGAGCAACAACTTTTTCAATCATTACCTCATGAGTATGATCGTACAAGAGTGGCAAAACATCGATTGGGATGCCACTCGCATTTGCTTGGTTTGCAACAGAGAGTACTTGCCCGTCGGTTTCATTTCCATCTGACACAACTAGAATTCGAGAAGCAGTATCACGAGGAAGAAGTGCAATCGCCATCTGCACTCCTTTAGAAATATTTGTTGCTGTTCCATCTGGTTCATTCGCAGCAGGTTCAAAAACAGTGAGTTTATTGGGCATCGAACCAATCGAAACTTCTCGACCAACACTGATTACGGCTAGTCGATTATGCTCTCCTCTCCGGTCGGGTGATGTCCATTCTTTTAAAGTCTCCACAGCTTGATTCTGAATCTGTTTTGGAATTGACTGGCTTCGATCAAGTACTGCTATAACCGAAACACCCTCTCCTGTTTGTTCCCAGACAGGTCGAGCAATTGCAACTGATAGTAAAATGATGATTAAACAACGAGTAATCGTCGATGCAACTGCTCTTCCCCTTGCACCTCGACGCGATACACCATGCCACGCAAGTGTGATGACAGGGACAAGAAGCACGAGCAAAATAAGCCAACCAGGGCGGTCAAATTGGATTGGGAACATCATTGTGTAGACATCATATCGGGCAATAGTTGAAGACGGTTATTCCCTGTATCTGCAATAACAATTCCTTCTGCAGTTGTAGCGATTCCCCACGGAGTTCGCAACAAACCAACGGTATCTCCCGCGCTTCCCCAAGTTTCAATCGACTCTCCTGCTAAGGAAAATCGTTGTAATCGATTATTTCCAAACTCACAGACAATAAATGTGTCTGGCGAATCCATCACTATGCCATAGGGATACAACATTTCCGTTTTAAGGCGTCCAACTTTGGAAATTGTAGTTACCACTTCGCCATCTGGTTTTAGAACCACCACGCGATGATTCCCAGAATCCGTAATGTACAAATACCCTGAGTTTGGGTCGATTGCGATTGATTGTGGGCGTCGAAATGAAGCGATGCCTTCGCCATGTTCACCAATTGAACGAACAAATATTCCATCTTGAGTAAAAACACTTATCCTGTCATTCCCCCCATATTCAGAAACAAAAACTTCACCATTGATTCCAAATGCTATATCTGTTGGGTATAAAAACTGACCTTCCTCAATTCCATATTCTCCGAACTCAAGTATTTCTTCACCTTGAGAATCCAGAACAAGAATTCGATGCTGGTGAGTATCTGCAATCCAAATATTCCTCTCCTTATCAATTGAAACTCCTGTCGGAAACCCCGTTCCGGAAAGTTCCAAATCCCAAGAGGATAAAAATGTGCCATCATGTGAAAAGCGTTGAAGTCGACCAGTTTTATCAATGACAACAATAACTTGATCATCAGAATCAATCGCCCGAGGCGTTATAAAGTGACCTTCTGATTTTCCAACACTGCCCGCTAGTACAGCATCTCGCATTGGTTTTTGTTCGTTCGATTTACAAGAAATTACTAGTGCAAGTAAAACCATTGATAGGACAAATTTTCTATTCAAAACAAAAAGAAACAACCCTCCAACAGTAGCAATCGCAATCATTACGAACAATGCACTCGTTACTAATTGTGGGCGTTGATAATGCATCGCATTTAATAGAGCCACTGAAATCGGCTGGTGTGTTGAAGGAGGCGCAAGTTGAGTGGTCAATGCAACCTCGCCAAATGACATTGCAATTGATATCGCAAGTGCAACACTCATGGCTTGTAACAGCCGTGGACATGTTGCACTGAGCAAAGAAAGAATCGACCGTGGAGAATCAAGTTGGCAAAGCGTTTTTGTGTCTGGACAATGTGCAACCCATCGACCAGCAAGTGACCCAACAAATCCAATTCGAGAAACTTGGGCAAGGATAAGAATTACAGGCGTCCTATCGACAAAATCTAGGTTTACCAAGTGCCAAGCGTGCCCCACAACCGACGCAATCAAACTTGCAGGTAAACAAGCAACAAGAATCCAGACAACGTCAATTCCATTTGCAAGAACTTTCATCCTTGCACAGGAAGACAAATGAATTGCCATCGATGAAACAACAATCAAACAAATAGTAATGGCGACAAAAAATGCAATCGTTGCACTCACAAAAAGATCGCCACCATACTGAGACCATAATTGAAATCCATCACTTCTAAGGGAGGTCAAGGCACTAATCAGAAGTGGTCCCCCAGTAAGTAAAACCCATACGAAGAGAATTGGAGTGATAGTTTTGTACTGACGCAAAGTTTGATGCTGATGATGGGTCCTGCAATTGAATATCGCAAATAAAGCAAGTACAGCAAAAAACAATCCAGCAATGCTAAGCCAAGGTGCGCTCATTATTGTTCCACCAGCAGATATAACGGCTCGTAATTCATTCCCCAGAGTTGCAATTTGTGCGAGATCAAAACATGTAGTATTTGTGGCGGTAAGTGCTCCAACGAGAATCACGCTTGATAAAAGCAATTTTTTCTCGACACAAAATCGATTCACCATACGCTTCAGAATTGTAGGATTATCAATCGAATGTAAGACCATAAGTCCATTTGAATTTCGATTTGACATTGCGGCAAGTAGTGCAGGAATTGGCCAAGACCACCCAACGAGTGCCATCAAAACACACGTTTTCATAGAAAATGCAAGTAAATCGTGGCGTACAATAGTCTGGTGAAGCCATGAACCCGACGGCCATAATTGCCACCATGCGTAATAGACTGCGTAAGCTGGAACTGCAAGGGACATAAGTAGCGTTAGAACAAAAGCAGAAAATGCTGGGCGACGAAGGGTCGCGACACGAAGCCCAACTGGCCAGCCGATTGCAGTAGCTAAGAAGCCCACACTCAATGACCATAGAAAGGTTCTGAATATGACTGAGACATTTTCGTGTGGAACTTCAACATGTTTACCTATAGAGGTTGCACTACACAAAAATAAAACTAATGGAAGAGCAATAACCAGTATTGCGATGAGAAGAACAAGGAGTTGTAGCCATAAGGTTCTGTTCAATCTCACTGCATCAACTCATTCATCACCACGGTTAAGTGGCTATCAGACTCTAATTCTGCTTCATAAAAATCAACTACAAGCGGATCATCAACAACAAGATTCGGAAATTGTTTCGCCACTTCTGGCTGGAGTGGAATATTATGCGAGGCAGATAACGCAAGCACGGTTGCAACTTCATCGCTTAATAAAAAATCTACAAATTGTTCAGCCAGCTTGGGATGTGCACACCCTTGCACAACTCCAACTGTATTAGGAATGAGAAGTGTTCCACCGCCAAGTCCATCGTGATGCCTTGGCATAAACATTGCTATCGGATTTCCGCGGTCTTTAGCACTGTGAACATCATCTGTATCCGTCATTGCATACAGAGCAGTGCCATCTATAACGGCTTGCACTGTTGCCGCGTTGCCACCAAGCAAAGGTCTTCCTTTCATTGATTGAAACAATGCTCTACTTTTTTCTGGATATTTTGCCATAACCGAAATGTGCGTACGAGTTGTGCCAAACCTAGGATCTGCCATTGCAGCTTCTCCATATTCCCACCACATTCTTGGCAAATCCTCTTCCTGCACTACATTAGGATTAAATGCAATGACACGTGCTCGTGGCGAAAACGCAAACCACTTCATATCACTATCTCGATACTGCGTGGGCCATTCCAGAGTCGTTGGAGTCGCACAAGGCGACAGCACATGCTCACGTGCTAGTTGAATTGTTCCAAGAATCTCAGAAGACCAAAAGACATCGGCGATTGGGCGCTCCAACTCTCGAATCAACCGCTGAACAAGTGCTGTTGTTTTTGATGCTTCCGTATCACCAACCCAAGCAACATCTATCCCTGTTTTCTCTGTAAATAAAGCAAAGACTTCTCGAGCGATATGTTCATCTGCAGAAACATATACCGTAACAGTGATGTTGTCTGTGTTTGAAGAACATCCAATTAGAAGACTAGATAAAAGAATCGGAACGAAAAAATTACTGGATACTTTCGGTGTCATCTTCATTCGATGGATCCGTAAGTTCTTCGAGTTGACCGAAATAGTGTCGTAATAGCTCGTGATATCTACGAGGCACTTCTTCGTCAATAATTGCTTGCTCTGCGTCCCTTTGTTGAGCAAGTACCGTTTCACGAACTGCTGCTGTTGATTCACCCATTGTCAACAAGCCGCCCTCAAATAACTGACGAGCAATAATTGTTCCTTCAAGGGTTTGCACTGGTGACCGTTGAGCAACTGAACTCGTTCCAGTCTCTGTTGTAGGATTACTCCCGCCATTACCTTGCCCCTCGCCGCCGGTGCCACCCTGGTTTTTGCCTTTGCCGCCACTGCACATTCCCTGAGCTGCATTTTGGCACATACTTTTGGCAAGTTGAGCTTGTGTTTTAAACATTTGCATCGCTTTTAACTTTTCTAATTCACTGGCCATTCCTTCACCCGACTTGCCACCGGCGCATTGTTTGCATGCTTCTCCCATTTTGTTGCACATTTTCGATGCGTTTTGTTGGGCTTTTAACAACTCCATTAGTTGCTTCTTTTGCTCTTGAGTCAACTCTTTTGCATTTTGAATTGCTTTCATCGCTGCGTCTGGGTTGCTCGCAAAGTTCCCATTTAAACCGGCTGCTGACATTGCAGAAGCTAGCGCTTCATTTGATTGTGAAAGTTTTTGCAGTTGTTTTGCAAGGTCTTCCATCGCTTTAGCAAGTTGCTCTCTTTCTTCCTCAGACAGTTCTGATGATTCCAATTGCTTTTCTAACTTCTCAAACTCTTTTTTGGCTTGGTCAAAATTACCATTCTTCATATCTGCAACCATAGGTTGCATGTTCGAGTTCTTCGGCATTTTTAATGCCTTCATTCTCCGCAACATTTCTTCGAAAGACAAAGCATTTTCGTCTTGCATTAATTCATCGAGACGTTTTTGAACATCTGTTATTTTTTTCAATGCATCACGACGTAATGTTTCTGAGTCAAGCGATTCATTAACATTCGTTGCAGCAAGTTCAGCAAGTTCATCTTCTAAAGATTTACTAAGCAACTCTTCATTTTCCAATTGTTCAAGTACCGCATCGATTGTATATTCAATGTCATCTTCTGAGGCAACGAGTTCAGAAGTTGACAAAACACCATTCTCATTCCACAACCCCCATTGTGGAGTCCACAACACAACAAAAGCAATAAGCCCTGCAACTCCAACACTGCTAGAATTTTTTGGAAGCATAATTGGAAAATATGTTCTAACATTCGAACTGATACTTTTTGATTGTGCAACCTCAATTGCATCTTCTACAACTGCTTCGCAAAACGGTTCAGAAGTATCTTCGCAAGCAATCGCAGATGAAATGCGATCATGAAGTTGCATCCTTGAATCAATTTCGGTAGCAGCTTCAATATCAGTAATAGGTGATTTAATCCAAGACGTAAGTAAAACCAAAACAAAAATCATCCCAGAAATTATCCAGATCAATGACCATGGAATGAAGGGCGTAATACCTGCTCGATCAATAATCGCAAGAACTAGAATGAGGAAAGAGAATGCAAGTAAAAAGTGAGAACTCTTGCAAAGAACAATATTGAGTTGTAACCTCAATCGAGCGCTATTCACAATGTTATGAAGGTGCTTCATTGGAGTACTTTAATTGTACGCGAGCAACTCGTCTTGAAGAGCCATTAAGACTGAAGTAATTCCTTTAGTCTCGCTTTTACGTCTTCTAAAGGCGAAAAAACGCGAGCGCCAGCAGCATGGACATGCCCACCACCACCAAAATAGCCAGCAAGTACATTCACATCAATCAAAGATGATTTATCTTCGTGCAAGCTCGGTTTTGAACGAAAACTCATTTTCGTGACGGTTGGATCTGAGTCCGTCAATAAAATTGATGCCTGCATATTCTCCAGTACTAATGGGGTATTCACAAGCCCAACAATGTCCGTACTTGAACCGTTTGTTTCTTGAAAGTCAGTACTTCTCAACATCATGATTGCACTAGATCCTACGTATTCGATACTTACAAGCATTCGCTGGAGCAATTCCATTCTTGCTGGTCTGGCAGTCTCTTCTAAATTTCTGTAGAGTTGATAGCGGTCAATGTTATGCTCCAACAAACGGGAAGCATCTGAAAAACATCGAGCATCTGCATTTGAAAATCTAAACCATCCTGTATCAGTCCCTAGACCAATAAATAACGCCTCTGCAACAGAGTGACGACCTGTTCCAAGACCAATATTCATCTCTTCAAATAGAGCCATAACGACTTGCGTACACGCCGCTGCAGAAATATCAACAATTCGATCCGTTGCAACATCATCTCCGTTTGCATGATGGTCCAAACCAATAATGCGACTCTTCCGTTCCCGAAGCCATTGCTCAAGTGCTTCAAGTTGAGACCATGCGCCTGTGTCGACAACAATAATTAGGTCGGGTTCTTGGGCTGGGAGCCCACGTTCTTCAAGGAGACGAATATCGGAATCACCTGCAGCTAGTTGTAATCCATGTTCAATCGGTCCGATGAATAAGTTCTCCACTTCCTTACCTATACTTTGAAGGCCACGACATAGTCCAATGACCGAGCCAATTGCATCACCGTCTGGCTTGCGATGTGTAGTTACAACAATATGGTTTGCATCCTGAATTCGCTGAGCGAGTCCAGCATAACTTGTTGTTGATTCGTATACGTCTGTTTGTGAAGTCATGAAGTGCTTTCTATCAGTGAAATCGTTGTTTGAATATCTTCTTCGATAGCGAGTGTCAGCGATTCAACTGAATCAAACGCAATTTGTTCTCGAATCCAATGCGAGATAGTAACGTTCAATGGCCATTCATAGTGACCAATTACTCCATCAAATCCAATTAGGTGTACTTCACACACTCGATCATTGATTCCAAATGTTGGTTTTGTACCAATGCTAATAGCAGCAATATACTTAGTTCCATCAATCTGAGCGCTCCCCGCATAAATACCATCTCTAGGTAGCATCGTTTGAACATCCCCAAGATTCGCAGTTGGAATTCCAACTTGTCGACCACGGTGATCTCCAGGAACAACAATTCCAGAAAGAACATACTCTCTACCAAGCATGCGTGTCACATCGGCCATTTGACCATTATTTAAGAGTTGCCTAATCATCGAACTGCTCGCTCTTACTAGGTAATTGTCTTCAAGAGAGACATCTACTCTCGGTATTACGATGACATCAAAACTAAACTCATCACCAAGAGATTTCAAAGTTTCAATTGTTCCTGCTCTTCGGTGCCCAAAGCGGAATCCCTCGCCCTCGATGATACATGAAAGAGCAACTTCCTCGATTACGCTTTTGATGTACTCTCTTGGCTCAAGTGCAAGCATTTCTGGTGTGGGCGTAAGTCGACGGACTTCATCTGCACCAGCATCGATGAGCAATTCTCGGCGTAGCGTAAAAGTAGTAATCCGCTCAATTAGCACTCCCGGCTGCAATATAGAAACTGGCGGCGGATCAAAACTCCACATCTCAACCCTTCCTCCTTCGCCAACCGCACTGCGAGCAGCTTCAACCAAGGCTAGGTGTCCTTGATGGACAGCGTCAAAATTGCCTATTGCTATTGCTGTATTCACATTTGAGCCATTCTGTTCATAGTGTGCACGATATTCGGAAATCGAAAACAATGCGTATTGTACAGATGCCTCCAAACGGTTCTAATACACAAATGGCAACTCAATCAAAGCAACCTGTTGGCAGCAAACCAGAGAATCCAGCGAGCATTATCGAAAAAGTGACAAATAGTCTGCGTTTAACTGCAGAAGAAACGGTCCCGTGGTTTCTCGAACAGATGCCATTGATGTACTTTCAAGATACAGATGAAGAAACTCAACTTGCCCATTTACGAGCAATAATCGCTGAATCAGCTTCTGGAAGACCGATTGAGATCACGCTCAAGAATGATGACGCCTCTGAATGGACATTCATGAGGCCGCGTGACTACCCAGGAGTTCTTGCAGAACTCATGCAAAACTTACCTTGGGATCAAACTCTGCGTGCGGCAAAAATCCATACAGCAGGAGATGGAAATCTTGTCCTTGACACTTTCGAATTTGGGGAGCCCGCGCCTTTTTCTGAAGATCATCCTCAATACTCGACCAAAATAGAAGAAACAGTCGCATACGCAAAAGAATATTTACCTCAATGGACACCCAATCTGATTCAAAACTATTACGAATCATGTTCTGAAGATTATGCACTCACTATTACTCCTTTACGAATGTCAAAGCATTGGCAACTTGTCCAACGGCTTACTGGAACAGATGGAACAACCGTCGCGCTTGAACGCGAAAGTGATCCGTCCCTGAGTCGTATTATTATTGCTGTGAGCAATTCGACTAGGCGATCTATGCTGCAAAGACTTGCAACTCGATTGAGCAAATCTGGAATTAATATTCACCGTGCATATCTTGATAGTGTTGACGATGGTGACAACGGTTGGATTACACTTATTGGGTGTGTTGTACAAGGACCTGAGGGAGGTCCAATTGATGAGAATAGCCAATTCTGGAAGGAAATTCGACTCGACCTGTTGCGTCTCAAGTGGCTGGATCCTCGAACGGTACGACTTGGATATGACACAAAAGAACTAGATCTTACTGGTGCAGAAATCGTTACCGCCCTACTCGATTTAATATATCAAAGTCTTGTCAAGAAAAACCCGTACGCCTTTAATCCGACTCGGCTTGACACCCTTTCCCGCGCCAATATCGACATCACCATTGCGATATCAAACTTGTTTAGGGAACGATTCAACCCGACGAATCCACTTGAGGATTCCGCATACGAATCGCAGCGTGCAACTTTGTTGGAACGCATCGACAACCATGTTGACCTTGAAGATGCACGCACAATGTTCGTTAAAATGCTTGATGCAATTCATGCTGTCAAACGAACAAACTTATTTATTGAAGATCGATATGCACTTTCAATGCGACTTGACCCATCAATACTCACAACTGAAGATCGTTCAGAACCCCCATTTGGTGTCTTCTTTGTCCATGGAAGAGATTTCAACGGATTTCATGTGCGATTCAGAGATATTGCTCGCGGAGGAGTGCGTGCGATTCACCCACATGGGGTTGAGCAATTCTCCCTTGAACAAGAACGTCTGTACGATGAGGCATACAACTTAGCGTTTGCTCAACAACTAAAAAATAAAGATATCCCAGAAGGCGGAGCAAAGGCTGCGTTGCTTGTACATCCAAATGGTCGCGTAAGCAGAAGTGTGAAAGCATTTGTTAATTCGATACTCGACCTCATCACACCAGAAGAAACAACAAAATCGCAAATAGTCGATCGTCTTAATCATAATGAACTGATATATCTGGGACCTGATGAGAACATCACTCCAAAATTGATTGACTGGGTTGTAGATAGAGCACGCAGGCGGGGCTATCCAATGCCAACAGCTTTGATGAGTTCCAAGCCAGGCGCTGGAATAAATCACAAGGAGTATGGCGTAACGAGCGAGGGAGTTGTTGTCTTCCTCGATACCGCTCTGCGTTCAGTTGGAATCAATCCTGACACCGATACCTTCACTGTTAAAATTACTGGCGGTCCTGATGGGGACGTTGCTGGAAATGGCATCCGAATTCTTCATCGGGAATATGGCGACAACGCAAAAATTCTAGGAATTGCTGATGGTTCTGGTTGTGGTGAAGACCCAGATGGTCTCGATCACAACGAGTTACTTCGTCTCTTTAGGGAAGCTCTACCAATTTCAGCATTTGACCCTTCAAAATTAGGAACACGTGGCACAATTTCTTCTATAGATGACCCTGAAGGGATACACCTAAGAAATACTTTACACGACAGGATTGAATGCGATGCATTTATTCCCTGCGGTGGACGCCCGGCTACTATCCATGGCGGAAACTGGAAAAACTATTTGAAGAAAGATGGTTCACCAAGTGCACGGGTCATCGTTGAGGGTGCCAATTTATTCCTCACTCCTGATGCACGAAGAGAGTTGTCAAATGCTGGCACACTTATTCTGAAAGATTCATCTGCAAATAAATGTGGAGTTATTTGCTCAAGTTTTGAAATCGGCGCGTGCATGCTTCTTTGTGAAGAAGAGTTCATGGAAATCAAGGAGACCTTTGTAGAACAAGTACTCGTTCGCCTACGGGAACTCGCTCGATCAGAAGCTGAATTACTTGCACGCTTACATCAACATCACCCACACTCACCTCTTCCTGAAATGAGTATTCGGATTAGTAAGATAATGTCCAGAGTTTCGGATTCACTCATCGCCCATTGGGATTCAATGACAGATGAACAACAGAAGGAACTACAGAGACTCGTCATTGAACACCTCCCCGAAGTCCTCGTCGATCGAGTCGGAGATCTTCTCTGGACTGCGATGCCAGACACGTATTTACAGTGGATGATGGCAAAATCTCTCGCGGCTAGAATTGTGTACCGAGAGGGCTTTGAATACCTAGAAACGATGGAAGATGCTGATTTATCAGGTCTTGCACTTCGATATCTCGATCTTGAAGAGGAACGAGAAATCCTCACAGAAGAAATTTTAAAATCTAATTTGCAATACAAGGACCGAGTTGCTGCGTTACTCCATGATGCTGGTATATTTTCAACTATGGGACGATGCCATAAACCGTGACCTTTCCAATCAACTTGTAATCTGAGGAGGTTCTCATGCTTTCAAAAGCTTTTACATTACTCACAACGGTACTTTTTCTTTCCCCTATTTCAAACGGGCAAGTTTCACTTGAGATGGAACCGATTGAAGCGAATAGCACCATCACAGATGTCACGCTCTATAGGAATAGAGCCGCAATCACTCGAACTGCCATACTCGACTTGAAAGTTGGTGGGTACACCATGTTCTTTAGAGATTTACCTTCCTCAGCATATCTTGATTCTGTACAAGCAAGTGTGGGCGATAATGCAAAGTTGCTAAGTGTTGACACTTCAAGCAGACCAAGGACTGAAGATAACAGCGAAATAATTAAGGGAATTACCGCTGAGATAGAAGATGTCGAAAAACAAATCGACACCCTCAACGCAAGACAAGATTCGCTTGCATTGCAAATCACAATGTTAAAAACATTGATTGAACAAGCGAGCAATGCAAAAGAAGGACCCGTTGATCTTGACGCTTTAGAAAACCAACTTGAGTTTATCGGGACAAAGATGACATCACTCACAGTTGACCGAACGACGAATGAAAAAGCTTTAAAGGAATTAAAAAAGACACTTCAAAACCTCCGCCAACGAAAACAAAATTTATCTGTAAATCGTGGGACACAATTAAATGCAGTTGTGGATATCGGAGTAACACAACCAGGAAAAATTCAAGTTCAATTGACGTACCTTGTGAACAATGCAAGTTGGCAGCCAACTTATTCCATCCGTGCAAACAATGCTGGCGACAAAATCACAGTGGAATACGATGCAGAACTCTGGCAACGTACTGGTGAAAATTGGACCGATGTCGCAATGACACTTTCAACAGCGCAGCCACAACAGTCTACGACTCCTCCAATGCCCTCCCCTTGGTTTGTTGATGTCTATGTCCCACCTCCTCCCACAAGTACGGGACTAGGCGGTAGGAGAGAAAGTTATAGGGCAAAGAATAGTGATGCGCTGCACATGCGTAGAACTGGTCTCGCGATAGAGGAGATGGCCATGGACGCAATGGTTGTCGAAACGGCATCCGCTTTTGCAACTGTCAATAACGATGGGCCTGCTGTAAGTTTTTCTCTCCCACGAACGGTTACTGTACCCTCCAATAGAGAAGATAAACAAACTACTTCTCTTGGTGCATTTGAAACCGAAGCAGAAATGTTTCATGTCGCTGCACCAATGCTTACCGATTCAACGTTTATCAGAAGTAACGTTACAAATACGAGTGAATACATTTTGCTTCCAGGTCAAGCATCGATCTTTCACGGCAGTGATTATGTGGGAAAAACTTCATTGCCAACAATCGCACCAAACGAAACATTCCCACTTGACTTAGGAATTGACCCTGTCGTGACAGCCACTAGAGTGTTGCTTGAAAAAGAAGCAACAACAACCGGACTTTTTGGAAGTGGTAAACAAACACAGTACGAATATCGAATTACAATTTCAAATGGTCATACTGAAGCTATTGAAGTACATCTCTGGGATCGGTATCCAGTTTCTAGAAATGAAGAAATTGAAATCACTTTAAAAGACCTAAGTTCACCTCTTTCAACTAATCAAAAGTATGTCGATTCAGAAAAACCAATGGGTTTACTTCGATGGGATCTCACCATTCCAGCACAAAGTACAGGTGATGCTAGTTTCGTACTTAGCTGGCGAGTTGAAGTAGCAAGGGGCAAAGACATCGAAATGACCCCACTTCCTGAATAGTAGGGTTCTTTTTTAGCGCTTAAACACCCTTTTAGACATAAATAGAGGTATTCCATGGGAACAATGACCGATGGATTGGTACACTGTGTTGCGAGATAACTCTGTTTCTAGTCCTTAGTCATGGATCTCACCCCCTACTGGAATTGCCCCTACATGTCACTACACCGTACATATTCCCTATTCAATCGAATACCACAACTCCTTTGCTCCCTACTAGTTATGGTTCTAGCGGTCTCGCCTAGCGGATGCGACGAAGGACCAGACAGCGAAACTGCTATCCAACAATCTCTTGATACGCTTCTCTATGATTTACAAGTTGCCACTAGTGGAAACAATATCGAAAACCTCGAAGCTGTAATAGCATCTGCAAATAGAGTCCGCCCATCATCTCAATCTCAAAAGAAAAGCAAAAACCTCTTGCTATCCACAGCAAAAGAAAAGCTAGCTCAACTAAAATTTCAAACGCTCTCAGCAAAAACAAATTCGGTTTCTAGCATCCTGAAACTCGCTGAAACACAAGCCCTCCAAGTCGCGCTCCTTCGAGATACTGCTGACTCATTACTCGATACATCAAAGAGTACAGGAACTTCAAAAAGTATCGAGATAGCTTCAGCTCAAAATTCAATCCGTAATCATTTCAAATCTCAGCGTACAGAAGCAAATTCTGAATTAGCCGACCTTGATTCACAAAGTCAAGCAGCACGTGAAGATGCAGAAAGACTTCGCCAACAAGCCAGCCAACTTCTTATCAATTCAGAAGAAGAAGGAGTCATCGAAGGGTTTGAAACATACGAAGCAGGTGCTCAAGCATTACGACAATCTCAACTCATCGCACTGTCAGCTGCAGAAATTGAACTTCAATCAACAATGCATGCAATGCCAATGCTTGAAGAAGCGGAAGCTGAACTAGAAGCAATCGCATTGATTCTAAGTGGTATGGAGGACACACAAGACATGCTCCAAGTACTCCTAGATACTTCTGTTAAAAATGCCGCTGACTACAATTCGCTCGCTGACGAAATTGATGCCGAAGCAGCTGATACCATGAGCGAAGCAATTGAACTTGGCAACACGCTCATACAAGAATGGCAAAATCTTTCAGACCTTACACGAGAAGCAATGCAAGGCGCTGGGCGAAGCCGTGGAGCATCACGAGAAGCTCAAAAGACTACTGGGATATGGAAACTTGATTTAGAGTGGACATTAGGTCAAATAGAAGAAACAAAACAAATGTTTTTACTTGAGGAATTACGAACCCTTAATTCATTTATAGAGCGTGGGATTGTCACATCATCGAGCAAGTGGCGAAATCTTACTTCATCAATATCTACTGAAATAGAACAAACAAAGCAAAACGCCTTAGCTGCATATGAAAACGCAATTCAACTTACAAGTTCTGTAGGGGACCAAAGTGCTTCTTATATTAATCAACTGAATACTCGTATAGCAATTCTCAAGGGCGAAAATGTTCCAACTCCTGTTACAAGCGATGTTGAAAATCGGCAACCCAGTTCACCTCCTTCAACACATTCAGCTTCAAGTGGCGTTAATTTTGAAACACCTCAAGAACTTGCAGAAGCTTTTAACGACGGCGTTGCTGTCAATGTAGATGGTAAAACCTCACAAAGCGATATTCGACATCTTTTCATCGCTGAAGATCCAGACGCGAAGAGTTTTGTTGATTTTATTAGTAATATCCTTGGTGCAACAACAAATATTCTTATTGCCGTACGTGACAATATGGGCGAAGCAGCCATGCAAGAATTTCTTGCAAAAAACCCAATACGAACTACCGATTTGATGCCACCAATAAATGTGTCTTCAATCTCAATGCAAAGTGAAGATATCGCAAGTGCAAAAACTGCCAAAGGCGAGACACTCATGATACATAGAACTCCTGATGGCTGGAAGGTTTATCTTTCAAGTAGCTCAGAGCAAAACGCTGCATTGTTCGCCATGGCGAAGCAGGTAGGCACGATGATGTCTCCTCTTATGGATATGATGAACTCCCTCGCAGAACAAATCAGAAATGGCGAAATAACAACCATCGATGAATTGGATGCTGCAGGCGAAGCGTTTATGGCAGACTTCAACCCATTTTAATTCGCCGCATCTTCTGGCGAAAAAGTATTTGAGAAGTCGCAACAAAAATAGAATCGACTACAACTGAAGAAGTACTGCTACTGCAGTTTCTTGAACAATTGGGTCATCGTCAACTTGTGCAATCATTTGTAGGGCCGACAGTAACTCCTCGTTCGGCGTTACCGCCAAAAGATTTCCCGCCACAATGACTGCATTCCTTCGCATCATCCCTAACTTTGCTCGCTTCATCGAAGACCCGCTGAATGCCTCTCGTCTCTGTTCTTCATCCCAGCCAAGTAATTCAAGGACATCTAGCGAATTAAATTTTGGAGAGTACGCTTCATGTATTGGTGCAATATCCCCCTTTTGTGTTTTCTGATTATGTGGACAAACCTCTTGGCAAATATCACACCCAAATAGCCACTTCCCAATTGAAGAAAACAACTCCGGGTCAATTGCAGTTCGATGTTCAATCGTTAAGTAACTAATACATCGTCGTGCATCAACACTCCAAGGTGTAATTGCATCTGTTGGGCACGCATCAATACATTGAGTACATGTACTACAAGGATCTTCCTGAACATGGTGAATTGGTGATATATCCGCTGTAGTCACAATACACCCAAGCAACATCCAACTACCAACGCCTTGCTCAAGAAGTAGTGTGTGCTTCCCTATCGCGCCAATACCCGACCGCTCCCCATACTCACGCTCAAGTAGAGGTGCGGTATCTACACAAGCTCGAAATTTCTCAGAGGGAAAGTGCTCTTGAAGAATGTCACATACTCGATGCAAACGACGCTTCATTTCCTTGTGGTAATCTTTTCCCCTCGCGTACCTCGCTACGAGACCGTGCCCTTCTTGCAATGGCAATTCTTCAAGTTTGCTATAACGATCCGCGACGCAAATCACAGACTTTGCACCTTCAAGTATATTTCTTGAATCAAGCCGCACATCTACATTTCGATTCATCCACTCCATCTCACCATGCTTTCCATCGACAAGCCATTGTTCAAGGGCAACATCATGTGAAGATCGCTTTGCGCTAGTGACTCCCGCAAGCGCAAAATCCGCCGAATAACATAATTCAACAATAGAAGAAGCGTCCAATTGGTTCATCAGAACTCTACTGAATTGTTGTGGTCGGGTGAAACTAATTCAAGTTTCGCATATTCAAGGACAAGATGTTTTACGCCACCACGGAATTCAATCGTAATGGTAGAACCGCGAGTCCTTCGGATAATACGTTGCACCTTTCCTAAGCCAAATCGTTTATGCCGTACAAGCGAACCAACGGTCACAGTTTGGTCACCACTTTCTTCTGGCACAACGTCAGGTACATCCCAAGGTTCTATTGCAGGGCTTTTCGTAATAGAAACGCCAGTCATTTCCTGTATAAAACGACTTTGCATCGTTCGATTACTTACTCCACGCTGTGTCCTACGTTTGGCGTGTGTGAGGAAAAGGTGTTTTCTAGCGCGAGTAATCCCAACGTAACAAAGTCGCCTCTCTTCCTCCATCTGGGAATCGTCATGCTTTGCTCGTTCGTGTGGAAGTAAACCCTCTTCTAATCCAGCAATTGCGATGAAATCGAATTCCAGACCCTTTGATGCATGCAAAGTCATTAGAGTTACTGCACCATTCTCTGGATCAACAGCATCTGCGTCACTGACTAAAGCAACGTTTTCAAGAAAAGCAAATAAAAGATGCAAAGGCGTGTATGGTGATGAGTCTTCGTTCTCTGCCTCAAACCTTTCTTCGAATTCAGTTGCTGCAGAAACAAGTTCTCCCAAGTTTTGCAATCGTTCAAGATCATCTTCTCCAGAACCTGTTGAGTAAAACTCTTCAAGTCCAGATTCTCGGACTACTCTCTCAACAAGATCGGCAAGTGAACTCGCCGCGGTCAAACTCTCTTCTGACCGTCCATCAATTTGCCACTGCCTAAATGTCTCTGAAAACTTTTTCATCGCATTCGCTGCTCGTGCCGTAAAACCCTGCTCTTTTGAGACTTTTGAAGACGCTCCTAGCAATGACATTCCGTGAGAAAGTGCAAGATGTTCCAACCTTGAAATAGATGTCGAGCCAATGCCTCTAGTTGGCGTATTTATCACTCGTACAAATGCGACATCATCTTTGGGATTGACCAAAAGACGCAAATATGAAATCGCTTGCTTAATTTCTTTCCGATCATAAAAAGCCGTTCCTCTAGCAACAACGTGTGGGATTCCGGCTTTTCTAAATGTGTCCTCAAGAACCCGGCTCAATGCGTTCACTCTGTACAACACAGACATTTCTTTTAGCAAAACACCTTCGTTCTGTAGCCGAGTTACTTCTCGAACAATCGACTCTGCTTCTTCATGCTCATTCTCAAGTGTAACAATAGTCGGCTCATTTCCATCCTCAAGTTCTGTGAACAACTTTTTTTCTTTACGCTGTTTATTGTGCTCAATGAGAGTAGCAGCAACTTTAACAAGATGACCGGTACTCCGAAAATTCCTGCCCAAAGGAATTACTGTCCCCTCTCCATAGTGTTCTTCAAAATCAAGAATGTTTGAAATATCTGCCCCTCGCCATGCATACACTGATTGATCAGGATCTCCAACCACGCAAATATTCCTGTGATTCGCAGCAATTTTGTTTGCAATTACAAACTGAGTATGGTTCGTATCTTGATATTCGTCAATCATGACATACTGATATCTGTCTTCTAAATGTTGACGAGCCTCCCCATCACGCTCTAGAAGTCTAGCGGTCTGTAACAAAAGATCGTCAAAGTCAACAGCATCATTGCTTCGCAAAATATCGTCATACGTTCTGTACATTTTTGCTATTGACTTTGTATAAAAATCAGAAGCTTCTTTCTCAAAAGTATCAACATCGATTAATTTGTTTTTCGCGTTACTAATTGCAGCGAGTACTGATGCGGGTCGCCAATTTGAGTCATTTAGATTACATGCTTTAATTGCAGCTTTTACAGCAGATCGCTGATCTGCACTGTCATAAATAGTAAATGTAGTTGTTCCAATTACACGTTCACCCCAATCTCGTAACACTCTTGCGCAAAAAGCATGAAATGTTGAAACTGTTAACCCTTGCGCGTGGAGTGAGTCTTGTTCAAGCAATGTAAACACTCGATTTCGCATTTCCTGCGCTGCTTTATTTGTAAATGTCAGCGCAAGTATTTGCCAAGGCGGGACACCACTAGCAATTAAATTCGCGATTCGCCGAGTAACCACTGTTGTTTTACCCGACCCAGGGCCTGCAAGAACCAGCAGTGGCCCGTTTTTATGCTCGACCGCTTCTTGTTGCGAATCGGTAAGTGAAGTTGTTTTTGTGTCAGTGCTCATGTTTCCAACAGTGTAATGTCAATACTCCATATTTCGCCAATAAACCTCTTTTATTCATCAATTATGCATAGATACGCTCTGAATTGTTGTCCGCAACAAACTATCCACATCGACAAACCCCACATCAGCTCTATGTAAGTACCGATATTAACAGCTCTTAGAACTTTTTTAAAAGAGACACAAGATTTTGTGGTCTAGGGTATTGCAGACACAAGATGTGGTAGTACGATAAGCACTTGTGGAACATTTCTTTTCTGCTCGTTTTTGAGGGCTCAAAGATGGCAAAAAACCAAGAAAAACCACAAAGTGTGTTCGTTTTTGACAGGAAAACGTGTGTTTAACTTTTTTGGGGAATTGCACGGGCAAGAGAGGTGAGTAGATGACAGATCTTTGTGACAAACAAATAAAAGTAAGTAGTAAAAACAAATTGCTCAAATTGAATACGAACTGTTCTGGGATTAATTCAAACAACGGCACAAGATTCAGTCACGAAGTACTAGCACATTGCTTACCTACTTCCATTGCTGACACGTAACAACCTAGTAACGAAATGACAGAAGTAAAAAGACACAGACAGAACAGCACGGAAGCAAAGAAACAACGATGAAAATAACAAGACGATTTACAACAGCAAATGAAAATGTGTGGGAATCCGTAAAGTGGTCAACCCGCTCAACAAAAATATCTAATGCAGATGGCTCAGTAGTTTTCGAGATGAATAACGCTGAGATTCCAACAGAATGGAGCCAACTTGCTACAGATATAATGGTTAGCAAATATTTCCGCAAAGCTGGTGTTCCGCAATGCAATGAAGACGGCACTCCTGAACTTGATGAAAATGGGCAAGCCGTCACTGGACCTGAACATTCCGCTAAACAAGTTATACATCGCCTTGTTGGTTGTTGGAGAAGTTGGGGAGAATCTCACGATTACTTCGACACCTCTGAAGATGCCGAAGCTTTTTACGATGAACTCTGTTGGATGATGCTACATCAAATATGCGCACCCAATAGTCCACAGTGGTTTAACACTGGATTAAATTGGGCGTATGGCATTTCGGGTCCAGCCCAAGGACACTATGTCGCAGACCCTGCTACTGGTGCCGTGACTCTTGCTGATGATGCATACTCCCACCCGCAGCCACACGCTTGCTTTATCCAATCTGTACAAGATGATCTTGTCAATGAAGGTGGCATCATGGATTTATGGACTCGCGAAGCGCGTCTCTTTAAGTATGGGTCAGGAACTGGATCTAATTTTTCTTCACTTAGAGGAAACGATGAATCTCTCTCTGGTGGCGGAAATTCAAGTGGTCTCATGAGTTTCTTAAAAATTGGTGACCGTGCTGCGGGTGCAATTAAATCAGGCGGCACTACGAGGCGAGCAGCAAAAATGGTTTCACTTGATGTGGATCACCCAGATATTGAAGAATTCGTGAGTTGGAAAGTTCGCGAAGAGCTTAAAGTTGCTGCCCTAGTTGAAGGCATGAAGCATCTTTCACCAGAGCAAAAACAACGAGCTGAAGAACTCAACCTCACACTCGATTACGATTTCAACGGCGAAGCATACCAAACAGTTTCTGGTCAAAATTCCAATAACTCGGTCCGTTTATCACATGAATTCTTTGAAACTGTTAACCGAGAAGGTGATTGGGATCTTATCCGCCGAACTGATAGAGAAATATCACGTTCAATTCCAGCCCGCGGTTTATGGAATACCATTTGTAATGCGGCATGGCATTGTGCAGACCCAGGACTTCAGTTTGACACAACTATTAACGACTGGCACACTTGCCCTAAGAGTGGTCGCATCAATGCTTCAAATCCATGTAGCGAGTACATGTTCCTCGATGACACTGCATGTAACCTTGCTTCTCTTAATCTATTGAAGTTCTATGACAGTGATTCACGAATGTTCGATGTTGACTCTTTTGAACACTCAATTCGACTTTGGACAATTGTCCTTGAAATTTCTGTGTTAATGGCAGCATTCCCTTCCGAAGCAATTGCTCACCAAAGCTGGCGGTTCCGAACACTGGGGCTTGGCTTTGCAAACCTTGGTGCAATGCTTATCCAAGCTGGCATCCCATACGATAGCGATGCGGGACGGGCAGTTTGCGGTGCTATTTCCGCGACACTGACAGGAAGATCCTACGCAGTTAGTGCGGAAATGGCGAGTGAGCTCGGTCCGTTTGATGGATTTGCAGACAACGCCGAGGACATGCTTCGAGTTATCCGAAACCATAGAAATGCAGCATGCGGAATAACTCGAGATTCAGGTAAATATGAAAAACTACGCATCCCACCAGTGCCAATTAACCACTCGTTATTCCTTGACGATTCGATAAACATCACCAACGCTGGTGATTTACTCGGCCGAGCAGTACAAGCATGGGATGAAGCGCTTGACCTTGGTGGTAGACACGGTTTTAGAAACGCTCAAGTCACCGTCATAGCTCCAACTGGGACAATCGGTCTTTTAATGGACTGCGACACAACTGGTGTTGAACCAGATTTTGCTCTCACAAAATTCAAAAAACTTGCAGGTGGCGGATATTTTAAAATTGCAAATCAATCACTTCAACCAGCACTTCTTGCCCTTGGATACAGCAAAAGAAAAGTAAAGAAAATTATGCAATATATCATGGGCACATTATCCCTTGATACCCCATTGCCAAAATCTGTTTCTGAAAATCACGACGAAATTTCTTTCCGCGATTTTCTGTTACAAAACTCGTACACAAATGATGATTTAGAATCGATTGAAGATTCACTTCCAACTATTTTTAACCTTTCATTCGCGTTCGCAGCATGGGCAATGCCAGAACATGTTCTTGATGGGTTCGGACTAACTCGTGAGCAAGCGACTGCAGACCCTTCTTTCAATGGATTAAAACTTCTTGGTTTGAATTCAGATGAACGCAAAGAGCTAAACTGCAGAATCTGTGGCACCGGAACGATTGAGGGCGCCCCTAATCTAAAAGAAGAACACCTTGAAGTGTTTGACTGTGCAAACAGATGTGGTGAAATAGGGACAAGATTTATTGCTCCAGAAGGACACATCAGAATGATGGCTGCTTGCCAGCCCTTCATTACAGGTGCAATTTCTAAAACCATCAACCTTCCAAATGAAGCAACCACTGACGATATCTCTCGATCATATTGGTTAAGTTGGGAACTTGGTCTAAAAGCAAATGCTATTTATCGAGATGGATGCAAACTAAGCCAACCACTCAACGCAAAATCCGATGTGTCAGTTGACGATGAGGAAGACAGCACTGAAATTTCCGCTGCTCATGAAGAAATCGCAACAGAAGTTGTATCAGCTGCAGACATGGCATCAACCGACAACCCTCAGATTATTGAGCGTGTTGTTGAGAAAATCATTGAACGACCAATGCGTAAACGGTTGCCAGATACACGAAGAAGTATTACGCACCACTTCAATGTCGCAAGCCATGAGGGCTACCTAACTGTTGGCATGTACGATTCTGGAGGACCAGGTGAACTCTTTATCACAATGTCAAAAGAGGGTTCAACAATTGGTGGCTTGATGGATAGTCTCGGTACAGCAATCAGTGTTGCTTTGCAATATGGAGTTCCAATCGAAAGCCTTGTCAGCAAATTTGCATACCAGCGGTTTGAACCACAGGGAATCACTACTAACCGTGACATCCCATTTGCAAAAAGTCTCGTTGATTATATTTTCCAATGGATGGGAATGCAATTCATCGATGGATACAGAGAGGCAAATCTGCCTAACCGAAGCACAACAACAAATCTTTCGGCTGAAGTTAAAACAAAACCAACAACTGTCAAGGAGGACACACGATGGTCACCAGAAGATACAGATACAACTCACCCGAGTTCTACGACCACATCAGTTGGTGGAATTACACCAACTTCAGAACCAGAAAAGGAGCAGACCGAACAGTTGGATGCTTTTACAGCACAACGACAAATCACAATTCAATCGACTCGTGTGTCGACAGATATGCTCGAGGCAGAAGAAACAATAGTTCAACAATCTACTACCCTCAGTCAGTCAATGGCTTCTATGCAAGGCGATGCTCCAGCATGTCCTGAATGCGGAGCGATTACTGTTCGGAGTGGCACATGTTACAAATGTATGAACTGCGGCGAATCGCTAGGTTGTTCATAAAGAAGCACAGAGAAAGTGATGGGAATTGATAAAGCCGAAACACGGATGACTGACTATGTTCAAGCAAGGGGAAGGAACCACTTGCTCGATAGGAATACCGAAGGAACGGTGCGCCTTTCATGTTTCACTTTTTGGTGGAACACCATGGCCAGAAGATTTGACTTTTTCAATTATGACTTTCGCCCAGATCAAGGATGACCTGTGGCACCATGAAGTGACCCTCACTACCGTGAGTTTACTTCTTCTCTTCCCTCCCCCTGAGGCGGACCCACCACCGCCTTGGGGGGCTTTTTTGACACAAGATAAACGACCATCGGGATAGTTTTTCGTTACAATTCACTTTCAATGGATTTTACGAACTATCTCCCTGTTCTCCTCATTATCATCATGGCTGTTGGCTTTGGAGTGATTAACATCATCGCGTCTGGGCTTCTTGGTCCAAAACGCTCGGGTGATGTAAAGGATTCCGTGTATGAAGCTGGCATGGACCCTATTGGCACCGCTAGAAAACGTTTTAACATTCGATTTTTCATTCTCGCTGTAACATTCTTAGTCTTCGATATTGAAATTATCTTTCTCTATCCTTGGGCAGTCGACTTTTCCCAACTCGCCCAAGGCAGTGAAGAAGCAACATTATTCCTTGGCAGAATCCTGTTTTTCTTAGGAACTTCCATCGTGGCGTATATTTACGCTTGGAAAAAGGGTGTATTCAACTGGGATTGATGCTTCCCTTTGTAGTAGAATGCGCAACCGCAATTGCGGGGTGTAGCTCAGCTTGGCAGAGCGCTTGTTTTGGGAACAAGAGGTCGCAGGTTCAAATCCTGTCACCCCGACTAACTAGAAAAGCCCTTCTTTAAAGAAGGGCTTTTCTAGTTAGTCGGGAAAATGCGAACAAATCCTGTCTTCACATTGTGTTCACAAGAGTACCGGGAAGGAAAGAGCGAAGCGCCCGCCCATTACCTGTACTCTTTCGCGATTGGTAACTGATTTATCGCCACTGTCAGCGAAAGTTGACAGTGGAGATACATCCTGAATACCACATTACTCTCTTGGCATCAACAGTTGGTGAATACGATTTTCTGCCATCCGACGCATGTTATCGTCGCTTTGTTCATTAAGCGTTTGAATTGAACGACTCATGTGTTCAAGGACGGTGAAATTTGCTGCTTGTTCGGATAATTCAGCATCAATTTTTTTTGCTTCTTCTTCTAAAATTTCGAGGTATTCAGTTGCAGAGTCAACTTGCTCTTGCGCTACCTTCTTAGCGTACGAATCTTTGCATTTTGCAAGTGCTTTTTCTGCGAAACGAACTTGAAGCCGAGCTTCTAATCGTTTCACAGCAAGCGATTCCATCATAATCCACTATGCAGATTGTGATGACCCTTCTAGTGAAACTATCCCTTTAAATTTAATGAAACCTTGCAATTCATCATTCAGATCTAGCAACGTGTAGCGGATATGCACACCATTTGTCTCTAGGGCTTTAAATTCCATTTGAAGTTGATTGGACTCACAAGAGGCCTGCCCTGGCTTATCTTGCGTAGCACCTAAAAAAACTCCAAAGACACAGAGCGATACCAATAACACCCATTTTTTAGATTTATTCATTTCCAAACTCCTTTTTCTAGTAATCGAGTCTACGGTTAAATCATACAAATGGTTCAATATATCCTCATTTATATCTGACTTGGGTTCAAAAATAACTGGGTTTTTAACAATATTTTCTCGACATTACTACGTGCTTGTGTCATAGTAAATACTTGTGGCTTAGTCATTTAGAACGAGACAGAAAATTGAGGCAAGACGATGTATAAAATAATCTCGCTACTTATTCTGCTCGCATTGTTTCCGAACATCTCCTTGGGACAATCGCAAGAAGGTGATGAATGCGCGGATCCTTTCATTGCTTCAGACGGCGCAAACTATTTTGACACAACAACTGCAACGCCAAGTACGCCCGAACCAGATGAAGCAATGTGTCCTGGCACAGAACTCAACTGGAATAACAGCCAAGACATCTGGTTTAAATATACACCACTAACAACTGGTACTCATACATTCACAACTTGCGACCCAACAAGTTACGACACGTCGATGGCACTCTATGATAGTAGTTGTTCAAACCAAGTTGCGTGTAATGGGGATGACATAAGTGGCGGAGGTGGAGGTTGCCAAAGTTATTTTTCGACCATTACCTATACACTCTTAGCGGGAAATTCATATTACATTCGCATAGGTGGGTGGAATGGTGCCGTAGGAACCGGCACCCTAACAATCGATCCCGCTTCTGGTGGAGGCAGCGATACCTGGTATGTCGATGTCGACAATATAGCCCCCGGCGATGGAAGCGACTGGGTATCTGCATTTACTGATTTGCAGGACGCCTTGGATGTTGCTGTAAGCGGTGATCAAATTTGGATTGCAGAAGGTACATACATACCATCTGACTTAGATGGCTCAAGTGATGCAAGAGAAGCATCATTCCGCATCATCGCTGGTGTAGAAATTTATGGTGGTTTTCAAGGTAATGAAGCGGATATTGATCTGCGAAGACCATCGCTATATAGAGTATTTCTCTCAGGTGACTTAGCAGGTGATGATGGTGGTTCTGGAGACAACAGTGAAAACGCATACCACGTTGTAACTGCAGACAACCTCGTTGGCGCATCACCAATTTTAGATAGCGTGTATATAGGTGGAGGAAACGCAAATAGCGGTGGAAATAACAAATATGGTGGTGGGCTTATAGTTGAAAATTATTCTGGCGCCTCTCTCGCGTATCCAATTGTTAGACAAACTAGTTTTGTATTTAATGAAGCGCATCATGGTGGCGCTATCGCTATTGTCGATGCAGACAGCGGTGTGCTACTCACTTGGTGCGTACTCTCAAACAATACAGCAAACAGTCTCGGTGGAGCGATTCTTAACAGTGGTTCGTGCAGGATTGACAACTGTTTACTTGTTTCCAATTATGCTAAAGACGCAGGCGGCGCCGTCTTCAGCAATGGTTCTGAATTCACATCCATCGGTTCAACCATTGTTCAGAATGGTTCCGACTTTGTTGGTGGCTTGGGTTTTAATGGTGGAATAAACCAAGGATTAAATAATATTATTTGGGGCAACACGGATGTCAATGGTAATAATGACCAAATTTACCTCGCTGGTGGAACTTGGACTGGCAACTACAATTGTATTGAAAACTTTGACAATGGTTTATCCGGCCCAAATACTATTATCGAGAATCCACGATTCGTTTCAGAATTCGGGAATGATGGCGTACCTGCAACAGGCGATGAGAACTTCCGCCTCATTCAACAATCTCCATGTATCGACTCGGGTGATAACGCTGTCGTCGTCGAACAATTCGACATCGAGGGGAACGACCGACTCTACGATGACCCCTACACTTTGCCAAACGGCGGATTATTCGTTGACATGGGTGCGTACGAACACGTTGATGGGTCAAACAGTGTTTGGATTTGGTCTGGAGCGAATGGTTCTTTATTCCACGATGCTGGAAACTGGTTGCCTAATGGTATACCTGATGCACAATCAAATGTCATGTTCAATTCCTATGGATTTGAAACTGTAATCATCAATCAGTCCGCAAATCTCAATATGCTTCTGGTCACTGAAGGGTATTGCTCAATAGAACTTCAAGGGAATACACTTTTCCTCGATTCTGAATCCAGTGCAATCAAAATAGATTCTTATGACACTGGTGCTTCTGTTGTTTTCAAACAAGGCACAATCAGAACAAACTCGACGCTCAAACTTGATGGTGGCGACATATCGTTTAGAGACATTACTCATGAAGGAAGTATGTGGCTCGGTAATGACACTGAACTGGCTTTCAGTGGCACAAATGTTGGAGATGTAACCAATGAAGGAAGTACTTTATCCACTGCAGGACGCGACATAGGATCTTTTGATATCCAGGGAACACTTGTAAATCAATCTGACAGTTCTACCTCTGGGCAACTTGTGGGATCCTTACCATTTGACATTAATGGGCGAAGTCCTGGTACTACACACGATTATATTGACATCTCAAGTTTTGCAGACATGTCCTGTTCAATTGATCTAAGATGGAACACTCTTTTCACCCCTGTCGATGGAGATGGATTTGATTTAATGACTGTTGGTACTGCCACAAGCCAACCATCTGTCATTTTTAGTTCTGGCTTACGGTCTGATTTAGGAATTCGATGGACAAACCCAACTCCCCTTCGAACTGGAGATGAGGTTATCTTAGAAACAACTGGCCCGATTCTCTTTGAAAGTAACCAAAGCCATGCTCTCACGTCACAAACTCCGAACGAAATTGTTGTTGCAGATTTCGATGGGGACTCTGACCCAGACATCGCAATGGTAGTTCCCGTACTCGGTGGCGGGAATGGTAACGTGATTATTCTTCTAAACAATGGAGTGAGTGGAGATGTGTGGCAAGGATTCACTGAACAACTTCCAATTTCTGTAGGACAGGATCCCATTGATATCGCCCTTATTGATATTGATGGAAATGGTACTGCAACTGATCTTGCCGTTGCAAACTATAGTTCAAATTCCGTATCAGTACTCACAAACGATGGCACCGGAACATTTACCGCATCCCACGTTGCATTAGTAGGTGACACAGGTCCAAAATACATTGCTGTAGCAAACTATAAAGAGAATGGAGATTTACTAGACGATATTGCAGTTGCTTGTGACTCTTTTGATATCAGTATTTTAGAAAATACATCAACACTTATATCAACTGTTTTCACGCATACAAGTTCTATTGGAATTCCTCTACCAGGAGATATATTACCTGGAGATGTTAATAATGATAAGGGTTTCGATTATGTTGTTCTAAACATTGCAAGTGATTCCGTTCAAGTGTACGAGGGTGATGGCACCGGTACATTTCCACCATTTTCTTCTGCAGATTCAAGCCCACTACCAGCAGGTAGTACACCCGCGGAGTTTGCGTATGCTGATCTTGATGGAGACGGGGATGATGATTTGATAACTGTAAACGAAGGAAATGCAAAGCTTAGTATTCTTATCGATACTGGAATAAACTTTGGCAATACTTCTAGTATTGGAGTTGGTTCAAGCCCGCAAGAAATTACCGTTGCCGATTTTGACAACGATCTCGATGATGATTTAGTCATTTCTGTAGTTGGAGACGTTTCGGGTAACAGAGAACTTACTGTAATTCGAAACGATACTGATACGATTAATTCTCCTAGCACAATTGTTCTCTCTGAAGGTGACTCAACTGCTTCCGGAAGTGAACCGATTATGATTGCCCATGGAGACTTCGATAGCGATGGTCTTGAAGATCTTGTTGCTGTCATTGATCTTGCGCCAATTCGCAGCCGAGCGAACTCCCCCGCGATTGGCGTCTACTTCAACACAACCGCAGTCGTGGGTGACTGCCCCGCTGATATCGATGGCGATGGCTCTGTCGCCGTTGGTGACATCCTTGCAATAATCAGTGCGTGGGGCACTGTTGACCCTGCCCTTGACATCGATGAAAGCGGTTTGGTTGATGTTGGTGATATTTTGGCTGTCGTTAGTAACTGGGGAGTGTGCCAGTAATACTGGTCCGATAATATTCCAAAGCCGTGCTTTTCGCTCATTTTGATTGACTTGTCCCAAGAAACCTGTATCTATTAATAGATACGTGCATCCCTTATACAGGGTGGGCGAATCTTTTACTAATCGTGCGAATATTACACATGAAAACTCTGGCTTTTCCATCGCGACTACTCGCTTCCATGACGTTGCTTGTAGGTTGTATTCTTTCCTCTAATACTTCTGCAAAACCAACTGCAAAGCCAAGAGGAACTTCAGTTGTTTGGTACGTAAATGAATTACAAACAACCATCGGTGACGGTACCACTTGGGACACTGCATTTAATGATTTGCAAGACGCACTTGATGCCGCTTCAAGTGGCGAAGAAATATGGGTTGCTGCAGGCACTTACCTACCGACAAATCTAGGCGGTTCTACAGATCCTCGTGATGCTAGTTTCAACCTTAAGGACGGTGTAATTCTATATGGAGGATTTGATGGTACTGAATTAACCAGTGATGAAAGAAACCATGAACTCAACGTAACTATTTTAAGTGGCGACTTATTAGAAGACGATTTAATGGGTGGAGATAATTCCGAGAATGCAAAACATGTTGTAACAGGAAGCACCACTAATCCACTCACCACACTCGATGGTTTTACCATTAACGGTGGTAATGCCGACGGCGCTACTGGCGGTGGCGGTCTATTGCTTACAAATGCTGACGGCCTAACAATCAATCATTGTTTATTTATTGGTAACAATTCTGAAACTCTTGGTGGAGCATTTTTTGCAGAAGCGACTACGGATGTTTCAATTTCAGATAGTTCGTTCCAATCAAATGTGTCTGCAACTAGCGGAGGTGCCATTGCAGTAGCTGAAATTTCATCGGTCAATATCAATACTTGTCAGTTCAACAACAACCAAAGTAATTCTGGCGGGTGTATATTTAATATGGGTGACCTATCATTGGCAAACTCACTTATCGTTTCTAATTATGCAACTGGTGATGGTGGAGCAATCATCTCGAGGTATTCTGCCACATTACTACAATTAGTAAACTGCACCATTACTCAGAACATAGCAACAGAAACTGGCGGCGGGATCGTTCTTGATGCAGGATCACTTAATATTCATAACTCCATTATCTGGGGTAACGCTGACCTATCTGGAGAAAACGAGTTCGCTCAGATATGGATTAGTAACAGCACCTCCCCTATTCAAATCACTCATTCCTGTGTTCAGAATATGGATGAAGATATTATTGGGTCAGATAACACTACAGCTAACCCTCGTTTCTCTAGCCCACTTGGACCAGACGGCGAACGTTTTACTGGTGATGAAGATTTTAGTTTACTTGCAACCTCACCATGTATTGATTCTGGTGACAATGCAAATGCCGTAGGGCTATACGACGTTTTAGGCAACACAAGATTTATTGACGACCCATTCACAGATGATACAAATGGATTGGGTACACCACCTATAGTTGACATGGGCGCATTCGAATATAGACCTACTGAATCAACTGATGTAGGTGGAATTGTTATATGGAACGCAGGTGTTGGCTCCTTTAGTGAGCCAACTAATTGGTTCCCACAACGTGTACCCAACTTCCAAGATATTGCTCTGTTTAACTCTAATGCAGAAATCAGCATTACTTCAAACGTCGAGGTAAGCGTTTTAGTTGTCACTAATGGAGAGATCAAATTTCATATTCCAAATATTGATATAACCATCGGGTCAGAAACCACCCCCGTTCGAATACTCTCTTACGGAGGAGATGACTCCTCAATCGAATTCAAAGGAGAGTTTGGAAGGGTAATAATTCCTAATGGAATCATTCAAATCGGAGGTGACGGAGATGGCGACGATGATTTTGATGATTTCTTTGAATTAGGAAATGGCGCAGAATTAGTTGTGGGTATGATGCGCGTTCTTGATGGTGGGATATATAGTGGTGGTCTAGGTGATTCTAGTATCTCTGCTGAAGTTCGAAATACAGGTGGCATTATTGATCCAAGTGGTTTAAATCCAGGACAATTGGATATTTACGGTGACTACAGTTCGATTCCTATAGACAATACGGATCCTACTGATATGGGGACATTACTTTTCACCTTTGATAACACATCAAGTTCCGGACACCTATTTGATAAATTGAACATTTCAGGAACAGCAAAATTAGGTGGTGTACTTGGTATGAAATTTCAGAATAACTACCCAACACAAGTTGGAGATATATTTAATATCATTACTTCTTCTTTAATAGAGGGTACGTTTGAAGCGGTTTGGTCGACTGGTTTACCTGCTAGTCAATACGGTTATTGGGCTACCAATGGTGGAATAAGGGGTACAGGTGGTGGCGGTATCGGTGGAGGTAATCAAATTACATTTGGTACTCCACTATCTACAACTTTGCCTGGTGATCCAAATGGAATGGTTGTTGGTGATTTTGATGGTCTAAATGGCGTAGACGTAGCTGTTGTTATTCCAAATGCTGACCCACTTCTTGCAGGTAGCGTTGTTGTGCTATTAAACAACGGAATGAGCGCTGGTGTTTGGCAGGGCTTCACAACTTCAACGCCAATTACTGTTGGCGTTAATCCTGCCGATATTGAACTCGCTGACCTTGATGGTGATAACGATATTGATCTTGTTGTTGCTAACTACGACGACGATACAATCACAACACTTTTTAACGATGGCTCTGCATCATTTACCCTTTCTACTTTCGCAACAGGTCCTGGACCGGTAACAATCGCAATAGCCAACTATGTCGAAGATGGTCTTCTTCTTGATGACATTGCAGTTGGATGCGATACCGTACCATCTATAATTACAGTATTCCAAAATCAATCGACACCTGGCTTACTCGGTTCTTCGTTCAGCTGGATTAATAGTATTTCAATTCCTATTCCAATTGATATTGATCCTGGTGATGTCAATAATGATAAGGGTTTTGATTATATTGTTTTAAACTCTCCTGGTGACACTGCTTGGATATATGAAGGCGATGGTGCAGGCGGATTAATATCTCAACCATTCGGATACACAAATAGCGTTTCTCTTCCATCAAATAGTTTACCAATTTCTCAAACGTTTTCTGATTTAAACAATGATGGCTATGATGATCTCGTTACTGCAAATAATGGAGGAGGATCAATTTCTATTCTCAAGGGAAATAGTGGAAGTTCGTTAGACATTCCAATCACTATACCAGTCGGTTCGTCTCCAGAGGCAATTGCTATCAGTGATTTGGATAATGATGGTGATGATGATGTCGTCGTCTCAGTAATTGGTGCAACTTCACTCCAAAGAGAACTTCTTATTGCAAGAAATGACACTAGTGATCCCGCGACTATCGTTCTAACTGACATCGGTCTCCCGCTCGTATCTGGTTTTGTCCCAACACATGTTCTAACTGGTGATTTTGATGGCAACGGTCTAGATGACATTGTTTCAATAACTGAATTAGTCCCGTTAACTGGACATACCTCCCCAGCTGCAACACTTCTTTTAAATACCACATCATTGACTTGTGCCTCAGATTTTGATAGTGACGGTTCGGTTGCTGTAGATGATTTGCTTCAACTTATCGCCGCTTGGGGAGCTTCTGGAGGAGTTGAAGATCTAAATGGTGACGGAACAGTCAGCGTCGCAGATATCCTAATTCTCATCGCAGCTTGGGGACCATGCTAACATATCTTGTGTGGGTATCATGCCTAGAGCATGCTGCAACGACTTCCACGAGAAACAAAAACAACCCCTGAAATACGTAAGTTCCTTCTCGATTTGCTTGCAAGTGGATTCGATGGGGATATTGCAACGGATGAATCATCACTTGCAATTACTTCTACTGATAATTCTATTTGGCAAATCATGCCACAAGTAGTCATATCACCGAAATCTCCGAATGAAGTTAAACAAGTTGTCAAACTACTCTCTGACCAATCATATCGAAACATTTCGGTTACACCACGAGGTGGAGGAACAAGTACCGCGGGACAATCTCTTACCAATTCTATTGTGCTTGATTGCAAGCGACACATGCATCACATATTAGATTTTAATTCTGAAACTAAGCAAGTACATGTTGAATGTGGGGCAGTATTACAACACGTCAACGATGCACTCCATCAGTTCGGAGTAATGATTGGACCGACAGTTGCAACTGCGTCTAGGGCAACGATTGGCGGCATGATTGGAAACGACTCCGCTGGCAAGGGTTCCCAAGTCTATGGAAAGATGAGTGACTGCGTTGTTTCACTCGAAACAATCATTCATGGCGGGACTGTCTTTGATGAAGATTCAAAATACACAACAGCCATAAAGAGTGCATGTGACTATGCACGTCCACACTTCGACACGTATTGGCCAAAACTCCCGCGCTTCGTAAGCGGTTACAACTTGCCTATGGCATGGGATGGAGAAACATTCAATAGCAACCGAATTTTTTGCGGATCAGAAGGAACTCTTGGTGTGACAACTTCAGCAGTCCTGCAGTGTGTCCCCATCCCAACGAATCAAAAACTCATACTTTTATGTTTTGATTCATTCGATTGCGCTCTGAGGTGTGGAGCCAAACTGAGTAAACTTCACCCTACTGCAATTGAGACCGTTGACGAAATGGTTTTGCAAACAGTTCGAAACGACTCTAGTTGGCGAACTATCTCAGCATTACTTGGAGATGCAAAAGACGATACAAACGCCATTCTGTTCGTCGAATGCAGTAGTGATTGTGCTAGTTCAATCATTGAAGCTTCAAAAGTTAGAAACCCCCTGCTTTCAAAAGTATTAGTTGACCAAGAAGAACAATCACTTGCTTGGTCTTTTCGATCAAGAAGTGTCGGTTTATTGTCATCTTTGGAAGGCAAAAAGAAACCAATTCCATTTGTCGAAGATTGCGCGGTCCCTCCAGAGAAACTCGCGGACTTCATAGTGAAATTCAAAAAACTTCTTGATGCACATGATTTACGAGCTGGGATGTTTGGGCATGTCGATGCTGGAGTTATGCACATTCGCCCTGCACTTGATATGAAAAGCAAATACGACCGAGATAAAATTCGCGCACTAAGCGAAGAAGTTGTTGCACTTGTCCATTCTTTTGGAGGTATACTCTGGGGAGAACATGGGAAGGGTTTCCGAAGTGAATTTGGGCCGAGCATCTTTGGGGATGTGATTTGGGAGCAAATGTGTGCTATCAAAAGTACGTTTGATCCTAACAATCAATTCAATCCTGGGAAGGTTGCCGTGCCAAACAACTCCTTCTCACTTGCAACCATCGACGCATCAACTCGGGGTGAACGAGATGAACTCGTACCTCCATTACATATTCTTTCAAACGCAATCGGTTGCGATGGAAATAGTGAATGTCAATCTGTTTCAATCCGAAGTAGTATGTGCCCAACTTACAGAGCAACTGATGATCCATCACAAAGCCCACGAGGTCGTGCAGATATTCTTCGCCACTGGCTGAGACGTCTCGAGAACACAACTCAAACAAAAAATGGTTCTTTCATTCGTCGACTGTTGAATTCTGGTGAAGATAACGACTTCAACCACGAAGTTAAAGAGGTTCTTGATGGATGTATCTCCTGCAAAGCATGCGCCACAGAATGTCCCATGAAAATTGATATTCCTTCAATGCGTGCTCATTTTTACAATCTGTACTTTGGCCGATATCTTCGGCCAATTCGAGACATTGCATGGTTCAATATGGAACGGCTTCTCCCATATTCTCGTTTTTTCCCATCTCGTTTGTTTGCCACTCTGCTTGGCATCTGTGACACTCCTAAAGCTACGAGCATAGTTACCAAACAATGTACCACTTTCACACCAAAACAAGTTGCACGATTAAAGCCAGACCTTGTACTCTTGCAAGACACATTTACATCACACTTCCGCCCTGCTCCTCTACTTGCGATGTTAAAAATTGCTGAACATCTAGATAATAGAGTTGCTATTCTCCCACTTCGACCTAACGGCAAGGCATTACACGTACGAGGTGCACTTGAAAAGTTTAACAAAGTAGCAACATCAAACATTGAGTGGATTACTCCAGTACATGAAAGTGGTATCACAATCATAGGTATTGATCCCGCTGCTACTCTACTCTGGCGAGATGAATACCCACGCAATCCAATTGAAGTTCTCCTCCCACAAGAATGGTTAATCGAACAGGATACATCTTCCATTCAATTTGATAGTTCTTGGCGATTGTTTCCTCACTGTCTCGAGAAAGCAACTTCAGAAGAAAGCTCCGAACAATGGAAACAAGTATTTACACACATGGGTGGTAAACTAAAAATTGTCGAGACTTCTTGCTGTGGCATGGGCGGACTTTTTGGGCATCAAAAAGAAAATAAGAATGTGTCTCTGGACATTTGGGAAAAGCACTGGCAGCATGAAGGCGTACACGAAACAAACTCACTGGCTACTGGATATTCTTGTTATAGCCAAGCAAAAAGGGCTGAGAGTATGGACATTCTTCATCCTCTTGAAGTTATTGCTAATTCCATTAGTCCCAGTAGTTAGCAGATGCTACGGATGGGCGAAGTCCAGGCACTTCTTTTATCTGATTTTCGTGCAGAACCATACGAAGGCGCATACGTATCCGGTCATTCAACTCTCTACGTTCAAAACGTAGAGTTTCAAGACGAAGTTGGCGATGCATATCTTCTTTGTTCATAAAGCCCTCGCCGCCATCCGAAGAAGCATCTGCTTTATGACTCTCAATCATTGATTCACATAATTCCCAATACTCATATCGATACATTGATTCAAGTGTTTCAAGTTTACTTTTCTGCGGTGCGTCTAAAGTAGAAATTGCGTTTGCTGCAGTCAGCATTGTTGTTACATCAGCACCTTTCTTAAAGACGTCTGGATAGGCTTTCTTGACAAACTCCATTCGAACTTTCCAAAAGTCTCCTTCTGGAACTTCTTCAAGGAGGGAATCCATCACGGTTTGATTCACTAACATAAGAGCACGTTTTGAATCACGAACTGCAGTGAACGTTTCACGCCAGAGGTCTTGTATTGATTCAGCGCCGCGACCATTTTGATTTGACTCGTCCATCAACCACGTTGCATCTCGCAAATGGCTCATGTCATACATCGCCTGTAGAAATGCTTCATGCACTGTGGCTACTTGTTCGTGATACCCTTGCATCGCTTTTCGTATTGCCTTAACTGAATTTTCTGACAGACCTTCGTGTAGTTCGTCTGAAACATTTGACATAACATATAGACCTACTAAATCAATAGTGTCACCCTCACCACCTCGCCATCCAAACGGATCTTCCGGTGCAGAAGAACGCTGTCGTTGCCGATGGTTTTCTAGCATTTTTAGGTTCAAGTCTTCACGTTGCAGATCAGTGATAACAGCAAGGTCATCAAAAAATACTAAATCGAGATCTGCCACTGCTTGAGCCGCTGTAATGCTTGCATCTCTTATTTTACGCATGCGTACACCTTGAGACAGTCCTTGGTCATCGTTGATTTTTTTCGATTCCACAGAAATTGTTTTATATACAAGATTATATTTCTCACGATAATCTTCATACACTGCGTCGATAATCATAGTGCCGTTTGCGTCAAGGCCAAGAATGCTTGAGGCCCTATGTGGAAATGATGGAGCGATTGATTTTGGAATTGTTGCGCCACCAAAAAGGATTGTAGAACCATCGATCATTGTGAGTGATTGCAAAACCTCACCTTCTGTTTCCTCCTCATCTCCATCGACAATAACTTGGACAGATTCTGTTTCCTCCATGGCATCAAGTTCTTCTTGTGAAACTGGAGTTCCCACTGATACTCCAATTTGAACAGACCCATCATGCTCATTTCCAATTGCATGACCTGAATACGATCCAAGCTCCCACGGGTTACTTGTTTTATCAGATTTCTTTAGTTTCGCTGTTAATTGCTTACCGAGAATACCATCAATTCTAGATTCTGTCGTTGCTACGTATTCACGTCGTTCCGAATTTAACTTTGAAAGTTTCTCGTCAAACTCAGTTGTAACCTCTCCACTCATAATGGCGATTGTTTGAATCTTTCTGGATTTTTCAAGAACTTCAGCGTGGTTTTTGGTTATCTTCGCCCATTTGCTATTGAAAGAACTTTGCAATGCTTCAAGATCTACGCGTTGTCCCTCACTAAGTTCCTTCAACATAAGTGCACGGTCAAGATATCCCGTTATTTTCCCCACACCTCGAACTGCATCAGAAAAAGATTTGCTGAAATACATCGACTGCAACTTACGTGAATCACCTTCGTCAAGTATTGCATCAATTTTCTTCCAGGTCTTCCAATTCAGTTGACTAATTTCATACGCTTGCTCAACAAGTGGCTTTAATAAAATGTCCCCACGGCGTTTCAAATCTTCAATTGCAGTTTCATCAGCCATAAATCGCATCATCAACTCCTGTTGACTCAAACCCCTAACCCCAAGTTCATCAATTTGATCAAGAGCAAGACGAACAGTTTCTATAACTGCATCAAAGCCCTCCTTAACTTCATTGAGATATCGCTGATCATATAAATCCAACGCGCCTTCCATTTCAACATTGGTCTCCGCATCTAAGCGATTACACATTTTTCGCATTTGAGCTCGTGTCCCACGATTCAGTTCCCCAAGAAGTTTCGTTGCAAAATCATCATAGGCCTCTAACTCACGAGCAATTCTGACTCGGCCAAGTATTTTTCGTTGGTTCTCAGTCAACATGCCAGACACTTCTTCAAAAAACAAATTGTCTGAACGGTGAATTGCTTTCATTGCACGCTTGGCTTTTCGAACAAGTTCTTCAATTAATGCACGCTCGGGAATACTTAATCGCATAAAAGCAAATGTTTCTGCACTTTCAGCAATGGCATCCTCAAAATCTTTTATTTCACCTGCGCGTGTTCTGGCAAAGTCATCAAGGTACCTGTCGTACACTTCTAGAATCGCCTCACGTTGTGGATTTGTCATATCTAATTTGTTAGACATGAGTTCTACTTCACGAACTTTAATTGGATCGGTGATAAGCGGTATTGACTGCGCTTGGATCTCATGCGTAATGCTAAACAATAATACAAAAAAAACAAGCACGGATGTATTTAGTTTGATTTTCATGGATTGATTGTAACACAATAAAATAATGCAACGAGTTTCACTCGTTGCATTATTGGGTTTTGCTCTAAACAAGGTAATTACTGCGTTTATGCAGCTTTACTTGGCCGTATATCCTTACCAACAGTGCGTTGGTCTGCAGTAGCACGACGATCACTTTGGGTTGTAAGTTTCGTTTTCAAGTCTGCTGGTGTACTTGCCCAAAGGTCTGCACCAATTTCTTCTGCAAGACCTTCAACTCGATTGAAGAGTCCTCCGCCTACTGCGATTTGAGTATTCGGTGAAGCACCAATTGATTTTATTGTGTCAATAATGCTTCGAATATGTGGTGCATCGCAAGGAGAAGATGAGAACATGCAAAGTGCGTCTGGTTTGCATTCGTTTGTTTCTGCAAGAATTTCGTCTGCAGGAACACCGCCGCCTCCAAACTTCACTTCCCAGCCATCTGCTTCGCAAAGGTCTGCTACGATTTGTGCTGCAAGATCATCCGCTTCACTTGGACCACAGAAAAGAAGAATGCTTTTGTTGTTTGTTGTTTGTTGTGAATATCCTGCTTGCACTTGGTCAACAAGTGATCGAAGAAGACGTGTTGCATAATGATGTGCAACACTTGTCATTTGATCGCTTCGATATAAAGTATTGATTGCGTCAAGGATTGGCCAAAACCCATTCTCGGAAATTTCTTCTGGTGTCCAACCGCTTGTGATTGCTTCTGCAACAAATGCACGAGCAGATTTACGGTCGCCAGTAATCAGGAGAGGAAATAGTTTTTCAATAAAAGTATCAGTGTTCACGGCAAAACCCCTTTTGCGTTGTATGCCTCTTATCCATCGAGGCGGTTTAACTGTCTACCTAAGACAGTGCCCTTGGAGTGCCAACCGATGGCAACTTGGACCAAGGACAACCCTACAATCGTTTGATGCCACAACTTCGCTCGACAAATATCATAATTCTTAGTTTTCTAGCGATATCGGACCACTTGAAGTTCCACTCATTACCAAAAAAAACTCAGAAATCACCCACTAACGCAAAATAATCGCAATTGTTATCGGCGAATTGAATAATCCGTGAGATTTCTAGTAACAGTCGCTTAGAAATCGCTTACGGGCACCCACCCCAGCTGCCAACGACTGCAAGGATATCAACAACGTCAATCACGCCATCACCGTTCACGTCACATCCAGAGTTTGTACCCCACGCGTCAATGATTGCAAGAAGATCCGACACATTCACAACACCGTCGCCGTTGCAATCCGCAGGACAGGGTTCGCTTGAGCTTCCATCGACCCACTCAATGACATTTTGTAAGAACGCATGTTGATTATCTTCTGATAAGAACTCTATTGGGAACCCAAGGAAGACCGCCCCACCGCTATGACCTGCTCCATCAAGGTGTGTTGCCGCCTCGCCTTGATCGCCGTCAAACGCAGTTGTTGCTTCTGGTGTTGGCGACACGAAATCCGTCCAATTAGCAAACGTTGGTAAAAGTGAAACTGTACCCATGTCATCAAAAATATCCATTCCGGTGACTGATGTCTGATAGACATCACTGTCATAACTTCCTATGCCTAGATAGTTAGAACCAAAATCTGTAAGTCCCATGTCGTATAAATAATCTTGACTCGATAGAACAAGATAACCACCACCATTAATGTACGAAACCAAAGCTTCCTCACCTGCACTACCTGGACCTGCAAATCCACCCCACTCAGCACCACTAAACCATATTACAAAGGGATATCCTTGTAATTCTTCTGCAGTTGGTTCGTTATTAGAATTATTCGTATCGAAAATATCATACATAAAACCAAAAGCATCAAGCAGATCTGTGTAAACACCACGAACATCTGGCACATTGCTATCGTCGTCAACAAGAAGAACAGTCATCACGTCCGTTGTTCTAAATGTCCACCACGAAGTCCAATCGCTGAGTCCACAATGGTTCAAAGAACGTATTCGCCAAAAATATGGAGAATCTGGCGAAAGCATTGTTGGAAGTTGGAACGTAGTTGATTCAACACTACTGTTGTCGTAGACCACGTCAGTCTCACTTGCTGATGTAGAAACTTGAATTTGCCACAGGTTTGCCCCACTACCAGAATACCACTGGAACGTTGGGGAAATAGAAACGTCTACTGCATTGTTAACTGGAAGTAACAACGTCGAAACTTGTGGCAAACTACCCGAAACATGCACTTGAACATCATCTTCATGGTACGACTGATCTGATGAAGTCCCGCGAACATGGAACATATATGTAGCATCGCTCACCGTATCATCCACTGAGACTGTCATCGTGACATCTGTACCCGGAACGACTGGATTGCTTGAGAACGTCGCAGTAATTCCTGTTTCTGGATTTGAAGAAAGGGTGATTGGATTGCTATACCCCATTATTTGTCCAACCTGAACAGTGTAATCCACACTCGATGGTGCACACATATTCTGCTCACTTGGGTCAACTGAAATGGAGAACCCAGGTTCTGCCGAAGCGTTGTAACACACCACTGAAAAATCTTGGTCAATCCCATCACCTACATTTGGGATTCCATCAGAATTCAGGTTTGTAGCAGTCACTGTAATTGTGACCTGCCCTGGAGGAGTAGGTCCAAGAAAAAC
>JACKQG010000257.1_pt1 | contig 77680 bp, 73 predicted proteins | sample 8237621 | NCBI WGS metagenome assembly JACKQG01 (sample SAMN15677084, study PRJNA649215) | marine metagenome | biome: marine; feature: Black Sea; material: saline water; isolation source: suspended particulate matter (SPM) from the Black Sea western gyre | collected 2013-06-09/2013-06-10 | depth...
ATATAACTTATTAATTATAATAGATAAATCAGGTTTTGTTACGTTTTACTGCCTTCAATCCTGCCTGCAAAACACTCCGGTAGCGGTTTAGATTGGGGTGTCCAATCATCTGCCTTCAATCCTGCCTGCAAAACACTCCGGTAGCGGTTTAGATTGGGGTGTCCAATCATCTGCCTTCAATCCTGCCTGCAAAACACTCCGGTAGCGGTTTAGATTGGGGTGTCCAATCATCTGCCTTCAATCCTGCCTGCAAAACACTCCGGTAGCGGTTTAGATTGGGGTGTCCAATCATCTATTCAAAACTTGTACTACCTGCTATGACCTACAACTATCTTAAATTATATGATATCAAACTCCTATCTCATCTGACCGCAATCCCATCAGAAGCTCTGGTTTGAAACCTGCAAAGCCTGTATCTTGTATTCCGGCCTTTAGGTTAAAAATAAAGCCTTTCTGTTTTTAGCGCACTTACAGATCATCTCACAAACGGATTTATTATTGTTTTATTATTGAGCTTGTGCATATCTTATTGTGAAAATCTTAAAAAAAACTGAGAGCGACATACGCGCAATGGATCATAATATTGTACACAAGACACCTTTGGTTAAAGCGAATGCCGGCTGTTGACCAAAGGATAAACCGGCTCAGGTGAGTCTTCCCAATTTGAAACAGCCGTTTGTCATCGGTTCTATGAATACGCCGGTGGGTGAAGTGCCCCGGGTTTCGTCATCACTAACACGGGCTGATCACTGGGGAACCTTTAAAGCCCGCTGGAGTGTGGGCCGCATGAATTATACCGTCGAACCCGGCCTTTACGCTCTGAACCGACCTACAGATCAATCACCGGTTCTGGTCACCGCCAATTACAAAATGAGCTTTGACAGCCTCCGCCAGACTCTATGGGACTTCGATGCCTGGATTCTGGTGTTAGATACTGATGGAATCAATGTGTGGTGTGCCGCCGGCAAGGGCACCTTCGGGACAGACGAACTGGTTGCGCGCATCAAATCGAGCGGTCTGGAACAGATTGTGGCCCATCGCCGGCTGCTTCTGCCCCAGCTCTCCGGGCCCGGCATAGCGGCATTTAAAATAAAAAAGCTCTCGGGATTCAAAGCCGTTTACGGTCCAATCCGGGCAATGGACCTTAAATCTTTTTTCGAAAACGGTCTAAAAGCAACACCCGCAATGCGCAAAAAATCATTCCCTCTTTGGGAACGGATTGTGCTTATACCGGTGGAACTGGTTGCGGCCCTCAAACCGGCTGTCTTCGTGCTTGCATTCTTTTTTGTTCTGGGAGGTTTCGGCGGTCCCGGCGACTTTTGGACCAATGCACTGGATTACGGTCTTTTTGCAGTCATCGCCTTGACAACAGCAATTCTGTCCGGGGCAATACTGACGCCGATCCTGCTGCCCTATCTGCCCGGCCGGGCCTTTGCGCTCAAAGGTTTTATTCTGGGGCTTTTAACCGCAATAATTTTAGCATTCTTTCGAAATGTTGATTTTGCGTCCTGGCCCGGCCGTCTTGAAATCATGGCCTGGTTTTTTTTGGTACCGGCTGTCACGGCCTTTCTGGCCATGAATTTTACCGGCGCTTCGACCTACACTTCTTTATCAGGCGTAAAAAAAGAGATGCGCTGGGCCGTGCCTCTGCAAATCGGCGCTGTTGTGGTCGGCCTTGGCCTTTGGCTTGGATCGCGGTTTATGGTTTAAGGAGTTATTATGGGACAGTTTGTTTACCTTAAGGATGTCGTGACATTAGCATTGGACCAGGACAAATGTGTGGGATGCGGGATGTGTACCGTCGTATGTCCCCATGCAGTGATCTTATTGGACAACGGCAAGGCCCGCATAGAGCATCGCGACGCTTGCATGGAATGCGGTGCCTGTGCCCAAAACTGCCCGAACGCAGCTTTAAGCGTCGATGCCGGTGTCGGCTGTGCCGCGGCGGTGATAAACTCCGCTTTGGGCCGCGAAGGTTCGGCCTGTTGCTGTGTTATTGATAACAAAGAAGCTTGCGAATAATTAAAGGCCCATCTCTTTTAACTCTTGCAGTAACATCTCCCCCTGAGAAAGGCTGTCAAAAATGGCTGCGGACGTGATGGTCGCAGCCGAAACCGCATCCACTTCCGGATTAAACAGCAGCCGTTTAGAAATAGATTTCCCAAGTATCCGCCGGCGCATTTTAGCCACATCTTCAACACTCCAAGGTTCGTTGCCATACTTGGTCAATTGTAGAGGTTCAAACCTGAGGATTTCGCCGGCAGCGTCAAAGGCATAAATGAAATGGGTATCATGACAGTCAACACAGGCCGGAGCGCGGCTGATGACTTCTGCAAAAAACCTCTGAGATTTGCCTTTATGCTCAATAACACAAGTGTAGACGTTTCTTGAACTATTTTTGAGGGAAATTTTTTGAAAGTTTTTCACTTCTCCGGCAAAACCAGCAAAGACATTGCGGGCTTTTGCCTCCAGCTCTTTTTCAGAGAGTATGGCTTTTACAGAAACGACCCCCCCTGTTTCTTTCTGACTCTCCTTTAGAATTGCAGCTATTTCCTTGTTCATCAATATGCCTAAATCAGCAAACACTTGGCGGTATTTCAGATTAGGGCCAAGATGTGTGCCGGCGGTAATTCCGGGCCGGCCTGACAAATCCTGGCGCACATATATGCTAAAAGGAGTGCGGCTCCCGCCGATGGCTTTGTGCATTTCAAAATACGGATCAGGAATAACGGGAAACGGAACCTCATTTTTTTCACGAAAATCTTTTACTTCCAAATCCCCGTTCCCGGCGGCAATCCCAATGATTTTAATGCGACCTTGGGTTGCCGGCACTCTCTCTATTAATTTAAATAACTGATTGTATACCGGAGCCTGTTTTTTACAGCTGTAACAATAGACGCTCAAAATCTCCACAAGGACTAAATCCGCCTTTACCCGGCTTAAAGTAAACGTCTCTCCCTCCGACAGCCCAAGATATTCTCTTTCGGCTGCATCTTTGGGCACCGGCAAAGCGGTTTCGGGAAAAAGATCACCGGCCTTGATAAGGTTTACTGTTTGCGCCCCAGCTTTATCAAAGGAACCTCCCAAAAATGAAAACATGCAAAATACCGCAACTATCAATAAAGTCGATTTACGCATAACGCCTCCTTCCCGAGTTTGATTATAACAAATGTAATATTGAAAGATATAAACCAGATGAGGTCCACTGTCAAACATACCGCAAATACCTGGTAACAAAACCCATGGGCTGTTTACAGTACTAATTATAACGACTTCATCAGCCACATATGGCGACATTTGCAATTATTCAGCAAGTTTTCGTGCTTTTTCAACATGTTGACTATTGTTTCGTTACACTGTTTTTACTTGACACATACCTTAGCCTCCCCTATGTACTGAATAATAACCCAGAACGAAAAATTCTGAATCTGTGAACGCTTACAAAGGAGGTAATTCTATGTACGTCGGCCGTATTATGCATACCCATCTTGTGACTATTCCCCCTGATACAACCATAACAAAAGCAAGGGATATCATTGCTGAAAAACAGATCCATCACCTGCTGGTAGTGAACGAAAGCGATGAGCTGCTTGGAATTATCTCCGACAGAGACCTTAAGCAGAGCTGGGCTTCTCCGGCCACAACACTCAGCGTCCATGAATTGAACTATCTGTTAAATCAGCTGACCGCCGATATGATTATGGTTAAAAAAATTATCACCATCTCTCCGAACACGACGATTGAGCGGGCTGCCAACATCATGCAGAAAAACAGAATCAGCGCCCTGCCGGTAATGGAAAAGGATAAACTAGTAGGGATTATTACCACCAACGATGTCATGGAAGTTCTGCTTCAAGCGATCGGAATCAGCGAAGACAGTACTCGTTTTTCCGTTCTGGTTGAAGACCGCATCGGGGTAGTGGCGGAAGTATCAAGGCTCCTTCAAGAACATCAGATCAACATTCGGAGCCTGGTTACCTGGCCGGAGAAAAAGCATCCGGGTATTTATCAACTCGTCATGCGTGTGGCCGCTAAAGATGGAGAAAAGGCGGTTTCGGTACTAAACAAGGGGGGATTCAACGTACTCGCGGAATATGTTCAGGATTTCACTCCCTATCTACCAAAAGCTTAGTACAGGTAGTACCTGAATCTTGCACTAACGATTGGAAATTACTTAACCGGTGCCGTAAACGGCATTATCAGCAGGTGATGCAGGTTGAGTTTTTCGGACCGGTGATGCCCGCCTACCCCGATGCGGATACGGCTCTGGGCGACATCTGTCACCATGGTTCCCAGAATTCGATCCCAAATCGAAAAAATCGTACCATAGTTTCTATCCCTTTCCTTGATAACTACGGAATGGTGAATACGATGCATGGACGGAGGTACAAAAAGAACCCAAAAGATTTTCTCAAACCACTCGGGCACGGTTAAACTGCTGTGATGGAACTGTGCGTTAAGAACCAGGAGGGTTTCAAAAAAGACTACACCAATCAGATCCGCCCCGAGAAAGAACACCAGCGAAATTTTAATGACAGCGGATATGGCCAATTCGCCGATATGAAAGCGGGTGGCTGTAGAGACATCCATGTTTAAATCTGTATGGTGAACACGATGAAATCGCCACAAAAAAGGCATTTCGTGATTCAGCAGATGCCAGACATAAAGCATGAAATCCATAAAAACGACGGTTACCAGCACTTTCGCCCACTGCGGTATCCCTGTCATGTTCAAAACCCCCAACTGTTTATCGGTTACATAGAGGCTCGTTTGAATCAGGACGGAAGCAAACAGCAGTTTTAGTATCAGGCTATTGAATATGGTAATACCCAAATTTATGAACCACCGTTTCAATTTGGGAAGCGTGTTAGGTCGATACGGAATGATCAATTCAAAAAGCAGAAAAAAAACCAGCCCTCCGATGAACACCCCAAACCGTATCGATGCAATTTCTTCGACGGACATGATGAATTTTCCAAAATTTTATTGAAGATTGAGCTGAAATATATCATATACCAGGAATGCAAGCCTGCGGTCAAACGATTACGCTCAAATGCTGCCCAAGAGGATAAGCCTTGAACTCGCCCGCCGATCCCAACGACCAGTGTGTCATTGTCTTTTTGAAAGTGCCCCAAAGGGTCCCGGTAAAAACAAGACTCTCCAGGTCGCTGGACCACGAGATCGTCGTTAATTTATACAAAAACTTTGTATTAGACGTTCTTGGAATGCTGCAAGCCGGTCGACACACCGTTGTTATCGGCTTTTACCCTCCCCAAGCTCTGCAGGAGATAACCTCATGGCTTGGCCGCGACCATGACTATCTACCGCAACAGGGAGATGATCTGGGCAAAAGGATGGAAAATGCCTTTGACAGTATTTTTCAAAAGGGTTTTCGACAGGTGCTGCTTTTGGGAACCGATTTTCCGGATCTCCCCGGCAGCATTATTGATGAGGCCTTTGAAAGCTTGCATAAAAACGACGCCGTCATCGGCCCGGCAGTTGACGGCGGATACTATTTGATAGGTTTCAATTCGCATTCCTTTTTGCCCGAGGTTTTTAACAAAATGCCCTGGGGATCAGATACCGTATTTGAAAATACCATGACGGTTTTGGGATCAAACCGGTCCCGAATCCATGTTCTGCCGCAATGGCGCGATATTGATACCTACCAAAACCTTGAATTTTTCATAAAAAGACACGCGGACAAGGGCTCGACAGCCTTAAATACCGCTGCATATCTGGCAGGTATCAAATTACATGCAATAAAACGATGAAAAAACAGATTTCCATCATCATTCCCGTTTTCAATGAATCCCGAATCATCAATTCTACTATTGAACATCTTTATACCCTCGATTCTTCGGACACTGTTGAAATCATTGTCGTGGACGGGAGCCCACATGGGGAGACCATCAACACCGTAACCAACGCCGACGTCAAAAAGGTTCTCGGGGAAAAAAGCCGGGGACCTCAGATGAACCAGGGGGCCGCTTTAGCCAACGGCGATGTGGTACTCTTTTTACATGCCGACACCCTGCTGAGCCATGATGCTCTGGATCAAATCTTCACGGCAACCAAACAGCACGATATCGTGGGCGGCGCGTTTGACCTGGGTATCCAGTCTGAAAAAAATATTTTTAGATTGATTGCAAAAGTGGCATCCATCCGTTCCCGCCTCACCAGAATCCCATACGGCGACCAGGCAATTTTTCTTAAAAAACAATTTTTCGATCACATCGGTGGATTCAAGGATATCCCCATTATGGAAGATGTGGAGTTGATGCAAAGAGTAAAAAAGACCGGCAAAAAAATAAAATTTATCTCACGCAGAGTTCAAACTGACTCACGTCGGTGGGAAAAAGAAGGGATCGTATATTGTACACTGAGAAACTGGTCCATAAGAACCTTGTACTTATTGGGAGTGCCGCCGGAGAAGCTCAAGAAATTCTATTCTTAAAATTTTCGGACCAGCCGAGATCTCTCAAAGATCACCCAACCCGGAGCCAAGACTAATCGCGTTTGATACCCAATACGTATCAATGGCATAAAAGTGTTTTATTGCACCTTACCTATATATTGGATTTTTCAATATAAAAAGCAGGGCCATCGCTGAACCCTGCCTATCGAGCTTACCTACGAACAAATAATTATTTCACAGCTTCCTTCAAAGCCTTTCCTGCAACAAACTTTGGCACCTTACTTGCCGCAATATCTATCTCTTCTCCTGTCTGAGGATTTCTGCCTTTACGAGCTTTTCTTTTCGCCACCTTGAATGTGCCGAATCCAACCAATGATACAGAGTCTCCATTCTCTAATGCCTTGGTAATGCTTGAAAGAACACAGTCCACGACTGCCTGAGCATCCTTTTTGGTTTTTACAACCTTGGAAACTTCGTTGATTAAATCTCCTTTGTTCATGTTTTTTCTCCTTTTCATTCGGTTTCTATGCTTATAGAGTTTCTCCTTCATTCTGGGACTGATTTGGATTATCTTCGGCTTTTATAGTCTTTTTATCCAGTTTGTGTTGTCTTTTTTGATCTTTCTTTTCTTTCCTTACTAATTCTTTCTCACGCTTTTTAAATGAACCACGTGATTTCGCCATACTGTCACCGAGTTATTGTCAAATGTTGTGTATGGCATTAGGCGGCGATCCGTTTTTCAATAATGCCGTCAACAAACTTTATTCCTCTGATTACTTCTCCAAGGCGCTCAGAATGGTGCAATCTGTTCCATCTTTTCTGAGCACAGCGACATAGCTGGAATGCCATGGTTAATACAGTTAAAGATGAAAAACAGCTCCTGACCTTGTTCGTTCTCAGCCGGACGGTAGAAAACGTTGATTCTATCGGATTGGTCGTCCGAATATGTATCCAGTGTTCTGCCGGAAAATCGTAAAAAGTTAAAAGTACATCTCGGTCCTTTTGTAAACAGGCAGTGGCCTTGGGATATTTAGCCTCATAGGTCTGGGTAAACGCATCAAAATTATGCTCGGCTTCAGCCTTGTTATCTGCCATCCAGATTTGATGTAATTTCTCTTTTGCCTTAGCCTGAAGGCTCTTTGGCAATTTATTTAAAACATTGGCCGTTTTGTGAACCCAGCATCTTTGCCAACGGGTTGTGTCGTATACCTTTGACAGAGCTTTCCAGAAGCCCAAAGAACCATCCCCAACGGCCAACTCTGGAGGCGTATGTAGCCCTCTGCGTTTTAGGTCGACAAGTACCTCAAGCCAGGACTGCTCGCTTTCCCGGAAGCCGCCTTCAATAGCGATCAGCTCTTTATGACCTTTATCTGTGGCACCGATAATGACCAGAAGGCATTGACGGTCATCCATGCGGACATTGCAGTATATTCCATCGACCCAGAAATAAACATAGCGCTTCTTTGAAAGATCACGCTGCTGCCACTTAACATATTCATCCTGCCAAACCGTCTTGAGCCGGCTGATGGTTGAAGCAGATAGACCCGGCGCATCTTTACCTAACAGTGCAGCCAGGGCATCGGTAAAATCTCCGGTGGAGATTCCTTTTAAATACAGCCATGGCAGGAAAGTCTCGATACTTTTGGTTTTCCTTAAATACGGCGGCAAAATGGATGAAGTGAACCTAACTCTGTCGTTGAGCGAATCAGGTTGCCGATCTCGAATACGAGGAGCCCTTACCGGAATCTGACCAATACCTGTTTGGATCTCACGTTCCGGGAGATAGCCATTTCGTACAATTCGCTGACATCCTTTGTCATCCGATATGTCTTTGTATTGGCTTAAAAAAGTTTCTATTTCTGCTTCTAAAGCGGCGGATAAAAGGCGCCGGGCTCCTTGTCGTAAAATATCTGTAATGGGGTCATCGACAAATGGTTCTGGCTTTTTTAAATCGATTACATTATCTTTGGCCATGGTGGTGTTATCCTTTCATTTTGGTAGTTCAAAATGCCGAGCTGTTGCTTGCAAAACAATCGCTCGGAGGATACACCACCTAATCCCTTAAACACAACTTTTGATCATATCTCACTGTCACCTCGTAGGCCGTTATTCTTGATAGTGATGAAAAGAAAAGGGCATTCCCTCAATATTAGAAGGAATGCCCTTTTTACTCAGAACATAAGGTTAAATCACAGTGACATTTGCAGCGGCAGGACCTTTTTGTCCTTGCTCTATATCAAAGGAAACTCGGTCGCCTTCATTGAGGGATTTAAAACCGTCTGCATTGATTGCTGAATGATGAACAAACACATCCGGCCCGTCTTCCTGCTCAATGAAACCAAAACCCTTGCCGCTGTTAAACCATTTTACAATTCCATTCGCCATAATGACATCCTCCTTTCAAAAATTTCTCATAGTTCCAAACTGAAGGTTGCCACTTGGGCAAATGAGTCTTGCCTTTAGAACGAAACCGGCCCGCCAATTAAGAACGGATCTTTATTGATTGGACAGATGATAACCTTTCTTTGGGACAAAAGCAAGCTAAAGCTAAGCATCGATTTTTTAAAAAAACGGAATATTTGGATTAGTTCACATCCACCATCCAAGGGGATGGTCATAGCTTGATCCGAGATTTTAAGCCGCCACAAAATCTTGAGTAGGCTGAATCTGTAAAACCAGGCCTTCAAGTGAACATACTCATTCAGCCTTGTGCAAACCATGGTTGAAGAGCTGCGAAAAGAGGCCAAAGCATAAAATCTAAGAAGGCACGACCTATAGCAGAACACCCCCTTTTATCGGTAGGGGCAATATTGCACTAATCTATAATCTCTATGACAGCATGTTTTTTTACCTTGCCGGAAGCAGCGTTTAATATAGTCCGTATGGCTTGAACATTCCTGCCCTTTTTCCCGATAACCTTCCCAATATCCTCTTTAGCCACTTTAAGTTCTAATACCGAAACATGTTCACCCTTTATTTCTGAAATCTCTACCTGTTCAGGATTATCAACTATTGCTTGTACAATGCGCTTGATCAGGTCTTTCATAGCTCTATCTCTTTTGTTGGCTGTGAAGAATCACAAAAATTAAGGGTAAAAAGTTCCTCTCAATTCTCCCGTGGTTTCTTCTCTAAATTTAAGATACCAAAAGAAAATCAATACATCAACATCATTACTAAGGCTTACATGAAAGCATAAGGATATTTGGGTTTGCTAAATATATGAAAGGCTATTGAAACATTGTCCGGAAACACAACATCTTGAATCAGAAAAGGTCGGATTGGGATATGTTCTGGCAATGGTTGAACTCCGCTATCAATCGGAAAAAATAACGACATCTCTCTCCTTAATATTATAAATTTATAACGGGTCAGCCGCGCATCCAAGCGTGATACCGCTCCACCCAGCTAAGGAGTTTTTCCGGTGCATTGGCTTTCTTCCATTGGCCGGCGGCAAATTTGTTGGCTTCCGCCAAGGTGGGATAGATATGAATGGTCCCCAGGATTTTATTCAAGCCCAACCCGTTTTTCATGGCAAGGATATATTCCGCGATGATGTCGCTGGCATGCGTCCCGACAATAGTAACACCCAAGATTTTATCGGTGCCGGGTTTTGTCAATACCTTTACCAGACCGTGATCTTCAGAATCGGCAATAGCCCGGTCCAGATCGTCGATACCGTAGGTTGTGACCTCATAGTCCGTGTTGGTTTCCTTGGCTTCCAGTTCATTTAAACCGACACGGGCAACCTCGGGATCCGTGTATGTGGCCCAGGGAATGACGCGGTAATCGGCCCTGAACGATTTGAATCTTCCAAACAAGGCGTTTACCGAAGCATACCATGCCTGGTGGGCGGCGGTGTGTGTAAACTGATAGGGTCCGGCAACATCGCCGGCGCAAAAAATGTTGGGATAATTCGTTCTAAGAAATTCATCGGTCTCTATGGTACCGTTGCGCTCTATCGCAACCCCCAGCTCTTCCAGACCAAAGCCTTTGGTATTGGCTACACGACCAACGGCAACCAGAATTTCGTCAAATTCAACAGAAACATCCTCTCCGTTATAATCGCAGATCAGGGTTTTTTGATCGCCGTCAACCCGCACCTCCTTGGCGCGATGATTGGTAAGCACACGCACGCCTTCCTGCTCAAATTTATTTTTCACAAGTTCGGAGATTTCTTCATCTTCGCGCAACAGGATGCGGGGTGCCATCTCGACCTGGGAAACCTGTGCACCTAAGCGGGCAAAAGCCTGGGAAAGCTCGCAACCAATGGGCCCGCCGCCTAAAACAACGAGCCGTCCGGGGAGTTTGCGAAGCTGCCAGACATTGTCGGAAGTCAGGTATTCGATTTTATCCAGCCCCGCAATGGGGGGAACAAAGGGGCGCGCGCCGGTAGCAACAACGATATTGCGGGTAGTAATAACCTTGCCGTTCACTTCGACGGTATAGGGTGAAGTGACCATGGCTTCACCCTGGATGCAATCCACACCAAGTTCGGTATAACGCTCCACAGAATCGTGAGGTTCAATTTTTTTAATGATCCTCTGAACCCTCTCCATGACATCGGCAAAGTCAAATTCAATTTCACCGCGTTTAAAACCAAATTCGGCCGACCGCCTGGCATACGATAACATTTTTGCGGATCTAAGCAGTGCTTTGCTCGGTACGCAGCCGGTATTCAGGCAGTCACCCCCCATTTTGTGCTTTTCGATCAAAGCCACTTTGGCCTTTACTGCCGCTGCAATGTATGCCGTCACCAGTCCCGCCGATCCCGCGCCGATGACTACAAGATTGTAGTCGAATTTTTGCGGGCGGGTATAGTTGGCCAATACCTGGCGTGCTTTTATAAAGGCTACAAGCTTTTTGGCTACCAGGGGAAAAATGCCAAGCAGCACAAAAGATAACAAAATTTCGAAAGAAAGAATCCCCTTGAGCGACTCGATCTTTACTAACTGAGTGCCGGCATTGACATATACGAAAGTGCCGGGGAGCATACCTACCTGACTTACAATGTAAAACATAACCGTACGGATGGGGGTCAGTCCCATTACAAGATTAATGACAAAAAACGGAAAAATAGGCACCAACCGCAATGTAAAAAGATAAAACGGCCCGTCCTTTGTAAACCTCTCGTTAACCGCTTTGAGCTTATCACCGAATTTATTTTGGACATAATCTCTCAGCAGGAATCGGGATACCAAAAAGGCTAAGGTTGCGCCGATGGAACTTGCAAAAGAAACCATAAGCAGCCCTGTCCAGATGCCAAAAAGGGCTCCTCCTGCCAATGACATTACGGTGGCACCCGGCAGGGACAAGGCCGTGACCGCAATATACATGGCCATATAGCCACCCACCGTCAGCGCCTGATTATTAGCATAGTAATTTTCAAACACTTGCTGTTGGGACTTCAAATGCGTTAAGGTAAGGTATTGCTGCAGGTCGAATGCATAGAAAAGGTATGCCAGCAGGACAATCGCCAATAAAAGAATAATTTTTGACCATTTGGGTTTCATATCAACACCTGTATACCATTGTATGCTCTTTTTCTTACAATATAATAAGGCTTCACTGATAAGCAACCAGCCCGCATTTATCATAAAGGGCATTAAACAAAAAAGAAATTTTTATTTTTTACAAAACAATCAATAATGTATGCTATATTCTGGAAAAAGCAATGCTCGGCATTTAGCAGTAGTTTAAATATAATTATCGTTTAGATAATACCTTGTGAAATCAGGTGTTTTCATGACCGCTCAAGTGGAGCACAAAAAAAACAGTTTTTTTCTAAGGAGCTTGTTGTGGGCTTTAGTGGCAGTTTATACCCTGGTGCTTCCCCATGTAATTTTGATCTATACTGCCATTGCAAAGCACTTTTCGTCCGAAAATGCCGGAAAAGTTTCCATCGCATTAATTGTTCTGCTGGGAATCGCTTATTTTCTCGCGGTTCTGGTCTTGAAAAAGGGTATAAAAGCCCTGGCACTATTAGTTCCCTGTGCCATCATCGTTTGGGTTTTTATTTCCATAGAATCCAACCCGAACAAATATATCCACATCCCCGAATATATAATTATGACGTGGCTTCTATTTGAAGTCCTTGCGCTTGATTACAAGGATAAAGGCATATTTTTCCTTGTTTTTATTTGCGCTGCTTTGCTGGGTATTGTTGATGAAATGATGCAAGGGATTATCCCGAACCGGCATTACGGCTGGCAGGATATGATCATGAACTCTGCCGCCGCCCTTATGGGGATCTTTACCCTTGCCGGCCTGAGAAAGGCACCGACGGGTGACTGGGCCTGGACCGGCGGTCTAAAAGAATTCAAGCCGGCACTGGGAATTATGGTCTTCGGAGCTGCGGGGGCCGTTTTGACGTGTGTGTATCTGTTCGATGTTAAGGCCCTGGCCTTTCGGAACGTTTATCCCTTCTGGCTGCTGGGCTGGAACGGCCTGTTCCTAATCACAGGCTCAGTCGCTATTTTTTTTCAAAAGCGTCTTTATAAACCGATCAATCCCGGCAACGATGAGGATTCAAACCCTTACGATCAAGCAATGACGGCCCGCCTCTGGATTTTGTGCCCGCTTGTCATCCTTATCATTATACACACCTTGGTGCTCCTGACGGCTGTTGCGGGGCTACCGTTTAACTGATACCTAAAACCTGCATAAACTGTTCTTTAAAAGAAATTTCGATAGCAATAAAGTTGTCTTATTTTTCCTTATTTTTTTTCTCTTAGGTTTAGTTAACAGGCAATCACGATAAGAACTGACTCGGACATCGATGGAAGGCAGCTGTTTGGATTTAAAACCCATGGCCCTGCAGCCATGAGGAAAGTTTTTGTCCCAGGTGACATAGTAATGCCGGCATTTATGGCAGTCTATCTTTTTTGGCATTTTCTGAATACGATAACTCACCGCCCATTCGCTTTGCTCATTAGAGCCGCAGAGAACGCAGAGTTTATCTATTTTATTGCGTCTTTGCGGTGAAAATTAAAAACGCAATCCGATTATGAAGCACCTACCCTATCACCAGTCACGATGTTCTGATTTTACCTTAATAGGGTTAGGTATCATCAGCTTCAAAATCAGTATTCCGGATATAAAAACAAATTGAACCAGGCCCTGAAGCCTCACAAAGTCAAGAGGTATTTCCATTTGTTGTCTTCTCCTTCCGTGTAATACGTCGCAACACCCGCAGTCCCGCTTCTCGCTGTTGAGACGCTTGATATTATATCGGTAATTATGGAAAAAACTTAACCGCAATTTCTTGCCAAACTATTTTAAATTCTTTTTGGCAAATTCCGTCTAGATGTTTTGGATGGGCTGAATCGGCGGAGAGCTTAGTGTTTCTTTTTCTTCAAAGCATACATATCCATATCGGCTCGGCGCAGAATGTCCTCAGGACCTTCGCCGGCTACGGCCTGTGCAAAGCCGGCGCTTACAGCCACTTTGATATCTCCGCTACTACGGGAATAAAAACGTTTTTTTCTGAAATTTTCTTCAAATTTCATGATTCTTTCCCGGGCCATTTCTTCACCCAGTCCTTCAACGACAACAGCGAACTCATCGCCTCCAAATCTTGCGATGCAATCATTTTTGCGAAAGGTTGTTTGCAGACACTGAGCTATTTTTTGCAAAACTTTATCTCCTGACAGATGCCCAAAGGTGTCATTGATATTTTTAAAATCATCTACATCAAAAAGCACTATTGAAAATAGTTTGCCGCCTTCATCGAAAGTTTTTAGAGCACTCTTTACCCTCAAATCAAAAGTATTACGGTTGGAAAGACCGGTGAGGCCGTCTATTGTAGCCGCCGTTTGAAAATATTTGGCCTTTTGGGTCATTGCGCCGGCTTCCCGTTCCGCCACAACGATCCTTTTTCTAAGTCTGTTAATATTTTTCTTGGATTTTCGAATCCTTTGCATTTCTTTCTTTTTTCTTAGCGAAATAAGATTTTTTATTTTCGCCAGTTTTTCAACAACAGCGCTCTTTATCTCCTCAATGGTTGCATGTATATTAAAAGAGTCGACTATTGATCCTACTTTATCGTGGATCGTTATCTCAAACTGCTCAATCTCTTTTTGCCTGACATCTTCATCAAATTCGCTCGTCAAATCCTTTTCCAGTTTTTTGACATGATCTAAAAGTGCAAGTAACGTATTGTTTATATACCTGAAGTCTTCCGCGATCTTGACCTTCAGATTTTTAATAAAACTCAAAAAGTCAACCGTGGCATCCTCCAGTTCAGCCTGGGTTATATCGGCATGGCAGTCTATTTGAATCGAGTCGGCAGTTGCTTTCAACTCACTGCTCAGCGGATAAAAATCATCAAGAAGAGCAACTGTAATTCTTTTTACAATTCTGCATACCCCCAGCAGGCTCTCCTTTAATCCATCCAGCTGCACTATGCCTTCTTCATCAAATCCTCTGGAGGTCTCCATTGTAAAAACCTTGCTTCTAAGCTTGCCAATTTCCTTCTCAATCAGATCCACTGGTAAAGCTTTGTCGGTGTTCACACTTTTTTTGATGGCTTGAAACTCTTCTGCAAATTCCTCATGGGTTGCCATCACCATACCAAACGAATTAATAATTTTTAAAAGGCACTCTTTTTCCTGATTGCTTTCCTGCTCTAATTTATAAAAATCTTGCTTTAATCGCTCTATCTCGGCGGATTGATCTTTATCCATAAGTTCACCTCTAACGGCTTTTCCAAAATTATAAGTAAATCCTGAAGATTTTGTTAATCCTGTCGAAATAAATGCAAAAACCATGCAAATTTGGCCAAGCGGATGTGAAAAAAGAGGATGTCAATATATTTCAAATAGATAGATGAAATATACAAATCGTCTAGATGTGATTATGATGATGAATATTTGACAATTATGCTGGATTTTTTGGCACAATTAGAGTGCTTTACCAGTTTTCGTCCGTATCACCGGAAGGCGTTTGTTGTTCTAGAAGGAATGTGAATTTATGAATATGGATCATGATTTCATCACCGCTTTTGAGTTTAATAGGTGAATACGGTACGATTTTTTTGCCGTTGAGGTAGGTTTTATTTTTGCTCCTCTGATCTGCCAGGTAAAAAAAACCATCCTGATATTCAATGGTAGCATGCAGACTCGAAACGGTCTCTTCGGGGATGGCAACATCATTGCTTGAGTCCCGGCCGATCTTTATTTCGTAACGACCTCCCGGGTTAGGAATTGCGGGTCATTTTTTTGCATGCTGCCGGAATTATCTATAACCAGGGCAATATCGAATTCTTGCAGTACGGGGCGGGACTCAGGCTGTGCACCTTCTTTTTTAGCTTCGACCTGAGCGTAACTACCAAATAACGCTGCCAGCAAAATCAAAGCAAACCCAAAGAAGGCCGTAATCGACTTTTTCATATTAGATACACTCCCGTATCATGCCCTTACAAGCCCCGAAAACGGGCAACCAAAAAAAAACCACCAAGGCACAAAGACACAAATATCAGTGATCAGTTGTCGGTTATCGGTAGTCAGTTTTCCCTTACTGATAACTTCTCACTGATGACTGTTCACTCGTGATTGTCTTGGTGTCTTAACGGCAATGAAAAAAAATTTGCTGCAAAAAAGTAAACATTTTACAACCAGGAGACTAATTCCCTGAATATTGCGAGATTGTCTGTGTAAGATTCGGGCATTTACTTTTTTACCGCCAATAACTCCTGCTGAGATTGAGAATCCTGAGATGTAATGCAATTTACCTGAGCGTTTAAAACCCCCCCGGCTTCCACGACAAAATCTTTACAGACTACTTTACCCGAACAGTTTCCGGTAGAAAGGATAATCAATTCCTTTGAAGCTCTGATCTCTCCTTCAAACGTTCCGCCAATGGTCATACTGGAAGCTTTTGTATCTGCAAAAACCTTCCCTTCCTCGGCAATAATTACGGTTTCCCCGATAAGCGTCCCCTTGACAACCCCTTTTATCACCAGCTTACCTTTGCTGGAAATAGTACCGTCAACCGTCAACTCTTTGTCAATGATGGAAAAGTCTTTGGATTTATTTTTCATTATGCGTCTCCCGCGAACAATTTAAAGTAACTGAACCGAGGAATATTTTATCACGCTCAATTTCCAGGCGATAACTACATGATGCTTTGTCTGCATCGCTGTTTGCTATGTTGTTTATCGCCATAGGCTTGCCAATATCTACAGGCCGCCTAACAGCATCGGAACCGGCGATAAAGGCCTTTACGCCCGCATTCCGAACAACATTAGTACTTATATCAAACAGCTTCAAAGGCGTATCCACATCCACCAAAGCCGTGTCACCGGGAGTCAAACCGCGCAGCTCGCCGTTTTCCGTCCCTATAACGACGTATTTCAGAACCGGGTCTTCAAGATCAAAGAATAGTTTTCCGATGATATCACCATTATTTTCAACGATCATTTGATAATACTTCCCTCTTTTCCCCAAAGAATAGCTTTTCCACAAATCTCGGCCTGTATTGATGACATATCCACGATCCTCACCGGTGTTATTGTCAGGAGCTCCCACATACCCCTTAAGATTAACTATCATTTCGGAAGGATTGCCAATATCTGAAATTACGTCAACAATTTCAACTTTGTCACCTTTTACGAGCTTGACGTGCTCTTCATTTTCAAAGATACGTTCATCGCCGTTAATTTTGATCTTATATAAAAGTATGCCCGAGCCTGTTTTTTTTTGATCTGATACGGCGGCTTCAGCGACTAATTTCTTCCCGCCGCCTATTATTTTTATATTGATGCTGCCGCATGCATAGTAATCTTTGCGCACAATAATTTTTGTGGGTTTTGTGATAGAGATTTTCTTACGTATATCGCTTACGGTTCCGTAACCGGCAATATCGGCAGTCAGTCCGCGCTTATAGTTGGACTCAATATGAGATATCATAATCGTATCACCGGCCTCGATCGACAGTGGCTGCCCGTCCTTGACTACCACGGGCAGAGAATCGTTGATCGAAATGACCAGATAGTTGAGTACCGGACGCTCAAGCTTAATTCCCGGTGTTTCGGGTACAATCCCCAATCTATCCATAAAGGCATTGATGGTAAGATTATGATGGCGAATCTTTTGCTCCATGGAAAGAGATTTGCTGCTTTCAATTCCAAAAGCCGGAATTCCATATGTATATAAAGCATAATATGTGGCGGATTTTCGTTGTTCTTTATGCAGGGAACTGACTTCCTGTGTTCTGTGGTTGTTGAAATGAAAATGGTTGCGGGGATTTTTTATTTTTTTATTGATCTCCTGACTGACAAACCTTGCCATTTCGCCCAGATGGATCGTTTTCCCGGTTTTAGGATCCACATAAGTATCGACGTCTGCAATAATCGACTGGCCATACCTTTTCGGGTTTCTATGGGGTCCTTCCCATTTTGCGGAATAAAAACCGGAACCTTCATGCAAATTAAGCAGGCAATCACTCTCACTGATCAGCTTTTTTAGAATTGCAACAATTTCGGTTTCATAGTTGCTTTTGGGATCTTCGCCGAATTTCCGATTCATATCTTCATTTATCTTGCGACGCTTGGCCACTATGGATCGAAAGTTGGCTCTGGGTACGACAATAAGATTCCCTTTCGCCAGACTGGTATCGGCATAATGATCAACGGAAAGGTATCCCCCCGGCTCATCTCCCTGGATCCCGCCGATAAGCAGCAGCGTTTTCCCGGGTTCTTTACCGTAGATTCTATATACGTTAAGTTCATAATCCGTACCTTCAAAAAAAGCGGTGTGTATCCTTTTCTGGGCACGGACAGAACCCGGCAGAATAAAAACAAGTGCAATCACAAAAATAATTGCTCCGGCTTTGACGTGCACGGCAAATCCGGCTCTGTTGACAGTTGGAAACACTATTTTATCCTTATCCTTCCGTCGGTTCAGGAGGCGTTACTTGAACTGTTATGGGAATTTCACTCTCCAACAACAGCTTTCCATCTGCGTTATAAATAAATATCGTTACATATTGAAAACGTTTCGGGTCACCCGAGTATTTGTGCTGAAATTTCACGGTTTTAAAACGGGCAATTGAAAAATATTGCCCCCTGCGGATCCGGGAAGGCTTCCCTGATACAAAAGAGACAGACGGAATTGCAAACCATTGTTTCCGGTCATCCCTATCAATTTTTAATACCACAAAGGCATGCCCTGAAATCGTTTCTGTGTTCTGATCGGATTTTCTGAGTTTAAACGTTACCTTCAAGTTATTGGCTTCTAATGTATTCAAAACCATCAAATCTTCAATACTGATCATTTGCGGTTCTGCATCCGGCATGCTTGGTTCGGAAATATCCTGTTCATCCCCTACAACCGCTGCAATTGCAGCCTCTTTTTCAGGCGGAACTTCTTTTACGGTTTCAACAACTTTTTTAATATCCGGCGCTGGGGGTTTAATAGCTGCAGAAACGTATTTATCTTTAGACAGGTCCGTCTTTTTTTCAGTTGTTTTTTCTTCTGTCTCGATCCGGTCGGCTTTAATCTTCGCTTCAGCCAAGACCATACGAACCATAAGGAGTTCCTTTTCATCCTGCAGAGACTTTACCTTCTGTCGTGAAACTCCCAAAGCGTTTATCAGGCTCCTATTTTCTTCAGCTTCGCTGCTGTACAGAAAATAAAGACCCACCGCTAAAGCAACCACAATGAAAACCGCAAAAGTGAGTGTAATCGCAAGTCCTTTAAAGCGCTTGACCGGAATTACTTTTCCACGATCTCCTACGAACAAAAGGGTCCAGCGGCCGGCCCTCTTTTTTGGTTTCGGTACGGCGATCCCGTTTAACTCTTTTACCCGGTTTCCCGAAAGATGTTTCATAGGCTGTATTCTCTTATATGTTTGTTTAACATATCAATGTGTTAAGTTCAACAATCATAAACCCAGAATATATTTAGAAATTCTAAATCTAAGATATGCTTGAACTAATTGGACAATATCAAGTGAACAGCATCTCCTTTTACAGCTCCCAAATAGCGTCGGGCACTACCGCAATTCACGGCGATCTCCAGATATCCGGAGCTGCCGATTATGGCCATAGGGCTCTGGAGGCTTGCACTTTCATAATTTAAAGACAATCCGTTAATTTTACTCTGTCCGATCGCGACTTGAAGCTTTTTGCTTTTGCCGGCATTTATAAAAGCCGCAAGACAATCTGAATCAATAAATGATAAAGGCCGCCTGGCACAGGTCATGGGGATCAACGTGGTGAGTGATATCGATAATCACGGCATCCGGGTTTACTGACAGGATAACGCCCTTCATGAGACCCACATATGTGTCTTTAAGGCCAAAATCTGTTAAGAGTGTAATAGTCGACATGGTTCAGTGAAATATTTTTTGCTGAATACTGTGCCCCAAGTGACGATACGCTGCATCCGATGCCTTTCTACCTGAAGATGTTCTTATGACCATTCCGATTTTCAAAAGATAGGGTTCAACCACATCTACCAGCGTATCAGACTCTTCCTGAAGAGTGGCGGCAATAGCTTCGATGCCAACCGGACCGCCTTTATAAAACTCGATAATTGTTTGCAGATAGCGACGGTCAAAATTCGTGAGCCCTTTTTCATCAACCCCTTCCAGGGACAATGCTTCCGTAACTGTTCTTTTGATAATGACTCCGTCTGCCCGCACCTGGGCATAATCCCGCACCCGTTTGAGAAGCCTGTTGACTATCCTGGGTGTTCCTCGGGATCGCTTTGAAAGCTCGGCGGCGCTTTCATCATCTATCTCAACGTTAAGCAACATCGCCGAACGCCTGATGATTTTTACCAGCTCTTCTTCACTGTAAAAATCAAGGTTCCTGAAAATGCCAAATCGATCCCGCAGGGGCGCCGACAAGAGCCCTACCCGGGTAGTAGCCCCGGCAAGCGTAAATCGATTCAGGCGGTATTTGTGACTGCGGGCATACATCCCCTTATCGAAGACAAAATCAACGGCAAAATCCTCCATGGCAGGATAAAGAAACTCTTCCACCGTCTTTGGTATGCGGTGGACCTCGTCGATAAAAAGAATATCTCCATCTTCAAGATGTGTAAGGATGCCGATCAGATCTCCGCCCTTTTCAAGGGCAGGTCCGGAAGTTGAGGTAAGATTTCCTCCCATTTCATTGGCGATTATATGCGCCAGGGTTGTTTTCCCCAGACCTGGCGGGCCGTGTAAAAGAATATGGTCTATCGGTTCTTGGCGCTGCTTGGCCGCCTCAATAGCAATTTGAAGGGTTTCCACAACCTCAGACTGGCCGACATAGTCTGCGAATTTTTCTGGTCGCAGGGACAGAATTGCCGGTTTCCGGTCGTCCGGCAGGCATGCCCCGGTCAGTACACCCTGCTTATTAAAAGAATCTAATAGGATATCGTCTGTCATAATATGTCTTTATTTCTCGCTCCGATATACTTCTTCAAAAAGTTCTTCAGAAGTAGTAATCGCACTATTACGTTGCATGGCTGCGGCAATCATCCGCTTTGCATCGCTGACTCTATAGCCCAACTGACCGACAAGTACATCCATGACCTGTTTGGCAGCATCCTCCTCTACCGGCATCTTTGCTTTCTCCGCTTTGCGGATTAATGCAAACTTGTCCATCTTACCTTCAAGGGTGGCTATTATTTTGCGAGCAGTCCGTTCACCGATTCCTTTTAATTGCTTTAGCTTTTGTACATCTTTGGCCTCTATGGCCCTGGCAATCTCGCGCACAGAAATATCCAGGGCCTTAACCGCCTTCATGGCGCCAATGGCTTCTACCGAAATAAAATGTTGAAAGAATTCTTTCTCGACTTCAAGATTAAAACCGATCAGTACCGGCTTGGGTTGGCGCTCGGTCTGCTGGTGAAAAATATAAAGAGATATCTTTTCGCCAATAGATTTTGTTCGCAAGGTCTCCATCACAAAGACGGGCAGTAAAACCTCATATCCAACCTGGTTGGCCAACAGGAGTATCCTGTCTCCCTCCTTTTTCAACAATGTGCCTTCAAGGTAACCGATCATTATCTTTTTTTAAAACGAAACAGGCCCAAAAGCGCTAAACCCATAGCATCGGAAGCATGGTAAGGCCGAATAGGTGTTTGCAGTTTTAATAAATGCCGCACAGCCTTTTCAAGCTGCTTTTTGCTGGCATTGCCGTTTCCCGTCAATATCTGCTTGGCCTCGCGTACGGGTACTTCGGCAACCGGTACGTTAGTCTTACACCCGGCAAGCAGAACAACACCGCTAACCTTCCCTAAGGTAATGCCTGCCTTTGGAAATTTTTCAACGGAAAAAACGTCTTCAACTACCATGAGATCCGGCTTTGTATCCTCCAAAACCCGTATTAGTCTTGAATAAATCTGTTCAAGGCGATGTGGCAAAGATATATTGCTCGAAGTATTAATACTGCCGTAGGAAAAGCCATCTATCTTAAGCCCGCCTCCCCTGACGATTCCAAAACCAGTAGCAGCCAACCCTGGATCTATTCCGACAATCGTTACCATCCTAAACTCTTATTTCCGGATACTGGATACTGCATACTGGATACTCGATACTCGATACTGGATACTCGATACTCGATACCGGATACTAAATAACTCAGTAGTCGGGAAGTTTTTTTCCATAATGCTTGGAAAATTAGCGAAATGGATGATCAGATTTTAAAGCGTGTGCTGTTTGAGTATATTAAGGATCGTTAGAAAGAACAGACGTATTGCCAAAAGCTGCCATGGCAAGCGATCACCAGTCGTTTTACAAAATAATTAATATTATTGCAAAAGCTTCTGTTCTTTCTTTACGAACCTTTATATACGAGTTCATACGGTTTAAAATATGATTATCCATTGAGCGGTCTTGCAGCAAAAACTCCCCGACTACTCAAATAACTTTACATTTTAAGGCTTTAACCTTTTTAATTTTTGTTTTGCGATCTTGGCTTCATTCGATTCTGGATATTTTTTTACCAGTTCCGTTAGAATCAGACGGGTGTTAGCTTGGTCGCCAAGGCTGGAAAAGGCAAAACCCTGCTTGAGGAGAGAGGCCGGAACTTTATTTCCTTTTGGATATTTTTCTATGACCTTCTGGTATTCTAATATGGCTTTTTCATACCACTTTTCACGATAATAGGTTTCCCCAAGCCAAAATTGAGCATTATCAGCCTGGGGTGATTGCGGATATAATTGCAGCAACTGTTGAAACTCTTCCCGGGCTGTTTCAAAATCACTTTGAGCAAAAGCCTGCTTGGCCGACTTGTAAATTTTGCCTGCTGAAAGTTCTTCTTTAGAAGGAATGTCTGATGTTGTCTGGGGCTCTTTTTCAAGTTTTAATTCAGATTTTGTTGTTTCAAGATTAAGGTACAGTTCTATATGTACAATCCGATCCATATTTGCGCTTATCATCTGCTCAATTCGATCCAGTTGTTTTTTTTGTTTGCCTTTTGAATCTTCAAAAGCCTTAATTTTCTGTTTGAGCAGATATTCCGTTTCTTCCAGCTTCCCCCATAATACGCGGATCTCTCCTCTGAGCTGATCAATCAATACATTTTGGCCGGCAGATCGTTCTCTTAGATCCTCCCCGTTTTTAATGTATTCATCAATACGCGAATCAAACTGCAGACTCCGTTGTTCTGTCGCGGCGCTACGCTCCTCGACCACAGACAGGCGATTGTCAAGGGTTAGAATATCCTGCTGACCTGCACACCCCGGCAGTATTATCATCCCTAATAAAGCAAAAACAATGATTTGAAATGCACGTTGATTCATTGTATTTACACCGTCGGTGTTTTACCAAAAAACAGCCCGCCGTAAAAGGCGGGCTGTTGGCTAACTGCAGACAAGCGGCAGCCTGTCAGCCGCTTGCCGATTTTCAAGACCTTTTATAAGCCATTAAGGAAATCCAGTAAAAAGGTCCTATTCAAGCGTGAAATGCGCCCGTCTGTTTTTTGCCCAGGATTCTTCATTGGAACCATAATCTGCCGGGCGTTCTTCGCCGTAACTGATAGTGTTAAGCCTTGACCCGTAAATACCAAGATCCATCAAATAGGATTTGGCACTGTTGGCTCGCCGATCACCCAGAGCAAGGTTGTATTCGTTGGTACCGCGCTCATCACAGTGTCCCTCAATAGTCACTTGAGCATTTTGATTTTTCTGCAGCCATGCCGCTTTCCACCTCAAAATTTCCTGTGCCTCCGGCAGTAGATTTGATCTGTCAAATTCAAAGTGGATGTCTTCATTCAAAAACCTGTTTTGGGCAGCCATCATCTTACGTCTTGCTTCTTCCTGCAAACGTTCTTCTTCCATTCTCCGCTGCCTTTCCGTCTGTTCAGCCTCGCGGGCCTTGATGCGCGCCTCTTCCTCTGCCTGTTGTTGTAAGGCAGTTTCATCCTTGACAGTCTTTTTTGCACACGAAACCGTAAACAGCAATCCAGGGATTACAAATAACAGGGCCAAAATTATCCACAATTTTTTTCGCATTTTTACCTCCTTTTAAAGATATAGTACCTTATTTATTTATAATTCTTGGTGACCATTTTGGTTCTGTCTGCTTACCCGGCAATGTAAATAACCGCCGTTGGTCAGTTCCATAAGCAGTCATAACATAGATTCTTGAGGGTCCTTCCCGAGTTGAACCAAAGGCAATCAGGCTTCCGTCCGGAGACCACGTCGGCGATTCGTTGCCCCCTTCATTGTGTGTCAATTGAACCGGATCATCGCCGTCAACACCTATTACCCAGATATTACTCCGACCGTTGTCCATACCCGAATACGCTATCTTGTCCCCTTTGGGAGACCAGCTTGGCTGTGTATTGTAATGCCCTATAAACGTTAATCTTTCAGCCTGGCCGGATTCTATATTTTGGATATAAATCTGAGGGGTACCCGACCTATTGGAAACAAAGGCCATTTTTTTGCCATCCGGGGACCAGGTCGGTGAAACATCAATTCCCCAAGTATATGTTAATCTTTTAATAATTTTTCCGGTTCCGGTCAACAGATAAATTTCCTGGTCGCCCGAAAATGAAAGGGTAGCAGCTAATTCAAATTTGCCCGGAACCCAGCTAGGGGTTGTATTAATGCCCTTTTTAGCAATAACAGCGCCTCGCTTTTCTTTCAAGTTTTTTATATAAAGATCCGGGTTGCCGTTGATATATGAGGTGTAAGCGATCCATTCTCTGTCCGACGACCAAGCCGGTGTAATAGTTATGCTTTTTGTATCTGTTACTTGTCTGGAATTATAACCGTCAAAATCGCAAATGTAAACTTCCTTGTTCCCCGAACCAGTGGAAACAAAAGCGATTTCGCTGTCAAAAAACCCTCTGTCACCGGTTAAAAAAAATATCACTTCACTGCAAAAACGGCGTACCATTTTACGCTGATCTTTAAGCCATCCCTTGTATCTTTTGCCCACCAACAGTTTTTCTTCAAAAGTGTCGTACAGTCTAAGCTCCATTTCAACCAGATTATCAATAACCAGAATTTGGCCGGTGACTAAAAGCTCTGCACCGATACCGGTCCAGTTATGGAAGTTAACCACTGAATAGATAGTGTCGGATTGCGGGTCAACAAGAAAGGCTTCACGGTCAAGCATCTTAAAATAACCGGTAAATTCCAAAGTCTCGGAGAGTAAATCAGATGCCTGTCGTGCTACATGTGCTGCAGTTTTGTCAGGTGACGTGTTCTTGAATACAGGCACAGCAATTGGAATTTTTCTTAAAAAAGGATTGGTAATATCAATATAATCATACTCTGCTCGGCATACTGCCGGGGCAATAATAATGGACACGATTGTGATTAAAAAAACTGTTTTAAGGCGTAATACTGTCATCAGTCACCCTATTTGGAAAGAGATCTTTGAAACGGGAAAAAGTTTTTTTGCCAATACCCCTCAAGGCCGTCAGGCCGCTCTTCAAACAATGTGCTCCTCAAGCGCAGCACTCCATCCGTACTACTTACTTTACTCCCTTGGGCGTAAATCTCAAGCCGACTATCACAGACGGCTTTGTAATCCCCGGCGGATGTGGGCGTACCGGATTCGATTTGAGGACAGCCTTTTTGGCAGAATCGTCCAAATAGTTGTTCCCTGACCTTTTATCAAACCAGATATCTTTGATCTCACCGTTGGGCATTATTTTAAACGCCAGTTTAACTTCAAGATCAGTTCGTCCACCGGCCAGCGACTCCGAAAATGCCCAGTTTTTATTAACCTGATAGGCAACTTCAATCCGGTAAATATCAATCAACTCCAACATCTTTTTACTGCCGTATTCGGAAGCACCCGGCATTGCCGGCCCCTTTCCTTGTAAGGCTTGATGCTTTTGTTTATCCAGCTCCACGGTCTTTTGGACTTTATCTTTCAAACGATCAAGCGCTTGGGTAATCTGATCGGGCCGGGCTTGTTCAACTTTCTTTTCAAGTCTTGTTATGGCACGCTTAACCATCTGCGAAGACTTGAAGGTCTCTTTTTTGAGCGACTTTTTGGTTTTATTCTTTGGCTCCACAGAAACAGCTTTTGACGGCTCCTGATAAGCTTCTGAATCATTTTTAGGCAAAATTTTGGAAGCCTGTAACGTTTTTTGGGTTTGAAGCGGCAACTGCCTAAGCGGCGCCGGTATCTTTTCCTGGGCGGGCAATGTAACCATGCTGACATTTATCACCGAAAGCGTAGGCATTCTCTCCATTTTAAAGTCGGGGGCAAAGATCAAAATCCCGAAAAAAACGACATGGCATATGCTTGAAAGTGAAAAAAATATCAAGAATGTACGGGAATTATTCCCTATTCCTTGATGCCAATATACTTGAGAGTGCATTTTTACTTCTCGCCCTTATCCTCGTGGCCGAGCGGCTCGGTTATCATGCCCAGTTTTTCGACTCCAGCCCCTTTTATCTCGGACATAACACGGACCACGACACCATATGCAATATCTTTATCCGCCCGCAGAAAAACTTCCCGATCCTCACGGCTTTCAAAAATTTTCCTCAATTTCTCCTTAAGAAAATCAAACTCAACCTGATAGTCGTTGATATATACCTGGTTCTGCTTATTGATTGTGATGATCAGATGCTCTTTCTGGGGAATAAGCTGCTCAGATTTCGTTTCCGGCAAAGCAACGTCTACCCCCTGCATCATCATTGGCGCCGTAACCATAAAAATAATCAACAGTACCAGCATGACATCTACAAACGGTGTTACGTTGATATCGGACATCAGGCGGTCACTGCTGCTCTCAAACGCCATTAATCACCACCCTTTCCATTTAAGATGTCCCGTTCAATAATATTTAAAAAATCGGCTGAAAAATTTTGCAATTCAGCCTCGAACGTCCTTATTTTATGCATAAAATGATTAAAGGCGATCACCGCCGGTATTGCGGCTGCCAACCCGGCGGCAGTTGCAATAAGCGCTTCGGAAATGCCGGGAGCCACCACGGCAAGGCTGGCGGAACCTTTAAGCCCGATACCATGAAAAGAATTCATAATACCCCATACGGTCCCGAATAAACCGATAAAAGGTGTTGTATTGCCGGTTGTTGCCAGGAAAGGAACCATCTGGGTCATCTTAGTTGTTTCCTCATTTGTTGCCCGGCGCAAGGCTCGTTTTATATTATCGGTCCCGGCAAATCTTGAACTTAAAGAGGGATTTTCCGGGACCGATGATTGCGGCGGTTGCGATGTGGCCAACGCGCTGGATGAACTTAATTTTTTAAGTTCTGCATATCCAACGCGAAAAACCCTGGCAATGGGACTCCCTCGAAGCTGCTTGGCTTTCGCAAAAGCATCGGAGAGATCCCTGCTTTTCCAGAAAAAATCCGTAAAAATTGCTGATTCTGTATATGCCCGTTTTATATACTGATATTTCATGATCATAATCGCCCATGACGTGATGGAAAAAAAGAGCAGCAGTATCAGTACAAACTGAACCATCAACCCGGCGTTCATAACAATGTTGATTAAATCCATGTCCACAGGAATCATAATAACTCCGGTTTAAGTGCAATGTATTAATTATTTTTTTTAAACACCTGCGAGTCTAAAACATACTTCAATAACAGGTAGTTTTAAATATAAAAGCGTATATGAACCCGGATAGAGTGTCAAGGAATTTGGTTGCTCTTGACATTGCTTGTAATTATTGTTTTGTTTTATACTCAGCCTGTCGAGAAACGTAAAGAACCCTGGCCAAGAGGACCAGGCCTTGGTTTGCCCCTGAAAGGGGCTGTTTCCTGCAAATTGAACAAGTGCGAAGTGACTAAAGTGCGCTAAAGTGCCTAAAGTTATGGTGTCGCTCCGCTCCGCTGGTTTTATATAATTGACAGAATTCCTTAACTTTAGCTCACTTTAGTTCACTTCAAACTTTAGGCACTTTTAAGGTTTTCGGAAGAGCCAGGTATCTCTGACCCGTCCCATAGGACTAGTTTTTTCAGAACATAATAAAAACAGCTCTCGGAATATCGGGTCCAGATGGCAGGCGGAAAGGGATAATGTATGAAAAACATCGCCAACCTTCTGTTTAAAGCCAAAATTTTAAAAAATATCCCCAGGTCGGGCTATCATTTTCTGGGCGTGGGAAAGGAATCAGTTGCTGAACATTCATTTGGCACTGCCTTTATTGCTTATGTCATTTCTCAAATAGAGCCTGATGTCAATGCCTTGAGACTGATAAGTATGTGCCTGGTGCATGATCTTACCGAGGCCAAAATCGGTGACCTGAACTATGTCCAAAAAAAATACGTAACCGCCGACGAAAACAAAGCCTTGGCAGATATAACCGCTAATCTCCCGTTTGGGTCTGATCTTGCCGATCTTATCACAGAATTTAATGAAGGCCTCTCCCTGGAAGCCAAGCTTGCGCGGGATGCGGATCATCTCGCTTTTATTTTAGAACTAAAAACTTTGGCGGACATCGGCTACAATCCGCCAAACAAGTGGCTCCCTTTTGCGTTGAAGCGTCTGCAAACAAAAACCGGTAAAGCTCTGGCGCAAAATATCATGGAAACAAGCTGGGATGCCTGGTGGCTCGAAAATTACGTAGATAGTTAAAAGTGATATTTTCATAAAAAGTGAAGAATCTATCTGTTGTGTAATATTGCATTTTTATGTACTAAATGTCATCGTTTTACATTTCACGTTTCACTTTTTACAAATTTATCAAAAGTAAATCCAAAATATCGGAGGAAATGATGAATTGGCTGATAAACACCCTGGGAACTTCCATCGGAAAAAAGCTGATGATGGCCATAACCGGCCTCTGTTTCTGCTGCTTTTTGATTATTCACCTTGCCGGCAATCTAACTCTATACGGCGGCAAAGATCTTTTTAACGCTTACGCCGAGCACCTGCATTCATTGGGACCGCTTCTTACTATATCTTCATGGATCCTTTTGACCCTGGCGATCATCCATGTATTGACAGGTGCAATACTCTTTTATCAAAATTATAGATCAAGGCCGGTCGGATATGCTGTCAAAAAAAGAGCCGGTGGCCGCAGCCTGGGGTCGGCAACCATGCCGTACACCGGTTTTGTTCTGTTTGCATTTATCATTTTTCACCTGGTCAATTTTCATTTTACGGATAAAACCAACACGACCATCTATCAAATTGTCGCCGGTGCATTTGCAGACCCGGTCTATGTTTTCATATATATTGCCGCCATGATCGTTGCGGCAATTCATGTCAGCCATGGATTCTGGAGTGCTTTTCAGACCATCGGGGCCAATCATCCCAAATACATGCCCATTATCGCAGCAGTTAGTATCGTCTTTGCCTTGATTGTCGGAATCGGCTTTGGGTTTATTCCCATTTACTTTACGCTTATCTTGTAAAAATGAACTTCTCAGCAAATTCAGCAATCGGGGAGTTTTTATCATAAATGTGTATGAATTAGCGCAATGGATGATCAGATTTTAAAGCGTGTGCTGTTTGAGTGTATTAAGGATCGTTAGAGAGAACAGACGTATTGTGGAAATCTATCATCGCAAGAGATCACCGGTGGGTAAACAAACCAATAGATTTTATTGTGAAGGCCTCTGTTCTTTCTTTACAAGCCTTTATATACGAGTTCACACGGTTTAAAATATGATTATCCATTGAGCGGCTTAACATCGACTCGCCCAACAACTTATTGAGAAATAACGTATTAATTAAACAATAGTTTGCAGTTTCAGCTCTGTTGCGAAAGGAAAAAATATGAAGCTTAATGCCAACATTCCCGGGGGACCGCTTGCTGAAAAGTGGGATCGACACCGTTTCGAACTTAAACTTGTTAATCCGGCCAACAAAAAAAAGTTTAACATCATCGTCGTCGGTACAGGGCTTGCGGGCGGCAGCGCCTCTGCATCCCTTGCCGAACTGGGCTACCGGGTCAAAACTTTTTGCATTCAGGACAGCCCACGGCGCGCTCACAGCATTGCCGCCCAGGGAGGAATTAACGCCGCTAAAAATTACACTAATGAAGGCGACAGCATCCAGCGCCTTTTTTACGACACCATTAAAGGCGGTGATTTCAGGGCCAGGGAGGCCAATGTCTATCGCCTGGCCCAGATAAGCAACAATATTATCGATCAATGCGTTGCCCAGGGGGTCCCCTTTGCCCGTGATTACGGAGGACTGCTTGCCAACCGCAGTTTTGGCGGATCCCAGGTATCCCGGACGTTTTACGCCCGGGGACAGACCGGCCAACAACTCCTGCTGGGTGTTTACAGCGCTTTATCAAGACAGATTGCCGCCGGAAATATAGAAATGTTTGCCCGCCGTGAAATGCTGGATCTTGTTGTTGTAAATGGTCAGGCCAGGGGCATTGTCGTCCGCAATCTGATTACCGGCCAAATCGAACGTTTTGCCGCCGATGCCGTGGTGCTGGCCACCGGGGGCTATGGCAATGTGTTCTATCTGTCCACCAATGCCATGGCATCCAATGTCAGCGCTACCTATCGGGCTTACAAACGCGGCGCTTTTTTCGCCAATCCCTGTTTCACCCAAATTCATCCAACCTGTATTCCCGTGCACGGGACCTATCAATCCAAACTGACATTGATGAGTGAAAGCTTAAGAAACGACGGCCGGGTCTGGGTACCGAAAACTCCCGGGGACAAACGCCCGCCCGGTCAGATTCCCAAGTCTGAAAGAGATTATTACCTGGAAAATAGATACCCGAGTTTCGGCAACCTGGTCCCGCGGGATGTGGCTTCGCGCAATGCCAAGGTCCAGTGCGACATGGGAAAAGGGGTGGGTGAAACCGGCCTGGCGGTTTATTTAGACTTTGAAGATGCCATCAAAAAGGATGGAGAAGCCGTCATTGCCCAAAAATACGGCAACCTTTTTCAGATGTATGCAAAGATCACCGGCTCCAACCCTTATAAAGAGCCCATGATGATCTACCCGGCGATTCATTACGCCATGGGGGGACTGTGGGTCGACTATAATCTTATGAGCACCATTCCGGGACTCTTTGTCCTTGGTGAAGCCAATTTCTCAGACCACGGCGCCAACCGTCTAGGTGCCAGCGCTCTGATGCAGGGATTGGCAGACGGCTATTTCATCATCCCATATACCATCGGCGGTTACCTTGCCGGCACGGCCCTGCCGGAAGTTACAACCGATCATGCGGCCTTCGAATCTGTATCCGAGGAAGTTACAAACCTCGTCAACAAGCTGCTGGCCATAAACGGCAGTCGAACCGTTGATGATTTTCAAAGACAGCTTGGCAACATTCTCTGGGAGTACTGCGGAATGTCAAGAAACGAAGAAGGACTGTTAAAAGCGCAAAAACTTATCCAAGAACTGCGCGCAGAATTCTGGCAAAACGTAATTGTTCCGGGCTCTGACAAAGATTTTAATCAGAGTCTTGAGCGGGCCGGACGAGCCGCCGATTTTCTTGAGTTTGCCGAGTTGATGGTCATCGACGCATACAGCCGCAAGGAATCCTGCGGCTGTCACTTAAACGAAGCCTATCAAACCGAGGACAACGAAGCCTTGCGTGACGATGAAAATTACAGTTACGTTGCTGCCTGGGAGTTTGCAGGAGATGACAAAGCACCGCATCTTAACAAGGAACCGCTTAACTTTGAAAACGTCGAATTAACCCAAAGGAGTTACAAGTGATAAAAACCATCAATATTACACTAAAAGTCTGGCGCCAAAAGAGTTCCGACGTAAAGGGCGGTTTTGAATCCTATCATGCCACAAATATTTCCACCGACATGTCCTTTTTAGAGATGCTCGATGTCGTCAACGAACAGTTGACCCTTAACGGCAAAGATCCGATTGCTTTTGATCATGACTGCCGGGAAGGCATCTGCGGGATGTGCGGAGCCGTTGCCAACGGTCGCGCCCACGGTTCTGAAAAGGGAACAACCCTGTGCCAGCTTCATATGCGGCATTTTTCGGACCGGGACACCATTGTCGTCGAACCCTGGCGGTCAAGAGCGTTCAAGCTCATTAAAGATCTGGTGGTTGATCGCAGTGCCTTTGATAAAATTATTCAGGCCGGCGGATATGTTTCCGTCAATACCGGTGCGGCACCGGAAGCCAACACCATCCCCGTGCCCCAGGAAATAGCCGAAAAAGCAATGGATGCCGCGGCCTGTATCGGTTGCGGAGCATGTGTTGCCTCCTGCCCTAACGCTGCGGCCATGCTTTTCGTCGGCGCCAAGATATCTCAACTTGCTCTGCTCCCCCAGGGAAAACCGGAAGCAGCCCAACGTGCATTGTCCATGGTCAGGGCCATGGATGCACTCAATTTTGGAAACTGCACCAACGAAAGAGAATGCGAAGCAGAATGTCCCAAGGAGATATCAATTACCAATATCGCCCGCATGAACCGCGAATTTATCAAGGCGGGGTTTATCTCAGCCATTAAATAGGAGTTGTCAAAATAGCATTCCGTTGCCGCCGCCGGATAATTTCGTTTAGATCGGCAAGAACTCGCAAATAAAAGCGCGTAAAAGCGAACATGGCTATGGTTTTAAGAATATAGTGCCGTAATATGATTTTGTTCCCAATGGAGGCACTTCGCTGATGTTCGCTTTAACGCGCTCTAAGTTGCTCAGACAGCTTCCCGACCTAAACGAAATCATCCGGCGGCTTGCTAAAAACATGAACCCAAGTAACTCAATCGGAACATATTTATGACAACCGCTATACTTCAGCAGTAAGTAAGTATTTTACATAATGATTTGTGAAGCAGCGCAATGGATGATCAGATTTTAAAGCGTGTGCTGTTTGAGTGTATTAAGGATCGTTAGAAAGAACAGACGTATTGCCAAAATCTATCATCGCAAGAGATCACCCGCCGTTTATCCAACCACTTAATATTATAACAATAAATTCTGTTCTTTTTTACGAGCCTTTATATACGAGTTCACACGGTTTAAAATCTGATTATCCATTGCGCGGTCTTACGGCGAAAATGCTCGACCCCTGAATTTATTAACTCAAGTTTCGCAACCTCTATCATAAATAAATAAGAGGTCTGATTGGTATCTGCAGGCAAATGATGACTGTATTACGGAGGTCCTGTTGTTTTCGTAAAGGGCGATATGCCGGTCGGATACGAAAATGCTGCCCGTGGCCCGATATTTGGGATGGCTTCCGCGACTTCTCATGATATATCAAAGCATTACACCATCCCAAATATCAGGCCACATCGCCATAGTGATATTCATATCGCCCTTTACGAAAATGACAGGACCGGAGTCAATCGGCGACAATGCTGCACTCTTTAAACTGTAAATAGTATCGCTGCCATCATAGTTTCGCGACTTTTTAGGGGTGCGAAACTTGAGTTATTAAGTTTAAACAGATTCTCCTATATCTGTGACTTAGTCGTCACATACCTTCCAATAGGGCTTCTCGGCTTCCCAGCTATCCATAATTTCCGCCGGAGGGCGAACCACCACCGCCTTGCATTCGGCGGTGAGCGTCCCGTCAGGAAGGCGGATCTCACCGGCAACCTTGGCCCGGTTTGCACTCTGCTTGATCACCCGGCCGGTCGCCGTCAGCGGTGTGTCGGTTGGGGTCGGGCGGCGAAACAAGACCTCCAGTTTCAACGCAACCATCAGTGCATCTTGGCCGGACTTGAGCATGACCGCCCGCCCGGAGGTCTCATCCAGAATGGCTGCAACAATACCGCCATGAACAACCCCGGGATAGCCGTTAAAATGCTCGGGAACCGTTACCGTAGCCCGAACTTGCTGAGCCTCGTGATCTTCGTACCAGCTCATCTTTAGCGAAATATCATTTTCACGTCCACACACAAAACAAGTTCGCGAGCTTGCCTGTTTCTTCATATTACGCATCTCTTTCCTACTAACAGTTCATTGAAACCTAAAACCTAAATCTTAAAACCCAAAACGTGATGAATTCGATTTTTTACGAATTCATCAATCTTGACATATATACTTTGGATACAGCAATGGCAAGTCTGATAGAAAACAATTTGAGCCAATTCTATTCGAAGAGTCTTGTCATTAGAAAAAGTTACATGTCGGCCTAAATCGTCAAAAAAATAGTCATACGGCGTCAATTTACTGCCGATGATGAAAGACTCTCTAAAGTCTGCAACAGCAGGCAGTCCCGCCGAGCAGGATCACCATGTCAAAGATCGCCCAATTTGTATTACGCTCACCACCCCCTATCTCCATAAAAGCAGGAAGTTAAAACGCTTTCTTGCCTTTCCGGATTCAATCGGGGGACAAGGTGGCAACAGGGGCAAACAATGTGGCACGTTTTTTGAAAGTAAATCATTTCAGGCGATTTACGACATTGTTGTTTTGCAGTATGCGTTCACAGGTTCAGTGTTCAACGTTCAGGGTTACCTTTCCGTTGGGTTCACAAAATAAGAGTTTACCACTGCCCGACCGGCGGCAGGCGAGGCTCAGGGTTGTCTTTATTCGTTGAACCTCTGAACCCTGAACCTTTGAACCCGTGAACGGTTACAAAATTTTATTTTTTGCGAATTCATCACAATTAAAGGAGTTGAATATGATCAAAGAGCGTCTATTGTCTGTCGAAGAAATATGTCAATACCTTGGCCTCAGCCGAGACACGGTCTACAAGTGGATCGAGACCAAGGGGCTGCCAGCCTACCGCCTTGGACGTCTCTGGAAGTTTAAAAAGAAAGATGTTGATAAATGGCTTGAGCAAAACGCAAGCTAACCGCTCGCGCGCGCTTGAACGTAACCTCAACATGGCAAATTGTTCAAGACGTTAAACCATTAGGAAACAAGAGGCTCCAATGACAAAAACAAGGGAAAAACCGGCGAAAAAAATTATCAAACCCGGCAAAGATATCACCGCCCCCAAAGCAGATAGCTTAAAGAAAAAACTGCATAAAACAACGGCACAGGGTACTGTGAACCTCACTTTAGACTTTGCAGGGGTAAAGAAAATCGACCCTGTGGGTTTGAGCGTCATCATTGCCGCTCACAACACGCTAAAGAACGCTGGTGGGAAATTGACACTGAAAAACGTTTCAGATGAGTTTTTAAACTTGTTTGGAACCATACAGCTGGATCAACATTTTGAACTTCAATAGCAGGCAAATGCAACACGCAAAATCCCTTACAGTCGAACCCTGCCAAAGCGGGACCGTTACGCCACAGCGAAATTGCAGGAATTTTCAAGTCGATTCAAATAGGAGTCAACATGAGTATAGAAAATGACGACGACACCATACAGATTTTTATCCAAGAGTCTTTAGAACACCTGGCCAATATTGAAAATGACTTTTTAGCCATTGAAGGAGCCGGAGTGAATTTAGACAAAGAACTGATCAACAAAGTATATCGCACCGCTCATTCCATTAAAGGGGGGGCTGGTTTTATGGGGCTTACCAATATAAAAAACCTGACCCATGAAATGGAAAATATTCTGGGCAAGTTTAGAAGTAGCGAACTAACCCCCGATCCGGGAAGCATCAACATTCTGCTACTGGCCTCCGATACCCTCAGGGATCTGATCAACAATATCAATACCAGTAATGAAGTCGACATATCTGAACACATTGAAGCCTTGAGTGCCATCAACAAAGCTTCGCTGCTTGAAGAAGAAAAAACGCCTGCCTTTGAAATGATTGACATTACGTTTCCTGATGGGAAACACGGCCTTACCGTGGCCGCAGACGAAATTTCAAGTTCCTGGAAAGAAGGAAAATATATTTGCCTGCTCGAAATAGACTTAATTCAAGACGTTCATCTGAAAGGCAAAACGCCTCAGGGTTTTTTGGATGAAATTCAAGAATGCGGTGAGATTCTGGGCCGCCGGCTAGATGTAGACGCCGTTGGGGCCCTGGACCAGGAAGGCCTGCCCGATCAGTTGCCCTTGATAGCTCTTTTCGCCACGGTCCTGCAACCAAATGATATAAATGCACTGCTTGAGATCAATGAACAATCCATTTACGAACTTGCTGACGACATGAGCGTAAAATCTGTAGAACAAAAAGTTTTAGAAGAATCTCTTGAATCTGCAACAGAAGAGGCCATGACAACTGCAAAAGATGATTTCATTGAAGAAACTCAAGAACAATCATCTGTTCTGACAGAATCCTCATTCCAAAAAGCCGGTGTGGAAACTCAGCAGCAAAAGAAATCAGTAGCCGTCGAGTCGAGTCTCAGAGTCAACATAAGCCTGCTCGATTCGCTCATGACGCTGGCAGGCGAACTGGTATTGTGTCGCAACCAACTAATCCAGTCAATAAGCTCAAACGAACACCATACCCCGGAAATTGCAATTCAGAGGATAGATCTGATCACCTCTGAACTGCAAGAGGCCATCATGCTGACCCGGATGCAGTCTATCGGAAATGTTTTCAATAAATTCCCTCGTGTGGTACGCAATTTGGCCAGGAACCTGGACAAGCAGGTAGAGTTATCCCTGGAAGGCAAAGAGGTTGAGCTGGATAAAACTATTATAGAAGCCATCGGTGACCCACTGACCCACCTGGTTCGAAATGCCGTGGATCACGGTATCGAAATGCCTGATGACCGTCGGAAGGCGGGAAAAGATACCAGCGGCAGAATTTTTTTAAAAGCATACCACGAAGCAGGACAGGTCAATGTCGCCATCTCCGACGACGGCAAGGGGCTTGATGGCAACAAATTGGCGATAGCGGCCGTGGCCAAGGGCCTGATAACTGACGATCAGGCCAAAATGATGTCGGAAAAAGAAAAGATAAATCTGATTTTTATGCCCGGCTTTTCCACCGCGGAAAAAGTGACCGATGTCTCTGGCCGTGGAGTTGGCATGGATGTTGTCAAGACCAATCTGGACAAACTGGGCGGGGTTGTGGACATTGACTCTGAACTCGGGAAGGGAACAACGATTCGGATAAAGCTTCCTCTGACATTGGCCATTATCCCCTGTCAAATCATTGTTACCGGAGGAGAGCGTTATGCCATCCCCCAGGTCAATCTGGAAGAACTGATCAGAATTCCTGCCGGCCAGGTCAAAGATAAAATAGAGATGGTCGGAGATGCTGAAGTCGTCAGGTTGCGCGGGGATCTTCTTCCCCTGATACACCTTGCTGATACTATCAATGTTGAACGCACTTATTTCGACTCTGATAAGCAAGAGTTGAAAAGCGACCGGCGGGATAGTATCGCCGACCGAAGATCTCATAAGAGCCCCCTATTTGACGAAGATCAACCCAAAACTAAAGACTCGAAACTCGAAATCCAAAACCCGCAACACCAGGCTCGCAGCCCGCAAGACCGGCGCTATCATGCTGCCAGTGCACTCCACATCGTAGTCGTTACTACAGGTGCCATGAAATACGGATTGGTCGTCGACAGGCTGAATGATTCCGAAGAAATCGTCGTCAAACCGCTGGGACGTCATCTCAAGCACTGTAAGGGATACGCCGGAGCCACCATTATGGGTGACGGCCGTGTGGCAATTATACTGGATGTGGGCAATATAGCGAGGATGGCAGGACTGATTTCCCTGGAAGGTACTGACAGGGCCGTGAAAGTTTCCAAGGAAACCGATGATGCCGCCATCAAGGCAAACAAAGACAAGCAGTCCCTGCTGGTATTTAGAAGCGCTGAAAACGAACAATTTGCCGTTGCTTTAAACCTGGTAGAGCGTATAGAGAAGATCAAAAAAACAGCCATCGAAGAAGTGGGCGGCAAACGGGTAATGCAATATCGCGGCAGAAGTCTTCCTTTGTTTGCCATTGATGAAGTCGCTCAGGTCAAACCACTTGCGAATAAAGAAGACCTTTTGGTCATTGTTTTTACTCTTGTCGATAAAGAAATCGGTCTTTTGGCCATGGGCCCTGTGGACGCTACAGAAATATCCGCTGAAGTTGACGGCAGCACCCTCAAACAGCCGGGTATTTTAGGTTCTGTCATTATCGGCAACCACACCACCTTATTGGTAGACATCTTCGGCTTTGTTCAGGCTCTGAATCCGGAATGGTTTTCCGGACACAAGATGGTTACGACACTCGACGGCGAGGCACCCACCGTTTTATATGCAGAGGACTCCAATTTTTTCCGCAACCAGATTAAGGATTTCATTGAAGATGTAGGCTACAACGTTATCGCGGCCGAAGACGGAATGATCGCCTGGAATCTACTCCAGGAGCATGGGGAGAAAGTAGCCTTGGTAATCACGGACATCGAGATGCCCAATCTTAACGGCTACGACCTTACCGCCAAAATCAGACATGACAATCGCTTTTCCGGACTGCCGATTATAGCCGTAACCTCTATGGCGGGAGATGAAGAAATTGCTAAAGGAAAAGCAGTCGGAGTTAATGAATATCAGATCAAGCTGGACAAGGAGAAACTAATCGGCAGCCTCCATCATTATCTGCAAAGCAAATAGCTGCTGGTTAGGAAACATCGACGCGCATATTCGGCAGAGAATGCTGTCCCAGAAGGAAATCGCAGGAAATTTTAAAATATAAAAATTGATTAATACAAAAGGCAAGAAGGAGGATTTGATATGTTTAAAATCCGGAGCATCAAGGCAAAACTGCTGGCCTCAGTGGCCGCCATGGTAGTTGTATTGGTAACGGCTTTTCTGGTGAAAAGCTATCAAGAGAAAACCTCAGGCATCATGAAATACAAATATTCGGCCCTTGAATTACACTTCCAGAATATACAAAGTCTTATCAAAGGGGCGGAAATCGGAGACTGGATGGAAGAAGTTCTGCTCTCAAAGAGAAAGGACGGCTATGACAGCGCCTTAATCGTACCCGACGGTGCCGGCTTTAAAATCGCGGCAAAAACTAATACTGTGGACATCCTGTCCGGCAATGACACTCTTCTCAAGCGGGTGCTACAGACCGGTCAAGCCACAACACAGCGCCTGCACCAAAACGGCAAAGACATTTTGACATTTTTCGGGCCTGTGCAAGATTCTGCCGGCAAGCATGGGATTGCCGCCGCACTCCTTGATATCAGCACGGACATGGCTCAATTCCGCAAGTCGCTATTTGTGTCTATTGCCGCCGGCCTGTGTATTATCTTTATTTATTGCGGCATACTGTACTTTTTAGTAGACCGGCTGGTCAATAAACCGATTAAAAGTACCTATGATACCATCAGATTAATGGTAATGGAAGGTGACCTGACCAAACGCATTCCCATGCAGAAAGTCAATTGTTCACAAATGCGAAACTGTAAACATACCGATTGTCCCAGCCACGGTAAAACAGGCAGCTGCTGGCAGGAGGTCGGCTCCAATACACCCGGTGAGATCCAGTGCAGGTGCATCACTGCGGGCGAGTTTAAATCCTGCATCAATTGCTCCGTCGCCCAGAGTGTGCTGCGCGATGAACTTGACAAATTGGCCGCCTGGGTCAACACATTCATAACCCAGGTTGCCAGAATTATAAAAAATATCGCCGATCACGCCGAAACCTTGGATACTTCCTCCATCGATTTATCCAGCCTTTCCGGACAGATGTCGCAAGGGACCGAAAATATGTCCCACAAATCGAAAACTGTAGCCGCGGCAGCCGAAGAGATGAGTTCCAACATGAACTCTGTAGCTGTCGCCATGGAACAAGCCGCCACTAATATTAACATGATGGCTACAGCCTCTGAAGAGATGACCGCCACCATAAATGAAATTGCTCAAAATTCCGAGAAGGCCCGCGCCATAACCGGTGAAGCGGTCACACAGTCTAAGGCTGCATCTGACCAAATAGAACAATTTGGCAAGGCTGCCCTTGAAATAGATGAGGTCACCGAAGGAATTCGTGATATTTCAGAACAGGTTAATCTGCTGGCTCTCAATGCTACTATCGAAGCGGCACGGGCCGGAGAGGCCGGTAAAGGTTTTGCGGTTGTAGCTCAGGAGATAAAGGATCTTGCCAGACAAACAGCTGATGCGACTAATAAAGCAGATGAGAAGCTTAAATGGATACAATCCAGGTCCGCTGATTCGGCCGAGAATGTGAAGGCTATCACCAAGGTAATTGATGAAGTCAACGAAATTGTAAGCACCATTGCAACGGCAGTGGAAGAACAGTCAGTAACTACAAAGGAGATTGCCGGCAACGTGTCCCAGGCATCCATGGGAATTCAGGAAGTCAACGAGAACGTTGCCCAAAGTTCCACCGTTGCCACTGAGGTTGCAAAAGATATTGCCGAAGTCAATCAATCAGCCGCTGAAATGTCCAACAGCAGTTCTCAGGTAAATATGAGTTCGGAAGATTTATCTAAACTTGCAGAACAGCTCAATAAAATGGCTCATAAGTTTAAAGTATAAATCGTTGCACGATTTTATAGGGCGCGGCTTCGCCGTTTAACAAAGGAAATTGAGGCAACAACCATGGTAGAGATATCAGCAACTCAAACCGACAACCAGAACATAGATATTGCCACTTTCTATGTGGGTAATGCTCTCTGCGGGATTGACATACTAAATATTCAGGAAATTAATAAGCTCATAGAAATGACCAAAGTGCCCCAGGCGCCTGAGTATGTCTTGGGCATTCTGAATCTGCGAGGACAAATAGTGACCATTATCGACCTTGGCACCAAGCTTGATCTCTCTGGAACCAAGTTGAGCGATAAAACGCGTAATATTATTGTTAATTCAAAAGGAGAATCCATCGGCTTACTGGTGGAGCGCATCGGTGATGTGGTCAGAGTTAACAGTGCACAATTGGAACCGCCGCCGGCCAATATCGGTAGTGTTCAGGGTAAATTTTTTAAAGGCGTATTCAAAACTCAAAACCATTTGATTGGAATTCTGGATGTTGAAGAGATTCTCGAAGAAGAACATTAGTTTAGTCTTTTGTCACTGGTCATTGGGTATTGGAGCGCTCTTTTTTACAACTGACGAATGACACATGACAACTAGCGAATGACACATGCAACATGACAAACCCCTAAGAGTATTGATAGTAGACGACACCGTGATCTACCGCAAAATCGTAAGTGACGTCCTGGCGGAATTACCCCATGTGGAGGCAGTGGGCACTGCTCATAATGGAAAGACCGCCATAATCAAGATTGCCTCTCTGAAACCGGACCTTTTGACCCTCGATATCGAAATGCCGGAAATGAATGGGCTTGAAGTCCTGGCTCATATAAAAACAGCAGCACCGCATGTGGGGGCAATAGTGCTCAGTACGCTCACCCATAAAAGTGGTGAGCTGACCATGAAAGCGCTGGAACTGGGAGCTTTTGATTTTATCCCCAAACCGCAAGAAGGCAGCATCTCTGAAAATACCGCAGCCATAAAAAGCACCATTGCTCCTATGATCAAGGCCTTTGCACGCCACAAAGAGATAAAGAGTATTCTTTGCCAAGGCAAAATCCTTGCCTCTGCCGCCGAATCGGACGCAAAAAGACCACAGGACTCCGCAAAAATTGTCCAGCGTATGAGTACGATCACAGGCCGTAAAAGAGGAAACTCAGAGGTCGTGGCCATCGGCATTTCTACGGGAGGGCCTAATGCTCTGGCACAGATGATGCCCAAACTTCCAGCAAAACTGGGAGCGCCCATATTAATTGTCCAGCATATGCCCCCTGTTTTCACACGGTCTCTCGCCGTAAGCCTGAACGCCAAATGTTCCCTTGAAGTCCGAGAAGCGGTTGACGGTGAGCCCCTTAGGCCCGATACCGCCCTTATAGCGCCCGGCGGAAAACAGATGAAGGTTGTGGCTGCGGCTGACGGCAAATCCAGGATCATCAGAATAACAGACGACCCCCCGGAAAACAGCTGCAAGCCTTCAGTCGACTATCTAATGCGATCCATAGCTCATCACTATATGGACCGGGCAACAGGGGTTATTATGACCGGCATGGGCTCGGACGGTCTGCTTGGGTTGAAATTGATGAAACGCAACGGTGCGACTATTCTGGCACAGGACGAATCAACCTGCGTGGTTTACGGTATGCCCAAAGAACCAATTGAAGCCGGTATCGTTGATGTTATTGCACCACTGGATAAGATTGCAGAAGAAATCGTGAGAACTGTAGGTCGTTAGTCACTGGTCGCTTGTCATTAGCCACTTGCTTGCCCCGTTGAATTCCAGCGCCAGCTGGACTATTCAACTGGGGTCATTGGTCATTGGATAACTGATAACTGATCACTTTTTACTTTTCACTGTTTCCGGGTCATTGGTAAAGATAAAAGCTGAAAACATGAAAATAAGAGATGTACAGGGGAAATGACGAATGGCAAATGACGAACGACGAATGACAAGTGACAAATGACGAATGACAAGTGACAAATGAAAAAGATCACCCCCGATGAAGTTAAAATCATCGCTAAATATATACACGATATATCCGGTATTTTTTTGGATCAGAGCAAAGCTTATCTTTTGGAAACCAGGCTGGATAGCCTCGTTAAAGAAAACGGCTGTTCATCATTCTCCGAGCTTTATCATCAGGCCAAAGCAGACGGCACCAAATCAATAGAAAGAAAAATTATCGACGCCATTTCCACTAATGAAACCATGTTTTTTCGTGATACCAGTCCCTTTGATGTGCTGCAGCACAAAATTCTGCCTGATCTTATTGACATACGTTCTGCCAACTCTTCCAGTTTTTTGCCGCCCCAAATCCGTATCTGGAGTGCGGCCTGCTCCACCGGCCAAGAAGTATACAGCATTGCCATGGTATTGAAAGAACTCCTGCCAGATCTCAATAAATACAACATTACATTATTGGGCACAGACATATCTGATGCCGCAATTTCCCAATCCAGCTACGGCTCATACAACAAGTTTGAAATTGAACGCGGCCTTCCACCGGAAAAATTAGTCAGATATTTTTCTCGTAATGGCGATAACTGGAAGATTAAAGATGATATCAGAGCCATGGTGAAATTTAGCAAACTGAACCTTCTGATGCCCTTAAACGGTCTGGGCAAGTTTGACATTGTATTTTGCAGAAATGTAGCCATTTACTTCACCGCAGAGGATAGAAAAAAACTCTTCAATAAAATCGCCGACATATTGGAACCTAACGGATATCTGATTATAGGCTCAACCGAATCCTTGACCGACATTTGCCCCCGCTTTGAGCCCAAAAGATCCATAAGATCCATATTTTACCAGTTGAAGGGGTGAAGAAGAGTAAAAAGACTTCATTGATTGTATTTAATTTCAACATATTATTGGCTTGTTGGCCCGGACCCCTTCATCTCAGGCAAACCTATTATCAGCGAGATTAAAAAGGACAACTTGACTGAAGTACCAAAAGTGTCTTATATCGATAGATACTTATGAACAGCTTTATTACTTTTTTTGATAGATTCCATACAACTTTCGGTGCAGTGCCACCCTATCTTCAGGTTCTCCTAAAGGCCTTGTTTGCCGTCGCCGGCTCGTTTATTGCGTGGTTCATTCTAAAACGGATCCTTGCCTCTTTTAGAGAAAAAACCAAAAATCAAGCATTTATCCAAATAAACACCCAAATTTATAATCTGATTGAAAAGGCGATTTTCTACGGGCTCATCATTGTAGCCGGTACGTATCTGATCAGACTTTTCGATGTTTTAATTTTGGGAAAAATCTTTCATGCCTTTCTGATTATCCTCCTGGCAGCACCCTTAAATGATTTTATGTTAATCGTGCTGGCGTATCTGGAGAAGAAGGTAGCAGACCAGACCACAACCAAGATTGATAATATAATTTTCGACCTGCTGCAAAAATTTTTGGGCGCCATCATTTATGCCACCGCCATTGTCCTGGCTCTGGACATACTGGGGGTTAATGTTATGCCCTTTATTGCCGGGGCCGGAGTTGCCGGCATTGCCGTCGGTTTTGCCGCCAAAGATACCCTGTCAAACATTATCGCCGGAATATTGCTGATTATCGACCGACCTTTTGAAATCGGAGACCGCATCGAAGTCTGGAGTGCGCCTGCCGGCAGCGCCACCTGGGGAGATGTTTTAGATATCGGCTTGCGGGCAACAAAGATCAAAACTACGGACAACATTGTCATCATCATCCCCAACAATGAGATCATGAAGCGGGACATCGTCAATTATACTATTATTTCATCAAAAATCAGAGTGCGGATAAATATCGGCATTGCATATGACGCGGATATTGAAAAAGCCAAGCGTTTAATAATATCCGTGGCTGATTCGGCCGACTGGATTTCAAAGGACCCGGCGCCCAGAGTGATGGTCAGAAATTTCGGGGATTCATCGGTAGATCTTCAATTGAGAGTATGGATTAATGATGCCCGCAAACGCATGGACACGATTTCCTACATAACAGACAAGGTAAAGACAACCTTCGATCAAAATAAAATTGAAATTCCCTATCCTAAAAGAGACATAACCATTACTAACAAAGAAACCACTTGATTTAATAGATGTTTGGAGGTAATTATAGCCGATTTCTTTTTAAAACTCGGGAACACTCCTTAATTTTTTGTAACAGCTCAGCCACTAAGGCACAAAGACACAAAGAAGGGGTGTGAATTATAAACCTTAATGATTGCAGTTCAGTTTTATTGGTTAAATTGGTTTGGTTGGTTAACAAATAAAACCAATAAAACCAATCGGACAATTTAAATTGATATTATAATCTTAGAGCCTTGGTGGCTTGGTGGCTGAACTATTGCAATTTTTTTTAGTATTATGAAACTGACTATCAAAGAAGTCGCAAAGTGTCTTAAACTTCCGTTAAGTACTGTAGAACGCTGGATCCGCCAGGGTAGAATACCTATCCAAAAAAGCGGCAACAACCTGACATTCACCGATTCGGCCATAGAAAAATGGGCGGCATCCCATAACCTGCCTTTTACCAAGCCCCAAAAAGATCGAGCCCCGCAGGAGGGTTCCGGGCTGGAAAACCTCCTTCCGGTGATGAAACGTGGCGGTGTGTTCCGCAATGTTCAGGGAGACGATGTGCCGGTAGTCCTGCAGTGCGCTGTTAACAAGATGACGGCCTTGTCTGCATCGGTCAAAATCCGGTTGTATGAACGGCTGCTTGAAAGAGAACACCTTACTTCCACCGGTATCGGCAAAGGGGTGGCCATTCCCCATCCCCACGACCCACTTGCGGATATCATCGACAAGCCTTTAATCGCCACTTGTTTTCTTGAAAAACCGATAGACTTCGCCGCAATCGACGACAAGCCGGTGTTTGTCATGTTCATCCTGATAAGCCCGACAATAAAGCTTCATCTGCATCTGCTTTCAAGGCTTTCTTATTGTGTTCGCGACAACGCCTTTGTGGAATTTTTGAAAACATCTTCTGACTCAGATGCTTTTTTTTCAAAAATAGCTGATTTTGAAAAACAACTCGATAAAGCCGATCATTATTAGTTTTTATTGTAAATTTTGGACTTTTTTTAATTGCCACTAAGACACCAAGGCACGAAGAAAGAATATTAAATATACTTTTTATGTCTTTGTGTCTTCGTGCCTTGGTGGCATATTTTTTGGGTCCGGTTTGTCCGCCTCCGGCGGGTTGATCCGGGTTAGGTCTTGGCAATATGCGCATTTTTCAATCGTGGCGCTATCCTGCAAGCTGGTCTATCTTTCGCATGGACGATCGTCTCCTGCTTGTAATAATGGCCGTTATTGTCGGCAGCTGCAGCGGGGTGGCAGCAGTGGCGCTGAACCGGGCACTGGTTGCCATGTTCGAATGGCTGCATCATTTTCGCGATCACTGGTGGGCATTCACGCTCCCGGCTGTCGGCGCCGCTCTCTCTGCGCTGTTTTTGGATAAGATCGTCAAAGAAGGAGCGGGACACGGTGTTCCGGAAGTTATCTACAGTGTATCCCGCTATGGCGGACTTTTACGATTGCGCTCAAGTATTTCAAGGCTGATATCAAGCTGTCTTACCATCGGCAGTGGAGGATCAGCCGGCCCTGAGGCTCCGGTGGTTATGAGCGGGGCTTCCATCGGCTCCAATATAGCAAAGTTTTTCTCTTTGAACGACCGCCAGCGGGTAACCCTTGTCGGTTGCGGCGCTGCCGGTGCTATATCCGCCATCTTCAACGCCCCCATTGCCGGAATGGTATTTGCGATTGAAGTGATCCTGGGTGAGTGGAAAGCTCTGCATATCATCCCGATTGCCATAGCATCCGTGACCGGAACTGAAATCAGCCGAACCCTGCAGGGCAACCAAATCGCCTTCAGCCATCGGAAATTCAGCATAGACTTTACAGATATTTTGGCCTGTATCGGACTGGCCGTTCTGGCAGCCGCCGCATCTATTTTGCTGACTCGACTGCTAAGGTCCATGCATTCAATCTCAGGCAGGGTTCCGGCACCGGTATGGGTACGGGCCGCTATCGGCGGTTGCGCGGTCGGCATTGTCGGAATCTTTTTACCGGTCGTAATGGGTGAAGGCTACCATTGGATCCGAATCATGAGCGAAGGTGCCCTTGCAAAGGGACTCGCATTTGTGGCCCTTGCCGCCCTTGCCAAGATCGTCGCCACCTCCTTGACGCTTGGTTGGGGAGGCTCCGGCGGGATATTTGCCCCCTGCCTGGTTATCGGCAGCCTGGTAGGAGTCACCTATCACCATGGTCTTGCTTTGCTGTGGCCGTCGGTATCATGGGTCAATGAAGGCTGCTTTGCCTTGCTGGGAATGGCAGGCCTCATCAGCGGTATCCTCCAGGCCCCGCTTACCGGAATTTTCCTGATTGTCGAAATTACCGGCGGCTACGAAGTTATTCTGCCGCTAATTATCGTCTCGGCAATATCAACGACCCTCTGTCACTGGATTGAACCGGCATCCTTTTACCTCAAGGATCTTGTTGATCTCGGGCATCTTCTCAGGCCGGGGACCGATGCCCGGGTGTTGTCTGATATGACCGTGCGTGAGCTTCTTGAAAAGGACTGCATCACCGTTAAACAAAACATGCTGCTGCGGGAATTTGTCAATATTGTACAGCAATCGCGCCGAAATTACTTTCCGGTTGAAAACGAAGCGAACGGTCATTTCTTGGGCATTATCCATTTGGACGATATTCGACCGTACCTTTTCAATCCGGTCATGTATGATACCGTATTAATAGGGCAAATTATGGATACTAATGTTGAAGTCGTGCATCCGGACGACGATCTGTCCGAAATTCTAAGTCGTATGGATGAACAGCACCTGTTTTCCATGCCGGTGGTTGCCAACAATCGCTTTATTGGGCTGATTTCCAAGGCGACCCTACTGGATAAATATCGCAAAGAACTAATGGTTCAGACAGGCCTATAAAATCGCTGCCCGACTTTATACAACCAAAGAACAAAGCATGCTGCAAAAAACCACATTTTATGGTATTATGATATTGTAAATTGTCACGTTGTCACGCGCCTAATAGTAGAGAGGAGACGCTAATGGACAAACAACTATTTCATATTTTTAGAAATAATCCTCTGGGAAGAGAAACCTTGCTGCAATCGCTTTATTTTTGCAAAACCGCAGGTGCTTCTCCGGTGATTTATATCCCCAGCCATACCAAATTTTTAATGTATTTTGAAAACGATGTGGTTCAGATCGATCTGGACGGCTCCTATCTCACATCACCGGCAACGGCCAAGAGGCACGCAGCCGAACTGGCAGAGCAGGCCGGCATCGAACCGAGATTTTTGGACCCAAAGCATTTCACGGCCTCTACCCTGCCGGATATTCAGACGAATTTTGATTTCATGTGCTGTCCCCGCAGCATCAGCGATCTGTCTTCAAAAATCGGGCTGGGCTACATCGGTCCCAGGGTAAGACGTATTGTGAAGTCCGCCCGCTTTCCCGTTCTGATTACCAGCCCGGTCTATAAGGAATGGAAAAGCATAGCATCCTTCTTCGGTGGATCGGCCAATGCCGTCAACGCCCTCAAGCTGGGCTTACGGCTCAGTCGAATTTCCGGCCTGCCGCTGGATGTTTTCACCCATATAGAGAGAAGATCACGTGAAGCATACGAAAAGGTGATAGAAACAGAAAACCTTAAAGAAGAAGTGGACCGCTATGTCAACAAATGGCATTTTTTTGAAAGCGGTGTGTTTGAAGAAAACCTCTATCAAGTTCCCCATGATTCTCTTGTGACCCTGGGCGCTTATGGTCACGGTCTGATCAAAAGTATCTTTTTTGGCAGCAAAATGGAACAGATTCAGTCCACCATTACCAACAACTTTTTGATTGTAGGACCTAACTACACGGCAGCTAAGTAGTGTCCATCCATAAATGGAAGCACTACTTGGCCAATTTGCCGTTTTTCCAGACTTCTTCCTGGGATTCGCCGCTCGCCCAGGTATACACTCCACGGCCGTGTTTCTTATTATTCACATAGGACCCTTCCCATTTGTCGCCATTTTTAAAAAAATAGGTGCCCCGACCTTGCTTTTTATCGTTTTGCCACTGCCCTGTGAATTTGTTGCCGCTTGTAAAAAAAGAAGTGCCCTCCCCGTGCATATTGCCATTTTCCCATTGCCCTACATATTTTTCACCATCTGCATATATATAGGTACCTTGACCGTGTTTTTTATCTTCGTGCCACTGGCCGACATAGTTATCACCATTTTTGAAGGATAGCGTGCCCTGCCCGTGCTTTTTACCGTTTTTCACATACCCTTCGTACCTGGAATTTATACCTTCTATGACTTTGTATTGCAGATCTTTAAGCTTCTCTTTTAAAGGCATTTCAGTTTTCAGCACATCAGACACTGCAATTTTACCGGATGGTATTTCTTGGTTGGGGGGAGCGGCAGCAACAGCAGCCAGCGGTACAGCCGGCGACACTTTCCGGGCCTTCGTAACTTCACCAGTACCTGACGGTATAATCTGCGGCGCCTCCTGGGCAGCAACATCATCATCAGGGCCTCGCGGCAGGGTTGCTTTTGAACTCGCCAGCATTTTGCCGTTTGTCATATCAATCAATTTGGCGTGTATCTCGACAAGTTCATCAGCTGTAACAGTAGTTCCGGTAACAAGAAAACCCTTGCCGAAATTCTCCACAAGCTTTTGCTCCCATAGGCCTTGTCTGTAAAAAATTTCATCTGCATTGGAAGACGCCTCTATTTCAAAAGGTTTTATACTTCTCCAATTCAGTATCACGACGTTGCTTTTGCCAGAATATCTGTCGCGGATATTTCCAAAAAATCTGCCCGTTACTTTTTCACTGCGCTTGCTCGGTTGTTTCGAGTTCACATCGAAAAACGATTGCTGTCAAAAAAAGAATAAAAAAACCCCATTTAGCCAAGTTCAATGGGGTGGTTGCGTGTTGCGCGTTACGCCTTGCGCATTTTAAATGATGTATAACCATATTTTGGCTTCGGCCTGTCCTGCTTTCGGAGCCTGTCCGGGTTGGGGATTACAACATTATCTGTTCAAGGTGAACGTTTCTTTTGAGTGTGGTCTTGGCTGTCTTTTCAAACTGATCGGTTATATCTGAAACAAAAAGCCTGAACTTGCCGTTTCTGCTTAACAGGTTATCGACTTCAATATGCCCTGCCAAAAAATCTTTAATTTTGGCGGCAACGGCAATGGAAGAGTCTATTACGGATACCCTTTTACCGATTTTTCTTTGGATTGTTTTTTTTAGGAGGGGATAGTGAGTGCAACCCAAAATAAGCGTATCTATCTGCCGGACTTTTAGAGGATGCAGATATTTTTTGATGATCATCACGGTTTCGGGCTTCTGCATCCACCCTTCTTCCACCAGTGGTACAAGCAGAGGACAGGCAGCCGAATAGACCTTGGCATCCGGGTTGATTGCCTTGATCTTTTTCTCATAAATCCCGCTTTTTATCGTGGCACGCGTTCCGATAACACCAATATTAAACTTTCGTGAAGTTTGCAGCGACATGTCCACCGCAGGTGTAATAACTTCAAATATAGGAACATCAAATTCTGCCGACACCCTTTCTGCAGCCACGCTTGAAGCGGTGTTGCATGCCATCACTATTATTTTGGCGCCCTGATTCATTAAAAAATCAGTGTTTTCTAATGCATATCTAATGACGGTCTCGGGGCTCTTGCTGCCATAGGGTGTCCGGGCAGTATCTCCAAAATAGAGAATGTCGTAGCCGGAAAGCTGCTCCATTATTGATCTTACGACTGTAAGTCCGCCGATTCCTGAGTCAAATATCCCAATCATATAATAATTTTAGGTTCTTTTCCAATTTAGTTGGAGAAGAGGGTCCAAGGGTTCAAGGGGCCGAGGGGTCAAGTGTTTGCTTTCAAACGATTTTATCATCGTTTTAGTATTTTTTCAACTTCTGCTATTAAGGCATGGATATTTTAAAGTATTTCACTCGAACCCTTGAATCCTTGGACCCTTGAATCCTTTGGATCACTCCGACTCTTTTGGAGATGATCCAAATTTTATTGCTTAAGATTTGCAACTGCTTGACCCACGCATTCTTTGATTACACTGTCAGGCACATCCGTATGAATGCCCGGGCATGATGCAGCCATGATCTGCCAGTTGCCGATGTCAACCAAAACGCTATCGATAAAAGGCCATGCCTTGCACATGCGGGGCTTAACCGGATGAATCGTGCAAAGCCCGTCCCAGAAAATACAATAAACATCATTGCCCTGGGCCAGAACCGGCTTACCACCGGACATCCTACAGTAATCCTTAACAAAACAAACGGGATCCGCACCTAAATAATCGGCTATGATTATAATTTCCTCCTCGGTTACAAAAGTCCCCCCATATCCTTTACAGCAATCACCGCATTGTACGCATTTAAAAATATCTTCAGGTTTCATAATCTCGTAAAAAGTCACGCATTCAACTTTACATAGGTTAAACGCGATGGTCTCGTAAAAAGTAAAATGTTTGATTTTTTACGAGAGTATTTTGTATTTGGTGTTTAGTGTTTGGTTATTTAACAAGTTGGTATATCGCATATATTTGAAACAAAACACTAAATACTAAATACCAAACACCTTATGAATTCGACTTTTTACGAATTCATCAAATGTTGTGTCTGGTCTCCAGAGCTCTTTTCAAAGTAACCGCATCCACATATTTCAGGTCCCCTCCCATGGGTACGCCTGATGCTATGCGCGTCACTTTGACGTTGCAACTTTCAAGACATTCGGCAAGATAAGATGCCGTCGCCTCCCCTTCAACATTTGTGCTGGTGGCAAGTATAACCTCTTGGACCTTGCCGGCCTCTACTCTTGATATAAGCTCTTTGATTCTGATATGCTCCGGTCCAACACCGTTCATTGGAGAAAGTACGCCCTGAAGGACATGATACCGTCCTTTGAAAGAACCTGCTTTTTCAACTGCAACCATATCGGCAATCTGTTCCACAACACATAAAACGCTTGAAGTTCGGGTCGGGTCACTGCAAATACCACAGACATCGGCTGCACTCAGTGCAAAGCACTTTAAGCATATTCTGACTTTATCTTTGACCTCCAAGATGCTGCGTGCAAATTGTTCGGCTTCTTTTTGCGTTGCACGCATTACATGCATTGCAAGACGTTCGGCCGTCTTTTGTCCGACTCCCGGAAGCTTTGAAAAATTTTGTATTAATTGCAAAACCGGTAAAGGATAGTGGCTCATATCTTTACATCAGTCCCGGAATATTCAGACCGCCGGTCAGTTTGCTCATCTCTTGTGTGACCATTTCCTGAGATTTCAGTAAGGCGTCATTTACGGCCGCAAGAATAAGGTCCTGAAGCATCTCCACATCATCAGGATCAACAACTTCCTTTTCAATCTGAATGGATATTATTTGTTGTTTTCCGCTGGCCACAACTTTAACCATACCACCGCCGGAAGTTGTTTCAATCGTCTTTGCAGCCATTTCTTCCTGCAGTCGCTGCATCTTGGCTTGCAGCTTCTGGGCCTGCTTCATTACATTTCCCATACCTTTCATTTAAAGCCCCCTATAAAATTTTTACGTCTACAACCTTGCCGTTGAAAATCTCGACTGCATCAGCAACCAGATGATGTCCCAAAGCCTCTTTTTCCATACTCTCCGCCAGACTTTTTTCGCGCTGATTTTCAGCGCTCGAGTTTTGTTTGGCTGTTATCCGCACATCCATCTCTTTTCCGAAAAAGTCGTTGCATACTTTTTTTATTATGGCCACGTTTTTTTGCCGCCGGATCATACTGATGTTAAAACCATTGCCGCTGACTTCGATTTCCAGGCTTTGGTCCGTGAGGTTCTTTAAAACAGCATTTTTCAGATTTGCCGCCAGGGAAGGATGTTTTTCTGATAATATTGAGAAAATTTTCTGCCAGATTTCATCAATCTTTTGGTTAACATCAAAAGTAGCCGCCGCATAAGGTGCTGTGTGTTCGGCTGTAGCCTCGGCCTCGCTCAACGTCCCCTTTGAACCCGTTGAGGCGCCACGATTTACGGGCTCTGGTTCGATATCGCTATCCACAGGCCGGGTTTCATAAATATCTTTGCGCAGATTATCAAGCTTTGCTATAAGTTCATCGATCGGCAGGGCCGGTTTGATTTGATGCAGCCTCATAAATATCATCTCCATCGCCAGTTTCGGCTGAGATAAATATCCCAAAGTCGTCTCTTCCGTAAAGAGCAGGTCAAAAACCTGGTTCAAAAATGCCCCGGGAACATCTTTGACCTGTTCAATCATCAGATTAATCTCGTGAGCAGGGATATCCACAAGTTTGCTGGCCTTTTCCCCCAATTTAACGACAACCAGGTTTCTGAAATGCTCAACCAGATCGGCATACAGTTTTTTCATGTCATAGCCGCTGCTGTATAGCTCATCCACTATCTCAAGAACCTGAGCGATATCCCCGCCTAATAGGGCCGCCGCAAGATCAAATATAGTCTTCCGGTCTACCACGCCCAGTATGTCCAGTATCTGCTGATTAGTTATTGTCCCTGCCGTAGTGGACATCACCAGGTCAAGGAGGCTCAAGGCATCTCTCATGCTTCCGGCGCCCTGGCGTGCCAACAATCCCAAGCTCTCCGCGTCGATATCAACACCTTCCTTTATGCAGATCGCCTCTAAGTGCCTGATAATAGATTCAACGTCGATAAGCTTGAAATCGTGCCGCTGGCAACGGGAAAGAATTGTTATCGGAATTTTGTGAGGTTCGGTAGTAGCAAAAATAAACATCACATGTGACGGAGGCTCTTCCAGAGTTTTTAGCAGCGCGTTAAATGCGGCCATGCTGAGCATGTGGACTTCATCAATGATATATATCTTGTAAAGGCTGTAGGCCGGGGAATATTTTACATTTTCACGCAGTTCCCTGATCTGATCAACGCTGTTGTTTGAGGCGCCGTCAATTTCAAATACATCCATACTGCGTCCTGCGGTTATCTCCCGGCAGGATCTACATTCATTGCATGGCACTGAAGCAGGGCCGACTTCACAATTCATGGCCTTTGCCATTATACGGGCAACCGTTGTCTTGCCGGTACCTCTGGGCCCTGAAAAAAGGATGGCATGGGCAACTCGATCTGTTGATATGGCATTGGTCAACGTTCGGGAAACATGATCTTGTTTGACAACTTGATCAAAAGTCTGGGGACGGTATTTGCGTGCCAGGACAAGATAGGACATATAGACACTTCTCGCTTAATAGATCAGATTTGAGAAAAAACTCCCCGAATGCTCAATTAATTACGTTTTAAGAGCGGCGCAGCCGCGTTATACAAAATCGCTAAACGATTTTATGGCGGAGAGAGAGGGATTCGAACCCTCGGTACCTTTACAGCACACACGATTTCCAGTCGTGCTCCTTCGGCCAGCTCGGACATCTCTCCGCTTATAAAATCGCAAAGCGATTTTGTAATTGCCAATAAAATCGCTAAACGATTTTATTGGCGGAGAGGGCGAGATTCGAACTCGCGGAGGCAATTAACCTCAACAGTTTTCGAGACTGCCGCCTTAGACCACTCGGCCACCTCTCCCAAACCATGTAAGTTGTCAATAGTGTTAAATCCAATATACCGCTTTAATATTTTCTGTCAACGATCTTGTCGGCAAACTTTTTAAACAGATTTCAGGATTTCCCTTGAACAACATCATGCTTTATAGTAATAAAATCGCTTCATGATTTTATATAACGCCCGCCTAGGCGGACGCAAAAATAAATTGTTGAATTTGCAACTTTTTAATAGATTAATGGAGGCAGCAGGTGATGAAAATTGGAAACGGGTGACTGTTTGAACACATTAGTGAGTCTTTAGAAAAAACAGCGGTTCGCTAACTTCTTCATTTTATTATAGGCATAACGATTTAAAATTATTGCCATATTGATTAACCAACCCTGTTTTTTCTTTAGACTCACTTTTGCGTGAGTTTCAGCCGTTTTTAAATTTTATTATCTGCTGCCGGGTTAGCGCAACAGAACTTGTTGACTACATTTCTAAGAGTTAGAAGGAATCAACCATGGCAGAAATTATCCCTTTCAGAGGACTTCTCTATAATACGGATAAAATCAAAAATCTTGCAGATATCATAGCCCCTCCCTTTGATGTAATCTCAGAAGAAGAGCAGGAAAATTATCACCGTATCCATCAACAAAATATGATTTGGCTGACCCTTGGCCGCACAACTGAGAACGACACAAGCGACAACAATCGTTACACAAGAGCGGCTGACTATTTAAAAACGTGGCTCTCAGAGAATATCCTGCTACAGGACGAAATACCGGCATTTTATTTAACCGCGCACCAATTTCCGCATGCAAACAAAACCGTCACCCGCTACGGCCTGATCGCACTGGTAGGTCTGGTACCTTTCGAAGAAGGCGTAGTCCTGCCCCATGAAAAAACATTCTCCAAGATTAAAGCTGAAAGACTTGAACTCATAAAAGCATGCCAGGCCAATCTCAGCCCGATATTTTCTTTGTATTCCGATAAAGAAAACCGGATCATGAAAGCATTGCTGACCTCTGTTGCCAACAAACTTCCGGATGCAGATTTTATTGACCACAATGGTCAGCAGCACAGCCTCTGGCGCATAACCGATCAGACAATCCACCGCCATGTTTCCGATGCCATGCAGAATAAACGTCTTTTTATCGCTGACGGGCACCATCGCTACGAAACAGCCCTGCAATACAAAAAATGGCTGGCAGAGAACACTCCCGATTTCAACGGTACTCATCCGGCCAACTACGTCATGATGTATCTTTGCGGCATGGAGGACCCCGGAGTCGTCGTCCTGCCGGCCCACCGTATGCTGAATGAGGTTCCGGCTGCGACCAGAGCGTCTCTGATTTCAAAAGCCTCTGATTTTTTTGATATCACCACAATACCCTATAAAGGGGAGCAGCGTAAAAAAAACCGGACTGAACTTTTAGCGTTACTTGAATCAAATACCTTAAAAAACTGCCTGGGGATTTTTATGAAAGACTGCCCGGAGCTTTACCTGTTGACACTAAAACCAAACGTTATGGAACAGATGTTCGGCGATGAGCTTGCAGATTCACTCAGAAATATCGATGTGACGGTGTTAACGCGCCTTCTTTTTATGGAGATCTTAGGTTTTGATCAGGCCAGACTCGATAATGAAAAACTGATTGCCTACACCAGGCTGGCAGAAGAAGCCATTGATTTGGTTGAGGAGGGCAAACACGATATAACCTTTATTCTGAACCCTACAAAAATTGAGCAAGTCCGGCATATTGCCGCCGAAGGCCTGATTATGCCGCGCAAAGCCACCTATTTTTATCCAAAAGTAATCACCGGCCAGGTCCTGAACCGATTGACGAACAATTAATAGTTAACAATTAATTGTTAATTGATAACTATTAAGAACTTTAGGGCATGAACATCTTTTGCACTTCCTCGGTATATGATCCGTCTTCTTTATAAATGATTAAAGGAGGACCGATTTTTACCCCCGGGCGCCCTCCTTTGCTCCCTGCCACTAAAATCAGTTTCGCTTCAGTATTTGTGTTTGAATGGATCGTTCGCATAAATTTGGGCTCAATAGCGGCATTGCGCATTTGCGAAAGAATATCCGTTATGCGCTCAGCCGGATAAACTGTAATAAAGCGTCCCGCAGGAGGCAGCATGCGACTGGCGGTTTCAACGACATCAAAAAGGGTGGCCTTAATTTCATGCCGGGCAATTGCCCGCTGCCGGTTAGGATTTATTCTTCCTGATTCTGCCTTCCTGAAAGGGGGATTACTTATTACCAGATCCACCGGCCCGGAAATCGTATCAGATTGCAACGTTTTCATATCCATACAAAGAATTGAAATCTGATCCCCCATATTATTTTCTTCAACATTAAGGGCTGCAAGCTCTGCCAGTTGCGGCTGCACCTCAATTCCATATACTTTTATTGCCGGATGACGATATGCCAGTATCATGGGAATTATACCGCACCCTGTACCCAGATCCAGAACCTTATCTTCGGGACGCAACTTGGCATGGCCGGCAATTAAAACAGCATCAATGGAAAAGCGATAGCCGCTGCGATGCTGCTTGACTTGAATACGGCCGTTAAAAAAAGCATCTTTAGTCAAAGAATCCATACTACACCGGTCCAACCTTGAATTTTATTTCTTCGACCAGAACTTTGCCCAACACCTCGTTGACTTTTGCTATGATATCGCTTTTTAAAAATTGCAGTTCATGGGCCCAGGCTGAACTGGTTACATTCACTAAAAGCAACTTCCCCTTAAAAGCCTCCGGCCGGGCATTTTTAGCGATATTCTCTCCGACGGCACGATCCCAAAGATTCCAGATCTGAGCCAGGCCTTCATCGGCCTCATGGCGGTAGGACCGCAGGACATTGCCGATAACATTTCCGATCTGTGTAAATTCTTTAACGTTTTTTCTTCTTTTCATAACCTTACCCAAGCGCGTCGAAACCGAACGATATTTGCCACAAAGGATATTATTACCCTAATTGAGTTAAAACTCAATGTGTCAGTTGTTCGTTGTCCGTTGTCAGTTGTAAATCTAACTCGGTTTATCCGGCGTTATGATAACGCTTTGGCTGAAGATTTATAAATCAAGTCTTTAATTCCTCTAAATTAGCTACGGACAACAGACAACGGACATCAAGCATTTTTCTTCATGGACTATAAAGCAACGGGCCTATTGTCAAGAAAAACCAGGCAGCCTATATTTCAAACTTTTGCTTTTTGCTTGACTTGCATGGTTTGGTGACATAATTTATTTAAGCTAATGATTCGTACAACTAATTGTAAAATCGCTTCACGATTCTATATAACATTCCGTTTAACGAGACTTAAACTTAAAATTTACAGGATTAAAACATGAGCTGGGATTGGGAAAAACTTAAAGAGCAGCAACAACGCAAGGACGGAGGCGGCATTCCTCCTCAATTTCATGATTTTTTTGAAAAATTCAAGCAGCTCAAATTGCCGGGCGGTCCGCTGTTGATTCTACTTCTTATTATTCTTTTTTTCGGTAGTTCAACATTTTATACGGTCGACGTTGACGCCGTTGGTGTTGTTCAGCGTTTTGGCAAATTTGTCCGTACCACTCAGCCCGGTCTAAATTTCAAGTTGCCTGCTGGAATTGAAAAAGTTACCAAGGTTAAGGTTCGCCGTGTTTACAAGGAAGAATTCGGTTTCCGCTCCGACCGCCAAGAAGGGCGTACACAGTCTTTATCCGGCAGTGAAACTTCCAGCGTATCTCTGATGCTGACCGGTGACTTGAATGTGGCCCTGGTGCCCTGGATCGTCCAGTACCGGATTAATGATCCTTACAACTTTATGTTTAAAGTTGCGGACGTTCGGCGACTGCTGGTTGATATGTCGGAAGCGGCCATGCGCCTGGTTGTGGGCGACCGCAGCATCAATGAGGTTATCAGCAAGCGGGAAGAAATCGCCGTTGAAGCCAGAAATGTTTTGCAAGCAGAACTGGACAATGCCGAATCCGGCATCCATATCGTCACCATTGAGATGAAAAAGACCAATGTTCCCGAACCGGTGCAGCCGTCATTTAATGAAGTCAACCAGGCCATCCAGGAGAAGGAAAAAATGATCTATCAGGCCCAGGAGGACTACAATAAAGCGATCCCGGCCGCCCGGGGAGAGGCCGACAGGACCGTCAAAGCCGCGGAAGGCTATGCCCTTGACCGCATCAACCGGGCGAAGGGTGATGCTTCCAGATTTGATGCTATCTTTAAAGAATACGCAAAGGCCAAGGACGTTACCAGACGGCGCCTGTATCTTGAAATGCTGAAAGAACTTTTCCCCAAGCTTGGGGATAAATATATCGTAGATCATGATCAGAAGAACCTTTTACCACTGCTTAACCTCGGAAGACAAAACGGTATAAAATAATGAAATTTAAAGGTGTTTTATTAATTGTTGCAGCAGCTGTCATTGCCCTCGTCTATTTCTCCGCCTATGTGGTGGATGAAACCGAACAGGTGGTTGTGACCCAATTCGGGAAAGTAGTGGGCACGCCCAAGTATGCCTCCGGCCTGTATTTTAAACTTCCCTTTATTCAGGATGCGACCTATTTCCCTAAAAATCTTCAGCTATGGGACGGTGACCCCGGACAGATCCCCACCCTGGATAAAACCTATCTCTGGGTCGACACCTTTGCCCGCTGGAAAATTGTCGATCCTGTTAAATTTTTTCAGACTGTCAATAATACCGTCAGTGCCCAGGGACGGCTTGATGATATTATCGATCCTGCGGTTAGAAACTTGATCACCGAAAACCGGCTGATTGAAGCGGTGCGCCAGACCAACCGGGGCATGGATACTTTTGAGCACGGTATTGAAGAAGCTAAAGATGTAAAATCGTTTCATATTACCATCGGCAGAGAAAAAATTACCAAGCAGATCCTGGAACAGGCCCAGCCCAAACTGTCAAAATTCGGCATTGAAGTGGTCGACGTGAAGATCAAACGCATTAATTATGTCGAGCAGGTCAGAGATTCGGTTTACGGACGCATGATCGCCGAACGCAAACAGATTGCAGAAAAATTTCGATCCGAAGGTAAAGGTGAGGCCCGCAAGATATTAGGTGATAAAGAAAAAGAATTGAAACAAATCACCTCCGAAGCCTACCGCAAAGCCCAAACGTTAAAAGGTACAGCCGATGCCGAGGCGACCAAATTATACGCGGATTCCTATGGCGTCGATCCTGATTTTTACTCGTTTATCAAAACGCTTGAAATATACAGTGAAACCCTTGACAAGGACAGTTCGTTAGTGATTTCAACGGACTCGGAGTTCTTTAAATATCTTAAAGGGTATGCCCCATAGGATAGAAAAGCACCAAGACCGCTTAAAGCGGAATTGGTGCTTCTTTATATTTAAGAAAAGCGAACCAAACGGCAATAGCGAGCGTACTCCCCTGACCGCCATGGCGGGATTGCGGGGAGCTTTAGGTATTATTTGCCCTTTCTTCTTTGATGGCGTGTACGAGCTAAAAGTTTTCTGTGTTTATGTTTTCTCATTTTTTTTCTTCGTTTTTTAACCACACTACCCAACAGATCACCCCCACTTTTGTTTTATTTTTAACCAATTTAAACAATAAGAGTAATTTTCTACATGATTCAAATTTGTTTGTCTACAGTTTTTTTTAAAAATGGCCATGGAAAACCTTGAAACTTTCAACGCAGATCAGATTGCCATCGTTAACAACGGCGTTGCCATGTCTGAAGAACTTGTGAGCAATTTCTACAAAATGTCCGCCAGTCAGTGGCTTAGCCGCAGATACGATATTAAAACCTTGGCAGACCTCAACCCCGCAGAGACCGTTTGCGGACCCTTTGCTCAGGTTATCCGTTATCAAGGGCAGCGCAAAGATGCATCTTTAAGTTCCGCAGCATACGATTTTTACAAAATTTGTCTCCAGGACCATGCTATCCTGGCAGCAATCGCCCAATCACCGGGCATTAAACTTTTACCGTTTATTCTCTACATCGTAACCCATGAATTAATTCATATAGTCAGATTCAGCAAATTCCTTCAAGGCTTTGATGCTTCTCAAAATGAAATAGCGGCGGAAGAGACGCGTGTTCATGAAATAACGCGTGAAATTCTCGGCCCGGTTGGCATTCCCGGATTGGACAACGTATTGATATTTTATAGCAAATGGCGTCAGCCGATTGACGACTTGAACATTTCATAAAAATAAAATCGCGTTACGATTTTATTTTTATGAAATGTCCGCCTGGGCATTGACAATACTTAAACATTGAATATATTAGATAAGATTCTAAAAAGCTGCCTGGCAAAGTTTATTAGTATCAATTTTTTGGAAACAGGAGACCCTTAACAGATGCCCATTTACGAATACGAATGCATGCAATGCGGAAAAATCGATGAAGTTATTCAGAAATTTCACGAAAAACCACTAAAAAAATGCAACCATTGTTCCGGGAAGCTGCAAAAACTTATTTCCCATAGCAGTTTTCATCTCAAAGGGACAGGATGGTATGTAACCGACTATGCCGGCAAATCAGGAAGCCCTCCCACTACTCAAGAGACGTCGGCTAAAGCATCATCGACAGATACAAGCAAATCAGAAAGCAGTACATCATCGACAGATACAAGCAAATCAAACAGCAGTGAAACTAAAACGGAGAAATCTGCCGATAAAACTTCATAATATGCCGGCACCCCTTGCCGACTTTAACGCTCTGCATACCTTCCGGGCGTATTAGACAATAAGAAGCGGCTCTAAATAGTGCCCATCCAGGCTGATAACGACAGATACACATGGTTTTATTGGAAAAATCAAAAAATTTCCCCAAACCCCTTTACAAACAAAAATGTGTGATTATTTTTGCTAAGTTACAACTTCAGTGTGCTGGAAAATTAAGGCCTTCCCCATCCGTTTCCGGCAATATCAAAGAAAACAAATTGAAGTTCTATAACAACGTTTCTAATGATCTAATGTAAAAGGAGAATTTGAAAAATGAAACTTAGACCTTTGAATGACCGAATTTTGGTAAAACGCGTTGAGGAGAAAGAAGTAACCAAGGGAGGAATCATTATCCCGGACACTGCTAAGGAAAAGCCGGCCGAAGGTAAAGTCGTTGCGATTGGAAACGGCAAATTGGGCAAAGACGGCAAGCGAATCCCGCTTACACTCAAAGTTGGTGATCGGATTCTATTCGGAAAATATGGTGGAGCGGAGATAAATCTTGATGGCGAAGAATATCTGATCATGAATGAAGGCGAAGTTCTTGGCGTTATCGAAAAATAAAAAAAATAAACGGAGGATAGACCAAGATGGCTAAAGAAATAAAGTATAGTATGAAAGCCCGTGAAGCCATGCTGAACGGTGTAAAAAAACTGGCTGATGCGGTTGTCATAACTCTCGGCCCCAAAGGGAGGAACGTTGTACTTGATAAATCCTGGGGATCTCCCACGGTTACCAAAGACGGCGTAACAGTGGCCAAGGAAATCGAATTTGAAGACAAATTTGAAAATATGGGCGCCCAAATGGTGAAAGAAGTGGCCAGCAAGACCAGCGACATGGCCGGTGACGGCACCACCACGGCCACCATCCTGGCCAGGTCAATTTATGAAGAAGGACAAAAACTGGTTGCCGCCGGCAACAACCCCATGGCCATCAAGCGCGGTGTTGACAAGGCCATTGAGGTTGCGGTTAAAGAGCTGCACGCTATGAGCAAGCCTACCAAAGATCAGCGCGAAATCGCACAGGTCGGAACCATATCGGCCAACAATGACGAAACCATCGGCAACATCATTGCCGAAGCCATGAACAAGGTCGGTAAAGAGGGTGTCATTACCGTTGAAGAGGCCAAGGCCATGGAGACCACCCTCGAGGTCGTTGAAGGTATGCAGTTCGATCGCGGCTACCTTTCGCCGTATTTTGTAACCGATCCGGAGAAGATGGTGGTCACATTAGAAGAACCGTATATTCTCATTAACGAAAAAAAGATCAGCAACATGAAAGATCTTTTGCCCATCCTTGAGCAGATCGCCAAAATGGGCAGGCCGTTGTTGATTCTTGCCGAGGATGTCGAAGGCGAAGCACTGGCCACCCTGGTCGTAAACAAGCTGAGAGGCACCCTGCATGTGGCGGCCGTCAAGGCTCCCGGTTTTGGCGACCGCAGAAAATCCATGCTCGAAGACATCGCTATTCTGACCGGCGGCCAGGTAGTCTCCGAAGACCTGGGCATCAAACTCGAAAATCTTACCCTGGCGGATCTCGGTAATGCCAAGCGCATCTCCATTGACAAGGACAACACAACTATCGTTGACGGCGCCGGTTCGCGCAAGGCTTTGGAAGGCCGTGTAAAACAGATCCGGGCTCAGATCGACGAGACCACTTCTGATTATGATCGTGAAAAATTGCAAGAGCGCCTCGCCAAGCTGATCGGCGGTGTTGCCGTCATCAATGTCGGCGCAGCCACCGAGACCGAAATGAAAGAAAAAAAAGCGCGGGTTGAAGATGCATTGAATGCTACCCGGGCTGCGGTTGAAGAGGGTATTGTACCCGGGGGCGGTGTTGCCCTGGTCCGCTGTCTGGATGCCCTCGATAAAATCAAAATCAAGGCGGATCAAAAGCTGGGTGTCAAAGTTGTCATGCGCGCCATCGAAGAACCCTTGCGCCAGATTGCCAACAACGCCGGCTTTGAAGGCTCCGTTGTCATTGATAAGGTAAAACGGGGAGAAGGTGCTTTTGGGTTTAATGCCGAAACCGGAAAGTATGAAGACCTGATGGCAGCCGGTGTGATGGACCCGACCAAGGTGGTCCGTTATGCACTGCAAAACGCCGGCAGCGTGGCCTCGCTGATGCTGATGACGGAAGCTATGGTCGCGGAAAAGCCCGAAGCAAAACAGGAGATGGGCGGCATGCCCCCCGGCGGCGGAATGGGCGGCGGAATGGGCGGAATGGGCGGAATGGGTGGAATGATGTAACCATGCCCATTTGATATTGTTTATCAAAAGCCTTCATGCTTTTCAGCATGGAGGCTTTTTTTTTGCCCGAATTTTTCGTACTAATATCCAGATAGCTTAATTATTGGAAAGCTTGACAAAAATTGCTAAACAGGATAATTATTTATAAATAGCTGCGTTTCTAACAATGATTAAAAAATTGGGGGTTCAGATGTTTTGCAATCATATTTTCCGGGTGTTTACGTGTTTGATTATTTTTTGCGTTATGATCTTTTTCCCGTTTCATCTTGCGGCACAGCAAACCACCACGACAGTGGAGCATGAGGCCGGTTTTTACTATACCGTTCAAAAAAACGACACACTCTGGGACCTTTCACAGCGTTTTTCCGATTCTCCATGGCTATGGCCTGATTTATGGAAGGAAAACGACCAGATACTGAATCCCCACCGAATATATCCAGGCATGCGCATTCGCCTCTTTCATCAAACGGGAGTCGAAAGCTATGTTGCCAAAACTGATGAAAAGAAGCCGCTCCCTCAAGAAGAGCCGGAGCCGCCCAAAGAACTGCCCTATTACTACTATTCACCCATCGACAGAATTGGATTTGTCAGCAAAACACCTGTCACTCCCCACGGTTACATCTTTAAAGTAAAAGATGGTAAAACCATGGTCGGTACCGGGGATCTGGTTTACATCATGCAACAGAACGACACGCCGTATGCATTGGGAGGCAAATACACCGTATATCGAACATTTGACCCCCTGACCGACAAAAAGACAAAGGCGCGCATAGGAGACCAGCATTATCTGACAGGTGTCGTCGAAATCATCAAAAAAGAACCCCGTTTTGCCATAGCCAAAGTAATACGATCCTTTCGCGACATTAAAATCAATGATCTTTTGATGCCATATAAAAAAAGGGATCCAAAAATAATCCTGACTGCAAGCCAGCCGGGGCTCAACGGAAGAATCCTTTTAACTGAAGAACACGATAGCATTATGGCCACCAATACGGTAGCATTCATCAACAGGGGGCAGGAAGACGGGGTAGAAAAAGGACAGTCTTATAATATATATTACCAGGAAAAGGAGAAAATCGGTCAAAAGAAAAAACAAGATATTCTCCTGACACCGGTGACTTACGGTACGCTGCTGATTCTTCACACCGAACCGACAACTTCAACGGTGATTATAACCAACTCGGAACAGACGGTGTACCCCGGCGCAATCTTTGGCAGTCCAACCGAATAAAATATAAAATCGCTTCGCGATTTTATGAAACGTTCGCCTTCGGCGAACTCGAAAAAAAAGGAGAATCGGCTTAACCCGATTCTCCTTTTTTCATTTGACTGATTCGTTCGTATTTTTAGTAAGCCGTCGGATGGTTTCGTTTAGGTAGGGAAGTGGATAACCTGTATTTCCCATGAGCAGAGCGGTTCAGGAACAAGGCATTTCAGGCCGAAGACGTAGTATTTTTACTTCGAGGGCTGAATAACACAGTTCCTGGACCGCTCTGCTTATGGGAAATGTGAATCAGGCTTGTTCCCAGGTTACTCTGAGCACCTCCTGGTAAGTAGTAATTCCCTTCAACAGCTTCTCGATTGCATTTTTCCTGAGGGTGACCATACCCTCTGCGATGGCCTTGCGGGTAATCTTGGCGATATCGACATCAGCGGCCGTTAGTTCCTTTAAGGAGTCTGTGTACGGGAGAACCTCATAGATGCCGGACCTGCCCCGATAACCGGTATTGCGACAGCGTATGCACCCCTCTCCTTGATAAAGAGTTAATCGACCTTTTTTGCCCACATTCAGCCCCATGTTGACCAACTCTTCCGCATCGATTTCAAAGGATTCTTTGCAAAACTTGCAAATCACTCGAACCAGTCGCTGGGCCATAATACCCACCAATGTGGCTTGAATCATAAATGCAGGAGTCCCCAGATCCAAAAGCCGGGTGACCACGGAGGGCGCATCGTTGGTATGCAGCGTAGATAACACCAAGTGCCCCGTCAATGCCGCCTGGATGGCGCTTGCCGCCGTTTCCAGATCACGCATTTCCCCGATCATGATAATATCCGGATCCTGACGCAAAATCGTCCTGGTGATCGTTGCGAAAGTAATACCTACCGCCGGCTGTACCGCGATCTGGTTAAACTCTTCGTTAACCATTTCAATGGGGTCTTCTATGGTCGTAATGTTGATTTCAGGGGTTGAAAGAGTTTTGAGCGTCGAGTATAGAGTTGTCGATTTGCCGCTGCCGGTAGGGCCGCAGACCAGCGCCATTCCATGGGGCATTCTAATAAATTGATTGTAACGCTCCAAATCCGCGGGGGTGAAGCCCAGCCCGCGCAAGTCCTGGAAAAGGATATCCGGGTCCATGAGCCTCATCACCATCTTCTCCCCAAACGCCACCGGAACCGTGGAAACCCGAATCTCGGCTTCCACACCGCCTTTATCGGTCTTGATCCTTCCGTCCTGAGGCCTGCGTTTTTCCGCCATGTCCAGCCTGGACAGGGCCTTTATCCGGCTGATGATGGCGTTGTGAACTTTTTTGGGAAGCTTATAAACCAGGTGCAGAACGCCGTCAATCCGCATCCTCACCTGAACTTCATCCCGCTTGGGCTCGATATGGATATCACTGGCCTTCTGGTCAAAGGCGTAGACAAGCAGGTGGTTGACGGCATTCACAATATGCTGGTCATTGGGCGGGAGCTCATCGGCCGATTTTAATTTAACATACTGTTCCAGGTTACCGAGATCGACTCCCCTGGTGGCGAACATGTCCTCTGCCATGGAAATGGAGCGCTTGAAGCCGAAAAACTCATCGATGGACTTGATAATATCGGTTTTGGAACTGACAACCGTCTTGACCTTCAACTGGGTAACACGCGTAATGTCTTCAACGACCTCAACATTAAAGGGGTTGGAGGTAGCCACGGTCAGGCATCCATCGCTGATATCGATAGGCAGAACCAGGTGTCGCATGGCAAAGGTACGCGGAATGGTGGTAGTCACGACGTTGAGGTCCAGTTTGAGTGGATCGATCTTTTTGTACGCAATCTTCCATTTTTTGGCAAGGGTCTGGAAAATGATTTCTTCATCCAGCGGCCAGGCACGGTTATCGGCCCTGCTCAACTCAAGGGAAACAATAACATCCACAATGGTGATGGGGTTGATTATCTTAAACTCGGTACGCGAGGAAGCCAGGCGCTGGGCCCGCTGTCGCTCCAGCTTCTCACGGACGGCATCCTTTCTCCTGTAAATCTTCTTTACCTCGGCATCTGTCACCAGACCGCTTTCCAGAAGGGTTTGGCATACATTTTCCACGGAAAAGGGATTGCCTGAATCATTTTTTTTCTTTGCAGGTTTCATATATTAAGTATAAAGTACACTTTGTGCATTTTGTGGCAAAAAATTTTATAACACCATGTGATGCCTTTATGGAAAAGATACTTGATGCTGGTTTCAGGATACTGGATTACAGTTTGTCCGAATTCGGATATTTGATTATATAGAAATGAGGGGGTGGTGTCAATTGTGATGAATCCTATTTTTTACGGATTCATCAATTAGGTGTTTTCTCGATTTTTTCCAATTCTTTATCGATAAGATCCTGAAATCCTTTAAGGGTCCGGCTCCTCAATTGTTTGCCGTTGATAAAGACAGTAGGGGTGCCTCGAACTCCTGCCGCGGTACCGTCCTGCACGTCCTGCCTGATCCTTGACAATATCCCGGGATCGGCCATCTGCTTTTCGAATTCAGCGGTTTTATAGCCCAGCTCCCGGGCGATATCTTTGATTTTTTGATCATTGATATGATTGAAATCGGCAAAAAGCCGGTCGTGAAATTCCCAGAATTTTCCCTGGACATCGGCCGCCAGGGCACCCATGGCGGCCTTGGCGGCATATTGGTGGTTGCGCAGTGGAAAGTTTTTAAAAACAAGCTTCACTTTTTCAGGATTGTTCTTGAGCACCTGCTCAAACAGCGGCACAAGCAGCGCGCAGTACTTTCACTGAAAATCGCTGAAAACAGCGATCACCACGGGTGCATCCGCCGGTCCTTTAAACGGAGAGTTGGAGGTGTCGATCTTTTGGATAAAATCGATCACCAGGATGTCAATGGTCTGGTTGTTCCGGCTCTTGAGCAGCAGCATGTCCTCTTGTGGACCGACTTTTATTTGATCGATATGCTTGCCGACTACGATTTTGTCTTGCAGCTTACCGTCCGCCGCATAGATCAATATCTCGCCGGTCTCGGTAAGTACAAAAATTTGCTTTCCATCCGCAGAAACAGCAACATCAACCGGCGGCTTATTCATTTTTATCGTTTTTTGGATATCCCATTCAACAACAGCAAAGCTGCCGGCAACAAAAATCGAAACGATCAATATTGACAGCAGGCATACGGCTATTATTCGTTTCATGCTGTAACCTTCTTTACCAAAATCAAGCTATAACCCTCAACCCGGACATACCGGAAAAGAAAAAGACCCCTTATCACGAAAGCACGAAAGCGGAATTTTCGCCTCGCTGCAACAAGCAGCGGGGAATTCAAATTTATATTGGTTTTCAGGATTCCTTTCCGACTCAGTACTGGGTTATTCAAAAGGTCCTTCCGGCACACTGAAACGGTTGTCCGGTTTGCCCGTTTACCGTGTTTTACACGGGCCTGGCGAACGTCTTTACCAGAGATCGGCTTGTTCAGATCATCCGGCATTATAATCAGATCAATACAAACTTTTGACCTTTATTTCCAAGCAAAGGGGATCCTGATACGACCTCAACTTGAACTTAATTTCGGCTTCACAGGGTATGAAAAGCTCGAACAGATCTATCGCTTTCCCGTCCAAATCCCAAATCACGGTCTGGTCGGTAACAACAAAACGGCGCTCGACGACAAAAATAGCATCATCGCCTTTTTCCAGGATTTTAACTGTGCTGGATATTATCATATCAGGAGGCGCGGGCACGTTTTCGGCACAGACCGTATCAGGCACCGAAATCAACAAAAATAATATAATAGACGCCCCCAGGGCAATCAGTCTGAAACCGTATCGTCTTAGACTTTTATGCATTTATACCCTCCCTATTTTTCCTGCCAGGATCTCAGGCCACTTTTGATATTAAATGCCGGCGAGAGACTTTCGGAAACAATGCTGCCGGTGCTCTGCTGGATGAATCCTCTGGCTCCTTCTTCCGCCCCGGCATGCACCCCCAGGCTTGATGCTTTACCTTCACCTATACTAATTTTGTCAACAACCTTTGTACGGCTCTCCCCGCCAAGCGACTTGGTTTCGGTCCCGTTATCACTGAATACCGCCGTAGAATAGGCTGTACCGGTTTCATAATAGACGCCATAGAGATAACTGTCTCCACCGTATGCGCAGGTATCGCTATTGGGCACAAACGATGGTACAAAAACAATCCCACCCAGTATCGTCGGTTTGACTATGATGCGCTCCCCGCCTGTCATTTCTTTTATCCAGCCGTCTGTGCCTCTGGACGCGGTTATCAGGTTGTCCCATGATCCGCCCCCGCCTCCGCCTGTGTAAGTACTTCCATTCTCAAAGACGAGACCCGTATCGGTAACTTCAATGTCGGTGGCGTCCAGAAGGTCGGAATGAGCCAATGTTTTTGTGTTGCTGTAGCTGTGATAATAAACAGGGCTAGATGACTCGTACAGACCCTTGTTGAAAAACGGATCTTTTATGCCAAAAAAATACTCGGTGTCCGTGCTGTTCTTATCGTCTTCATTAAAATAACGGCCGGTCCCGCCGTATATCCATGCGTTTTCCAGTTCATCCACACTTAATGCAAGGGATCCGGTTACCGGTCGGGTGACATCAAAAAGCTCGGAAAACTGCCACGGATTAACCGCATCTTTGGGATTATCCGAATATTTGGCAACATCGGTTCCATCATAAACGTTAAGGCTGTCAGCCCAGGGAACATTTATCTTGAATACCTTGCCTAGCCAGTTGCTGCCGGATTTATAAGTCTCGCCGAAATAAATGGAGTCAACATTGAAATTCAGATTCTTGTCCAGGGAAACCGGCGAGTTCATAAAGGCATTGCTATCGCCGGTTGTAAAGAGCCAGTCATTGCCCCCTGTGTCCTGGTATGGATCGCCTGTCTCTAAATCAACCACATAGACGTGACCGGTCTGGCCGCTTTCACCTGTGCAGCCACTGGGCCCGGAACCGAATACGGCAAACCACTTGTCACCTACCCTGACGATGGCGGGAGTGGCTGCAGTTGCCTGCAGGTTAGCGTAACTTCTTTCCCACTTCAGCTCGGGGTGTCTTGGTTCTGTCACGTCCATAAGTACATAGGTGGGGTAAAAATCCCGGAGATCGCCGGTATCCGTATTATCGCCGTCATAATTAAAATCCTCCTTGGCCTGGATATGCTCGCCGCCCAAGTTAAAGCCCACAAGGAGGAAGGTGCCCCAGTTTTTTTCTGAGTCGATGTCTGTATAGCGATATTCATCCGGATTTATTTGGGCATCGAAAATCTTGGGTTTCATGTCCATATAGTAGGTATGGGAGTAATCCTCAGATGGAAGCCATTTCAAGTGGGGCAGGAGACTCTGGGGAATATAGGCCCATAACTCGTACCCGATTACTTCGCCGGCGTTATATGTTGCTTCCCCGCTGCTATCCGCTGGGTACGGGTCCGTGAATTCTCCGCTCGAAGGATAGTAGTCCCAAGAGGTAAAGGCGTGGAGCATCCCGTCGTTGGATCCAAGATAAACCATCGTTTCCCGATCTTTGAATATAGCATAAAAGTCCTGGTAGGACTCGTCCTTGTATATGGTATGGAAATTGTCCGGAGGTGCGGCGATGGAAACCGGAGTGGAGTTGATAATATCACCCAGCTTCCAGGTTTCGTCAGTAGCGTCGTCATCGTAATCAAAGGTCCTTGTCCTCAGCCCTGCAATGTCGTTTCCCCGTATATACTCAATCAGGTTGGTAACCCGGTTGTTATGGGTGTTAGTACCGGTTCCTGCCAGATATGCCCATGTGGCGTCATCCCGCACCCCCAGATAAGGCTTGATTACGCCGGCAGAATCGGTGTGGAATCCGACCACTTCTCCAAGTTGGTCAAAATGATCGCCGGCTTCATCGACCACATCATCGTCATTGAAATCAATATAGGTAAATATCTTGCGGGTTGATGCGTCGCGCTCGGCAAGCACCTTACCGGCCTGCCAGACAGCCTCGATTTCATCAAGTTCCACTGTCGCATAAGCGGCGGTAGCCAGATCAGGGTATGGAACGCTGGAACTGACGTCATATCTTTTAACTTTGGTGTCTCCGGAAGCAGAATCTACAAAATGGGTGACAATCTTGTCCGTGTCGACGTCGAGGACTCGATTATGGTTCGTATCCTCCCGCAGGTTGCCATATATATCGACCCACACGGACTGCAAGTATCCGATCCATTTTATTTCATCAAGTCCGCTTGTAATCTGGGGCCTGAAAAATGCCTGAACCAGGTTGCCCTCCCCTTCCCCTGTGGTGGCCAGCACCGACACCGCTGTACCGGAGGCCGACCGTTCTAGAATGTCATTAATGGCTTGCAGCAGTTGCGACTCCAGTTCATGTCCGCTATCAGCCTTGTAATAGGTATCCGGATCACAGTCTTCGTCATTGACTGCTACGCAGTCTTTGGCCCACTCAGATCTACTGCTGGGCCCGAATGTGCCGTCCTTTTCAACAAACCCCCCGTTCTTGGCAGCCTCTTTTAACAAATTCTCGGCATCAGGATCGGTGACGCCGAAGGCAACAAAAATGTCATACAGGACCATATTCTGATCCCCGGAAATTTCGGTCTTTCCCACCGTGGAACTCCTTAGGTCAGTGGTGCGGGCGTAAAGGGCGACATCCTTGAGATAATCGCTGCCTTGACTGCCATATTCACATCCAGACCCAAGCCAGCTGCTCTCGTCGCAGTCTGAGCTGTTGGAGGTAACAAAGGTGTCAAAACTGTCGGCAAAATGCCTTAGTCCGGACGGCATCTTGCCGTCCTTGGTGGAGGCCCCGTCTGTGAGCAGAATCACAAAGCTCTTGGCACAGCTTACAAACTCGGTGCCGTTATGGTACGGGTCCTGGCCGACATTGGCGTTGGGAACATGCGAGGCCTTATAATCCAGTGTGGTATCGGGATCCTCCTGCTTGAAATATTGCACGGCCGTGTAATAGGCCTCGCCCAGCGGCGTCCATGTAGTCGCAGGGGTGTTTGAAATATCGGTGATTATGTTTACAAGGCTGCCCATATCGACGGGGCTGACAACCCGCCCGCCGCTTTCGTTGCTGCCGGTTCCAAAGTTAAACCACTCGTTTCCCCACCTGGCCCTGTCTCCCACTTTCTGGAACACGCCGGCGAGCTTGCCGTCATGGAAATTGTGGGCCTCGTCGGAAAAATCGGACTCTTTTTTTACTGCGACATTATAGGTTGAAGTATGCCAGCCGCCGTCATAATATTTGAAGTCAAATTTTCCATCATAAACATAAAAATAGAACTCTTTATTCGGATAGGGGGTGACCCCCCAGATATCAGTTTGTTCGGTATAAACTATAAATTCCCGCCCAGACGGATTTTCCCCATGATTGACCTGGGCCCCGCCCCCGGTCCTGCCGGTGGCCAGCCCGCCTATCATCACCTTGCGGGCAACATCGATCCGGCGCATCACCGCCCAGTTTAGAAAATTACCGTCCCAGTCTCCGGCGGTATCGCGTTCAAACTGGTTGCTTGTGTATGTGTATTTCTTATACGTCTCAAAATAGCCGTAATACTCGGTGTTATGGTCATATTTTTTAAGGCTTCCCTGGTAGGCCTTTTCGTTCATGCTTCCTGAATTGTCGATTATAATCAGGATGTTGGGCGGCGTGGTATTGACCTGAAATATGGGCTGGCAGGAGTATTGGGCGTTGTTCGGCTCCGAAAAACCGAATGCCGCCGCCGGGTAAAAGAGCACCCCAACCAGCATTAGAATGTTAACAATAGTCGTTTTTTTCATGATTATAATCCTCCTTGCATGCCGGTCACCTTACGGTAAATTGCACCGAGGTTCGATCTGGCATTGTAAGGTCCGGACCCGAAGGAATCCATATCGTAAAGTAGCATCACGCCTCCGCTGGAGCCGACGCCGATGCCTTCGGCACCGCCGGCAAATTCCGCACCACCGCCGACCATGATTTGCTGCCCGGTGCGGTTGACGTCCACAGTAACATTATTGCCGCCAAGTGTGAATCCGACGTCCATCATGCCGCTGTCCCAAGCATCAAAGCCCATGACCTGTCTGAAAAAACTGGAGCTGTCACTGCGAGTCGAGTAGGTGAAACTGCCCAGGTCACTACCAGCGGTGAGCTCCTCGCCTTCATCAATAGTTCTGGAGATGAGTTTCGGGGTCGCGTAAATGCCGCTGTCAGCATTATAGAATGCGATCTTGTACGCTTTATCGTTTTGAGAGATCTGGATGTCGATCACCGAGGTATTGGTTGCTGAAATGCCCATTATGGTAAGCAGAATCAGAACAAACAGCGCCACGACAAGTACGAAACCGTCTTCGTTTTGGATATGCCTCAAAAAAGAATTCATCGCTTTCCTCGTTTATCAAGTTATTCTCGGTATGACGTACTGCACTGAAATCCGCTTTTGGAGGCCCCAGCTCGACCAGGTCACCGTCATATTGATGGCCTTTGTATTGCTGATTACACTATTGTCGGTTACATTCCAGGTGATGGTGTATTGGCCCTGAGAAACCGAGTGGGGGTTGTTGCCGGAATCCAGATCCGCGTGGCCCCAAGCCCGGTCCATGAGGGTTTCAAGCTGATTTGCAGCCAAAATGAGCCCATCCGTGCTCATTGAAGAGGTTGAGTTGCCTTTGGCCGCGGCGGTTTGCATAGTTATAACGGCCAGGATGCCGACGGCCAGGACGCACATGGCCATCAGAATCTCGATAATGGTTACCCCTTTCTCATTATTCGACCAATTTTTTAATATTTTAATGTCATTCATGGGCTAAAATACCTTTTTGCGCCATCCCGGTGACTATCATTGCAGTCCTGCGTTGCGGATCCTTACCCGGGTTGTCATGCTGTCTGTCTTTTTTGCGAGCGTAATGGCATCCGCCTTCGGAGTCTCGGCTGTTATGGAAATATCCACGGCAAAGATGTTGTTAAAGTCTGTAGCGCTTGCCGGCGTGAATGCCGCCCCTGTTGAGTCATAATAGACAAACGCAAGAGCCGTGATGTATTCGGCAACAAGACCTACCGCACCGCCTGTTCTTCTCCCGAGGGACTGAATCTGGTTTTGGGAATAAATATAGTATTCGATTTCTTCGTTGGTGCCGGTGGTCGCCCCGTCACCGTCAAAATCCATGGTAAAATGAATCAAAGTGGCGCTGGTATCATTTTGAAATCCTATTCCGCCGGCGCCGGTGGGATTGCAGCCGGCCATGCGGAGCTCCCGGACCAGAATGTCCGTGGCGGCGCGCAGGTCCTGGGTCATGACCATGGTATTCTCTTTGGAATAATATAACTTTGAATTGGTGTTGAGAAGCTCGTATGTGGCAGTGAGCAGCACGCCGCCAATGGCTATGGCAACCATCAGTTCAACCAGAGTAAACCCGCCGCGGCCGCCCGCTGTCACAAGTCTTATCATCAATTCACCTTTACCTTTCCAGCAATATAAATTGTGATTGTCTGAGACCCCTGACTGTTTTGTAAAGTGATTGTAACCGGGGCAGCAGCAACCGTGCCCTTAGGGCTAAAAACCGGATTAGAGGAGCCTGAAACGGTAACGCCCGGGTATTCATCAGCGAAGTCTCTGGCTACCTCGGTGTTGTTAATGGGGTCAAAGGTTGAACCTGAACTGAGATCCCCCCTTATAATTTGGTACCCGCCGGAACTAAAAGCAACCTGGTACTCAACACCGCGCTTGATGGCCAGCATCCTGGCACCGACCAAATCGCCTCGCAAGGTGGACAACGCTCCCTTTAAACGAGAACTAGACTGGTAGGTCAGAAAATTGGGCACGGCAATGGCGGTCAGCACGCCGGCAATAGCGATTACCGTAATCAGTTCCAATAATGTAAACCCCGCATCTTTGCGCATGGTATACTCTCCCTGCCTGAATTTAATACAAATTTCGTGCCACAACGCTTATGTTGAATTCCAACTATCCTTGTCGAGAACTCCAAAGCCCAGGAGCCATGCATATCAATATGGTATTACTGGCAATTTAGAAGGCCAGCTGTCCATTAACAGTATGATAAAGGATAAATTTCCACCTTGCAGTACAATATAAAACAACTTTCATTGCAATAATTATTAAAAATCTTAACAAAGGTATTAAAATATTTTATAGCCAATAGGAATAACATGCATATACCAACTAAGACGGTTATGGGAAAAGACTAAGGAAAACGTATAATTTCTATATTATGAATTGTTCATACAGATATCTGTCGGCGACTTTCTCCGGGATGTCATCCATCATGATCTTGCCCTGATCAAGCCAAATCAGGCGATTGCACTGGGTAATGAGAAAATCCAGATTATGAGAGACTATAATTGTTGTCACTCCTTTTTTCATCATATTCTGTATGCGAACCACGCACTTACGTTGAAAGAATTCGTCTCCCACTCCTATAATTTCATCCAGCAGCAAAATTTCCGGCTCTACCTCGGTTGCCAGCGCAAACGCAAGCCGTGCAAACATACCTGAAGAATAGGTTTTAACAGGACTGTCAATAAAAGCGCCGATACCCGAAAAATCGATGATTTTGCCAATCCTGGCTTTGATTTGTTTTGGTGTAAAACCAAGCAGGGCCCCGGCAAGATAGCAGTTTTCAAGTCCTGAAAGCTCCGGATGGAATCCAAGGCCCAGTTCAAGCAAAGGAATTACCCGTTTGTATATCGCTACAGAACCGTTGGTGGGGATAATGATCTGGGCGATGACGCGTAGAAGTGTCGTTTTCCCGGCACCATTACGGCCGATTATTCCTATTGATTCATTGGCTTCCACGCTCAGTGAAACATGATCAAGGGCTTTAAAAGTCGGTATTTTTTTACGTGTAATCATCCGGTAAATTTTATTTTTCAAGGTGATGCTGCCTACTGAATACTTATTGAACTTGACAACAATATCTTTTAAAACAATGGCATCGCTCATATAAAATGCCTACATGGAATAATAAAATTTATTTTTTAGTCTATTATATAAAACTAAGCCCACAAGAAGTAATACGGTACCGCTTGTCAGACAGACCATCCAATCCAAAAAATTCGGCCATTGTCCATAATAGATCGGCTTTTGAAAAAGGCTGACCCAATAACAGACAGGATCGAGTTGCAGTATCTTAAATTTGACCGGATTATCATAAAACAGGTCTATCTTGAAAAATATTGTTGAAGTAAACAAAAGAAGCATCAGGACCATTTGCACAATGGGTTTTATGTCTTGAAAAAATACGAAAACCACGGCAAGGATAATCCCGGATCCTGCCGCGATGAGCATCCAGACGGCAATGGAAAGCGGCAAAATTAGCATTTGGATGTGCCATGTGCCCTGGAACGTTATAAAAAGTACGAGAAGTACTCCAAATGCGCTTAAAAAGTCCACAAAGGCAATACCAAGCTGGGTAAGCGGGAAATAGATATACGGCATTCGAATCTTTTTCGAAACCACGGAGTTGAGTATAATTGAGTCTACCATTGACATGGACGATTGTTCAAAAAATCGCCAGGGAACCAATCCGGCAAAAAGATATAACACATACTCTTTGAGGGGAGCATTGTTAAACGTTGCGAATACATACCCCAGAATCAACAAATATAACAAGGGCTGCAGAATATTCCATATCAGTCCCAAATAGGCACCGCGATAGCGTATCACAACAAGATTTCTGATATACAGCCAGATGAAGTATTTGTCGGCACGAGATGAATACATGCATCACTCGTTGTATCGTAAAAGTTCTTCCAGGTGTTCCTTAATCCCCTTTATACCAGGGTATAGTTCCTTTGCTCTTTTGACATCACTTGCCGTCCTATAGCGGGCTTCAAACTCCCGGCAGCAGACCAGAGCATCCTTATAACAGCCAATTTTGTCAAAACATTTTATTTTACGATAGCAAACATCCCAAAACCAAAAATCATCGATTGCGATTTGTTCGTAAATATTTAAAGCTTTGATAACCCGACCCATCACCTCATAGCTGAGCGCCATCCAGTAGATACAATCTTTATAAATATGACGAGAACTTGGACTCTCTTTAAGGAATGCAATCGCCTTTTTATAATATGTAATGGCTTTCGCATGATCCTTAAGGGTCATGGCCATCCATGCGATCCTGTATAAGGCGTCTCCCACAATTGCCGGTGGGCCGTCAGATGTTCCAACCTGATAATAAAATGATTCAGCTTCTTCGAACTTTTCCTGCATTTCAAGGCAAAATGCTAAACGGAATTTGATCTCGATACGACCTGTTGCTTGCGTATCAAGAGCCATGCGAAACTTGGCTTCCGCGATCTCGTATTCCTTTTTCTCGAAATATTCAAGACCTTGTTCTAATGAGCGGTTTTGAGACATATGTTACATCGTTTTAGCCCGTGAGAAATCCGGGTTAGCTGCTTTTTGCTTAACAAACTTTACCATATGCTGTCGCTAAACGCTTCATGTAATTTTCCATACTAAAATGTTTTGCACGTTCATAGCCGGCTTTTACAAGATTAGCTTTAAGTGCGTCATCATTTAATATCCGGCCTAATTTATCAGCAATATCCCTTGTATCATATGGATTAACATACAGGGCGGCATCCCCGCAGATTTCAGGCAAAGATGAAACCGACGAGGTGACCACCGGGCAGCCTAAGCTCATAGCCTCTAACGGGGGAAGACCGAAGCCTTCATATAGGGAAGGAAATGCTAAGCATTTAGCCCCTTTGTATAATGCGGGCAGATCAGAGACCGGCACATATTCAAGCAGGCGGATTTTTCTTCGAGTGCGCCCTTTATCCCAATCGTCATATAAGATTTTTAGTTCATTTTCCCAAAGCCAGGCCTTTTTCCCGACAATAATCAAGGGCATATCCATGTCCATGGACAAACAGGCTTCCATTAAGCGTCTTAAATTTTTTTTCGGTTCAATCGCACCTACAAAAAGGATATAGTTTTGATATTCAAGATTATAATAGGTTAGCTTCCGGAAGATCGTCTCTTTTTCCAGAAGCTTTGTATTTAAAATGCTAGGCTGGTATGTTACAAATAGCTTGTCCGGATTTACATCAAAATATTGAAGGATATCATTCTTTGTGTTTTCAGAAACGCAAATGATTAATTGAGAACTTTTAATTGCATCTCGAACTCGTTGTACAAACATACCTTTATCATCAACTGTTGTATAGGGTAGTCTTAGCGGAACAAGATCATGAACCGTTGAAATCTTGGCTGTGCCTGGAACCGTTATGGGGGTGAAATAGGTTGCATGCCAAATATCCATTTTCGGCTTGGTTTTCATTTTTACTTTGAAGCCAAAGTATCGCATTATATCGGCAATTTGATAACACCCTCGGCTCGCATAAATTCTAACATCATTAATATATGTAAAGCCGCCGGCTCCCTGTGTTAAGATCAGATCCTTGGGGATAGGAATCGATTTCGCCTTTTCAGAAAATCCCAAAAGGGTTTTTGCCGTTAACATGAAATTGAATCTAAGCAAATGTTCTCTGGTCATATCTTGAAAAAGGGCGAGGGCGTCAGTGTTGATTTCCTTATCTTGTTTAAGAGAGTATTTAGAGATTAAAACATTCGGGTTAGCGCCAAGATTTTTTAGCGCTTCGATTAAACTTATGCCGTAGGTTTTAATGCCGGTGCCTTGTAAAAGCTCGAGATTTATGCCGTCAATTAAAACATTAAGCCCTTTTAAGTCCATAAACTAACACCTATCGTGATTCAAAAGGTTTTGAAAATTTTGCTTTTGCAGTAACTTATATAGTCCTTTTCTTCTAAAAAAACAATATCTATGGTAATACCAAAATCCACCGCCTAATTTTTTAATCAAGCCATTTTCCGCCTGTCAGAAATTT
>JACKQG010000258.1_pt1 | contig 77489 bp, 54 predicted proteins | sample 8237621 | NCBI WGS metagenome assembly JACKQG01 (sample SAMN15677084, study PRJNA649215) | marine metagenome | biome: marine; feature: Black Sea; material: saline water; isolation source: suspended particulate matter (SPM) from the Black Sea western gyre | collected 2013-06-09/2013-06-10 | depth...
GAGCCCACGTTGCATCAAGGTCGCCGAGGTCGGTGTTCAAGCGGGCGAATTGCTCGCCCGCGTCGTCGTAATCCGTGTTTCGAAACGCTGCTTCAGCCAACCAGTATCGGGCCGGCAAATGCAGCTCGCCGTCCGGGAATTCGTCAACAAGCCGCTGCATTGTCGAAGAGACGTCATTCCACTTTTGCTCACTTGCCGCGATTCGTCCGACAAGATAGAGCGAGTGAGCTAACAGACGAGGTGCAAGGTCAGAAGCAAACAATTGTTTCACGTACAAACTTGCTCCCGCCGCGTTCCCGTTCTCCAAAGCGCGCTCGGCTAAGCGATATGTCGAGTCTGCCCAATAGTCGCTCGCGGAGTGCTCTCGTGCGAGACGCTCGAAGGTCGCGTCGCTCTCGGCGACCTTGTTCAGGTCCGTCAGCACCCACGCTAGCTGATAAAGCACGGCGTCGATCCGTTCGACGGGTGGCTCGTTCGCTACTAGTTGCTGAAGCATGTCATGAGCCTCACGGTCCCGTCCAAGGCGATCATGCAACCTCGCAGACTCGAAGACCGCGACGGACGACTCTGCTGTCGTCGGATAGTTCTCGATGACCAGGCGATACGCCGCGATCGCCGCATCGAACTGTTGCGTCCGTTCCAAGCTTCTCGCTCGCATCAAACCTGCTCGCGGCGCTTCGATGGACGTCGCCGCCTTGTCCAGCAATTGGGCAAACGTCTCCGCGGATCCGTCGTTGTCGCCTTCAGCAACCTGCAGTTGGCCGAGGCCCGCCAAACCTTTGGCGATGTATTCTTCAGGGTTACCGTCGATGGTCAACAACGCATAAAGCTTGCGACCGAAGTCGACGTTTCCCTTCGCGATCGACTGCTCCGCGAGATACGCCGCCGTCGCCAAAAACGAAGCGTCGTCGGAATCTCTGTCTTGATACTGCTTGAAGGCCGTTTCGAGGTTATCAAAGTCATCCAACTCCAAATAACAAACCGTCAACTTGGCTCGGCAAGCGGTCGAGTCGGGACCTTGCGGCTGCGAGGTAACGTATTCGGCGAGCGGCTGAATTGCCTCTTCGTAGCGTTGCAGCGCCATTAAGGCACTTGCCGTCGCAACAGCGATGTTATCGCGCAGCGCGGCGTCCTCCTCGGCGGGCTTGAGACTGGTCAGAGCCGTCAAAGCATCGGCGTAGCGTTCGGCCGCCAGCAAAGCGACTCCCAGGTAGTAGCGATTCGCGTGTGTGGTGTTTGAAACGATTGGTGAATCTGAAGCTACAAGCGACTCGAAGGTTCGAATCGCGTCGTCGTAGCGTTTCTGCCGCAGTGCCAATCGTCCGGTCAACTGTGCGACTTGAGCTGCCAGTGGACTCGATGCGTGAGCATCCCGAAGCAATTTGCTGCATCGATTGAACTGCTCCGCGTCGTCTTCAGTGAACGTGATCGAACACAAAGCGAACAGTGCATCGTCAGCCCATTCACTTGTCGCCCATGTAGTTTGCACGGCGTCGAAGTGTCGCTTGGCAGCCTCAGAGTCGCCGTTCGCGCGACACGCCTCGCCTCTCCGGAATTCGAAAGCGGCAGCTAGAGGATGTTCCTTCGCGAGTCCTTCTCCCTGTTCGAACACAATCGCAGCGGCCGACGCATTGTCTGAATCGAGCAAACTCAAACCGGTCCAATACCGTGCCTCTTCAGCGAGCGGGCTGTCGGCCAACTCGTCATTGAACTTCGCCAGAATCTTGAGTGCATCCGCGTATTGGCGTTGGCCATGCAGCAAGATGCCGACTCGGAGATGAGCATCGTCGCGCAGGCTGCTCGTTGAATGCTCAGCAATAAATCGATAGAAGCGCAGGGCTTGTTCTTCGTCTCCCTTGATTTCCAAAGCTCTCGCTAGACCAAATCGCACTTCACTCTTTAACGGGCCTTCAGGAAAGCGGCGAATCGCATCGCGATAGAGGGCTTCCGCAGTATCGGGTTCTCCTTCGTCAACCGCGATCTCGCCTCGATAGGCAAGCGAATACGCGTTGAATGTGTCGCTCCCCTGATCTGCATCAAAGGCTTCAAGTTCGCCTTTGGCTTCCTCATGATTCCCGGCGAGAAACAACATCTCTGCGGCTCGAAACGTTGCCTGCCGCGCGAATTGCGAGTTAGGCGTCTGGCTAAAGACGCGTTGATACAACACTCTCGCGTCGTTGTACTTCTTCAACTGCAGCAGCGACTCGCCAGCATAGAACGAAGCGCGTGAAGCGCGTTCGTGGCTGGGAAACTGCTCGAGAAAGGCCTCGAACTCGGTACTCGCGAGGTCCCACCGCTGTTGGGAATAGTGATCTGCGGCGAGGGTGAATTGGTCGGAAGCTTGATCAGCTCGTACACCAGTCGCCGCGCTCAGCAACAGCGCGCCAGAAAGCCACCCCAGATTCTTTAGCGTCCGGTACATCCTGTACGCGCCAGGCTTCGCCTGGCTCCTGTCCATCCTTGGACGAGTACGTAAGCCGCAATTATTGCACTATCGGGTTAAGAGCTTGCAGTGCGACAGTGCGCCTTCCATATTCCGATTGTACGACCGCTAGCATGGAACCCTTGACGCTATAATGCCCGCGAGTTTCCCAGCTTTACATTCGTCGTGTCATCCGCTGCGCCTGCTCGACTTGAAACATTAACTTCTGTTGATGCATCGGGTCTCCGCTGCCAGATCTCTCTCGTTCCATACGTGGAAACAGCTTCAAAGTTTGCGAGAATGTAATCCAATAGCGGCCCATCCGTGCGCAGTGACGGAGGCTCGCTCTGCTCGACGACAATGCAGACGCGTTCTCTCGCGTCGAGCGCAGCAACAATCTCGCGTTGTTGATCATCCGATAGCAAGTCCTGCCAGACCGTCGCATTGCTCCCGGTTGGCGGTTCGATGCCCGTCCATAGATACAGGCTGTTGTGGCCGCTGGGCAAACAAACAAACGTATCGGCTCGCTTGCGGAGCTGCTCGACCGTCCAGCGTTCGGTCGCGACTAACTCTTGGGGTAAATTAAGTCGGCTCGCTCCGTCAAGGTCCATGCTTGGCATTCGCTCTCGCTCGATCCACAAGTACGCGCCGCGACAAAACATGGTCGCTAAGAGAAGCCCAACGAGACCGGTCGCGAAGCGAGGGATCGCAAAACTCCCGAAACATTCTTTGCCTCGAAGCGACTCGATCGCATCATGAATCGCAGTAATCATGGCGACGACCAACGCGAGGGAACCGATCGCCATCTGTGTCCCGGGAACAGGGTGAGCAATCAACGGCTGTAGTGCGGCGATCAGACACAAGGAAAGTCTTGCGAAGTAAGTCTCGCTTGTAGCCGAACGATGATCCTTTAGATGGTCTCGAAGCGGCAGCAAGATGATCCAGACGAACGGTAGAAAATAGCTCACCAACAATCCAATTTGCCCGCGATCCTGCGAGCCGTGATAGAGCGGCTGAAACGTCTCGATCAGATGGCGAATCCCCGAACCGACTACGAGAACGACCGCGACGAATTGAATGACGCGTATTGCTTTCGATCCCGTCGATGCGCTTCTAACAAACAGTAACGCAACCACGGCAGCCAACGGCGCAAGTGCATGTATCGGTGGAGCATGATAGTGAATGTCAACGAAGCGCATGTGTTGGAACAGAAGCCCTTCGGCCAGGTCCGCGAGCGACGTCCCGGCGGCGATAGTGCCGATCGCAATCATTGCTGTGACAAGGCAAGTCGCGCCCCACAGGCAAAGTGTGTGTCGAAGCTCCAGGATTGGCTTCAAGTCGACTCGTGTGCAGATCCAGGACGTCAGCGCAACCGCGACTGTCAGCAAGACTGGGAGCCGATAGCCGTGCCAGCTAAGTAGCTCCTGTCGTCCGATGACGATTGGCAAGGCGATCATCGCTGCGAGGACGCTGCCTAACAAGATACTCCGTAAGTGACTCCGGCCAGTCGCGAACAGCAAGGCCGCTGAGAGCGAGAGGAACAGGAACAGACCAACGTTAACCTTCGTCATCAGGCAGAGGGCCGTGGCCACTCCCATCGCAAAAATCACTCGCAGATCTTTAGCGTCACCTCGGACAAAGGTTCCCAGAAACATGCAGGCGGCGACTGCGAGGATGCACAACTCTTGCGGGTGCCCTGGTTCCATCGCAAGACGCTCAAGATGAAACGAAACGAACAACAATCCGGCAATCGTAATGGCACCAGAATGAGTAACGCGATAGAGCCATCCTGCAGCAAACAGCGAGACGCTCATCCAGACCACGAGGGTCTTGATCCGAGTGACATCGTGTGTCACCGGCCAGTCCGTGATCCGATGAAACGCCGAGGCGATCCAGTAGTAGGCTGGTCCGTACTGAGAATAGACGTCGTCATACAGAACACCGCCCGCCATAAACTGACGCAGCGATAACATGACATAGCCTTCGTCATCATAGGCGGCGAACGCAGAGAACAGTCGCTGATAACTCGCAAACCCGATCGCGACGATCAACAGCGCGGCGAACGCAAACACTCCGGCATCGGCGCGATGACGAAACAACTTTGCCCAAGGTTTCGCAAGCATGAGACTAAGAGCCGATTGACTGAACGGCAGAATCGTTGACCAGTGGCGTCGATGCCACGATGGCTCGCATTGCCGAAACATCGGCGAGCGTCTCCACTAAATCCGGTTCCATCTCGCCTTCGCCAGCTTCGTTTTCCGAGAAGTTCACGTCGCGCGACACGATGAATTGTGGCCGAGCTCGCACTTGGTCATAGATCCGTACGACGTACTCACCCAGGACGCTGATTCCTAACGCATTCAACGCGCCGAAGAACGAGGCAATCATGATGCTGGATGTCCAGCCCGGGATCGCCAAGCCTGAAACGAACTTGTGATAGAGCGTGAAGCCTGTAAAGGCTCCAAAGACAAGCAGCGAGATCGCGGCAATCGCGTAGAACAATCCCAATGGAGCAGAGGAGAATGAAAACAAAGCGGTTTTCGCCAGCGAGCAAAGGCCAAGAAACGAGACGCGCGGCTGCGAATCATGCCGAGCCTGTCGCTCGACGAGAATCCCCGTTTGCCGAAACCCTACCCATGAACGCAAACCGGCATAGTACCGATCGTATTCGCCCATTCGGAGAATGTTTTTGAGTACGCTGCGATCGACCAATCCGAAGTTGCCCGCATCGTGGGGCATCTCCCTCGTCGAGACCATTCGGAGTAGTCGATAAAACGCAAAGAACAGGAGACGTTTTGCAAGCCCCTCTTTTCGCTTCTCCCGCACGGCGTACACGACATCGAATCCCTCACGCCATCGGCCAACAAAATCGACAAGGCAACTCGGGGCATCCTGCATGTCCGAATCCATCACGATGACTGCATCGCCGGTCGCGTGACTCAGCCCCGCATGCAATGCCGCTTGGTGGCCAAAGTTCCGCGAGAGATGCAGCACACGTACTCGCGAATCTTCTTGGGCCAATTCGTCGAGTAATTCTGTGCTTCCGTCCGACGAGCCATCGTTGATGAATATCAACTCAAGCGAACAGTCCAATGTTGCAAGTGATCTCGTTATCTGAGTGCTCAATTCGCGGAGAACGGCGACTTCGTTGTAGACCGGCAGAACCACGGAGACCGTGCATCGTTCAAGCGGCTTACGAGTCGAAGCTTGATTCATTTTCGTAGCACCCCGACCAGCGAAAGTCCGAATGGTGACTTCGCCTTGCCTAGCCAGCTCCTTTCACACGATGCCATCGACAGCAACATCCGGTTCATCACTGGCGAGACGCGAGGGAAGTCCGGTTTGTCGTCGCGCGGCAAACACTTTTGATAGCCGCGCACGGCGATCGCGGCAGGCAGGCTGAACGAGTTCCAGTGACTTAGCCACTCAACGGTCAACGAAGCCTTGGCCGCATGTTGCTTCAACGTTCGGGCCGTGTATCGACGGAAGTGACCAAGGCTCTTGTCCCAGTTACTGTAGAGCCACGGGTACGCCGGAACCGTCACGATGATTCCGCCGTCTGACTCGAGGACGTTGGCAACGTGCTTCAACACTTGCACGGGATCAGACAAGTGTTCGAGAACATCTAGCAGCACCGCGACTCGAACTGACTGGGGCTCCAATGGCCAGGGTCGCGACAAATCATGCTGCTGGACATGCTCAAGGCCGCGCTCGTGGGCATGCTCTACCGATTCCGACATGATGTCGAATCCATGCACCTCATATCCCAACTCCCGAAACTCGACCAAGTTCCGAGCTGACCCAACGCCTCCCTCGACCAAGATCCCTGGAGGAGGAAAGTGCTTCGCGAGTAGTTTCGTTACTAGCTTTCGCTTGGCAACGTGCCACCAATACGAATCTTCGAGTTCGATCAGCTCGTCGAGATGACTTGGATCCATGATTGCAGGTGGGGTTGTAGGAGGTAGGCGGATCGTAGCAGGCGGGAAGCGATTCGCGCAGCGCGGTCGCCACGAAAACATACCTCACCGCTTATGATGGGCAAGCGCACGAGCGGTCGCAGCACAGCGCGTTTCGCGGTATCTTCAGACAGATGGCAACGTCACGGACATTTTCGCTGCGAGCTCGGTATCTCTTCCCGATCGATCGTCCGCCGATTCGAGACGCGTGGCTCACGGTTTCGAAAGGTCGTATCGCCGCCGTTGGCGACGCGCCGGTCGGTGAACGACGCGACTTAGGCAACGTCGCGATCTTGCCGGGACTGATCAACGCGCACACGCACCTTGAGTTCAGTGAGCTAGAAGAGCCGCTTGGTAGACCCGGTATGCCATTTACTGATTGGATTCGCGAGGTCGTTCGCTGGCGACGGGAGATGATTAGGCAATACGATGGAATTGATTGGCGATCACAAGCAATTCGCCACGGTGTCGAAGAAAGCGTTCGCGGCGGTGCCACGATGCTCGGCGAGATTGCCACACTGCCGTGGGAGGAAAGCGGAAGTCGCTATCAGGGACTGCACGGTGTTAGCTTCATGGAATTGCTGGGTTTGGCGAGGGAGCGGCACGCTGAACTGCTTTCAGCAGCGAACAACTATGTCGAATTCTCACAAAGTAGCGGCTGCTCGTCAAAACCAGGACTGAGTCCTCATGCTCCCTATACCGTGAGTCCGGAACTGATTGAAAGCATCGCGACACTTTCGGCTCGGACTCATGTCCCTGTCGCGATACATCTGGCCGAAACTCGCGAAGAACTTGAGCTACTTACGTCAGCTAGCGGGCCGTTCCGGGAGTTGCTCGATGATCTGAATGCCTGGCAAGCTGACGTGATTCCGCTGGGCAGCACGCCACTGGATTACATGAAACTATTGGCAAAAGCCGATCGCTCATTGATCATTCATGGAAACTACTTGAGCGACGAAGAGATGGTTTTCGCGGGCCAACAGCGCGATCGCATGTCGATCATCTACTGCCCGAGGACGCACGCTTACTTCGCGCACGACCGCTACCCACTACGGGAGATGTTAGATCGCGGCATCAACGTCGCCTTGGGAACGGACGCGAGAGCGTCGAATCCTAACCTGAATGTGTTAAGCGAAATCCGCTTCGCGGCAAAACAACATCAAGACGTTTCGCCAGAGTCGATTCTTCGCCTAGCGACTATCAACGCAGCGGTAGCGCTAGGCATCCAAGAATCACACGGAACACTAACGCCGGGTATGCAGGCCGATTTCATCGTCGTTCCGGTCGCGCCGGACACCACGACCGATCCAAACGAGTTACTGCTGGGATCAACCGACATGGTGCAGCAAGTCTTTCGGCGCGGAGAGCAACTCTTTCCCGTAAAAGCGGAGGCCTGAATTCAAGCTCGCAACTCAGGCTTCCCAGCCTTTGCGAAACTTGGGGCGGAGGTACTGGTCAACTGCTTCGTTGCCGCTGGCGGTTAACTCCTCGGCGTCCCAGGCGAAGTTGCCGCCGGCTCGATAGGCAGCGTTTCCGAGAAGGACTGTCTCCGCAAGCGGGCCTGAGTAGTCGAAGTTGCATGTCGCGGGCTCGCCGCCTTTGCAGGCCGTGAACCACTCTTTGTAGAAGCCGGGCGACTTCTCGATCGTTTGCGCAGGCGGCTTGTAATCGGCAAACTTCTCTTCCGGATATAGCTTGTATTTACTGAAGCCGGTCAGCAGCATTCCCTCGGAGCCAATGAACAACGTGTTCATGCCGCGATCTGACATGCCTTTTTCTTTGAGAATTGGTGGCCCGTTCTTGGCGTGATACCAGTGGAGCTTTACACCCTGATCTGCGAACTCGAACGACGTCGTCATCGCTTTCGGCGTCGTTTGGGTATGCACCGGAGGGCCTGATCCTTCGACTTTCGTTGGATACTTCAAGTCGAGCGCCCAATAGGGAGTGTCAAGAATGTGGCAGCCCCAGTTTCCTGTCTCGCCAGTGCCAAAGTCCCACCAAAAACGCCAGCCGTAGGGACAGTAGGCGGAATGGTACGGTCGCTCCTTGGCCGGACCGAGCCACAAGTCCCAATTCAATCCCGATGGGATCGGTGGCTTGTCTTTCGGTACATCGGGCATGCCGCGATCTCCGCCAATCCAACAATGCACTTCCGAGACCTTGCCGATCGCGCCAGCTTTAATCAACTCGACGCTGCGATGCATATTTGCGAGCGTGTGGCGCTGCACGCCCAACTGCGTTGCGACTTTCATTTTGGTCGCCATGTTTGTCATCTCACGAGCTTCCCAGACGGTGTGCGCCATTGGCTTCTCGCAGTAGAGATGTTTGCCCATTTGCATGGCCATCATCGAAGGATGGAAGTGCGTATGATCGGGCGTGCTCACGACGACGGCATCGATCTGCTTGTCCATCTCGTCCAACATCTTGCGAAAGTCAACGTACTTCTTTGCCTTTGGATGTTGTTCGTAAGCTTTGCCAGCGCGACTGTCATCGACATCACACAAGGCAACGACATTCTGGCTGGACACGCCACCCAAATTCGCCGCTCCACGACCGCCGACGCCGATGCACGCGATGTTAAGCTTCTCGTTGGGAGAATCCGCAGCGCTGGCACTGGAGCCAAGCCAGACACCTGTCCCCGCGAGAGCGCTCGTTTGTAACATTCGACGACGGTTGATGTGTCGATTCATTAAACTCTCCTGAGTTTTGGTGAGCAGCACTGATCGAGTTATTATGCGCTAAACACGATTCGTTGTCAGTTGAATGTTCGCAGCAGACGGCGGCCTTTGTAAATGCAATGGGCTTCGTGCGACGCAATCGGTCGCGAAGGATGGCGAGCGGGAAACCATACCGGTCCATGGTCATCAACGACTACGATTCCTGTATGTCCTTCGCGAACCGCGCGGGCGACGAGCACTTTGTCTCCGAGAAACATGCCGAAGATAGTCGGTTGAACCGCATCATAGTCGTGATCACGAAGCGTCCGTTCAAGCCGAGTAACTTCCACTCGTTGAGACTCGGTCAGCGCTGCTGCGTCCATTTCAAAGATATCTTCGTGCTCGACGTGCCAACCGGCAAAGGCAGCGTAGATGTCGTCGGGCGGAAGGTCAAGCAAATCCGCACCGAACGCATGCGTAAGTGGCCCGGCGATACCGACGTTGCTGTATTCGGCGTCTGGCAACTGGTAGGTGAAGCGAAAGAGAAAGCTCTCAATCGGCTCGTCATATCCAGGCCAATACTGCGTCCGCATATCGATCACCTCAAGCTGTGTCGGCGGAATCCCCATCTGTGAGGGCTGAGCTAGCCAGAGTGCTAATTCAGCTTCGCCTCGCGCAGTCGAAGTCGTGAATTCCTCTTCAAGCTGGTCGACCAAGTCAAGTTCCTCTGCGAAAGCCAATACGCGTAATCGTGCCACGGGCTCGGAAGCCAGAGCGAGAAGAGCCGCCTTGCCCGCGTCCTCGCCAAACCTCGCCAAGGCCGCTGCAGCTTCGGTGTGCAGGCGTCGGTGTCGGACTTCGAGAGCTTGGTACAATTTGCCCACGGCTTCCCGGTCACCAATCAATGCCAACGCGTCGCATAGCGCGACCGCCAATGCAATGGCGTCTTCGATCTGCTGTGCGATTTCGTCAGCCGTTTCCGCGAACTCAGTCGGATCTTCTTCCATCCGCGACAAGCGTTGTACGACGGCGCCCAGCAATGGAATAAGCTGTTCCTTGCGAGCCACGCCGGGGTGCGGGTCGATTAACCCGTGACGAAAGAGAAAGTTCGCGAGATCGATTACAGAAGCTGCGATGACTTGGTGTTCCAAGGCATCAAGCAACTTGGGAAACAAAATCGTCGAGTCGTACGACGTGTGTTGAAATAACGGCCCAAACGCCAACATTGCGGAGGGTCCGTCGCGAGGCGGATCTTCAATGACAAGATTCACGAACTCGGTCAGCTCATAAGGAATCGCTGAAGCTGCGAGCAATTGGAGCAAATGACAGCGAGCTGCACTCGACTCGCCAAGCTTGCGATACATGGCGCCAATGATTGGAACCGTCGTTACCGGTAAGCGTCGCCGATTACTTTCATCCCAGGGGCGCAGCCGATACACGAGGTATCGAAACACGTCTCCGAGTGGCGGATCGTTTTCGACGGTCAAATCGGTCTCGAGTAGCGTTTGCAGAAACTCTTCGAATTGTGCGTCAGTCGCCTCACCGAGCCATTGCAATTCGGCAGGATTTGAGTTTCGAGGTCGAGACTCTCCCTCGAGCACATATTCAACGAGAGTTTGCATTTGCAGATCGGACACTTTCAACGTTCCTCAGCTCTCAATAGTATTTCAGGTCGTTCTACCTAAAGTTAGGGCCACGCTCTAGGAGATGAAGTATCGTTTAGCCCGCTGCCCAAGGCAAACGCGTGGCGGCTGATTTGCGAGGTCGGAGCCCGCGACAACGTCAACTTTTTGGTTCGTCGCGATTCACCTTGACGACGAAGTTTACCAATCGCCCCGGCACAACGATCACTTTGATAATCGGATTCCCTTCCAGCCAAGGTTTTACTTTGTCATCGGCCTTTGCCGCGGCAATCAGATCTTCTTTCGAGATATCGGGCGCGACTTGGATCTTGCCCCGAAGCCTGCCAAGTACTTGAACTGGGATCTCGATCGTTGACTCAACGAGATAGGAATCATCGTGTCTTGGCCATGGTTCGTAGGACAAGGTATCGCCGTGACCTAGCAAGCTCCATAACTCTTCGCCAAAGTGCGGCGCAAACGGCGAAAGCAGCAAAACAAATTGTTCCATCGCAATCTTTGGTCGGACCGATTGGTTCGTGAAGAAATTGACGAACTCCATCATCCGTGCTATTGCCGTGTTGAAGCCGAGTGTTTCAATGTCGCTCGTGACCGCTTTAATCGTCTTGTGCAACACACGCAGTTGCTCGTCCGTTGCGGCTACGTCTTGGACGGAAGTGTGAAGAACCAGATCTTCGCTGTCTTCGTCCATGATCATTCGCCATGCCCGGCTTAAGAACTTTCGTACGCCATCCACGCCGCTCATGCTCCACGGTTTCGTGGCTTCGAATGCTCCCATGAACATTTCGTACAATCGCAGCGAGTCAGCACCGTACTCGCGGACAACTTCATCGGGATTCACGACATTTCCGCGACTCTTTGACATCTTGTCGGCTCGCGTTGTTAACGGGATCTCGGTTCCCGCAAGATAGAACTGCCCCTGCCTTTTTTCGGTTTGGTCTTCTGACAAGTCAATGATCCTGTCGCCACTGTGTCTCTTCAGGATGTGCGTGACTTTGTCTTCCGATTCAACTCGGACCGACGTAATGCCTCGTTCGTCCAATACTTTTTCATTTGCCTTAAGCAGTTCCGGCGTGACGTGATACTGTGGCTCGCCGAGAATCATTCCTTGATTGACGAGCCGCTGGAATGGTTCGGTAGTGCTGACGTAACCTCTGTCATAGAGCACCTTGTGCCAGAAGCGAGCGTACAACAGATGCAACACGGCGTGTTCGGCACCACCGATGTACAGATCGACGGGCATCCACGCCTTTTCCTTCTCAGGATCCACAAACGCAGTGCTGTTCGTAGGATCAATGAAACGTAAGTAGTACCAACATGACCCCGCCCATTGCGGCATCGTGTTGGTTTCGCGGCGGTAACGCTTGCCGTCGATAATCGGATAGAGCCAATCTTCAGGCGCTTTGCCAAGCGGCGGCTCGGGGCGACCGTGCGGCTTGTAGTCATCAAGATGCGGCAAATCAACGGGCAAGTCGGCAGGATCGACCGGTCGCAACATCCCATTTGGGTTTCCAGCGTCGTCCAATTCGTGTAGGACTGGAAATGGCTCCCCCCAAAACCGTTGGCGGCTGAACAACCAATCTCGCAGCTTGTAATTCGTCGCTTGCTTTCCGGTGCCTTGCTCGGTCAGGTCGTCGCCAATCCTTCGCTTGAACTCGGCAGTTGCGAGTCCGTTGTATTCGCCTGAGTTGACGGCAACACCTTGCTCGGTGCAACACTCTGATCCTGCGAGCACCGCGCTGCGATCGACACCTTCGGCTTCGCCAGGATCAACAACAGCAATCACGGAAATGTCGAACTGCTTTGCGAATTCAAAGTCGCGAGTGTCATGAGCTGGGACGGCCATAATCGCGCCGGTGCCATAGCTGATCAAAACGTAATCGGCAATCCAGATCGGGACCTGCTCGCCGTTAACTGGATTAACAGCATACGAGCCGGTGAAGACTCCGGTCTTTTCCTTGGCGAGTTCTGTGCGATCGAGATCGCTCTTCGCGGCAGCTTGATCGCAGTAAGTTTGCACCGCTTCCTTTTGCTCGTCGACCGTCAAGCGATCGACGAACGGATGCTCCGGCGCGATGACCATATACGTCGCACCATGCAACGTGTCGGGGCGCGTCGTATAGATTCGCAGGACTTCGTCGTTTGGTTTGCGTGGGAAGCCAGAAGTAGCGCGAGCGGACTTCCATGACGCGAAATTGCTGTTCGACGGAGCGCAACTCCGTCCTACGTAGAAGTCGACTTCCGCGCCGGTGCTGCGTCCGATCCATTCTCGTTGCATGCGTTTGATGCCGTCGGACCAATCGAGTCCCTCGAGATCCTGCTCCAACCGTCCAGCGTAATCTGTGATGCGGAGCATCCATTGCCGTAACGGTCGGCGCTCGACAGGATGACCGCCACGTTCGCTCTTGCCGTCGATGACTTCTTCATTTGCCAAAACGGTACCAAGCCCGGGACACCAGTTCACTAACGCATCGGATTGAAACGCCAACCGGTGGTCGTCTTGATAAAGGCGGACAGCCTGTTCGCCTTCCAATTTCACGGCACCCGGAATCGGAAGCTCATCGATCGGCCGTCCTTTCTGTTGGTCGTGATCGAACCAAGTGTCGAACATGACCGTGAAGATCCACTGCGTCCAACGGACGTATTCCACGTCCGTCGTCGCCAGAACGCGGCTCCAGTCGTAGCTGAAACCAAGCATCTTCAGTTGGCGAGTGAACGTCTCGATGTTCTGCTCTGTCGAGACGCGCGGCGGCGTGTTCGTCTTGATCGCATACTCTTCAGCGGGCAGTCCGAACGCGTCGAAGCCCATCGGATGCAGTACCGACTTGCCACGCATCCGCTCGAATCGGCAAGTGATATCCGTTGCCGTATAACCTTCGGGATGTCCAACATGCAGTCCATCGCCGCTTGGATACGGAAACATGTCGAGTACGTAAAGTTTTTCGCCGGTCGGCAACTCAGGTGCCTTAAACGTTTCGTGCTCCGCCCAAAAGTTCTGCCATTTCGGCTCGATATCTGCGGGATTATAGCGCGGCATGATGTGGCTCGTAATAAGGCATTGCAATCGTGGCGACGAGCGGCGGTCGCGCTCGGTTCCGGTCAAGTCTTCGAGGATTGGTCAGTGGGTAAGCTCCCAATTCTACTGGGTTTGCAGTGAAACGCGAACGGGGACATGGATCGGCGAGTCGGACGGTTCTCGACGCAGTTGGCACGTGGATGGCATGTTCGTTCGAGGTCTGGCTTGGTACACTCGTTCCTTGCGAATTTGCTGTCAATGAGGGAAGTGATGTTGCAAAGTAAGACGAAAATCCGGCTTGCTAAAGCGGAACGCGATGCGATGCGTCGCGCTGGTCAATTCAACGCCGAGCTAATGGATCACGTTCGTGATTTTGTAAAAGCCGGTGTGACGACCGCTGAATTGGACGAGCGCGTACACGAATATACGGCCTCGCATGGGCACCGCCCGGCACCGCTGCATTATCCTGGTGAGAAAGGCCCTTATCCGAAAAGCTGTTGCACGAGCATTAACGAAGTCATCTGTCACGGCATCCCGAATGATTACGCCTTACAGAACGGCGATATCGTCAACGTCGATGTCACGAGTGTCGTCGATGGATGGCACGGTGATTCCTCGGAAACATTCTTAATTGGCGAAGTTTCCGATGAAGCTCTTGCCGTGACACAATGCGCGTTCGATTGCCTGTGGCTGGCTATCAACGCCATCACACCGAATTGTCCCGTCGCCACGATTGGCCAAGCGATACGCCAAGAAGCGGAAAGCCGCGGTTTCAGCGTCGTTCGCGAATTTGTGGGGCATGGTCTGGGACGCGACTTTCACCAGGATCCAACGATTCCCCATTATCCTACGCGGCAATCGAGACGTGACCGACTCGCTCCTGGTACCTGCTTCACCATCGAACCGATGATCAACGTCGGAGTCCGACAAGGATTGACCGACAAACGCGACGGTTGGACTGTACGAACACGCGACGGCAAACTTTCTGCTCAGTTCGAACACACGATCATGATGACCGAAGACGGGCCAGAAGTGCTCACACCAACGGCGAACGGTCCCCAGGAAGGCCACCAATTCTGATTTCATCCGCCTGTAGCCTGCCTTGTCTTCGCAGCCTGCCTTGTCGACGGAATTGGTGTTGAACCGCCACGGCCTATTCGCTACAAGACCCGCCTCTTCGTTTTCGACAAGACATTCGTTCTGATGGGCAAATCTATGCGAGGCGACTGCTTAATCGGTCTGATCCTCTTTTTGTTCACCTCGGTTGTGGTGGCGGAAGAATCTTTTCCCTACAAGGTTACGATCAAAGCCAGCGATGCATCCGTGCGAAGCGGCCCCGGCTCAAAGTTTTATGCGACCGCCCGCCTGACGAAGGGCGACAAGATCGAAGTCTATCAACGCAAGGCGGGTGGCTGGCTAGCCGTTCGTCCGCCCGACAGAAGCTTCAACTGGGTCGAGGCCAACAAACTCCGCATGACGAACGATCCCGACGTGGCGAAAGTTGTCGGCAACAACGTGGTCGCCTGGGTGGGTAGCGAGGTGGACGGCGTTGAAGATCATAAATGGCAGGTGAAGCTCGATCCGGGTGAATCCGTTCAACTTATGTCGCGGCAGTCGAAGTTGATCTTCCGCGGCGATAAACAGCGAGACTTCTACCAGATCGCTCCACCCGCCGGAGAGTTCCGCTGGATCCATGAACGCGAACTCGAGCCGCTCGTTGAGAAAACTACAACGATCGAAGCTCGCTCTGACATTCAACTTGCCGAGTTCCAAGTCCCTGATGATCTGACCGACATTTCCACGCGGACAGATGGCTTTGTCGCGCGCGACGACTCGTCCGCTGAGACGCCAGCTGCACGCGTCGCATCTCTCGCTCCGCGCACAAGCTTTCGGCCAAGTGAAGCTCGTGGCGAGAGCTTTGAGGCCTTAGCAAAGTTGCTCGACCTCGAACTCTCGGAGACTGTCTCGAACGAACCGTCTCAATGGAAACTCGCCTCGTTGCAAAGGGACGCGGAAACGCTGTTGGAGCAAAGTGAAACGACGCTCCATCGCGGGAAGGCGCGACTGATGTTGGAGAAGATCAAAGAGTTCGAGCGGCTGCAACTGCGTTACGCCGGAGTGGAGGCTGCGGAAATTGACGCTTCACGCTCACCAGATCAAACAGCGGGTCCTCCCACTGCCTCGGACAGCTTGTCCGGTTTCGACCCACGCTTCGATGGTCGTGGTTGGTTGTTGCCTGTTCACTCGAGCCGGCAAGCCTCACCACCGTATGCGTTGCTTAATCAGCAGGGCCAGATCCTCACGTTCGTGTCGCCGGCTCCGGGATTGAACCTGCATCGCTATCTGCGGAAAGAGATCGGCATCTTCGGACAACGTAGTCGCGCGGAGTTTCTTAACAAGCCGCATCTGACCGCCGATCGAATCGTGGATATCGAACGACATCGTCGATAGAACGCTTTGCCGACCTGAGTTCGAAGATCGCGGCCGGTCAGTTAGCTACTCGCACTTCGATAGCTGAGCAGCGCTCGCGTGAAGATCCACCTCGAGCCCATCAAGCAACCAGCCGTCGCAGCAATTGCGAACAGCGCCAGCCAGGTACCGATGCTAGTCTCCGGTCTTAACGGTTGCGCGACGATTCTCGCCGGGACGTTCACGACGATCAACACCGGAATGATAAACGTAAAGAACCACTGCAACGGAGCGCCGAACCGCCCGTTGTAGATCTCCATCGGATACCGTGAGAAATTCGTAATATAAAACCAAAAGTCGTACAGCGTTTGATTTCGGCCAAGCCAGATACTCGTGGCCGCCAGTGATACCATCAGGCTGTACATGATCGCAATGCCGCACAATAAGTAGAAGACGTACATCCCGGCTAGGATCGGTGTGACGGTCAATGGATGGGCAGGATCAACGGCCAACTGCCCCAAACTAAACACCAACAATACTCCGCCAGCAACAAAGTTGGACAACGACGACCAATCCATCTTTTGCAACGAGATCAAAAACTGAGTATCGATCGGCTTCAACAGCGCGAAGTCCAAGTTGCCCGTTCGAATCAACTCGCTGAACTCTTGAGCATTCGGCATGAAGAAGGCTTGCACCACGCTATTGACGATCCAGGTTGTCGCGATAAAGGCGAAGAACTCGTACTGCTGCCAATCCGCGATGCGACGTTCGTCGATCTGAGAGAAGATCAGCAGATAGAAGCCCAGATTCATCATCGTCCACGACAGCGAGGCGATACATTCAATGATGAAATTCGCTCGAAACGTCATGTCGCGAATCAGACTGTTCCGCGCAAAAGTCAGCAAAACTCGCGTGTACTGCGGCTGTTCGCTCTTTGACGGCACGGTGTTGATTCCGAGTTGTGTAGGCTCGCGCGATATGAGTCATCAATCATACGGGATGGCCGAGACTACGACCACGGTAGCGGTCGCGTGACAGAAATAGTCGCAGCGACGCCGGGTCGTTACAATGGTCTCATCAACATCGTTCGCTCCCCTCCGGAGATCAAGATGATCCGCCACGTCTTCGCCGCCATTGTGACTTCGCTCGTCCTCTGCAACGGGTCCGTCTCTCTTCGCGCGGAAGAAGCGACCGCCGATACAGGCACATCTGAACCGCTGACGGTAAAGCAGATCACCGAACGCATCCGTCCTTCCTTGGTTACGATTGCGACAACAGGTCGCGAAGGCGGCGAACATGGCTTAGGAACGGGCTTCGTGGTTTCCGCCGACGGTTTGATCGCAACGAACTTGCACGTCATCGGCGAAGGTCGCGAGTTTACGGTCGAGTTGTCCGATGGCACAAATCTCGAAGTAGTATCGGTACATGCGTCTGACCGGCATCGTGACCTCGCCGTTGTGAAAGTTGATCCCAAGGGTAAGGAGCTTCTGCCGCTTGAACTTGGCGGTGCGAGTTCGCTAAGCCAAGGACAACCCGTGGTGGTAATGGGCAATCCCCTTGGGTTGAAGCACAGCGTAGTGAGCGGTGTCGTCTCGGCAGTACGAGAGGTCGAGGGGCAAGAGATGATCCAACTGGCGATCCCGATCGAGCGCGGTAACAGCGGCGGACCCGTCGTCGATATGCAAGGTCGCGCACATGGCATCGTGAATATGAAGTCTCTTCGCGAAGCAAACGTTGGGTTCGCGATCGACGCCAAGCATCTGCAACTGTTGCTAGACGAACCAAATCCGATTTCGTTGTCACGGTGGGCAACCATTGGAGCGATCGACGAGCGTCAATGGACTCCGCGGCTCGGCGCTCGCTGGCGACAACGCGCTGGAAAGATCTTCGTGACGGGACAAGGCACCGGCTTCGGTGGCCGTTCACTCTGCATCTCGACGGTCGAGTCGCCGCAACTTCCCTTCGAGTTGGCAGTTAACGTGAAGCTTGATGACGAAGCGGGCGCTGCGGGACTGATCTTTCATTCGGACGGAGGCGAGAAGCACTACGGCTTTTACCCGACGAATGGCAAGCTGCGGCTGACTTGTTTCAACGGGCCAACCGTTTTCACCTGGAAGATCCTGCAAGACGTCGACACCCCGCACTATCGCGCTGGCGAGTGGAATCAACTGAAGGTCCGCATCGAAGAGGATAAGTTACAATGCTTCGTCAACGAACAAATGGTGCTGGAGTCGCGCGATCAGACGTATACGTCGGGCAAGATCGGCCTGGCCAAGTTTCGGCAAACCGAAGCGGAGTTTAAGCAGTTTCGGTTCGCTGACAAGCTGGCGGACACACAGCTTGGCGCTGACGAACTGGCTCGCTTCATGGAGCTGATTGACGACTTACCGGACTTGAAAGCGTTGCGCCCCGACGACATTGAACCCCTGACAGAAAGGGCCGACGCGTCGGCAGCACTGCTGCTGCGGCGAGCTGAGGAGCTAGTCGGCAGAGCCGAGGAATTGCGCAAAGCGGCTCGCGATGTCCGAGTCCGTGGGATCGCAAAAGAGTTGTCGGACTTGGTCAATACGGACGGTGGGGACTTCGACTTACTTCGCGGCACGTTGCTTTTGGCCAAGCTCGACGAGTTGGATATCGAAGTCGACGCCTACCTTTCGCAAGTTGATCAGATGGCCGAGGAAATCAAGAAGTCGCTCGCCCAAGACACCGACGACGCAACGCGATTGGACAAACTGAATGATTATTTCTTTGTCGAAAACGGTTTTCATGGCAGCCGAAGCGAGGAGTATTACCACCGCGCCAACAGTTACATGAATCGTGTGATCGACGATCGCGAGGGCATTCCGGTTACACTTTCCGTCCTCTATATGGAACTCGGAAAGCGAGTGGGACTCGATATCCAGGGCGTCGGACTTCCAGGCCACTTTGTCGTCAAACACGTACGGCCCGACGGCGAAGATCAACTTGTGGACGTCTTCGAACGTGGAAAGTTGCTTTCGAGTGACGACGCTGCGGCGTTAGTTCGACTGCACGCAAATCGGCTGATCACTGAAGGCGACCTGGCGGCAACGGCCAAGCGAGACATACTCATTCGCATGATTCGCAATCTTGGCGGCCTGGCGGAAGCCAAAACCGACGGTGAAGCGCTGCTCCGTTATCTCGAAGCACTGGTCGCGATCGACCCGGATTCGCCGGAGTACAGACAACAGCGAGCGGGACTACGAGCGTTCGGCAATCGCTATGCGGCGGCGATCGTTGATCTCGATTGGCTACTGGAACATGAACCACCAGGCATTGACCTCGATCGAATTCACGGCATGCGATCGGCGCTCCTGCAACGATTGGACTGAGAGCCGTCGAATGGCGAACCGTGACGAATCGAGAGATGCTTCGGCAGAGCATGGGAGCGATCTTCCACTGGTGATCGCGCTGCGGGTCCTTGGTGGGACCGATATGCTTGCGTTTATCGCTGTCGCCATGCCAACGGCGTGGCTTCAGCTTGGTCATCGATTGAGTGGGCTCGAAGAGTTTCCGGATGCACCGATTGCAAGCTATCTCGCCCGATCGGCGTCCGCTCTCTATGCGTTGCACGGCCTGATGGTTGTGTATATGTCGTTTGACGTACGTCGTTACTGGCCCTTGATTCGATTTCTGGCTCGCATTGCGATCGTTCACGGCATCGTAATGTTGGGCATCGATTTGGCGGTCGGGATGCCCACTTGGTGGACCGCGTTGGAAGGCCCCGCTTTCGCACTAACTGGACTGATCGTCCTCGTCGCGCAATACTGGGGACAGCCAGAGACGCTCCAAGAGACGGCAGGGGTAGAGACGTAGCGGAGAGAGAAAGTCGCCATGCCCAACATTTTGACCTTCACGAAGCGAGCTTGCCCCCTGGCGGTTTGCGCACTCGTGACAATCGCCTGGCAATCAACAGCTGTTGCACAACAACAGCCATTTCCGTTCTCCGATCCACAGAAGATGTTCGAACAATTCTTCGGCGCGGCGCCGGAAGAAGATCGAGCCAAAATCGACGAGATCAAGGTCCCGACACGCGAAGAATCGCAGATCGGAGAAAGAGCAAGTCGCGAGTACTTGGCCGAGGTTCGTCGAAATGGGACCAAAGTCTTAACTCGCGGTAAGGACGTTGAGTATCTTCGTCAGCTCATTGCTGAAGTCCACCCCAAGATGGAAAACGCGAAACGCTACAAAGCGATCCGTGTTTACCTTGCCGACTCGAGCGAAACCGACGCACGTTCCTTTCCAGGCGGAACGTTGATCTTGTATCGAGGCATGTTGGAATTCGCTGAGAACGAAGCGGCCCTGGTGGGCGTCATCGGTCACGAGCTGTCCCATCTCGATCATGGGCACCAGTTGTACGATGCCAAACGCATGAAGCTGATGCAGAAAACGTTCACTGGCGCAAACGGGTTTTCGCCCGATCAATTTTTCCGTAGCGGTGCGATGTTAGTGCGAAGTTTTAGCAAACCGTTCCGCCCAGAGGACGAGTCCGAAGCCGACAACGATGGAGCGACCTGGGCGTACGAGTTGGGCTATGATCCGCGCGAGATGGCCAAGTTGTTTCTGCGAATGCACGAACGTGACGGGAGAGCCAAGGCAGGCCTCCCGTCCTTCCTGCGAACGCATCCGTTCCACCTCGATCGTTACAAGGCTTTGACGGATCGATACGACGAACTCCAAGCGGAAAATCCGAAAGACGAACTCTATATCGGTCGTGAAAATCTCGACAATCGCGTCCCGCGTTCGGCAAGAGAGTTCTGACGAACGAGAAGTTGGGCCGTCCTTCGTCTAGCTACCCTGTGAGATATGATCCGCGATCCAAGCTTCTAGTTCATCGAGATCGACTGGCGGAAGCTCCGCCAAATCGGGACGCAGCTTTTGGGCACCGCCGAGATAGACGTGCGTGATGTCTTGCTGAGTCTTCTCTGTGTTCCAATGAACAAGAATTCGAATGCACTTCTGCAGCGAGCCAGGAACGTTCAGTTCGTACGAGCAGAGCAGCGGCACTTCGCGCCATCCGAGCTGTCGAGCGGCAAGGGCGGGAAACTCCGCATCGAGATCGCGAGTTAGAGTGAACGTTGCGCTTGCCACATCTTCGGACGCGATATCGTTAAAGCGAATCATGAGGGCGAGGAGCTTGCGAGTTTCCTCCAAAATCGCTTCCCGTGAATTCGACTCCACTGTCGTCGCACCTCGGACACCACGGCAGTACATTCTCGTCCTTTCTCCGAAAACTCAATCTCTCTACGGCAGAGTTTAACTTACCGTCCAAATGCATCGCCCGATAGACTCCCACGATTACCTGCCACCACGACAACGGTGCGTCCAGCGACAGAAACCGTCGGTATCCGGCAGGATGATCGGCGACATCGCGATCTCCTGAGGGTTCGCATAGCGATAGGTGAAGGCCTGCCGCGCTTCGCCTTGCAAAGTACGACAAGCAACCACCTCGCGGACGTATAGATCGTCATCGTCTTGACTGTAGCCTTCGATCTCGTCCAGCATGGCAAGCGTTGCTTCGATATCGGCCTCCACAAACGACCATAACTCACCAAGAATCAAGCTCTCGCCAATGACTAGCGCCGGATATTCACCCAAGTCACGCAACTCGCCTTGGATCGCGCCCCATTCAATTTGCGAGGGCTTGCGAGGCCAACATCGCTCGCGCTGTTCACCCCGCTGGAGCGTTCCGTAAACAAAGATCGCATTGACCATTTGCAACATCGAGGTGAACTCTCCGATTCACGCCACGCGAACAATCAGTCCGCTACTGACTAACACGAGCCGAGCGATGACTTGCTCGGGCGCAAGTCCCGACATGCGACAAACGGCGTCGCGATAGGACTCCAGCTGGGGGCGATAATACTCTCGCTTCTTGCTCAACGCGTTGTCACTTTCGACCGCGTCAGTTTTGAAGTCGATGATGTCGGCGGCAACGAGTTGTTGACCTGCGTAAATCCACACGATGCGATCAATGCTGCCGTTGAGCAATTGGCAACCGTTGCGCACAGCAAACGTTCGCTCATTCTCGACGACAACGCGGGGCTTATCCATCGTTAGCGCGTCGCAAACTGACTTGCCGAATCCGATTTTCGCTGGAGCGGTGTATGCGGCTTGCGATAACTGGTGCAAGACGGACGGCTGGGCAAGCATCTCGCGGAAGGCAGCCAACTCGTGCTCGATGTCCAATACCGACGCCTCACTTCGACGAAGTTCACTCGCAACGCGTCGCAGTCGCTGCTCGTCTGGCGTTCCTTCTTCGATCCAGGTGATCTGTTCAAACCACGCATGAATCAGCGTGCCGCGAGCCAGGGCCGATGACTGTCGAGGCCGGAGCAACTCATTCATATTCACACGCGCTCCGCCCTCGAAGCCAGAAGGGCTCTGTCGATCGAGCCCCCGGCGGCGGTGTTTCCTCGTGCGAGCCAGTTGGATCGCGGCTGGCAGCGGTTCGCGGGTGGCGACCGTCGCTGGCTCTTCGCGAGTGACCTGTGAAAACCAATCTTTGTCTCCACGCTCGTAAAGCAATGTGTCCGGCAGGGCCGCCTCGTTTCCGCGCAACGCTGCTCGTAACAACCCCGCCGATGTTAGCGGAACGACACGTTCATTCTCCTTTGAAGGAGCAATGATCATGTGCAGCGCATGAACGGCTCTCGTTAAGGCCACATACAACACACAGAGGGATTCGGTGACGGTCCGATCTGTTGCCTCCTCGAACATCTGCTGAAACTTCTTGGGGAGGAGCTGCTGCATGTCGGAGTTGACGTAGCGGCAAATGCGATTTGCTGGACTAACCGGAGTTTTTCGATGAACCACAAATGAATCGGGCTGCCCAATTAATCGGCCTTCCAGCTCAGGCAGGACAACGATATCGAATTCCAGTCCCTTTGCCTGATGGATCGTCATGACTCGAACTTGCGCACTCGTCGGGTCAGCTACCCGCTGCTGCTCGACGAATCGAACGAAATCATCAACGCGATTCGTCGCGCGCCGCTGATAGGTGAATGCCAATTCGACTAACTGTCCAAGCCGACTGCATTCTCGCTGCGTGATTTTCGGCGACAGGATCTCGGCCCAGGAGGCGATCGTCGGGCCGTACCCGCGATCAATTAACGAACGCCGAACTTCTTGGCTGATTCGAAAGCAACTCTCGTCGTCCTCGTGATCCATGAGATCAAGACTGTTTCGGAGCGGGCTGGCCGCTACGTGAAACCTTGCGATGGTATCTCCCGGATGATCAGCGAGTCGCAGGAGCGAGAGAACCAACTGTACGGCAGCCGAATCGGTAAGCGGGTTGCCGCCCTCCTCGCTCGCTAACACTTGCTGCTCTCGCAGTAGTCCGATCAATTTCCCCACCGTGTCGTTGCGTCGCACGAGGACGCCGACTGTGTGACTTGGCGACCGCACCGCAAACTCCGCCACTCGTTCCGCAGTGAACTTGAGCAATCCATCGCTGCCCGATGCAGTTTCCAATGCTACATAGCCAGCCAAATCCTCGCGTTTTGTCGAGTGCCGTGTAAACCGTTGACACCACTTTTGTACGGCGTCTTCCGCTCGCCCTAGATTAGAGTGCTGACAAGCATTCGCAAACACTTCATTGACGGTTTCGATGACGGGTTCGGAAGAACGAAAGCTTGCGTTCAAGCCAGTTTCTTCGAGTGCCGGTAACTCCGAACTGATAGCATCAAAGATCTCGGCGACGCCGCCTCGCCAACCGTAAATCGCTTGCTTCGTGTCGCCGACACAAAAGAAGGACGCGTCGGCTTCGCCGGTGACACGTTCGGCAAACGGTCGAAGTACGTCCCATTGCGCCGGTGCCGTGTCCTGAAATTCGTCGAGGAGGAGATGCTGCACGCTGGCATCAAGTCGAAACGACAGTTGGCGGTAGGCTCCATTCCCTCTGTTGTCACTCAAGGCGTCTGGCAACGAACGGGCCAAAAATCGTGTGACGTCATCGAATCGATTCGCGTGTTGCTGGCGTTTACGAGTGGCGTACTCGGCATCGAATTTCGCCAGCAGGTCGTAAGAAGCTTCCGTCTGCTTTGCAATTCGGCCAAGGAGTAGCGAGCGACTGTGCTTCAGCAACCGCTTATAGATCGCTACGGCGTGGTCGGGAATGGGCTTTTTATAGTAAGTCACCTCACCGGCGAGTACCTTGCCCGCAAGCCCCTTGGCGATGAATGTCTCCCAGTCACCGACCAACGCTCGTGTATAGTCTTCGTCTCGTGCTCGCTCGAATCGCTTACCCGGCATGACAAGGGTGCGTAGATCTTCAAGCACTAGCACGAACTCGTCGTCCGAAAGCGGCTTCTCGAAGCTTAGCGCATGCCAGGCGTCTGCGTCTGTCTCTTGGAATAAGCTCTCCAGGTCATTCACCGTCGTCCGAATCATCTGACCAATTGACCGATTTGCTTCGCCCTTCGTCAACAAATGCGTCAACGTGAGTAACTCATTCGTGTCCTCCCCATCGATCACCGCTTCGATTGCTTCGTCGCGTATCACGGCGTCCTGAAACTGGTCGACGATCTGCCAAGCCGGTGATAAACCAATCTCGAGACTCACGCTGCGAGCCATTTGGCCGAAGAAACTATCGAGCGTACTGACTTGCAACCGATGCAGACTGCGAAGCAAACCAATCAATTGCTTGCGACATCGCTCGCAAGTTAGTGAAGTATCACCGATGAACTCGCCGAGTTGTTTGCAGGCCTTCCGGTCACTGGCCGCGTCCGCCAAACGCACGACGATCCGATCGAGAATTTCCGCCGCTGCTTTACGCGTGAAGGTCGTCGCAAGGATCTGATCGGGCGTTACACCGGCGTTCAACAGCGCAAGATATCTGTTCGACAGTTGAAACGTTTTTCCAGTTCCGGCAGACGCTCGAATCACTTTATTCGGAAAGTGTTCCTTTGCTGCGTTGCGGGTCATCCGTGATGGTCTTTCCGAGGAGCTACTGACTGAATGGAGTGAGGTTAGACGAGTGTCCCGATTACAGAGTCACACCAGTTCTCGAATTGGCGAACCGCTGGGAAGGATCGCGATCGGACGCCCCGCGAAATCAAGGAAGGTGTGATCCGGACTGATGCGAAGGTGACGATAGATCGTTGCCAGCAAGTCTTGTGGTGAGTAGGGACGATCGGTCGGATACTCGGCTTTGGAATTCGTTGAACCGACGACTTGCCCCATTCGCATTCCACCTCCCGAGATGAGTGCTGAGTAAGCCTGCGGCCAATGATCTCGTCCTGTTCCGTTCGCGTTATGCGACAGCCGTGGCGTTCGGCCAAATTCGCCCATGACAACGACCATGATTCGGCGGTCGAGATCACGTGCGAATACGTCTTCGATCAAAGCCGAAAGGGCTTGATCCAAATATGGCAAGCGCACCTTCATGTAGTCTCCGAAATGACCGGGACGCCCGGCGTTCATTATGTGATCGTCCCAATTCGTGAACTCCTGGCCGTTTTCCGGCGTGTTGATGTAAAGCGTTGTTACGCCAACACCGGCTTCGGCCAATCTCCGAGCCAGCAAACAACCTTGCCCCCAAAGGTGTCGCCCATAGCGATCCCTTAGCGACTCTTCCTCGCGAGATAGATCGAATGCAGCAGCAGCCTGCGGGCTTGTCAGCATGTCGAACGCCAAATCGTGAAAACGATCGACGGAATTCATCGCTCCAGATGCATCCAACCCAGTGCGATACCGATCGAACATCTTCATCAACCGGTGACGTTCTTCAAATATCTTCGTGTCCGTACCAGGTGCGAGCGAAATCTGCGGTGGGCGGTAGTTGTTGGCGTGTGGATTGTTGATCTCAAAAGCACCATGATGCGCACCTAGATAAGTCGGGCGCGTCATATATGGCTTCTGCGGAATGGCTACGGAGGGAGGGATCGCGTTCTGTCCGAATCCTCGCATGTGACTAACAACGGCACCAAGATCAGGATGCTCACTTTTGGACTGGGAGGTCGGATCAAGCACCGTCGGCCGCTTGCCCGTCAGGACAATAATGCCGCCGTCACTGTGAATGCCGACGTCATGATTCAGTGATCGGACCAGCGAAAACTTGTCGGCCAATTTGGCTTGCAGCGGAAAATGCTCGCAGATGTCCATGCCAGCTATATTCGTGCTGATCGGCGCGAAGACGCTACGGTATTCGATCGGAGCATCGGGCTTCAGGTCATACGTTTCGAGCTGCGACGGGCCGCCATGTAAGTAGAGAAGTATGACCGATGTGTCGACCGAAGCTTCGCGAGCGGCGGCCAGTCGCGCCAGATTCAAGCCGCCGAGTCCCAAGAGTCCGGCGCGCAAAAACGCACGACGCTCTATCGATTTCGGGCTGGGCAAGTCATTTAGCATTCGATCTCCATTTAACAGCCGTGCTTGTCCTTGGTGGCCGGTCGAGGTTGGGTCGTCCGTTCTGCAGAACAATCCACGTTTCCGACGGCCTATCATAGCCGGTTTGCTGCCCATCACACCACAACATTTTAGCCAGCGGTTCAGCGCTCGGGCCGCTCCCTTCAAGTAACAAGGCGCGTTCGCACGCGTTATCGCCCGAAATGGGCCGAGGCGATGCCCGGATAACCGGTACAGAGCGACGCCGATCTAGAGTTGCCCGGCCCGATAAGCCCTAGCTATTCTCCTGGCGATCGCTAGTGCGTGACCTATCTTTTCGCGTAGTCCAGGATGATGTGTAGCGCATGTCACTGCATTGACCAAGTTCACTGAACCGATTTCGAAACTGATCGGGAGCAATTGATGACGACTCAAGTACCGAAATACCGTTTACTGACCCGCAGCGACTTTGACGGCCTTGTTTGCGCCGTTCTGCTGAAGGATCTCGGTATCCTGGGCGAAATCAAGTTTGTGCATCCCAAAGACGTTCAAGATGGAAAGATCGATGTCACGGACAACGACATCTTGACGAATCTGCCTTACGTTGCGGGATGCAAGATGTGCTTTGATCATCATGCCAGCGAGGGCATTCGAAACGGGGGAGCCGACCGCGATAATCATATCCTCGATCCTCATGCCATGTCCGCGGCGCGAGTGGTTTACAATTACTTCGGTGCAGCGGAACAGTTCGCCGGCTTTCCGCAGGACATGCTCGAAGCAGTTGACAAAGCCGATGCCGCACAGTTCACCCGAGACGACGTACTGGATGCCGATGGATGGGAGTTGCTCTCGTTCCTGATGGACGCACGCACCGGGCTCGGTCGGTTCCGTGAATTCCGCGTGCCAAATTATCAGTTGATGATGGATCTGATCGACTATTGTCGCGATCATTCGATCGAACAGATTCTCGCCCTGCCGGACGTCCAAGAACGCGTGGAACTCTATCGCGAACACGAAGGCAAGTTCGTCGAACAGGTGATGCGTTGCTCGACGGTGCATGGCAACCTGGTCGTCCTGGATCTTCGTGATGAAGAGATCATCTACGCAGGAAACCGCTTCCTGATCTACGCCCTGTTCCCTGAGTCCAACATCTCGATGCATGTGCTTTGGGGACTCAAGAAGCAGAATACGGTCTTTACGATCGGAAAGTCGATCTTCGACCGCAGTTGCACTACGCACGTCGGTGAATTGTGTTTGGCGAACGGCGGTGGCGGACATACGGCGGCGGGAACTTGCCAAGTGCCAAATGAAGATGCGTCGCGGATTCAAGGGGAACTAATCGCTCGTATTAACGCGGACGCGGAAGAGTTCGTCGGAAGCTGAATTGAGATTCATCGGTTGGCGCATACGTAAGGGAGACCCGCTTACTCGAGCCTCCCTCGTTGTGATTCATCAGCGCGGGAATCACTAATTAAGGCGATTGCGCTTCCTGATCCGCCTCGTAAGCCTTCATCGCGGCAGCTTCGCGAGACAGCTTAAACTCCGGCCCCGGGGCGAAGTATTGGACGTCGTCAGTCAAGTAATGCGGGCTTGGCAAAGTCTGCCCGCCTACATGCACTTGGCAACCGGTCGCACTGAGTGCGGCGAGACCCACTCCACAGACAATCGCTTTGGCCCAGCTCGTTGACACTTGGTATTTCATCGTCGGCATGCTCCGTAGAACCGGTGTAATCGTCACAAGTTATCGGGCCTCAAGCGAACGTGGCTCCACTTAATCAGTACAAAAAGTCGGCAACGTGAAAAAGTTTGCTGGTTACGGTGTGAATTGTCGCCCGTTGCGGGGTGATGCGTTATGATGAGAAAAGCTAGGCAAGGCGAAATCTAACTTTTTGACATCGGCCCATCGGCTAAGTGCTAGCAGCCGCGTAAAGCGGCATCCGCCCAGCGTCGCAACCTCTCGGAGTCACTTCGATGTCTGCCCACTCTTCCCGCAAGCGTTTTCAACGCTCGTCACGTCGTTCGATTTCTGGCGCAAGCAGCCTTGCCATCTTCGTCTGCCTGGTCGTCCTGGCAGGCCGCAGCGAAGCACAACTACCTCAAACGCGCGAGTACCCACCCAACGAATACTACCTCGCGCTGAACATCTATCAGTCCGGTGATTTCAATGACGCAGGACGAGCCTTTCGCTCCGCCGCACGCTCCGGGATCCGCAGCAGCGAAGGGCGCTGGGTCGATTCGATTTGCTATCACACTATGCTGGGCGAGTGCATGTTCCAGATGGGTGAACTGGGGCAAGCTGCCGATGAGTATACGGCGGCGTTGAATCTGTTTTTGGCTCATCGGAACTGGATGCTACGCGTTGATTTTCCGCTGACTTTGCAACCCGATCAGGCGGGATCTCGGCGTTTGCCGACGTGGGGAGTCTCGACACGTCGCACGGTCCCTGCACGCTTCCCAAATCGTTATCAGATTCTGCAAGGACGCTTCGACAATGAGCGAGTCTTGCAGCAAGGTGGAATAGTTGCGCTGCCCGAATTCTATTTGATCAATGCCCATGAGATCATGCGTTGCACGGCGCTCGCGGTGCGACGTCGGCACGAAATCATGGGACGTGCTGCCGCCCACGACCCGCTCACGACTCAACTTGTGTCCGCGTTCGCCATTCGTCCCGCGCCGCCAAACCATTGGTCCGGTGCGTGGTTCGATTCGTTGTTGGGGCTCGCGTACGCATCCTCCGGTCGAGCGCAAGAGGCGGCGACCGCGCTGACGAAATCGCTGGTGATGGCTTCGCAATTCGATCATCCACTTACCGCAACTTCGCTCCTCGCGCTTGGCAAGATCGCATTTGCACAAGAACAATATGGCGTCGCGAGCAAAATGTTCCATGAAGCGAGTTTGAGTGCCGCCTGGTTTTCACAATACGCTTTGATCGAAGAGTCGCTGCGTTGGGGAACCGTCACGCATTTAGTCGCTGGTCAGAAGGGAATGTATGCGCCGCTGGAGCCCGCGACCGCTTGGGCGCGACGCGAATCCGATTTCCTGGAGACGTCGTTGGTTGTTTCAGCGGCGGAAGTTGCCGCGACCGTCAACGAGACAGCGACGGCCATGACGCTGCTCGAGCAAGCTCGCCGATCAATGGCACGCGCTGACATGCGATTGGGAACGATCGGCGCGCGCTATCAATACGTGTTGGCATTGGCCAGTTACGAGGCCGGAAATGTCAAAGCGGGCGATACCGCGTTCGCTGATCTGATGGCTTATCAACGCAAGAGTTCGTCGCGATTGTTCGAGATGGGATTGATCGATCAGCTTGTCACATCGGGAGCCGTGACCGAGCGCGTCGGAAAGCAACTCTACGACTATGCCCTGCGCGAACCTGACTCCAAAGACTGGGCCATCGATCCTGTCGAGACGCTCTCGGTCGTGTTGACGCCACACTTAGCTCCATTGGAGCATTGGTTCGAAGTGGCGCTCAAACGCAAAGAAGGCGAGCGCGCGATCGAGATAAGCGATCGGATACGTCGTCATCGATTCTTCACCACCTTACCGATGGGCGGTCGCCTCGTTGCATTGCGGTGGGTGTTAGAAGCGCCAAAGGAAGCGATCAGCGAGCGGGCATTGCTACAACGCCAGGACTTAGTTGCGAGATATCCGAAATACGCGGCGTTTGCTCGCCAGGCAGCAGCGCTGCGCAAGCAGCTCGACGACCTCCCGCTGGAACCGGAAGAAGAAGACGTTCGTCAAACGCAGAAACAACTCACGAATCAATTGGCTCAGGTCAGTACAGCCCAGGAAGTTGTGCTGCGGGAGATTGCCCTGCGTCGCGTTCCCGCCGACTTCGTCTTTCCTCCACGATTGGATATGAAGACGTTCCAAAAGAACTTGGCTCCCGGTACGCAGGTTATGTCGTTTCTCGCCACCAGTCGCGGCATCCATGCGTTCTCGTTCGGCAAAAATGACTACAAATTCGCGGCCATCGAAGGCGGCGTCAAATTGAGAAAGGGTATCGCCGATGTTCTGAGATCGATGGGACACTATGACAAGAACCAACCCGTTGATCTCGAACTTTTGGCCGGCGACGACTGGAAGGAATCCGCGCGTGCGATGTTCGCGGCGGTAACGAATAACGCGAAGGCAAAGGACTTTGAGGGGATGGACGAGTTGATCATCATTCCCGATGGCGCGCTTTGGTATCTGCCTTTCGAAGCGTTGCAGATCGGTACGCCCGAAGCATCCAGTTCGCTGATCAGCAAGGTTCGCATTCGTTACGCACCAACGATTGCGTTGTCTCAACATGATCGACGCGCTAACGCAACGACGGCCGCAAAGACGGCAGCGATTGTCGGTTCACTGTTTCCTCGCGATGATGAGAAGATTGGTTTGGCAGCGTTTGCAGAATTGCAAGATTCTATTCCCGATGCCACGCGATTAAACGAGCCGCTTTCGATTCCGTCGAGAATGCTGGCTCCCTTCTGTGATCGTCTTGTCGTTCTCACCGACATTCAACGCGAATCGCCAAGCCCCTACGGTTGGGCTCCGATGCAGCTCGACCACGGCAAGCCCGGTAGCACGGTCGGAGATTGGGGAACGCTACCTTTCGGAAGCCCAGAACAAATCATCCTGCCAGGTTTCCACACGGAAGCCGAAACAGCTTTGAAACGACCAGCAGGCGGCGAGGACGTCTTTTTGTCGCTCTGCGGTCTCATGGCAAGTGGATCGCGGACGATTCTGCTCAGCCGGTGGCGGACGGGCGGCAAGACGAGCTACGACCTGACTCGTGAGTTTGCGCAAGAGCTGCCGTACACCTCGCCAACCAGATCTTGGCAACGCAGCGTCTTTCTAGCGATGCAAAGCGACTTGGTGGCGGCACGTGAACCGCGCGTCACAGCGAGCGACTTCGACGCATCCATTCAATCGAACCATCCGTTCTTCTGGAGTAGCTATCTGCTTGTTGCCCCAGGACCGATCGCCACAGCGGTCGAAGCTCCCAAGAAGAATGAGGTAGCGGCCGAGAAGAAGAAGTGAGCCAGTCACGCGTTTGTCAGCGGTGAAACAAGCCGCTTTCCCATTCGTGTCAGACGCGTTCGGAATGGAATTGAGGCCACGTGTCGATGACAAACGGCGGGCAACTCACGTGTGCATGCTAGGCTCATTACAGCACTTTGCCTGCCGAGAAAGTCGATGCAGCGGTCTTCTCGCGAATAGCTATCTCGCAGCATTTGTGACGTAAGCACGGCCTTGGGATCGAACGCGAGTGGTGAGCTGCTAGCGCCAAGGCAGATCTGTTGGATGGCACGGTCGAAGTGAACGTTAAACGAGAATGCGATCAAGCGATTGTCTTGCCTCAATAAATTCAGATCGAGCATCCCGCGTCGCATCGCTGCGGCGAATGCGTCTCGCAAGAATCCTTCGGACAGTTCCGGTGTCGCCCCGGCTGTTGATGCTCCTCGCCAGTGAATCTCAATGCATTCATCGATCAACAACGCGAGCGATTCGTCTTCGCCGTACGTGTTTCCGAGCGGGCGATATCGTTCGAATGTCACACACTCCCCAAGCTTCGCATCGTGATCCAGTGCAGCGAGACATTCTTCAAGCCTTTCATTCAATCGAATCCTCGTAGCGGCAGTTACAGCATTCTCGTTGGGGTGGAACCCTGCAAGCTCCATGGCGTTCGCGGTACGACCGTCGTCGAGATCCTTGATTGCTGGAAGCGCGAGAACGTCCCAGTCTCGAGCTAGGCGTGACAGATATCTCAACGAGGCCATTAAGGTAGCGGTTGGATTGGGCCCGACCGGTCCGCACGCATGGCTCGGCGTGAGTGTTGGGTAGGTGAGTGCAACGACGTTGCGCGCCGCAGTGGTCTGTTCGCGAGCGACAAGGGGCATGATCCCAAAGACGTTGCCACCACGGTGAACGACGAGGACGCGCAATCGATGCGAGCCGCCGAAGTGCTGCCAGTAAACTTTGAGCCAGTCCAGTGTATGAAAGAACGACGCGCCGGGCGTGTTGTACTGCAATGAAGTCCAGCGGAGGTGGAGCGACTCCAGGTGTTCAACGGCGTTGATTTCGACAACTTGTAACATCAGAATGCCCTTGGGTCGTTGCCCACGACGAGCTACGTTGGTTCGAGGCGACGAAGTCGCCGTTTCGAGGTATATTCTCGAAGTGCAAGCAACGTGCCCGGCGAGATTGCGGACAGCCTGATCCGATTGCACCGATCGAACGGCGATGCGCTGTTGCCAAAATGCAACGCGTTGTTGTTCACCGTTGTTAGCCGCCCCCGTGCCTTTGGGAGTCGCGATTCGCCAAAAAGTGGCCTAACGCAACCGAAACTTTCGCGGGACGGGAGTGTTAGTACAGTTCAGACGATGAATGACACACCTAGCACTTGCGAATTCAGATACCATCGGAGCCCAGTTATGTTGCGACTCCTGCTAAACGGTCGTTTGCCACGTTCGCGGTGGCAGTATTCTCTTTTTGCGATGTTGGGAATGCTGTTGCTTCAAAGCGTGGTTGTCGCGGCCGCGCCAGAACCTGCCGCAACCGCGGTTGAGATTGATCGTAAACTCGCCGCCGAGATTGGCTCAAACGCTGGTGAAGCCGTTCCTAGAACGAGTGACGAGACCTTCTTGCGGCGTGTCTTTCTCGATCTCCTCGGCGAGACTCCAACCGCAGACGACATCCTCGCCTTCGCGTTCATGAGCGACGAATCGAAGCGCGCCGAGATTGTCGAGCAGTTACTGGATGACGAATCGTTCGGAACGAATTGGGCTAGATACTGGCGAGACGTCGTTCTGTATCGACGCACGGAAGAGCGGGCATTGATTTCCGCGAATTCAATGGCTCAGTATCTATCTGAAAAGTTAAACTCGAACGCCCCGTGGAGCGAAATTGCTACTGACTTTATCACGGCGACAGGCGACATCCGCGAAAACGGCGACACCGCGCTGATCATGGCGCAGGCCGGACGCCCGGAAGATGTAACCGCCGAGGTCTCACGAATCTTCCTCGGAATCCAGATTCAATGCGCGCAGTGCCATGACCATCCAACCGACCGCTGGCAGCGACAACAGTTTCACGAACTGGCCGCATTTTTTCCTCGGATCGCAGTTCGGCAAGATCGAAGCGGCGACGTTCCAACGTTCTTGGTAACCGTTAATGATGCACCGTTTCAGTTTCGACGGCAGACGAATAACAACAACCGCTTTCGCGGAACTCCAGAACACTTTATGCCGAACCTCGAAGACCCGACCGACAAGGGAACACAGATGCAACCTGTGTTCTTCGTTAGCGGAGATAAGCTCGCGAAAGGAACGAGGGACGCTGACCGTCGAGACGCTCTGGCCGCTTGGATTACCTCGCCTCGAAATCCCTGGTTTGCAAAGGCCTTCGTCAATCGTATTTGGTCAGAATTGGTCGGGGAAGGCTTTTATGAACCAGTCGACGACCTGGGTCCGGACCGCGAATGCTCTGCCCCCAGCACGATCGATTACCTTGCCTCGACGTTCGCCGAAACTGGCTACGACGTAAAGTGGTTGTACCAAACGGTGATCGCCACTGACGCCTATCAACGCGAAAGCCGCTCGCGTCGAGACTACGAAGAGCTGCCGTTCCAAGCGAACTGCTCCCAACGACTTCGCGGCGATCAACTGTTTGACTCGCTCGTGTCGGCGCTCGACCTGAGCGATCGGGTGACGGACGCTGGTCCCGCGCGAGGCGGGTACATGCGACGAGGAAGTCCGCGTGCGGTATTCAACGTCGCATTTGGCTACGATCCAAGTTCGCCGCGCGAAGAAGTTGGCAGCTCAGTCCAGCAAGCACTCGCCATTATGAACGCTCCGTTTATTAACCAATCGATTAACGCACGCCGCAGTGATGGATTAGGTGCAATTCTGCGAGACAACTCAGACAACGAAGATGTTCTGGTCGAGCTATATCTGAAAACGCTCTCTCGCGGTCCGTCCAGTTACGAGACGCAGACTTGCTTGAGCTATGTGCGTCAAGTCCGAGATCGTAACGAAGCTTTCGAAGACATCCTCTGGTCTCTAATCAACTCGACCGAATTCTTACACCGTAAATGAGAGTTCGCTTAACGCAGTCGCATCGCGGCGGCAGAACCGCAAGCGCGCACGATAGGATGAAGTAAGGAATCCCGAATATGAACTTCAGCATGCATCATCAAGTGGACGTTGCCGTCAACCGACGACAGGTTCTGCAACGACGTGATTTCTTTCGGACGGTTTCACTCGCAGGAGCAGTGGCGGGCACGTTAAGCTGGCCCGAATTGATGGCAGTTAAGGCTGACGATCTTCGCAAACGCGGCATGTCATGCATCCTGCTTTGGATGCAAGGTGGTCCGAGTCAGTTTGAAACATTTTCGCCGAAGCCCGGTCACAAGAACGGCGGCGAGACCAAAGCGATCTCGACATCTGTATCTGGTATCGAAATCTCAGAGCACTTACCCAAGACGGCCACCGTCATGGACGACATCTGTGTCATCCGCTCGATGAATGGTCGCGAAGGCAGCCATCCGCGAGCAAGCTATCTGATGCATACAGGCTACTTGCCGACGGCGAGCATCAAGCATCCGACGCTTGGCTCGAATGTCGTGCATCAAATCGGCGACCCGACGTTCGATTTGCCTGGTTTCGTAAGAATTGGCAATGGTCGCGGCTCGACTGGAGCTGGGTTGCTCGGTGTCGAGTTTGACCCGTTCGTGATGACGGATGCCACTCGGAAGCCGGATAACACAGAGCTAATGACAGACGAGCGTCGTTATCGCCGTCGTGTTGGGCTGCTGGGCAAGCTCGAACAAGAATATGCGAGATCCGGAGGCGAGCAGGAAGTCAATAACCAGCGGAAGATCTACGACAAGGCTTCCAAGCTGGTTCTGAGCCCGAAGATGAATGCCTTTGACATTCAACGCGAGCCTACCGACGTCCGCGAGGCGTATGGCGATTCGGGTTTTGGAGCCGGATGTTTGCTCGCGAGACGGTTAGTCGAGACAGGCGTTTCGTTCGTCGAAGTTTCACTTGGCAATTGGGACACGCATCAAGACGTGTTCGAAAGAGCCCCGGAACTCTGCCAGCAGATGGACCAACCTTATGCTGCTCTGCTTCAGGATCTGCGCGAGCGGGGCATGCTCGACAAGACGCTTGTCATTTGGGCGGGCGAGTTTGGCCGCACGCCGACGATCAATGCTCGCGGTGGACGCGATCACTATCCACGGGCCTTCAACATTGCGTTGGCTGGCGGCGGCGTTCGAGGAGGGCAGGTCATTGGCTCGACGGACGCCGGTGGGGCCGGTGTCGAAGATCGCCCCGTTGGCATCTCGGATCTGCTTCGTACGGTCTGTCACAGTCTTAAAATCGATGCCGATCACGAGCACATGAGTAGCATAGGGCGTCCGATCAAGATCGTCGATGGCGGCGAATTGGTAACCGAAGCGTTCGGTTAGTCATCGCGAAATCGGGTGGAGTTCTGCGGTCAGTAAATGTGTTAGACTCTTGATAGCGTGTCGCGCGATTGGATACGCTCGCTTTCAAATCACTTCGTCTAGCATGAGACGCAAGCCGTGACGGAAACACCCGATGCGCAGCACGAAGTCCGAGGAACGCTGAGCACACTTCGGATTATTGTCATCTCGCTGGTGATGGGTGTGTCCATCTTCCTCGGCTATGCATTGGCCACCGCGTCAGGCGACGCTGAAAAAGAGCCAATGCTCTGGACAATCATGGCGGGATTCGCTGGCATGGCGTTGTTGGCGCGGGCCGTTGTTCCTGGCTTCGTCTTTAGCACAATCCGCCGAAAGATCTCGCAAGGGAATTGGCAGCCTACGTCGAAGAATCGCGGACCGGTTCCGAAAACCGATGAAGGCCTACTAATGGCGGCGTTACAAATGAAGACCATCCTTGGTTGCGCGATACTCGAAGCACCGGGTTTTGCAAACGGCTATGCTTACATGACGGAGCGTCAGCCAGCGAGCTTCGCGATAGCGCTCGCGTTGATTCTGCTGATCGCCGCGCATTTCCCGCTTCGGTTTTGGCTGGACGGGTGGCTCCAACGACAGATAAAGTGGATCGAAGAAGATCGCCAGTTACGACCAGCTAGCGGCAACAACACTTAGCCGAGTACTCTGTTAATGCGAACCATCACAGTGGCCCGTGCCGGAAAGAACGAAGCGCGCGAAATCGCGAACCTTGGCCAACGGCCTTGATGCTGCTGGTAGGGAAAGCGAACGAACCATGCCCGGTGTGTCGAAACCGCGATTCTTCAAAAACGCCGCCGCGTTTCGAGAATGGCTTGAGAAGAATCATGCGACTGCTTCGGAGTTGTTCATCGGTTACTACAAGAAGCACACGGACCGGTTCAATTACTCCTGGGCCGAGACGGTCGACGAAGCATTGTGTTTTGGCTGGATCGACGGTATCCGCCGGCGCATCGACGACGATCGCTATATGATTCGCTTTACGCCTCGCAAGCAGCGCAGCATCTGGAGTGATGTGAACTTCCGGCGCGTCTCCGAGCTGAAGAAACTGGGTCGGATGCACGCCGCCGGCATCGCCGCGTTCAACGCGCGAGACGCCGCGAAGTCAAAGCAACAGGAAACAACACGCCGCGACCCGAAGCTTGACGCCGACTACGAAAAGACATTTCGGAAGAACAAAAAGGCGTGGGAGTTTTTTCAATCACAGCCGCCCGGGTATCGCCGCACCGCCATCTTCTGGATCATGAGCGCGAAGAAACCCAAAACGCGCGAGAAGCGACTGAACACACTCATCGAAGACTCGAAGAACGGCCGTCGTCTGCCCGCCACCATGTAACCGTTCTTGATAGTACTTATTTCGCGGCAGGAAAGTCTTTCCGCTTGATCTTTGCCCTACGTCCGTCGGGATGATGGAACACGATCCCCTCGGCGAGATGCGCTGGCGAATACTTGCTCTCCAATTCTGCCAACGCTTTGTGCAATCCGTCGTATGTTCGCGGAACTTCGTCGTAGGTCGGTATCTCCAGATTGAACGGCACACAAAGATGCTCTTCCAATCCCAACGGATTGCCTTGAATCTTTGGCCCCAAGACTTCGCATGAATGTTCTCCATCAGGCCAATTCGAAAAACCTGTGTTCTTCACCGCCTCGAATACCCACTTGTCTTCTTGCCCGTATTCGTCGGCATCAACATACCAACCATCAATGATGCCGTTCTTCTTCTGAATCTTCGTCGGGTTGCGGCGCTTCTCCACACGAACACATTGCTTGGCTCGAATGGTCAACCGCACATTGGTCCCGTCCACCTTTTCCGTCGGGATGCCTTCACCTTCAAAAACCCATTCACAACCTTCACGAACTTGATCAACCACTTTGAAATGCTCGCCACGATCAAAGATTGTCGGAATCTTCTCCATGACTTCGGCTCCCTTTCTGATTTGATGCAATAACTCGTCGTATGCGATGACGCCCTTGTCCAGTCCGCCCGCCAGCGACCTAATCAATTCTGCCACCGACGAATCCGCTTCAATAGCGATGCGCTTTAGCGCCTTCCGTTCTTCTGGCGATACCCACGCAACGACGCGCACCCAGCCTTTGGGCGGCTCCCACCGCGCTAGCCGATTTGCATCTTTTCGGGGCCTTCCGCGTTTCGGTTTCTCGCCTGCCATGCTCAAATTCTACTGCGACAATAGTGAGTTGTCAATTGGCAAAGTATAAAATGATAGGCATGTTTTCAAAGTGTTTACGTCGCTAGAATTCTGAAAACCCGTCGAATGTGAGCAGGTTGGATGAATGCGTGGTTAACACATCGCATGAATCTGAAAGCGAAGCCGTCAAGCGAACGCTTTAGTCTGCCTATTTTTCTGAACCCATTAGATCTGAACCCATTAGACAGGCTCGCGAGAAGCAAGACAGCATACTCCGTGACCGAATCCGGCCCGAGGACTACGACATCTCTCCCTCTGGCCGCTGGGAGAGGCGACAATCCACTTGAACTGCTAGATCAACAAAGGGCAAAACATTAGGGTGCGCCGCGATAGCTTACTCAGCGTGCGATTGCTAATCTTGCCACCAATCGTTCGTCGCTAGTTCGGCAAAGAGATTGTCTCCGTTCAACATCTCCTTTGACTCGGCTGCCGATTCGGTTCGCAATTCGCTTGCGAAGTCGATCGATTCCGCGAGGGGGAAGACGTCGTTAACGGCAGCCGTTAGCAATGCATCGATGCGATGCTCGGCAGACGATTGCGGTCGTGTATACGGTAAGTTCGATGAGGCGGCAAGGGGCGGGACGAGAATCGAGTCCATTACTTGCTCATATTTGAATGCCGAGGCTTCCCCTTCGGCGAAAACGCGGCTTCGCGCGTCGAGAGCATTAACGATCATCAACACATCGATCGGAGATATGAAGCCGTCGCGGTTCACGTCGGCGGCGAATTGAGGTGCGGCTGCTTCCAAGGCGGCCGATCGTAAGGCGAATGTTGAGAAGGCGTTGACTCGACCGGCGCCATGGCGATTCAGATGGTTCATGATGACTAACGCATCGAGCGGCGTCATCTCGCCGTCCATGTTCGCGTCCGTCGGATCATCGGCGTTGTGCAGGAATTCCATGATCTTGACAACAACTTCGCCAAACTCAATTCGATCGAAAGGAATCCGCGAGTTCACTCCTAGCAACAGCGAGTCATTCGCCGGAGTGATGTCTGCAGCGTCTGTCGTAAACCGCAGCTCGCCGGGACTGTTTGCAACGAACGGAATCGATACGACAAGCGTACTCGCCGGATTCGCTTCGCTGTTGAACCCTCCGACTTCGTCGATCAGTCCGCCATCGTCGATCGTTCCCGATACCCCGTGACTGAACTCTGCGTTGTGATCGATGAGACTAAGGTCAAGAAGCCGCTTGGCGTCGTAACGCACGTCGAAGTAGGCGGCAAACACTCCCAACGCATCGGCGCGAAGGTCATCCGCGTGAATTCGCAGCGTCGCTTCTTCGCCAACAATCAAGTTGGTTGTCGGTTCGCCAGTTGCGTCCAGCACTTCTGCTCGGATTCGAATTAAGTCATCTGTTTCTATCGCGGGATCGACAACGGCGATGAAGCGATTTGATCGGTCGGTGTGATAGACGAAATTCGTGAGAGAGTGCTCCAGGATGATCTTGAATCCTGGCGTAATAACTTGAGCACAGGCCACGCCCTCACTTGGCACACCGAGGCAGCTGTCCGGCCACTCCTGCCGTCGAACGGAGGCAACCTGAATCTGGTGCGAGCTGCCAACGATTCCCAGGCGTTCCGCCAAATCCCGCTTGACCAACCGAATCATTCGGTCGATATCTGCTTCGCGAGTAATGTTGACTCGCACGGTTGTCGTTTCGCGGCGATTACCGGATTGGACGGTATAGCTGATTAAGTCACTTCTGGCTTCCGAATGGTCAGCCGCCGTGTACAGCAGCGTCTTGCCGTCCGGAGCAATTTCGACGCTGGCTCCCGTTTCGCTCTCACCGACCTCGACGATCGTCGCGTCTTCTCCGACGCGGTCGTTGTGCAAGACGTCCAACTTAACTTCGTGATCCCGGACATCGACCGTCAAGTAGTCCATAAACGTCATTTGGCCGAAATACAGCTCGTCAATCAACGACTCCGGTTGCAGTAGCTCCGTCACTTTGACGCTACCCGCCGAAATCGTGAATAGGTTATCGCCGATCCTCAAACTGCGTAGCGGGGTGTCTTCATGTTCGATTGTGCCGAGCAACTGTATCGACTTATCGTCGGAAGTCGTATCGACTTGAATCACCCAAAACGCGCTCGCTTGGGCGGGATAACATTCGCCAAAGTCGACGCCGTCGATGCAGATCCCAAACGAACCCTGGAACGGGACGACAGCAATCTGCGAATCCGGAAAGTAGCTGATGGCGTGATGATTGTAAAACGCCTCGGACCACGTCGCGCCATCGAATACGAAATTGTCGACGCGTTCAGGAAGACTGAAGTCGGAAACGTCAAACAGCGACAACTGAGGCGAGCCGCGAAAACCACCCTCGTCGCGACCGAGCCCAAACAGTAAATCCTCCGAGATCGGATGCAAGTAGTTCGAGAAGCCAGGTATCTTCAATTCACCCGCGATGGTCGGATTCGCTGGCTCGCTCAAGTCGATCGTGAACAACGGGTCAACAACGCGGAACGTCACGACAAACGCTTCGTCTCCGACGAATCGAACCGCGAAGACAGATTCACCAGTCGCGATCTCATCGATCGATCCAATGATGTCGAGGCGGGTGTCGAGTTGTTCCAACACGAACAGCTGGTTCGTTCGATCAGCACTCCACCCGATCGATGTCACAACTCGCAGAAAACCCTCATGCTCGTCGATCGAAAACTGGTTTAACAACGATCCCGCGATGTTTCCAACTGCGGCCAGGCCGACATTAGCGCCTCCTTCTGCGATCGTGAACTGCTGCAGGATCGTCGACACATTTCCGTCACCAGAATACGAAATCGTGGCAACGTAGATATTTTCTGCGGCGGCATACACCGTTGAGCTATAGCCGGTCATCACACCGGTTGATGCCGAGATGCCGGGCGCGACAACCGCGAGATCAAAGACGACAATCGAAGTCAAGTTCGACGGATCATCGACTAGCGGTTTGTAGATATCAGTGGGTTCGCTGATCATACCCGATGCGACTACTTCGCCGGACGAATCTGTCGTCTCGAACAACGGCATGATCAAATCGAGAAAATCGACTTCGACTCGTTCGAGATACTCTTCCTGCGTTTCGTAAACGCAAGTTACGGGTGGTGCGTCGGGCCAATATGGGGCCGGAGCGAATAACTGATGGGTGACGATCGTGCCGCCCTCCGTACTCGCGTGCGGTGTGCCACTTGTGGGCGCTTCGCATTCAATGTTCGGGACAGGTGACGCGAGACTGTCAGACGTAACGAGATAGACGAGGTCGTCGATCCGTCTCGATGCCGTAACGCTTCCATCGAGAATTGTTTCCTGGATCAGTTCAGGAGATGTTCGGTCGGCAATGTCATAGATCGCGACGGAAGTCTGCGGTCCAGAATATCGACCAGGGAACGAGGCGTCTGCGAGATTGATGACATCGTAGAAGACCAGTGGTTCATTCGATAACACCACAAGCCGATCACCACTCACGTACAGTTCGGCTGCATGCGAATCGAGGGGAAGTTCGGCGGCCAATGACAACTCGGATGGATTCCTTGCATCGATGATCGACAGTCGTCCGTCATTCGCGATGTACAAGTACTCGCCGTCGGTCTTCACGAGGTCGGCCTCGTCGACGCCAGTGACCTGAACATTGGTGCCGTCGATCTGTTCGGCAACTTGAATTGCATTCAAGTCCGCATTCCGCAAAACGGTCTGCGGCACAGGCGAATCGAGGGCACCAAAATCATCGAAGTAGACTGGAGTATAGGGCCAACGTGTGAACGAAGTTCCAAACACATCCTTCCACTGATCCACCGCCTCGTCGACCAGAAACTGCTGCAGTTCGGTCGCCGATTCGAATCGTTCAAAGTCCGAAATGTCACTGGCAGTTTGGGCGACTTCGACACCCAACTGGGCGTCCAGGACAACCCGATCTTCTAGTACTTCGAGCATAAAACGGCGTCGGTGCGGGCGATTCCGCGCGCTGGCCCGTGTCCGCATTGATTTCATGACGCCTTTTATCCTGTTGCTGCATAAAGAGTTAACTACTCAAGCAGCGTCGCCCAGATAAACGCTGTTTCCATGCCTCCAGGATAGCAGGCAATCGCAAACCCAACAATAAAACTGCGGAGTTGCGAAGTTTAATTCGGCTATGCCGGATTTTCTGCCCAGAGGGAATCTTACGAAATCGGAGAGACCTTCGCTGCGTCGGATTACGATTTCCGGCGGCGTGTTCCTTTATCCGCAGATGCAGGCGTCCTCGATGCAGATGGTGCCGAGTTTGGAGCGGGTTTTTGCTTTCGTACCGCGCCAACTGGCCGACCACGAACGGGAGCATTTTCGGCATGAGGATTCTCGGCTTGGCCAATCAGTTCAAACAGGAACCGGCTGGGAATCGTGTCGCGTGGCTTGCCCCATTTGCGACGCGTCAATGCCATCGAGAGAGTGAGATAGTCTTGCGCCCTGGTAACGCCGACGTAACACAGACGGCGCTCTTCATCGATCGCCTCGCCTTCGACCGCGATGCTACGATGATGTGGCAACAAACCCTCTTCCATTCCCACCATAAAGACGTGCGGGAACTCCAGGCCCTTTGCACTGTGCAGAGTCATCAGCACGATTGCGTTTCGCTTTAGCTGGTGGTCTTTTTCGTCATTGAAATCCGGTCCGCCAAGAGCGACGTCATCGAGGAATCCCGCCAGCGTCGGCTTCTTTGCTTTGGACTCGTACGCACCGAGGGCGTTCGCAAGTTCTTCGATCGCAGCCATCCGCGTCTGTTGATCCTCGGGCTTGTCGTACAATCGGCGTATTTCGCTCTCGTAGTCGACTCGCGCTAACATCGCACGCATGGCATCAACCATCGACTCGTTTTCGAATCGTTGTTGAAACAGAGCTACCAACGAACGCAACTCCTCACAGGCGCGTTGCCCTGCATCCGGCAGTTTTCCGACGACGCTCGTGTTCCGCATGACGTCCCAAAGTGGCTTCCCTTGCTCGACGGCTTCCTTCGTCAAGCCCTCAATGCTCTTCCCACCCATTCCACGTGGCGGTGTGTTGATAATTCGCAGCAGCGAGACTTCGTCGGTCGGCGAATCGATCAGCTTTAGATAAGCCAGAACATCGCGAACTTCCTTTCGGTCGAAGAACGACATGCCGCCGATCAAGACATACGGCAAGTCAGCGCGTCGTAGTTCCGTCTCGAACGCGCGAGGTTGCTCGTTCGTACGAAATAAAATTGCGAAATCAGCCGGTTCCCAATCGGGCTGCCGGAGTAACTTGGCGATGGCAGCGACAACGCCTTCGGCTTCTTTCGTTTCGTTTGGGTATTGCTCGATTCGCGGTTGCTGTCCGCCGGAACGAGCTGCCTTTAGCTCCTTGGGATGCCGTTTCTTGTTGAAGGCGATCAATCGGTTCGCCACCGTTAGGATCGCTTCGGTCGATCGGTAGTTGTTCTCGAGCCACACGACCGTCGAGTCGGGCCAATCGCGTGAGAACCGCAGAATGTGTTCGACCTCAGCACCGCGCCAACCGTAGATTGATTGATCGTCGTCTCCTACGACACACAGATTCCGATGATCCTGTGCCATCGCCTTTACGATTCGATATTGGCTGCCGTTTGTATCTTGATACTCGTCGATCAGCAAATGATCGAACATCGATGCCTCTTCGCGGCGGACTTCCTCGAACTTCGTGAACAGTTCCTCGGTCAGAAGCAGGAGATCGTCGAAGTCGACCGCCCCACGTTGCTTCAACCCACTTTGATAGCGGCGATATGCCATCGCCGCGAGATGTTCCTTGTCAGTACTCGCCGTCGTAGCCGCGTCGGCAGGGCGAATACACTTTGTTTTCCATCCGCCGATGAAATAGAGCAAGTCGCCAGGACGTAGTGTTTCGTTCGGCACTCGAATTTCGCGGAGTACACCGCGCGCCAGGCTCTCCTGATCGCTGCGGTCATAGATCGAGAACTTGTTCGGATAACCAAGATGCTGAATCTGACGGCGCAGCACGCGAACGCAATGCGAATGAAATGTCGATGCCATCGGCTGCTTGTCGGATTTCTTTCCGAGCAGCCCGCCGATCCGTTCCTGCATCTCGGTCGCCGCCTTGTTCGTAAAGGTGACGGCGAGAATGCGGTCCGCTGCAATCCCACTCTTGATCAGCTTCGCGATGCGATAAGTGACCACGCGCGTTTTGCCCGTCCCCGCTCCGGCGAGAACGAGCAGCGGCCCCGAGAGTGTATTTACCGCCTTCTGCTGAGGTGCGTTCAATCCATGAGCCATGTCGGTGATCGTAACTCATCCTAGTAGCATGCTAAATAGGGCCTCGACGATCGGGACCGTGCTGGCTAGCCCAAGTTTTTTCGGTCGAATGTTTGCAGCTTCACAGACGCGCTCCTAAGTTCTTGACGATTATACAAACACCCGGAAGGATCTTCGGTGCAGTACTCCCAAGCAGGGCGTTCCCAAGGAGGGCGAATTGAATGAACCGCTCGAAACAAGTCACACTAGGATTGGTTTGCACGCTAACGATCGTTGGCGCATACGCGACTCTTAAGAAGCCGATCGATAAACCGAATGCGTCTCCTCCGACACTGGAAATAGAGGATCTACCTAGCCAATCACAGCAGCCGGTTGGTTGGGTCTTTGGTCGAATGGCCGGGGTTCCAGGTGCCGATCGTCCGCTGACGTCTGCATCGGGCTCGCTCGGAGGCAATGCAAGCTTACCTATGGGCCACGGTCGCTAGACTACGGCGGCTTTCGAGGCACTGATCACGACCATATTGAGTCACAACTGGGAAATGTCTCTCCGCGAAATCACACCGCTAGATTCTAAGGAACGTCACATGGCACCATTCATTCACTCCGAACGCACCGTGCATCAACACATCTTTTTCGTCGTGGCTCTTCTATCCAGCTTTGTCGTTGGAAGCGTTGCGCAGGCACAATCGAGCACTCGCACGCGGCGCGGTACTGTCAATCAGATTCCACAAGGTTCGACCAATCGAGCCGCCGCCACAAACACCGCTTTAGGTTTGAACGGGTACTGCCCCGTTTGCATTGTTGAAATGAAAAAGTGGGTCAAAGGTTCACCAACGATCCGAGCGACTTATGATGGTACGGCATATTATTTTCCCAGTGCCGATCAACGCGACACGTTTCTAGCCGACCCCGCCAAGTACATACCTGCGCTTGGAGGCGACTGTACGGTCTGTCTGGCGAAGATGGGAAAGCGCGTTCCCGGTTCGATCTTTCATGCGGCGATGAGCAAGAAGCGTTTGTTCCTGTTCCCAGGGAAGGATCAACGTCAGGAGTTTTTGGATAACGCTTCGAAGTACATCGACACTGACTTGGCTTACGGTGGCAATTGTGTTGTGTGCAGTGTCGAGATGGGTAAAGAAGTTCCGGGCAAGCCAGAATTCGCTGCTTATCACGATGGCTGGCGTTATCTATTTCCTGGCAAGGATCAACGGGAGATGTTTCTAGCTAGCCCGGCAAAATATGTCGCACCGCCCGCTCGAAACACCCAGTCGTCTACTTCAAGCACAAACGAAACACTCATCACCGTCACGGGCAAGAGCGGCTGTGCAGCTTGCGATCATGGGGTCTCGCCAATCAGTTCACCTAATGAGTTGGGCCTCGCAGTCAAAGCAGCCGATGGGAAAATCTATATCGTGGAGAACGCCCATCAACTGTACCCAAAGGTGTACGAAGATCGGTTCTCAGGGCTGCGATTATCCGTGGCTGGGACGGTCGTAAAGCAAGCTGGCAAGATATCTTGGATAAGCCCGAAGGAACTCAAGATACTCAACTAAGCTTGGGGAAGAGTAATCGCGGCAGCCGAGTTGAACACGACGAAGGTCACGATGTCAAAGGTCCAGCGCAGACAGACTACATCCCAGAATGCAAAAACTTGCCACCATTGGCTAGAACTTCGCTCGGCGCAACGTGCCCAGATGTAGCAAATTCGACGTGAGTTGTCAGTTTCAGCTGCTTATCTACTGCTGGGGGGATACTCGCGTCGCGCCATCGGACCCACCATCCATCGCCCCACCATTGACTAGGCAAGCACGCATGTTAGACTGACTGCAGTTTGGTGCGAGACCAACACACGTATAAGTGTTGTGTTCATTCAACTTCGAGACTGCGGCCACTGGGACGACAATCGGGCAAGCCATCTGACTTGTACGCCCTGGTATCTTACTTTCGACCGCGACTGATTCTCTTGCATTACCGTGCTGCCTGCGGATGGGTGTATATCCCTTTCCAAGATCGATCCGATGTCAGACAGATTGCCCCGTTCTGACAAATGCGAGTTGGCAGCAATTACCGGGTGGTGGCGCTGTGGTACCACTCAACGCAAGCCTACCTCGAAAGTTACTAACATTTATGAAGTTTGAATCTCTCTCGCTCTGCGATCCTTTGCTCCGCTCTCTCCAAGCTGCCGAATATCACAAAGCCACTCCAATCCAAGAAAAAGCCATCCCCCAAATTCTCAAGGGGCGCGACTTGATTGGTTGTGCGCAAACAGGAACTGGCAAGACTGCGGCCTTCGCGTTGCCCACCCTACAGCAATTGATGGAATCCGCCACCGAGCCCACGGGCGCGGCTCGGCGTCGGCAACGCAGCGGACGACGAGTCATTCGTACGCTCGTCCTTGCACCAACTCGCGAATTGGCCGGTCAAATCGGCGACAGCTTCGCGACCTATGGAAAAGGGACAGGGATACGTAACACGGTCATTTTCGGCGGAGTGCGACAAGGGGCCCAGGTCCGAGCCATAGAATCAGGCGTTGATATTCTTGTTGCGACTCCGGGACGTCTGCTGGATCTCATCGGGCAAGGGATCGTCGAACTTGGTTCGGTCGAAATCCTAATTCTGGACGAAGCCGATCAGATGCTCGACATGGGTTTCATTCATGACCTTCGAAAAATAGTTGCCCAGGTACCCAACAGACGCCAAACGTTAATGTTCTCTGCAACGATGCCACCGGCAATTCGCAAATTGGCGAGTCAGTGGTTGAAACGACCGTTCGAGGTGCAAGTCGCGGCTGTTGCATCTACACCTGATCGCGTATCGCAGGTTGTCTACTTCGTCCAGCGACAGCATAAGGCAGCTACCCTGTCACGGTTTCTTCGGGAAACTCAGCGTTCTCGAACGCTCGTCTTCTCTCGCACGAAACATGGTGCCGACAAAATCGTTCGTCTAATGCAACGCGATGGAATTCGAGCCTTAGCGATACATGGGAACAAGAGCCAAGCTAGACGACAGGCCGTCATGCGTGAGTTCAATTCTGAACGGCCTCCCGTGTTAATTGCCACCGACCTCGCCGCTCGCGGCCTTGATTTTTCGGATGTGTCGCATGTCATCAACTACGATTTGCCCGATACGCCGGAAACGTACGTCCACCGAATCGGACGCACGGCACGCGCCGGTGCTTGTGGCCAAGCGGTCTCGTTCTGCGATGACGACGAACGCGGTACGCTTCGCATGATCGAAAGGCTGACAGGACTTGCTGTTCCCGTGGCGAAGTTGCCCGCCGGATCGGGCCAGCGACGATCGCAAGTGACCAAGCCCAAGTCGGGCCGTACGGAAGCGTCGGAGTCTCGCCCGGTGGCAGTTCGTCAAGGCGAAAAAACGCGAACCGCCAAGCAACGTACGCGACGCAATTCACGACCGCCGCGTGGTGGCTCGTCCAACACGTCAACTGGCGCGAAACGCCACAAATCAGCAAAAGCATCAGGCAACCGCCGCAAAGTCCAGCCAGGAGCCACGAACGGTTGATGACCAGACTAGCGAGCGCGGTCGTAATCTCGGCTCCATGTAGAGACAGAACTAAATCAGTCAGTCAGTATTTCTAATTTTGAGAGGAAGTGAAAATGCCACAAGGCACAATCAAAAAGTTGATCACGGAAAAGGGATTTGGATTTATCGCTGGTGACGGTGGTGAGATTTTCTTTCATCACTCGGGCTTGGTCGGAGTCACGATCGAAGAGTTGAGTGAAGGACAAACCGTTGAGTATGAAGAAGGACGAGGCCCGAAGGGTCCGCGAGCCGAGAATGTTCGCCCCGCGTAGTTCGACAAAGCGGCAAGGGGAAGGTAACGCTAGGTGACGGATTGCCTGAGCGACTTCCCTTCGCCGACGTCGGTTGCGTCGCTCCACACCGTGGAAAAAGCGATATCGTACGAACCTTTACGCAGGAGCAGAGCCATGTTGTCGCCATCCGAGAAAACGGTCATGCGTACGTTTCGTCAGTACTTGATAACGCCGGGTGAGATGTTGTGTTTCTTCGGTCCGAACCTGGAGCGACATAAATCCGCCCTCAAGCAATTGACGCAAAGAGACCTGCTCGTCAAAGAGCACTTTCAGGGAGCCTACTCGCTAACACACGCGGGATTCGAGGCGATGAAGGCCTCAGACAAGTAGTGTTCCGGCGGTTGGAACTTGTGGCTTTTTATGACTTGTCGCCGAGCAAGGATCCGTGCCCGCAGCGTGTGTGAAGCAGCTTCTTGAGCCCAGGTGACTCTATCTTCTTGCGCACGTAACCGACGTATACGTCAACAACATTGCTCTGCGATCCCGACTGATCATGGACGTGTTCCCAGATGTCGGTTCGCCATCCGACCGGCCTGACGCTGACTGAGTCGCTAGTAAGTCTCGAGGTTTTAGCGATGTTGCTCGCCGTCTTACTCCCCGCTGTGCAGCCAGCGAGGGAGTTGGCGAGACGGATGAGTTGTCGGAACAACCTCCGACAATTCGGCATCGCCTTGCATTGCTTTCAGGCCGCCAACGGAATCCTTCCACTTGGCTCGACGGCAGCCGTCGGGCTTTCGTCGGGAAGCGTTCATGTCGGTGAAGCGAACTTCGTCGCGGCGGAATCGACGCTTGGGTTTACATCGTGCTCTGTAGACGCGGTAATGGCGAAGTCAGCAACTAGCGACGTCTCGGCAACGCATGTTCCACCCACGGTCGCGGTGCGGCACGGTGTTCATCGCCAAATCGTCAGATCAATGCGTTACATTGGTACTTGCGACGCATAGCCCAAAGGTATTGCGGTTTGTACGCGTCGGAATCATTCGCAAAGAAGGTGTACTTTGTTAGTTTCCCATAAGGCATTGCGATTAATCTTCGTCGCCGTTCTGGCTTGCTTCGCCACATCGTCAACACTTGCCGCGCCGCCAAACGTGTTGTTCATCGCCGTTGACGATCTTCGGCCGGAACTTGGGTGCTACGGCGTACCGGTTCAATCGCCGAACATCGACCAGTTCGCCCGTGAAGGGACGCTGTTCGAACGCGCGTATGTCCAGTGTGCCCTCTGCATGCCGTCGCGAGCATCCGTCCTCACCGGCAGACGACCCGACACGACTGGCGTCGTCGACTTTAGTGTTCGCTTTCGCGACGTCTTAGGAGATGTCGTCACACTGCCCCAGCACTTCAAGAACAACGGATACCATGCCGCAGCTTTCGGAAAACTGTTTCATCATGATGACCCGGCATCGTGGAGCGAGCGACTGTGGCAATCCAATCGCAAGCCGTATCATACCGAGTTTGGCAATCAGGTCTTGGGCTGGATCAAGGAAGATCATCGTCGATTGACTTACGTGTGGGATCTTGGCGACGGGGTCGAGAAAACGAAGCGGCCAGGTGGACTGGCTTGGGAAGCGCCCGACGTGTCAGACGACGCGCTGCGCGACGGTGATATTGCCAATGCGGCGATTGGAAAGATGAGCGAACTAAAGGACCAGCCGTTCTTTCTAGCGGTCGGCTTTCACAAACCACACCTCCCCTTCATCGCGCCGAAGAAGTACTTCGATCTTTACGATCGAGATGAGATCGCGCTCGCAACGAATCCGTTCCCGCCGCGCGACGCTCCGAAATTTGCGACCTATAACTGGAACGATCTTCGCCACTACTACGGTATCCCCGACGTAGGGCCCGTTTCGGAGCAGCAGGCTCGAGAGTTAAAACACGCCTACTACGCCTGCGTGAGTTTCATGGACGCGCAGGTTGGACGTGTCCTGAAGAGTTTGGACGACTTGGGACTACGAGACAACACGATCGTCGTTCTCTGGGGCGACCATGGCTGGCAACTCGGCGAGCACGGAATGTGGGACAAGCATTCTAACTTTGAAACGTCGACGCATGCACCGTTAATCATTCGCACGCCCGGGCAAACACCTGCGCGAACGAAGGCGCTCGTCGAGTTCGTTGACATCTATCCCACGCTGTGTGAGCTATCCGGGCTGAGCGTCGACGAAGGACTCGAGGGTCAAAGCTTTGCGCCGCTGATCGAAAACCCCAATCGAGCGTGGAAGGACGCCGCATTCAGCCAATATAAGCGAGTGATTCCCGGCTACGGCCAAGTCGCACCAGGAATGGGTTATTCGATGCGCACTGATCGCTATCGATTGACGGAATGGCTCGTGCCGGGAACGGAGTTTCGCGCGTATGAACTTTATGATCATCAGTCAGACCCCGATGAAAACGTCAACCTCGCTGGTGCGTCGAAGCATAGGATGCTCGTTGATGAACTGAAGACAAAGCTGCACGCCGGTTGGCAGGCTGCTAGTCCCTAGCAAATCGTGGAGACCCACATTGCAGATGAGTCACGCGCGCCTGGTAGTTGGGAACGATGGTCGGTGCGACCCGAGTTGATGCCGAAATGCAAAGAGAACTAGCTCCGTTCGTCTGTTGAATCGACGGGTGCCCAGTTGTGACGGCGGTCGGGACTTGCATTGCAATTATGTTGAGCCCGGGAAGTGCCACGACGTGTCTCCAGATAGGGCTCTTCCCACCACGATCAATGAGCGAGTTGACCGCTGTCGTCCGCTTGGTAGCTGATGCAAATGCATGCTAAACGTTGTCGACAATTGCACATTCGACCGCGCCGAATCTGTCCGTCGTGACGGCGATTCGGCTGACAGGGTGTACGGGAAACAAATCGGCTATCGAGCCGCAGAGAATCGTTTGTCCACGTTGTAGACCTTGACCGTGTCGAAGAAGTTCCCTGGAGAGCCAACGGAGCGAATCGAAGATGGTTTGCGTCAACGCTTGACCAGACACCGTTGCGATCTCGGCCTCGTCCATTTCGATGCGCAGAGTGGCCGCCTCGGAATCAAGTTTCGTTGTAAGCTCTTTCGCGGAGACGAATCCAGCGTGAATGGCGTTGTTTGCGACCAATTCCTCGACAGACGGGTCGCCTCGCCGAAAAACCAGGTTGTGCAATTCGATCACTGGGAAGACCGAATGGATCGCAGCGGCGACATCGGCGTCGGGCATTTCGACCGCAGGCAGATCACACGCGAGCCGCACGGCTAACTCCCCTTCGATTGCCAATCCTGTAAATCGCTCTGCCGGCAGATTCACTCCCGACGTCCAGCAATCACTTTCGAACAACCGTCCGAAGACAGGATGACCGGCTCCCAATCGCCGACGAATTACTGGCGACGTGCATCCGACCTTGTAGCCGATCACTCGTTCTCCGCGCGCCTCGCGAAGCTCCGCCACCAGCGATTGAATGCGATAGGCGTCATCGATCGACAGCGAGAGTCCGTCGGCAAATGCCGTTCCCGGATCGTGTCGATCGTAGTCCGCAAGCATGCGCCGCGCAAGTTGCTCCAGATCATGCGACGCGTTCATTTGCTTGCTCAATAGACTGCATCAGCCACTTGTGCCAACGCTGCATTCGGCTCCTACACAAGCTGCCTGCACGCTGTTTCGCTCGGCACCTTCAAGGGCAGTGCGTAGAGTGACGCCAGCATTGACGGCAGCGGCGAGATCGATTGCGGCACGAACGGTTTCGTATTCGATACCTACCTTGAGTGCGGTTTCTATCCGCCCGCCAGTACATGCAACGCAACCACGAGTCGCGGTCACGGCCAAGCCGATCAGGTGCTTTTCGCGGTCGGTTAAGGATGCTGTGGCACTGGTTGCATCGAGTAGCTCCTTGACTTTGAATTCACTCGCTTCCATCTGAATGTTCCTTATCTAACAGCATCGATTATTTCGTGGGACTTCGCCGGCTCCGCGATCAGACCGTAACGTACACGACCATCCAAGTCGATCGCGTGGCCAGCCATTAGATGCTTTGTATCGGATTCCGCAAGCAAGTTGAAGTGAGTGTTTCGCCAACTTAGGCGTTCGTCGCCGTTTGCTATCATCGTTAACTTGATCACTTGGCCGTCTTTCAGATCGACGTAACCTTGCCATTTGAGCTTCACACCATGCTCCCAGACAACGCGGTCTGGACGGGCGTTCCGTCCAATCTCCTGGTGGCCTTCAATTTCCGACTCGCCATCAACGCGAACTCGGATGATCTTCGCGCTGCCTGAAGGAACTGCTTCTCCAGAGAATTCAAAGCTGCGGCCGTCGTTTCGACTGCCAGGGACACTGCCCATCGGATCGACGTCCAGCTGTCCAAGGAAGGCTGGAGCAACCAGTGCCTCTGCGAACGCGCCGGGTACTCGGAATCGCTTGCCCGCGGCCCTTTCGATTGACACGGCAAGTTGCTTTTGCAAGGCGACTGGAACCTCGAATCGAGCTTCCATGTAATGCTCTTGGAGTGTCGTGTCTGCGAGCGGGTTGCCGCTGCCATCAAGCGGTCGACCGATGATGCGACCGACTAGCGTGCCTGGCTGTAGTGCGGGGCGGGCGGGGCAACGCTCTTGATCTCCGTGTCCGGCTGGAGGCGTTACGTGTTGTCCGTTGTCTTCGATGTCCGGCAACTTATGGCTAGGAAACATCCGGTACCGTTCGGCAGTCACAAATCGCTCGGCGTTCGGTGATTGTTTGTACCGCAACACAACATGATCGAGGAACTTGAGGATGTTTGCGTCGTCGTCAAACGAGAGCGACCACGTGAGTACCTTGCCGGCCGAATTGACGGTGCAGATTCCCTGCGGAGCGGGCTTCGATCGACCGATCTCGGCATATAGCTTGCCCTCGATTCCGCGCGGCGGGTTATTCACCATGGCGGCTTTAAGTGCGACGGGAATGAACTCTTCGTTGACGCGACGGACGACTGCGGGATTCGAGAAAACCACCTCACGGGTAGCGGCGGCAAACACTCAGCAGCGTTCGTCATCGATCGGTCGGTCGATGAAGATCCAGAGCATGACGGGTTTATTCTGTTCGTGGGAAGCTTTCAGCCCGTCGAGCAGGCACGTCTTCCATTCGATCTTTCGCCATGCAACGTCTTGCTTCTTTAGAGCGGCAACTTCGGTCTGGAGTTCCGTAGGCGAGTAAGGCTTGAGGAAAGTCGCCTTTGGCGCTGGCCGAGCTTCTTCTTTGTCCGTCGGCGCATCGCCCTTCGGCTTTGCGCCACCGCCCATCCGCTTGAACGCCTCATCAACGAGCTTCTCAGCCTCTTCTGCCTTGCCCTGTTGGACAAGCGGAGCCAGTTTCTGCATCAATTGCTGAATCGCCGAAACATCCTCGCCATTCTTCTGCATTGCCTGTGCCCGCTCTTGAAGTCTCCGGAGCTTCTCGGCGAGCTTAGCCGGCGCACCCGTCGAATTGCCGTTGTTTCCCTGGTTGCCAGATTGTTCAAGCGCGAGGATCTTCATGACTCGATCCAACAACGCTTCCGCCTCTCTCGCCTGACCATTTTGCATCAGCTCGGGGAATTTCTGCATCAGACCGACAACGTCGAACGGAGGATGTCCGCCTTGGGCTCGCGTCTGAATTTCCTTCTCGATACGAGAGAGCTTTGCCTTCAGCCGCATTTCCGGGTTGTCGGCTGACTTGTGAGCCTGCTGAACTTGGATCGCGATCTTCCGCTGTTGGGACGACAGCTCGTTGCGAAGTCGGATCATGACTTGCATGTGCAGCCGCTTTAAGTTGTTTTCGGCACTTAGCAATACGTCCAATTGCTTCAGCGTCGCGTCTTCGTCGACGTCTTCCGACGACAGTAACTCGGCCAGCCGCCCGGTCGCTTCGTTAACGGCTTGCCGCGCCAGATCCACTTTTGGCTTAGCCTCTTCATAACCCGCTCGAATTCGAGCGGCTTGCTCTTCGGTAACACCAATCTGCTCCCGGAACCTCATAACAACGTCGGGTGATATCAGCAGCGCATCGACTGGGCTGCGCTGCGGCGATTCAGCAGATGCAACGCAGGCAATCACGAACGTTAACAGTCCAGTGCACAACAATTGGCTTTTCAGGTACATGATTTACTCCGGAGATAGGTCAGATTGAAAGTTCACAGCAAGCAGTGATTCGGTACGGCTGGACCAAACAGACATTTGGCCGCTCGCGGGTTGATCGGATGCGGCATAATGCTCATCAATCACACGACGCATGTGGTCGAAGTCGATATGCAGCAATTGTTCGTGTCTGGCGTCAGCTGTTGGAATCGAAGGCGTCTCATCCAAGGCAATATGCGGCGACGGGTCGCCCACCGGGTGATTCTGTCGCGATCGAATAGTAAGCACAACCGCGAACGCCAGCACAGTACAGCAAGCGGCAACCACTTTGAGCCGCCGCGCAGGTCGTTGGGTCCGCGCACTTACCGCCCGGTTTAACACGTCGTCAAACGCCGGCGCAGCTCGCTGATCGGCATCTCTCACTCGCTGAACCGCGTCACGCATTTGCGAATCATCTGACGATGGATTCATTTGTTTCACTCCACAATGGTCTCAACGAGACGCGAAGCGCCTCCTTTGCCCGGGCGTAGTGCTGTCTAGCCGTCCCAACAGTCACACTCATTACCTTCGCCGCTTCCGCAACGGTTAGCTCTTCGTAAAACACAAGATGAGTAACTTGCCGTTGCCGCTCCGGCAGATTACCGAGTGCGGAACGTACGACTAACAGCTCGTCTCTATCGTCGAAACCTGATTCGTCGCCTTGATACGAGTCGGCCAACTCCGACAATAACTCGAACTCTAATCGCACCACGCGCGACCACCACTGCCTTCGCCGCTGGTCGCGCGCCGCATTTCGGATCACCGCGAACAGCCAAGTCCGAAACGACGAACGCTGTCCATATGAGGCGTCGCCGCCAAGTACCTTCACGTATACGGACTGCAATACATCCTCCGCCAGTTCACGATCGCGACAACAAGTCATCGCCCATGCAAAACTCGCGGAGTGCAATGCGGTCAGTGAGTTGCGAAGATCGGTCTCGTTCATTACATCCTTAGACGCAGTCGACAGTCCCGTATATGACAGGAATCGAATGATAAAGTGATAGTTTCTCCAAAGTCATTGTGACCGCCTCGGGATCGTGCAACAATCCAACGATTCCCAATCAACATCGAGTCACGCGGCGAGCACAGGAATCGTTGACGTTCCCGCGACGGAGCTTAATCAATGCAAACGATTCGTCTGGCAGCGGTCAGTATGAACAGCCCGTTGGATCAGCAGGAAGAGACGTTCCGCCGAATCGCCGAATTCTGCGAGCGTGCTGCGAACGACGACACAGATCTCGTTCTCTTTCCAGAGCTTATCATTCACGGCCACTGTACGCCAAACACTTGGGAGATTGCGGAAGCCATACCGGAAGGCCCGAGTACCCGGCGGCTTGTCGAATTGGCGAAACAGTTCGGAATGTTCATTTCCGCCGGGATGAGCGAAAAAGAAAACGACATCGTCTTCAATACGCAAGTCCTGGTCGGCCCGAACGGTTACATTGGCCGACAACGCAAGCTGCATACGTCGCGGGATGAATCTTTTTTCTACAAAGGCGGTCGCGATATCGAAGTGTTTGATATCGGGAAGTGCAAAGTCGCCAGTGTGATTTGCTACGACAACCAGTTCCCTGAGATTGCGCGGATCGCGGCCCTTAAAGGAGCCGACGTGATCCTCATGCCACATGCTGCGCGCGAAGGCCGCTGGGATGACACGCCGGAATCCGAGGCAGCCGCACGGCGTCACGTCTTCGATTTCTTCAGCGGATATCGAATGCGTGCCCGAGAGAACGCGTGCTTTTGTGTCTATGCAGATCAGGCGGGTGTCGCGGGCTATGTCGATTCATTACCACGCGAACACTCCAACCAGCCGCATCATCCCGGTGGTGCAATGATCATCGATCCCGGCGGAACTATTCTGAAACACACACAACTCGACAAGATTTGTGACGAGATGATCGTCGAACAGTTGGACGCTTCCGATCTCGCGAGATTCCGCAGCCATCCGAACTACACGCTTCGCACTCGTCGTCCGGAGCTGTTTAATGAACTTGTGCGTGACCAGCTGACCGGCTAATCAGAAACCTCCGCAAGCAAATTCAGGTGTCTTATGATTCGCTCGCTCATTGTGTCTCTTGTACTGTTGCCGCTTACGGCAGCCAACGGCGCTGACTGGCCCCATTGGCGAGGACCGACTCGAAACGACATTTCCACCGAGTCCTCTGGTTGGGACGGCAAGACGTGGCTCAAGGGTGAACGCTGGAAGGCGTCGGTCGGCGAAGGCAGTTCAGCTCCTGTTGTCGTCGGCGACAAAGTGTATCTCACGGGTTGGTCGGACAACCGTGACACACTCTTCTGCCTAGATCTGAATACGGGTAAAGAGCGTTGGCAACAGTCATATGACTCGCCTCGTTATGGTCGTCACGCGATAGGCGATCAGTCACTCTACTCGGCCGCGTGTTCGACTCCGGAATATGACTCAGAATCGGGCGTGCTGTTCACATTGGGTGTCGATGGCGATTTGAACGCTTGGGACACGCGTGACGAAGGCAAGCAAATCTGGTCGCTAAATCTTTACGAACGTTATCAGGCACAACGACGCCCTGAAGTCGCCGTTCGCCGAAAGACGCAACGCGATTACGGTTACATGAGTTCGCCGCTTGTTATTGGAAAACAACTGATCGTCGAAGTCGGCGGGAAGAAGGGCAACCTCGTTGCGTTCGACAAACGGACCGGCGCGGAGTTGTGGCACTCGGAGAATCAAGACGAAGCCGGGCACACAGGTGGCCCGGTGCCGATCGATGTTCAAGGCGTTCCCTGTGTCGCGGTGCTGACACTCCGCAACCTCGTTGTGGCGCGAACTGATGGCTCAAAAGCCGGTAAAACTGTCGCGACTTATCCCTGGACGACGGACTTCGGTAACAATATTGCAACTCCCGCCGTGTTTGGCGACTCGGTGATCATCACTTCGGCGTACAATCACGTTGCAATGTGCCGACTAAAAGTGACGCTGAACGGTGCGACGAAAGTCTGGGAGAACGAAATGGCGTCAGGTGTCTGTAGCCCGCTCGTCCATGATGGTCGAGTTTACTGGGCCTGGAACGGCGTTCATTGCGTTGACTTTACGACGGGCAAGGAACTGTGGTCGGGCGGGAAAGTCGGTTCGCAAGGCTCGTGCATCTTGACGGCCGATGACCGTCTGATCGTATATGCAAAGAAGGGTGAACTGTCACTAGTCGAAACTTCCAAGCGATCGCCAAAGAAATATACACAACTTGCCGCCGAGTCCGTGCTTTCGAAAACCGATGCTTGGCCGCACGTCGTGTTGTCAGGCGGTCACGTCATTTGTCGTGATCGAAGTGGCAGCGTCCGTTGCATGGCAGTAGATCCGCGCGACTGAACGGAACTCAATGCTCCCTTTTCGAGTTTAATGCGAGCACGGCGCGCTTATCGTCGACGATTCCTCTTCGAGGCTTCCGTAGTTCTGCTGGATCGGCGACGTTAGACTGTGGTTATGTCAAAGTGCATGACGATTCACGGTGCGTTCCTTGGTATGGCAACAATTGTGCTGCCCGTACTTGGGGCGGCGCCACCGAAAGATCCGCAATACAACCGCGACGTGCGACCGATTCTGTCAGACAAGTGCTTTCGCTGCCACGGACCTGATGCAGCAACTCGCCAAGCCGAATTGCGACTCGACAAGAGAGAGGATGTAACAGCAGACCGTGGCGGGCACCGCGTGGTCGAGCCGGGCATGCCGGCAACGAGCGAACTGATCCGCCGAATCACCTCGACCGACGGCGACGAAAGGATGCCACCGCCTGATTCCGGCTCGACGCTTCGCGCTGATGAGATCAGCACGCTCCGCAACTGGGTCGAGCACGGAGCGAAGTATCAACGGCACTGGTCGTTTATTTCGCCACGTCGTCCTGCGCTCCCAGAACTCACGAACGAGGAATGGTCACGAAATGCGATCGACCACTTTGTTCTGGCGAGATTGGAACTCGAAGGGCTGGAACCAACTACCGAAGCCGACACCGCGATGCTCATTCGGCGGGTCACGCTAGACCTGACGGGCTTGCCACCAACGATCGAAGAAATCGACGCCTTTGAACAGGCCCTAATTCGCCATCCACAAACTGCGTACGAAGACCTCGTTGATCGTCTGCTTCAATCACCGCGATATGGTGAACGCATGGCGTCTGGGTGGCTCGACGCAGCTCGTTATGCCGACACCAACGGCTATTTCACAGACAACGACCGCACGATGTGGCCCTGGCGAGATTGGGTGATCGACGCTTTCAACAACAACATGCCGTTTGACCAATTCACGATCGAACAGATCGCTGGCGATCTCTTGCCGAACCCGACGATCGCCCAGCGAATCGCGACGGGTTTCAATCGCAATCACATGGTCAATAACGAGACCGGTATTATCGAAGAAGAGTTTCGCGTTGAGTATGTCGTTGATCGCGTCGATACGACCGCAACGGTCTGGATGGGCCTGACGCTTGGATGCGCACGATGCCATGATCACAAGTACGATCCGATTTCACAGAAGGAGTTCTATCGATTCTTTTCCTTCTTCAACAACGTGCCGGAGCGAGGACTAAGCGGCAGCGGTGGCAATTCGGCTCCGCTGCTGAAAGTTCCCGTCGCTGTTCTGCAGGAGCGACTCGACGTGGTGCGGCGTGCTGTGTCTGAGGCCGAACAACAGTTCGCATTGCTCGAACAGGAACTCGACGTCGCACAATCCGAGTGGGAGACGACGGCTAGCGAGAATCTGTCCGTAGCTACGGCGAAGGGCTTAGTCGCACATTACACCTTGGACGAGAGTGCGGCAGAAACCGGGAAGACTGGTTCCGTCAGTACCGTTGAAGGAGTATTCGGTGAAGCCGCAAAGTTCGAAGGCGATGGGTGTATCAGCATTGCTGAAAGCGTCGACTTTGAGAGTACCGATGCGTTCACCTTCGGTGCTTGGATTCAGCCGGCGAGTGCTGGCTGCGTGGTCTCCAAAATGGATGACGAAAACGACATGCGAGGCTTTGATGTCACGCTGAGGAAAGGGAAAGCCATTGTCAACCTTGTTCACCGTTGGAACAGCAACGCGATTCAGGTGTCAACCGTCACGTCACTGCCGATGGGACAGTGGCAACATCTGCTAGTCACCTATGACGGCTCCGGAAAGGCTGCGGGCGTAACAATTTACTTGGACGGACAACCGCAATCGCTCACAACCGGCCACGATAGTTTGACAGGCACGATTCGTAACAAGCAACCACTGCGAATCGGTCGTCGGCAAGCAAGCGCGTCGTTAAGGGGATTGGTTGACGATGTACGTTTCTACGCCCGACGACTCCCCAGCGACGAGGTATATCGGCTGGCGACCGACCAACTCGTGCGTAGTATTGTCGTGCTGGACGAACGAAGCGAGTTGCAGCAACGAAAACTGAGATCTTGGTTCATTCAACAGCACGCGGACAAGCGTTTTCTGGCTGCCGCTTCGAAGCTGAAGACACTTCGCGACGAGGAGCAGTCACTAGCGAAGAGCATGCCAACGATCATGGTGATGCAGGAATCAGAAAAGCCTCGTGAAGCGTTCCTTCTCATTCGTGGCGAGTACGATCAACTCGGTGAACAAGTGACCGCCGGAGTACCGTCGTTTCTTAACCGTAGCCAGCTCTCTCCGAGAGATGAGGCATCTTCGGCAAGTCGCCTCGACTTGGCGCAGTGGCTTGTAGGTCCGTCGCATCCACTCACAACTCGTGTCACGGTGAACCGGCTGTGGCAGCAATTGTTTGGCACGGCTATCGTCAAGACAGTTGATGACTTCGGCACGCAAGGCGATTGGCCCAGCCATCCAGAATTACTTGATTGGTTGGCCGTTGACCTGATCGAAAGCGGTTGGGACGTGAAACACATACTTCGCTCCATCGTCACTTCGGCCACTTATCGGCAATCATCGAACTGCTCGCCGCAGCAACATGCCAATGATCCAGAGAACCGTTTCCTGGCGCGAGGCCCGCGATTTCGGATGGATGCGGAGATGCTACGTGATAATGCATTGGCAATTGGCGGTCTGCTCGTTGAAGAGATCGGTGGACCCGCGGTCAAACCGTATCAACCTGCGGGACTCTGGGAGGACGTGACCTACGACAGCGATAGCACTTACGAGTCTAGTGGCGGGGCATCACTCTATCGTCGAAGCCTGTACACCTTTTGGAAACGCCAATCTCCACCACCGAACATGCTTGTCTTCGATGCACCAACGCGCGAGACATGCGCCGTCCAACGTTCACGAACCAACACGCCGCTACAGGCATTAGCGATTATGAACGACCCGACATTTGTGGAAGCTGCGCGGAAGCTGGCCGAGCGAACAATGAGTGTGTCACCAGGTGACGTAAACGAGCAAGTCATGTTCGCGTTTCGTTCGGCGACGGCTCGTCGGCCGTCCGCGGAGGAACTGGATGTCTTGTTGAACGTATTTCGCCAGCAAAGAATGATTTACGAGCAGAACCTTAGTGCAGCGATAGATTTATTAAGTGTTGGCGAATCGGAGCAAAACGAATCACTGAACGTCGCTCAACTCGCGGCCTGGACCACGGTGGCAAGTATGATATTAAGCCTTGACGAAACGATCACGCGACCATGACGCACGTTGAACAACACGCTTCTATTGCAAGACTCTTAGCGACACGACGGCAGTTCTGTGCGCGTGCGACAACAGGCATCGGGACCGCCGCCCTCGCATCGCTACTAAACACCAACTCGCTGGCAGCGCCAAACCAAGTAGCTCCTCGAGCCAGACGGATTATCTATCTGTTCATGCACGGCGGCCCGTCACAAATGGACCTGTTTGATTACAAGCCGATGCTGACCAAGCTGCGAGGAACGGATCTACCAGACTCAGTGCGCGGGAACCAACGGTTGACTAGAATGACTGCCAATCAGGAGTCATTTCCGATCGCGTCGTCCGCTTTCAAGTTCACACAGCATGGCCAATCCGGCGCTTGGATTAGCGGGCTGCTACCGAATCTGGGCAAGGTCGCGGACGAGTTATGTTTCATCAAGTCGATGCATACCGAGGCAATCAATCATGATCCCGCAGTCACGTATCTGCAAACCGGGCATCAGCAACCAGGGCGTCCAAGCATGGGTTCGTGGTTGAGCTATGGATTGGGTAGCGAGAACGCGGACTTGCCTTCGTTCGTCGTTCTTTTGTCTCGTGGCAGTGCCGCTCGCCCGGACGATCCGCTGCACGCGCGGTTGTGGGGATCAGCATTCCTGCCGTCCGATCATCAAGGTGTCAGCTTTCGATCCAAGGGGGATCCGGTACTCTACCTTTCCAATCCACCGGGAATCGATGATGCCACGCGCCGGCGCATGCTTGACGGGCTCAGTACACTCAACAAGAAGCAATTTGAAGCTGCCGGCGATCCAGAGATCAACACTCGTATCGCGCAGTTCGAACTGGCGAACCGCATGCAGATGTCCGTTCCGAAGCTAACGGACTTGAGTGACGAGACGGACCAAACATTCGATATGTACGGAATCGATTCTCGTCAGCCCGGCACGTTCGCGGCCAATTGTCTATTGGCCCGACGCATGGCAGAACGCGACGTCAGATTCATCCAGCTCTATCATCGAGGCTGGGACCAGCATTACAACTTGCCCAGCGATCTGCGTCTGCAATGCCGCGACGTCGATCAACCGTGCGCCGCGCTGATTGCAGATCTTCGGCAGCGGGGATTGTTGGACGACACGCTGATCGTTTGGGGCGGCGAATTTGGTCGCACAATTTACAGTCAGGGTAAGTTAGAAAGTAACAACTACGGACGCGACCATCACGGACGATGCTTCACGATGTGGCTGGCGGGTGGTGGGATCAAGCCGGGCATGACATTCGGTGGAACGGACGACTTTTCGTACAACGTCGCGTACGATCCGGTCCACGTTCACGACCTAAACGCTACGATCCTGCACTGCCTGGGCATCGATCACAAAAAATTGACTTTCAAATTCAAAGGCCGCCAATACCGTTTGACCGATGTCCACGGCGAAGTCGTCACGAAGCTGTTGGGATAATTCGTGATGCCTCAAGCTGTCAGGACAGAACTTCTGGAATGGTCTCGCCATCACGGACGAGAGTGATTGGCCGACCTACGTTCGCCTCGTATTCCGTTTTGGGATCGATGCCGATGTTTTGGAAAAAGGTTGCGGCCAGGTCGTCGGGCGTGTAGCCGTCGCTTACTGGGCCTTCAGCCTTTTGGTCGGTGGCACCGGTCACTCGACCGCCAACTACATCACCGCCGGCCATCAAGGCACACATTGCCCGAGCCCAGTGGTCGCGGCCAGATTTGTTGTTGACCTTCGGTGTGCGACCGAATTCGCCAGTTACGAGAATCGACGTGGAATCGAGTCGGCCTTGCTCATCGAGTCGGTCGAGCAAGGCCGACATTGACTGATCAAATCGCGGAAGCAGTTCGCGCCCGAGCGTGTTGAAGTTGTCCGCGTGAGTGTCCCAACCTTCCAGCAACACAGTGACAAAACGCACTCCCGCTTCGACGAGGCGAGTCGTGAGCAACATGCTTTGGCCGAAATCATGTCTGCCGAATCGCGCGACTTCCCTCTCTGATTCGCGCGACAACTCGAAGGCATCGCGCGCACGCGGTGAACTAATAATTCGATAAGCCTGCTCCGAAAAGCGGTCTAGTCCGCGGACCGAATCGTCCAATTGCCGGAAGCCGTCGAACGCGGTGTCGATGTCCGTCAACAGCTCACGTCGCGATTGGTATTTGTCGACCGTCAGACCATCGCCCAACGTGATGCCTCGCACACGGAACGGCTGTCCATACCTTGGCTTCTCGCCGGTGGACAGCGGTCCGTACTCTGGGCCTAAATACCCGGGACCTTCGACAGGACGATCAATAGAAACGAACGATGGCAGATCTTCAGGGGCGGGAAACTCGCGACTTACGACAGAGCCGTACATGGGGTAATTCACCACGGGAGTCGGTCGATTTCCCGTCATCAAATAGCGCGTGCCGAGTCCGTGCGCGGCTAAGTTATGAGTTATTCCCCGAAGGACAGCATACTTGCCCGCTCGACGAGCAAGTCTTGGCATGTGCTCACAAATTTCGACCCCCGCCGCCGATGTTGCGATCGGTGCGAATTGCCCGCGGTACTCGGATGGAGCGTTAGGTTTGAGGTCAAACGTGTCCTGATGTGACGGCCCGCCGCCAAGAAAAACGAGAATCGCGGAACGACCGGTGTCTTGCTTAGCTGCCGCGGCGTTCAGCCGCAGATAGTTGCTCAGCGAAAGTCCATTTCCTAGTACGCCAATCTTGAGAAGCTGGCGGCGTGAGAGGAGTGTTGTCGATGATGCCATCCGATGATTCCTGGTGGAGGACCAGCTTTTAATCTGTTGAGGATGCAATGCCATCCAACTGTTGACCGCAAACCTTACTGATTCAATATAAACTCTTTCGTGTTGATCAACGCCCAGACGAGATCGCGCATTCCCTCGCTCAAGGAATCCACTCCGGCAAGATGTTTCTCGGCCTTTTCTGTTTCCTCAGCGGATGGAGGACGGTTTACGGTACGCAGCCAAGCGGCTCGAATGAGCTTGGAACGGTCAACCTTGTTACCTGCCCTTTCCGAATCTGCAATCTCTTGAATCCAGCCGCTTTCGTTTATCCGTTGCTCAACGAGTGGATCGTTCTGCAGAAACACGGATTGCAACAAGGTCGGTTGATTAACGCGCTCACAGTCGCAGTTGACTGCACGATCGGGTTTGCCGAACACTTGCATCGAATACGTTCCCGCCAGCCGCATCGACAAGTGGCCGATCGCACGCCGAGTCAAATCGTTGCGAACTTCGTCGAGTTGGTCGGAGCCCGCGACAGCTTGCTTCAAGCCGTCGTAAACAACTTCGGCGGGGATGCGTCGGGGAATCGCACGGCTAAAGTTGCGACGGTCTTCGCGGTTGGTGTCGTTCGGTTTCCAGCTTCGCTGATAGGCCTGACTCGCAACGATCTGGCGATGCAGCCACTTCATGTCGTAATTGCGGTCCACGAAACTGGCTGCCAGCCAATCGAGAAGCTCTGGATTGCTCGGCGGATTTGCGGGATTTAGATCGTCTGGTGGGTCAACGATTCCGATGTGGAAATAACTGGCCCAAACGCGGTTAACAAACGCGCGAGCAAACCAAGGATTATCCGCTTCGTTCATCCACCCCATGATAGCAATTCGAGAGTCACTTTTCGGCCCCAGTTCGACGATGCCAGTTCGCAGAAGATCGAGACTCGCAGGCCCTGATCGCTCGGAGACGTACAACTCTCGCCACGGAACCGTTCGTCCCGCTCGAGCGTGTTTCAGGACGTCTCTTCGAACAGGCGATCCGTTCTTTCCGCGAATGCTCAATCCAACCTGATTCGCAAGTTCGCGATAGCGCTCTTTCGCGCCTGGAGCGACGCCGTATTGGATATTGTTGAAGAACGCAGCAAACTGTTTGAAGTCCTCTTGCGTCCAAGGAGCGAATGGATGCTTGTGACACTGAGCGCACTGCAGGCGAATGCCGAGAAAACTGTGGGCGAACGCGAGTGCCTTCTCTTCCGGTTTCTGTTGCGTTTGTCGACTCCAGTAGTGCGGCATGGTCTCGCGCCGCGTGAAGTCGATCGGAGATTCGTCGCGAAAGTATGCAGAACGCTCCGCCGCGTAGTCGTCGTACGACTGTCCTTCGTGTCGCCCCTTCGCCAGAACGATTCCTTCAATCAATTCGTCGTACGGCACGTTTCTCCCCAGACGGTCGTAAATCCACGTGTACCACTGAAGTGAAGTCTCTTGGCCCAGTTCCGCCTGTCGATTCGGATTGCACCCCGTGAAATCGCACAGCTTGTTGGCCCACCAGGCTGCGTACGCGGGACGACCCAAGAGTGCGTCGATCTTCTGATGCCGCTTGTCACTGGATGGATCGGCCAGGAATTGCTCGACTTCGTCAGGCGTCGGCAGAGTCCCCGTTAAATCGATACTTGCGCGGCGCAGGAACTCGGCATCGGAGCATATGGCCGATGGCGCAATGCCGAGCTTCCGAAGCTTGGCCGATATGAAGCCGTCGACTTCTGTAGTCGCAGACAATGGCGCTGATTTCGTTTCAGCCTGTCCCGACATTCCTCTCATCACAGGCACAGCCTTCACTCCGTTGTCATAGAAAGCAATGACGTGCGTATCGCCATGTCCCGTTGAATGCAGCCGACCTTCACGGTCCACGGTAACGATCGCGTCGTCGTTGGTGCGGAAGCGGCAGAGCCCTGTCACATCTTCACGAGTACCATCTTGCCAAACGGCAACGACTCGCAATTGCACCGAAACAGCTTTGTCGCCGAAGACGATCTCCGACGGTTCGATCTTGAGAGTCTTCAATTCACGCGGACGTTCAACGCCCAAGTTCCCGGACGCAACCCAACGCATCAACAAGTGATGTTCCCAAGAACCTGCGACGAACCGCTGCCCACCTTCGTGGTCAACGTCCATCGACGGTTTTCGCACGATCAGGCTCTCGCCCGGTGACTCCTGGTTGACTCGCAATCCGTCTTTCGAAGTCGCCCGCCCCGTCAACGCCGCGTGATCCATCTTGAAGTCATAGCCAAACAGGGACAGTCGGAATCCGCCGCGTCCTTGGAAAGAACCGTGACACGCCCGACCGTTGCATCCCAAGCGACCGAGCAGGGGAACGACGTGCTGCTGGAAACCGGGCACTTCTTCAGTATCCGCTCGAGCGAATCGTTCACTCGCAGGTGGAGCCGTCACTTCTGCCGCTGCGAACGTCGCCGTTGACAGCATGCCAACGAAGAGACAGACGGCTGATGTGCTGATATCGGTTTGCATCGCGGGCCCTAGCGTGGCCGAGTATTACTCGGCGTCCTTTTTCACCCCTTTGGATTCCGCTACCTTGCGGAACTCACCGACCGTCAAATGGTCGCTGCGAATCTGGACGTGCTGGAGCGCGCACTCAATCGAATCTCCGACCTTCAGGCCGTGATATGCTTCCTTACGTCGCCAGAACCCAGCAAGCATTGCTTGTTCACCGACGATACTGCTAGGCTTCTTCGCGCGATTCTTTTCCGATACGTTTTTCACTTTGTCGACCTGGACAATCAGCTCCATCAGGTCGGCGTCTTTCCTGACGATCTTGCCAACTACAAAACCTTGGAAACCACGGAAGGCCTTCGGCAGTTCGGGATAGTCTCCGGGCTTGACCGGAGCTACTTTGCGCAACAGTTCGCCAGGAAATGTCAGCCGATCACCGTCGTCATGCCTTGCCTCGAACTCGAGGGTTTCGCCTACTTTTACCAATAACAACACGTCGAGAAACTTTCCAAAGACGCCGTCAACTTCGATGTTCTTGCTAATCAAACTCTTCGGATTCTCCGCTTTGCTATTGCGCCACACGCGCGGAACGGCATCGACGTTGACGATGAACGTACCTTTTTCAACATCCTTCTTCACAATGCGTCCGACGAGCATGCCGTTGAACCGAGCCGCTCCTTCTGGTAGATCATCGCGAGTGTTCTTGGTTTTAGTCGAACGATTCGGTTGTTCTTTCTTTTGCTGTTCATCTTCTGCGGCAGCAGGAAACGTCAAGGTAGCGAATACCGCGATCGTTGTAATAAGTCGTCGCATAGGTTCTTCCCTCTAATTCAATTCTTGTTTCGTGGCCGACTAGGATGTCGCTGGACCGGCGGAGCCTGGAATGACCCTTGTGAGATCGTCGCCAAGAATTGACGGACACCAATACTTCTCGATGTGTTCCACAACCAACTCCAGTCCACGCGCGTGGCTCACGTAGGGTTTGTCGCGTGGGTCGTATAAGGCGTCGGTGAGATCGCGACACAAAACCACGTTCTTGCCGAGGTACTTCTGCTGTCGAATGCCGAACGGTCGACCGAGTACACACATGTTGGTATGCACACCCATCAGCACAATGTTGTTTCGGCCCTCTTGTTCGAGAAAGTTGAAGATCTCCTGGCCGTTGTCGCTTATGCCATCGTAGCCAATGATGTCAATGTCCGGATGCTGGTGTCGATCGGTCGGAACGTGTGGCATGGCGATTGGATCGTCGCAGCCCGAGACTTTCGCTTCACCCCGTTTGATATCGTCGACAATTGGCCACGGCCCCTCGTGCTCTAAATTGAGGTAACACCAGCCTTGAATCGGCACGGACGGCTTTGCCGGCCGAGCGTTCTTCATGCGTTCACGATAAGGCGTAGCTTCATAGTGCTTCACTCCACTGCTCGGCGCGTGAATGATCGCTACACCTTGATCGCGAGCCAGTGAGATAACTTCGTTCATGCGAGGTGCCATCCGCGCGACTCGCATGGCAGCGAGCTTGCAAGGATGGTCCGCCCACATGTCGCAGATGATGATCGCGGTTTCAGACGCGTTCCATTCAACGGTTTCTTCGATCAAGCGGAACTCATCACCAACCTGCTCGCGTCGCCGCCAGTCAATTGCAAGCAATCCTGGAGTAGCTGGAACGGTGCGCCTTGGTTGCTCTTCGGCACCGATTGCGACGTCCGACAAGGCAAGGGCACTGGCCGCATGAGTTGCCGCAATAAGAGCTTCGCGTCGCGTCAGTGATCGTCGTTCGTTCATTGGGTTTTCCCCATTCTTGCGGTGACTGTTGAGTATTCATTTCGCGGGTGAAAGATATCGATCGCAACAACTACTGATACTGCTCACGTACTACCAGATCGCTCGGCAACGCTTGACATCATGATGAGTTATACTACCGCGAGCAAACAAACGCCAATAACGCGAGTGCAGACATGACGAACAAGCTGATTTCATGGTTGGCGGGTGCTGCTTCCATTGCGTTAATCCACGTTGCGGTCTTCGCGCAGGACGCGAAACTTGCTGACACAGTTCTCGTCGGAGGGAAGATCCTCACGATGGATGCGGACGCACAGATCGTCGCCGCCATCGCGATTCGCGACGGTCGCATTATCGGCACAGGAAGTAACCGAGACATCAGCGAAGTCATCAGCGCTGACACGAACGTCGTACAACTCAATGGCAAGACAGTTATTCCAGGAATCATCGCGGCACATTGCCACGCGATCGGCGTTGCTCGAAACTCCCTGGACCAACCACACGTCGAGTTGTTGACGATCGCGGAAGTTCAAGATTGGATTCGCGAGCGAGCTAGTTCGCGGCCGCCTGGAACATGGATTCGCGTTCCGCGGGCTGACATTACGCGGCTGAAGGAAAGACGGCATCCAACATCTCGCGAACTGGACGCGGCTTGCACAACACACCCGGTCATCTTCACCGCGGCGCGTAAATCGGCGCTCAATTCATTAGCGCTCAACACGATTGGAGTCAAAGAAGACTCAGATTCGATTCCCGGCGGCGAGCTAATTCTCGACGCTGAGGGGAAGGTCCGCTTGATTGCTGGTGCTAACTCGCATTTGAGAACCTTCATGCCTCGCCCAACATTCTCGCCGGAACAAGTGCAAGCTTCTCTGCAGAACGTGCATTGGCATTACAACTCGGTTGGCATAACGAGCATTTTCGAACGCGCCGGCAGCATCGATGACTTCTTGGTCTATCGCAAGCTGCGCGAAGAAGGCAAACTTACCGTCCGTATGACACAGACACTTCGATCCGGCTTTAGGTCGGCAGAGGATGTTGCGGCGTACACGAAGCGATTGGGAATGAAGACCGGTGACGGAGACTCATGGGTTCGCGTCGGTCCGCTCAAGATCACGGTCGACGGCGGAATCCACTGGGGCAACACGTATTTGCGTGAACCCTACGGCGAGAAGCGGGTTCGCTTTTACGCTCACAAAGATCCTGCGTATCGAGGAGACTTGAATTACTCCGTGCCGCAGATGACGGAGATCTTCCGCGAAGGACATCGGCTCGGGTGGCAGTGGTGTTGTCATGTAACGGGTGACGCGGGAGTCGATGCTGTCCTGAATGCGCTTGCAACCGTCCACCGTGACCAACCCGACATCGTGGAACGGCGATCCAGTCTCACGCATGCCTATTTCCCCGCGTTGGATTCTGTCGCGAAAGCAAGGCGGTTGGGAGTATGCGTCGACACGCAGCCGTCACTCTACTTCAAAGATTCGGCGGCGATCGCTGAAGTTTATGGATCCGATTGGGCCGCGCGGTTTATCGGGCTCGGTGATTGGGTTCGAGGCGGCGTACCTACGGCGATCGCCGGTGACCACATGATGGGTCTTGATCCGAACCACGCGATGAACGCCTATAATCCGTTCCTCATGTTGCAAGTTGCCGTCACACGGCGCAACCGCGAAGGAGACGTATACGGCGAGCATCAAAAGATCAGTCGTCTGGAAGCGCTCCGTTGTCTGACGACCAGCCCGGCTTACTTGTCTTTCGAGGAAGCAACGAAGGGCTCACTGGAGAAGGGAAAACTGGCAGATCTTGTCGTTTTGGATCGCGATTACTTGATGTGCGCCAATGACGAGATTGCCGAGATGAAAGTGTTAAAGACCATGATCGAAGGCCGTTTTGTGTATGATGGCGAGAAGTGAAAAATGGCAATCCTCCTCAGGTAGTCGGCATGCGTGTCTGGTTGATCTTGAAGTTCACGCTCGCTTTTTCGTTCATCGCTGCTTCGTCTTCGGCAGACGACGCAAAGACAGTCGCGAGTGCCGACGCTCGCTGGGCGAGTAGTGAGACGAACGAGATTCCCGAGTTCCGACGCCACGTCGTACCGTTGTTCTCGAAACTGGGCTGCAACATGCGCAGTTGTCATGGTTCGTTTCAGGGGCAAAACGGTTTTCGGCTGAGCTTGTTTGGATTCGAGCCGGAACTCGACAGACAGGAATTGCTGGAGGCAGATGAACTGAGTGAAGGTGGTGGCCCGCGTGCCAATTTGGCGATGCCTGCTGACAGTCTCGTGCTGCGCAAGCCTTCGTCAGAGGACGAGCACGAAGGTGGACAACGGATGAAAATTGCAGGCTGGGAGTACAATGTCTTTCGCGCATGGATTGCCGGCGGGGCGAAGTTCGATCCAGAGAATGAATCGAATCTGGTGCGACTCGAATTGCAGCCGGCGGAGCTTGTCGTCACCGATCGCAATCAGGCTCAACGTGTCCGGGCGGTCGCTTGGTTTGATGATGGAACGACAGAAGATGTCACGGCGCTAGCGGCGTTCTCCAGCAATGACGATTCGATCGCGGCCGTCGAGCCCGACGGGGCGATTCGCATTGAGCGAACGGGCGATACGTCGGTGATTGCGCAATACGCTGGCGGCGTTGCGAGTTGCCAGGTTCTCGTTCCTGCGGCCGACAACCGCGACGTGTTTCCCGCATTCCCACATCACAACCGAATTGACGAGTTCGTATCCGCAAAGCTGCGGAAACTGAACATCCATCCGTCCGAACTCGGCAGCGATGAAGACTTCCTGCGGAGAGTATACCTTGACGTGATCGGAACGCTCCCCACGCCAGACGAAGCTCGGGCGTTTCTCGCAGATCGTGATCCAGAGAAGAGACAGACGCTGATCGATCAGTTGCTCGACCGACCAGAGTACGCGATGTACTGGGGAATGAAGTTCTCCGACTGGACGGGAAACTCCAAATACATCTCTCGAAACCCACAGCAGTGGAATTGGGTCTGGCAGCAGTGGATCGAAGAGAAGCTCACACGAAATGTGTCGTACGACGAGTTCGTGTACGGTTTCATTTGTGCGACGAGCTTGGAAGGGCGTTCGCGTAAAGACTTTCTCGATGAGAAGCGAACTGTGCTGAACAATATCGCGGGGCGTTACAACTACGACGATGGAACCTACGCCAAGCGGCGTACACTTGACCTCTATTGGATCAACGTCGAACGTCGCAAACCAGAAACGCTTTTGTTGCAGACGGCGAACTCATTTTTGGGGCTGCGGCTCGAATGCGCCCAATGTCACAACCATCCGTTCGATCGCTGGACGCAGAAGGACTTTGAGGGTTTTAAGTCCTTCTTCATGCTCACTCGCTATTGCGATCCGGAAACCGGGAACGAGGAGAACACGAACGGTCGCGGCTACGGCGTCGAAGATGTCCAAGCAGGTGTACTGTCGCGATTTGCCAACACGGTGAAACAGACTCCGCCCAAATTATTGGGCGACGAAGTGGTGCCGTACATTGAAGGTGGCGAAGACGGACGTGTGCGACTCTGGGAATGGATGCGTTCGCCAGACAATCCGTACTTTGCACCGGCCATCGTCAACCGCCTTTGGGATCATTACTTCGGAGTCGGAATTGTCGCTCCGGCCGACGATTTCAATCTTGGCAACCCGCCCTCCAATCCCAAATTACTGTCCTGGCTGACCCGTGACTTTATTGAACATAGCTTCGACTTGAAGCATGTACACCGCACGATGTTAAACAGCCGCACGTACCAACTATCCTGGAAGCCGAACGATTCGAATCGGTTTGACACGAGGAACTTCTCGCATGCCAAGTTGCGTCGGATGCCGGCGGAAGTCCTCATTGATGCCATCGCCCATTCGACAGGTGTTTCCAACAACCTTGGTCGGCTGCCGGAAGGTCGCGGTCAACGTGCAGTTGGCCAGGCGAGTCCACCAGTTCGCTACTCAGTCAGAAGCGGAGGCTACCCAATGCAGGTCTTTGGACGGCCGGCGCGCGAGAAGACGTGCGACTGCGAGCGTTCGAACGAGCCATCGGTTGCACAGGCACTGTATTTGGTGAACGACGAAGAGATCCTGACCAAGCTGAATGATCCGAACGGCCGGCTTCCGCAGTTGTTAAACTCGACCGAGGACAATGGCCAAGTCATCAAGGAGCTATATCTCGCCGCGTTATCACGATTCCCAACGGACGAAGAGTTGCGAATTCAATCCGAGTACGTCGAACAGGCTTCTTCGCGCGCCGGCGGAATGCGAGATGTCTTGTGGAGCCTGTTGAACGTCCGCGAGTTTGTTTTCATTCACTGATCGAACAACCACCATGCATAAATACTGTGACGGGATTACCCGCCGAAACGTTCTTCAAATCGGTGCCGCAGGAGGTGTCGGCCTGGGTCTCGCAAATCTCCTCCATCTCGATGCCGCAGAAGATTCCAAAACGAACGACCGCAACGCAATTCTTATCTTTCTCACTGGCGGCCAATCGCATATCGACACATGGGACATGAAACCGGATGCGGGCGAGACGAAGGGTGAGTTCGAATCAATCGACACCATCGTTCCCGGATTCCGCGTCTGCGAGCACATGCCCTATTTGGCGAAACAAGCGGACAAGTATGCAATCGTTCGTAGCGTCAGCCACACGCAGGGAGCTCATAGTCCCGGCCAGCGATACTTGCAGACTGGGAACCGCCAGATCCCGTCGCTCGCGTATCCCGACTACGGTGCTGTCGTCGCCAAAGAGCATCGCGCACCTAAAGGCGTACCTCCGTATGTGCTGGTCCCTGGCGGAGGCAGTAACTCCGCGACGTACTCGTCCGGCTATCTCGGCGTCGCACACGGACCGTTTGCGGCGCTGGGCGATCCCAACGCAAAAGACTACAGCGTTCGGGCACTCGCCACGCCTGCCGGATCGTCGCTCGCTGCGCTGGAATCTCGCCACAAGCTGCTCGCGCGTGTTGACACAGCGTTTTCGGGCGTCGACGTCCAGAACGCCGAACTGACAGGAATGAACAGTTCGTATGAGCAGGCGTTCGAAATCCTACTGTCCGAGCGGATTCTCACGGCGTTCCAGATCGACAAGGAATCGCTCTCGTTACGTGAGCGTTACGGCCGCAACACATTTGGTCAGCAGTGCCTGTTGGCTCGACGCCTTGTCGAAGCCGGTACGAGGTGCGTCTCGATTTACACGGGAGGTTGGGATACGCACCAGAACAACTTTACCGAGTTGAAGAATCAACTGCTGCCGCCATGGGATCAGGGACTGGCGGCTCTGATCGAAGACCTACACGGCCGCAGTTTGCTAGAAAACACAGTCGTGTGGTGTACGGGCGAATTTGGTCGGACGCCAAAAATCAACGACATGGGAGCGGGTCGCGATCACTGGGCGCGAGCGATGAGCATGTTGTTCGCGGGCTGCGGCATCAAGAGTGGAAACGTGATCGGCGAAACGGACACGACTGCGTCAGAGCCGGTCAGCACGCCGTATTCGCCTGACGACGCAGCAGCCAGTTTCTACAAAGCGATTGGGATCGACAATCACAAAGAATATCACACACCGGATGGTCGGCCGGTGATGATCGTGAAGAACGGGACGCCGATTGATGAATTGTGGAATTGAGGACGAACGTGACCACTTGGGAGACATCGATGTTGCGTTCGCTGGTGTTAGTTTTGTCTCTTTGCGGATCTGTCGCTACGGCGGGAGACATCTTCAACAGTCCCACCCTCGCCGACGTACCGGCGCTCATTCGCAGCTTCGAGGATTCCAATATCCGCCTTGGCGCATCCAAAGCGATAGTGGCGATTGGCGAACCAGCGATCCCACAGCTCAGCGACGCGCTGCGATCAGATCAGCTTGATGTACAGATTTGGTCTGCGTATACAATCGGTAAGATCGGACCGAGCGCATCTGCCGCCGCACCCGCGCTGGCAAGCCTGTTACATTCGGCGGACAGCAATCTTCGCGCCGTCTCCGCCAGGTCGCTGGGGCAGATCCATAGTGACAATGCAAACGCAATCGCGCTGCTTGCCAAATCAATAACCGATGACGACTCGCGCGTTCGCCGATCGTCTGTTATTTCGTTGGGACAGATTGGCACGACTGCCGGCCTGGCTGTCCCGCAACTCGTAGATGCTCTGGACGATCAGCCGGTTTGTGCGGACGTGATTCGATCACTTGTCCAAATTGGCGAAGATGCGATACCGCGGCTAACGGAGGCACTGGCGAATGACAGCGTACGTCTCGAAGCCGCCGAAGTACTGCGGCAACTTGATCCAGCGGCGGCGAAACAATTGGGAATCGAAGAGACGACCAAAGCCGATCTTAATGCGCTTCGGATGTCGATTCACGATGTCGATAGAGGCATCCCAAGTCGCACGAGCGCGGCCGAGCGGCTCGGGAAACTCGGCCTGGATGCAGCCCCAGTTCTGATTGCTGCCTTTGCGGACAACGCCAACGAAGTCGTGCGCGCCTCGTCGGCCGCGTTTCAGGCGATTGGGCCGGCGGCAGTTCCATTACTACGAGAGGCGCTAAAGCACGAGTCCGGGCGAGTCCGTGCCGCGGCGATTGATGCGTTGGCAGCAATTGGCTCGGACGCGAACAATGCTCTGCCGGATCTTATGACCTCCCTCACCGACGCTGACCGCGAGGTCCGTCATCGGGCCGTCAAGACGCTCAGTGTATTCGGCTCAGCCTCCGAACCCGCCATTCCCGCCTTGATTGCCGTCATGCACAACCCTCGCGATCTGGAAGCAACGCGCCAGCTGGCAGTGAAGACGCTCGCTCGCATCGCGACGCCTGAACACGAACAGATCATCAATGCTCTTCGCGAGTCGACGAAGGACACAAATTATGGCGTCAGCAGTCTCGCGAAACAGATGCTGAAGACGCTAGAAACCAGCGCAGGACAATCGCCATGATGAACTTTAGGTTGTTGAGATCAACACTGACGATATGCTTTCTTTTGGGTGCAGTGTGTGCTGGCGCGGATCAGGCCACCAATTCAAAGCCGCTTGTCCGTGTCGTCGACTTGAACGTCGGAGAGTCACAGACTATTCGCTTGTGTAACGGAAAAGAGGTCTCGGTCAAACTGATCGACTTACGGGAGCGTCGGGATTCCATTCGTCAGGCCATTCGCGAGGCGCGGGTGGCGATTGAAGTCGACGGACAGGCCGTCGAACTTACGTCCGCGACCTATCATTTACCCATTCGAGTTGGTGACGTGCAGATCGATTGCTCGATCACCGGTGGCTACAACAGCAACGGTTCTCCGGAATCATGGGCGTTAGACAAGGATGCTCGGCTTCGCCTGTGGCCGGCGGACTCGCCGCTGCTACGACCGGGAACCTTTGCCTATCCGGTCAAGCAACGCTGGTTCGCGTCCTTAACACAGATGTGCAACGTGCCAACCTATGTAGACGGCTGTGAACGACCATCGCGAAAGGATGTCTACTATCACAACGGGCTGGACATCGGCGGTTGTGAAGGCTTAACCGAAGTCGTCGCCGCGACAGACGGATTGGTTGTGTCCACCGGAATAGATGTCCTGCCGGAACATCGCAAGGAGAAAGACACGCCGGTCAGCCCTCGATATGACGTCGTTTACGTGCTGGACGCGCGTGGTTGGTACTATCGTTACAGCCACTTGAACACGATTGACGACGCGATCAAACCCGGTCGTTTGATCAAGATGGGGGATCGGATCGGGCTGTTAGGTAAGGAAGGAGGCAGCGGCGGTTGGAGCCATCTGCATTTCGGAATCAAAGCGCGCCAGCCTTCGGGTCGCTGGGGAGAGCAAGAGGGCTACGCCTTTCTTTGGGAAGCGTATCTTCGGCAATACAAACCAAAAGTGATCGCTGTCGCTCGGCCCCACCGCTTAATTTGGGCTGGCGATACGGCGACGCTCGACGCTTCAAAATCGAGGAGTGTTGCGGGACCACTCGACAAGTTCGAGTGGCAATTCACGGATGGCACGACAGCAGAGGGTGCGAAGGTTGAACGAATGTACGAGAAGTCGGGTTGCTATAGTGAAGTACTAAAGGTCACCGACGTAGAAGGCAACACCGCATACGATTTTGCCGTCGTGCAAGTAATTGACGGCGAGCACCCTGATCGCCTACCTCCGATGATTCATCCGAACTACTGGCCGACGCAAGACATCCGCGCCGGCGATTCGATCACGTTCAAAGTCCGCACTTTCGGTACAACGGATCGTCGCGAGATCTGGGACTTCGGAGACGGCAGCCCAAGAATCGAAGTCCAATCAGACGGCAACATCAAGAAACTCGATCCCGACGGGTATGCGGTGACAACGCATTCATTCAAAGAGTCTGGCGACTATGTGGTGCGAGTTGAACGGACCAATCGCGATGGTGTCAGCGGGATTGGCCGCCTCCACGTTCGTGTAGGAGCGGCTCTTTCACCGTAATGTAAATCACAGAGGTACCCCAACTCGAATGGGAACGGAATTTCGGCCAAGTCATCGCGCATTCCAACGTCAGAGACAGGCTTAAAGTGAACCGATTAAGTGAATTCTCAAGTGGCAAGTGACCGTAGGAGGTGAGAATCACGTCGAGTCTGGCGAGGAACGGGCTATTCTTTCTTTCCGCCTCAGTCGAAAACGCGGTCGCCGCGACGGAAAGCGATCGGCATCAACGTCGCGTCCTGTCCGGATACCGGCAACTGGGACAACAACATTCGCTACGACGCGCTATCCAGATCGTTTCCCCACGCAGCGAGTTGTGACTTCAAAGTATATGACCTTGACGCGAATCGTCATCATGACAAATACGACATTCGCCGCTGTTTTAATATTGGTTGGAAAGCGGGTTTTCGAGGCCCGTGGGCGATTGAACACTGGAATGAAGACACTGCGGCTTTCGCCCGCGAGACATCGTTTCTACGAGATCAGCTGATCAGTTGGATGGCCAACGCCGTTTGAATACTTTCGAAATCGCCTCACACGTCCCGCGAACAAAAGCACAATGTAGCGAGCGCAAGCGAAGCTAAGGTCAGAGTGCCGTATCCCAAGAGAACGCGGCGCAGCGAGAAGTCTTCGTAATCTCCCTGCTCGAAGAAACTACGCTCTTCCGGTTCGGGGTTGGAGTCACCGCCCAGCGAACTAAAGAAACTGAGGGCATCACGAAGTGCGGCATCCATTTCTGGATCGGACTCTTCCACCGCAGTTTCATCCCACGGCTGACGTAATAATGTCGGGAGTGCCTGGGTCAGGCTGATCGGTGAAAACTCTTCCAAAGAGAACACGTTGAGCACAATGTTAACCGGAAACCAGAGGAAGACGAGCACAACAATCGCCAGTAGCGTGTTACGAAACAGCGTGCCCAACAAGAAGCCGACGGAAACGAGAAACGTCAGCACCAATCCGACGACGGCCATCGAAGCGATGATTCCGTAGAGAGTCACTTCGTCCGCAGGTGCTGGTCGATCGGCCAGGGCCGCAATCGCAATCGCCGGCACGGTGACCACCAGATAGACACTCAACACTAGCGTTACGCGTGCCGTCCACGCAGCGAGCAAGTAGGCATAGCGGGTGACCGGCCGGCTCAAGATACCGTCGGCTGCAACTCCGGACTGAGAGCC